>Ga0210377_10002300_pt1 | contig 16812 bp, 9 predicted proteins | sample PLM4_65_b1redo_FD_155480 | JGI IMG/M metagenome (GOLD analysis project Ga0210377, IMG submission 155480) | Groundwater sediment microbial communities from an aquifer in East River, Colorado, USA - PLM4_65_b1 redo | ecosystem: Environmental > Terrestrial > Soil > Riparian zone | place: USA: East... | reverse complement strand
ACGGCGCAGCGCGCCGGCCAGTTCGTCGACGTCAGGCGCGTCCTTCGAAGGCCAGGCGCCGAGCACGATGCGGCCGCCGCCAATACACACCGCAGAGTTATCGGCCGTGCGCGTGCTCGCCTGTCGCACACAGCCGCCGATCACGCGCGCGAAGCTCGCCGCGAGCCGCTCCTCGTTGTCGAGGTCGTTCTGCAGGCTCGCGACCGTCGCGTGCGGGGCTACGGCGGCGAGCGCGCGGGCCGCGGCGACGGTGTCGGGCGAGCGCATGCAGAAGAGCACCAGGTGACTTCCGATCTGTTCAGCGGCCGCCTCGATCCCGCAGACCGTCGCCACGCGCTGCTCGAGCACCTGGCCCGTGCTCGGATCCTCGATGCGCACGCCAAGCTCCTGGATGCGCCGCGCGGCTTCCGGACGTCGGGTCACGAGCAGCACGGGCAGGCCCGCGCTTGCGAGACGCGCGCCGACGACGAGGCCGACCGCACCGGCGCCGTGCACGACGAGCATCAGCGCCGCTGCCCGAGGATGGCCTCCACGGCGACCCGCTCCCCGTCGCGCACGGCGACGATCACGACGCGCTGACCGGCGCGTGCGCCGAAGAGCAACGCTGCGTACTCCTCGAGATTCGCGACCTTGACCCCATCGAACTCGACGATGCGGTCGCCCGCCCGCAGGCCCGCGATCTCGGCGGGGCTGCCTTTGCGAACGCCCTGGATCAGCACGCCGGTGCCCGGCTTGCCGCCGAAGTCCGGGATCGTGCCCAGATACGGCCCGTAGCCGGGCTCCCCGACACCGAGATCGCGGTGCTCGACGGCGATCAGCGCGGGCCGCCCATCCGCGTCGAGCAACTCGCGCACGGCGCGATACACGACCTCGAGAACACCGGCCTCGCCCTCCGCGTCGAGGTGGGTCGCGTCGTCGTCCGGTGTGTGGTAGTCGCCGTGATTGCCGGTGAAGAAGAAAAGCACCGGCACACCGCGCGCGACGAAGCTCGTCTGATCCGAGGGTGAGAACGTACCTTGGGTCAGGTTCACGCCCATGCGCGCGGCATCGGCGGCGCGCCGCACGAGCTTGGGAAAGTCCGGCGAGGTCTCGGTTCCGAAGACGAAGAGCATGCCGTTTCGCAGCCGGCCGATCATGTCGAGGTTCACCATCGCCACGGTGTTTGCGAGCGGCACCCGAGGATCGGCCACGTACTCGCTCGAGCCTACCAGGCCTGCCTCCTCGCCGGAGAAAGCCACCAGCACGAGGCTGCGGCGCGGACGCGGCTGCTGCGCGAAGGCGCGTGCGAGCTCGAGCAGACCCGTGGCGCCGGATGCGTTGTCGTCCGCGCCGTTGTGCACCTCGCCCCGGCGGTCCGGCGCCAGCGAGCCGAAGGCACCACGGCCCAGGTGGTCGTAGTGTGCGCCGATCACGACGGCTTCCTTTTTCAGCAGCGGGTCGCTGCCCTCGAGGATCGCGACCACGTTTGCCTCGACGCCGCGCCGGCGTTCGATGGACACTTCGAATGCGAGCTCCGCGCCCGCCAGACTCGCCGAGGCGGGGCGCCCGCTGCGGTCGATCGCGGCCTTGCGCGCGGCGAGCCCCGGGCCGCCCGCCGCTGCGACGAGGCGGAGCGCCGCCTGCCAGTCGAGCGCGATCACCGGCAGCGCGCTCGCCTGCTGCGTCGGGTTCGCCCAGTCGCGACCGGCATTTCCCGGCAGGACATCGCCCTGCCCCGCCGGGCCCGCCGGCGCGATCAGCATCGCGGTGGCGCCGCGCGCGCGCGCGTTCGCGATCTTGTAGGCGCGGCGCAGCAGCTCGGTCGCCTGGGGGCCTTTCAGGGGGCTCTTGTCTCCGGCGGGACGGTCATCGAGCACGAGCACGATGCGTCCGGCGACGTCAACTTCGTCGTAGTCGTCGTAGCCGAGCTCGGGCGCGCTGATGCCGTAGCCTGCGAACACGAGCTCGCCGCTCGCTTTGCCGTCTCCGCTCGAGAGGAACGCCTCGAAGTCCTTGCCGCGCTCGAGCGGGCGTCCGTCGAGCGAAAGACTCGCCTTCGCGACGCGGATCTCGACCGGCATCTCGAAGGACTGAAGCCAGGAGCCGTCGTCGCCGCCGGGCGCGAGCCCGGCCGCGCGAAAGCCTTCGCTCAGGTACGCGGCGGCCGCGGCGATTCCAGGCGCGCCCACGCCGCGGCCTTCGCGTGCGTCGTCGGCGAGCCAGGCGACATCGCGCGCGATGCGCGAGGGTTCGATTTGCAGCGGCGTGGCGGCTGGGGGGTCGGCGGCGCGCGGCGCGGCACACGCGGCGAGCCATGCAGCCGCCGCGAGCCAGGCGGCCGGCACGCGCGCGACGAAGCGGCCGTCGCGGACGGCGCTCATCGCGCGCGACGTCTTCGCGGGCGAGGGCTCTCACACCACTTCTGAATCGCGCGCAGCTTTGCATCGATGAATTCGTTGGCGAGGCGCCGCACCGCGAAGCGGTCGAGCACGCCTCCCACCACGGGGATGGAGTTGCTCGCGACCAGCTTGAGCGAGAGCCTCGTTCGCTCGCCGTCGCCGGGCTCCTTCGCGAGCTGGAAGGTTTCGTCGAAGCGGAAGAGCCCGAGCGCCACGGAGGAGCGCAGCCGCGCGTCCGGGATCACCTCGAGCGGGCACTCGTGGAGCACGACGGGGATCGCGCCGAGCTGGTAGCGCCAGCGCACCTTGCGGCCCACCTGCGGGTACTCGGCGGCCGGATCCACCAGCTCGAGCACGCGTTCGTCCCAGCGCACCACCTCGGCCGCCTCGGTGAGCGCGCGCCACACGCGCGCGCGATCGGCTCCGATCACGGTGGACATCGCGGTGGTGATCAAGTCAGTCCGCCGCCAAACGCTGCTCCGCGGCGCGGACGCGCGCGGTGAGCACGCGGAAGATCTCGAAGGCGATCTCCGGCATCTGGTGGACGAGATCCTTCAGGCTGCGACCGTCGAGCGAGAGCAGGCGAGCGCGATCGACGGCGATCACGGTCGCGCTGCGCGGCTCGTCATCGAGGATCGCCATCTCACCGAAGTAGCTCACGGCCGCGATGGTGCTGAGCGGCGTCGCGCGCGCCGTGCCATGGTTTTTCCAGACCCGCACCGTGCCTTCCAGCAGGAGGTAGAGCTCGCCACCGGGATCCCCTTCGCGCATGATCACCTCGCCAGCCAGGAACGTCGTCTCCCGCGTGATCTGGTGCACGGCCTCGAGCTGGTCGAGCGAGAGCGTCGCGAACAGCGGGACCTGCTTGAGCGCGAGCAGGCGTTCCATCGTTTCCTCCTCGGCCGGGGCGACGCTTCGCACGCCACCGATAGCCCTTGCCCCCAGTCGGATCCAGCCCACCTCGTCGTGGAGCGACGCTGCGACGAGCTCCTCGGCGGTGCTGGGGATTTCGAGCAGCTTCGAGACCGACCGGTACCTCTCTTCGAGCGAGCCGGGTTCGTACATCAGGACGAGGAGCCGCGCGGACTCACGGTCCCCCAGGTTCGACAGCACCTCGAGCGCGTCGGCGCGGGTGCGGCCCCCCCCGAAACGCAGTGCCTTGTCCACGCGGCCGATGATGCGCGGATTCTCGAGCAGCTCGAGGATCCGGAAGGCGAGCCGGCGGTTGCGGCCGACGGCGTCTTCGTGAGCCGTGCGCAGGAAGCGCGCGCCGAGCGCAGCATCGGTCGGAAGGCGCCCGAGCCCGACCTCGTGGTACCAGAGGCGACACACGCGGTACCGGAGCTCGCCCGTGAGCAGCTCTCGGGCGCGCTCGGCGCCGCTGGCTGCGACGACGCGCAGCGCAGACGCGACGGCGCGCTCGCGGTTGGCGCGCAGCAGCGGCAGCACCGCGTCGAGCGCTGCATCGCCGAGCGAGCCCAGCACGGACTCCGCCGAGAACTGGACTTCGGGCGAGGGATCGGCGAGCGCGCCGGCGATCCCCGCGAGCGCCTCGTCCTCCTGGTAGCTCGCGAGCAGCAGCACGATCGCGCGCCGCACGCGCGGATCCGGATGCGCGAGCTCCCGCAGCAGCTCGGCGCAGGGAAACGGCGGCTCGGGCGTGATGCGGGCGAGGCATTCGAGCGCCGCTGCGCGGGTGGCGGCGTCGCCGCCCTCGTCGCGCGCGCGCTCGAGCACGCGGGGCAGCAGGGACGTCGGCGCGACGCCCAGGGCCGCCGCCACCGCCGCCGGATCCCGCCCGCCGATCATCGCGGCGAGAATCGCGAGGCCGTTCTCGCCGGCCTGCAACGCCGCCTCGCTGCGCACCAGCGGGTCCGGATCCTCGAGCAGGTCTCGCATGCGCGTGGCCACGAACTCCGGATCGGCGCGCAGCCGCATCAGGCCGCGCAGCGCGACCAGACGCACGCTCGCGTCGGGATCGTCGAGCGCGAGGGCGATCGGCCCCAGCGCGACGTCCTTGCCGGCGGTCATCAGCGCGTTCAAGCTCGAGCGCCTCACGTCCGGGTTCGGATGGGATGCCGCGCGCACCAGCGGCGAGACGATGCCGCGCGCCGCGAGCTCGGGCACGAGCTGCAGCAGCGAGCGTGACGGTCGCGAGCCCTCCTCGAGCAGCAGCTGCTCCCACAACACGGCCAGCTTCGAGGCCTCCCAGGTCCCGATCTCGCCGTGCACGTCGGCCAGATCGAGCCGGCCCGCGCGCAGCTGCGCGACGAGCGAGCCCAGGTACGCCCGCCGCGCGCCGACGCTCGCGCCGAGGTATACGAGAGCGGCGGTGCCCCCCGCCAGACACAGCCAGCGCGGATCCGGCCGCTCGAGCACGAGCAGCACGACGCCGGCGATCGACATCCCGGCGTAGACGACGATGCCCTCCAAGAAAGCTCGCATCCGCCCGCGCAGCTGCAACGGCATGGCGTTGTAGAGCAGCGAGCGCACGGGGGTCGCGAGCGCGTTGTCGAGCACCTCGCGATTGACGCGCGCAGCGAGGGCGGCCCCGAACCCGAATTGCAGCGCGAGGCCCGCAAAGCTCCCGAGCATCAAGAAAGGATGGGCCAGATTCGTGGCGGGCACGCCGAGGCGCCGGATCAAGAGCGGAGTCACCGCTACTTCGATTGGGATCTCGGCCAGGTTCGTCACCGCCAGGAAGACACCAAAGAACGTCGCAAGAGCCTGCGGCGTCGCGAAGCTGCGCGCGAAGATGTCGGAGTAGAGGTACTGCGCGAGGAATAGCGTCAGCACCATGCCGAGCGAGGCGAGGAACATCCAGCGCGCGAGCGGCGAGTCGCCGAGGTGGCGGATCGCGCCGTGCAGGCTCGCGACCGAGGTCTCGTCCGCCTCCTCCAGCTCGAGGGGACCCCAGCGGCGCAACGGACGGCGCGCGATGCGCAGCAGCAGCGCCGCCGCGGCGAGCAGCGCCCCCCAGGCGGCGACCAGCGCGATCGGCGGCAGGCGCCGGGAGGCTGCGGCCGTGAGCAGCCCGCCCAGCACGCCGCCGAGGCTCGCGCCGATCGTGAAGAGCGGCACCAGCCGCTTGCTCGCGAGCGTGTCGAAGTAATCGCCGCTGAAGGTCCAGAAGTGGTTCAGGAACACCGCCTGCGTCAGATAGAACAGGCAGACCAGCGCGAGCAGGCCCCACGCGATGCCGGCGCCGGCCAGCGCCGCGCCCGCGCCGAGCAGGGCTGCCGCGGCGATCAGCATGCCTATGAACAGATCGTCATTGCGGAGCCGCCCGACCAGCGCGGCGTAGCCGATCGAGCCAGCCACCGTCACGAGCGAGGCGAAGAGGAAGGTGCTCGGCAGCGCGCGCGCTCCGAGTGTGCCGAGCAGCAGCGCCTCCGAGCCCGCCAGCCCGACGGTCTGCGCGAGGCTGATCAGCGTAAAGAGGCCCGCGAAGAACAGGAAGCGGCTGCGCTCGCCGGTGCGCACGTCGGGCAGGAGCCGCCAGAAGAGCTCTGCGCGCGCTCGCATCGTCGCCGATCCGTCCCCCCGCGCGCCGTCAGCTCAGCTTCGAGATCACGTCGTCGGCGAAGCGCCGCAGCCCTTCCTGCTTCTTCTCGAGCGACTCGGTCGGCCCGCCATAAAAAAGCCATGGCATGGTCTGGAGATGCGTGACGCCGATCTCCTCGAGGCGCCGGCAGCCATCCACGCCGTAGGCGTCGCTGCAGGCGGCGACGATCTCGAGCGGCGCGCTCTCGCGGCCGGCCGCGCGCCGGTGCTCGCGGATCTTCGCGACGATCCCGCGCAGCTCCTCGAGCGTGTGGATGTCGGAGATCCAGCCGTCGCCCAGCACGCCTGCGCGGCGCAGCGCGGCGTCCGAGATGCCGCCGATCAGGATCGGGATGGGCGCTCTCGGAGCGGGGCTCATCTGCAAGCGCGGAAAGTCGAAGAAGCGGCCGTGATGCTCGACCATGCCGCCGCGCCAGAGCTTGCGCATCACCTCGATCATCTCGTCCGTGCGCGCGCCGCGCTGCTCGAAGGGTTGCCCGAGCAGGAGGAACTCCTCGCGCATCCAGCCGACGCCGACTCCGAGCGTGACGCGGTCGCCCGAGAGCACCGCGGCCGTGCCCACCGCCTTCGCCACGTTGAAGGGATTGCGCATCGGCAGCACGTAGATGCCCGTGAGGAACCGGATCCGCTTCGTCACCGCCGCCATCGCGCCGATCGCCACCCAGGGATCGGGCCACGGCGCCGGCGCCTGCCAGCGCGGCGCACCGTCCTTCGTGTATGGATACGGCGTCGAGATCTTCTCGGGATGCACCACGTGGTCGGACACGACGAGGCCATCCCAGCCCGCCGCTTCGGCGCTGCGCGCGAGCTCGCAGTACTGGGTGGGATCGCTGAACGCGAGCGAGGTGACGAACTTCACGGCGTCTCCTGGGAAAGGCGAAAGGCTACCTCGCGACCGAACCGCCGTCGACGAGCATCGACTCGCCGCTCACGAACGAGGCGCGGTCGGAGCACAGCCAGACCGCCGCCTCGGCGATCTCTTCCGGACGTCCCAGGCGGCCGGCCGGGCTGCTCGACTCGATGATCTTGCGCAGCTTCGGGTCTGTGCTCATCGCGGCCTGGAGCATCGGCGTGTCGGTGCTTCCAGGGAGGATGGCGTTCACGCGCACGCCGCTGCGCGCGTTCTCGACCGCGGCCGTCTTCGTGAGCCCGAGCACGCCGTGCTTCGAGGCGCAGTAGGCCGCGAGCCCGGGCACGGCAATCACGCCGGCACCGGAGGACATGTTCACGATCGCGCCCGACTTCTGGGCGCGCATCACGGCGAGCTCGTGCTTCAGGCACAGGAACACGCCCGTCAGGTTGATCGCGAGCGTGCGGCTCCACGCCTCGAGCGCGAGATCCTGGACCGCGCCTCCGCCGCCCGTGATGCCGGCATTGTTCACGGCGCAGTCGAGCCGGCCGAACTCGTCGACGGCGCGCTTCACCAGCGCTGCGACCTCCGCTTCGCGCGTCACGTCGGTGCGCAGGAAGGCCGCCGTGCCGCCGGCCGCGCGGATCTCCTGCGCGACCCGCTCGCCCTCCGGCACGTCGGTGTCGGCGACGAGCACGCGCGCGCCTTCGCGCGCGAAGGCGAGCGCCGTCGCACGACCGATACCCGAGGCGCCGCCCGTCACCAGCGCCGCCTTGCCTGCGAGCAGACCCGCGTGCGTCATGGCTTGCCTCCACCGGCGACGAAGCTGCGCGCCTCGAGCGCCCCGAGCGCGAAGCGGCGGTAACCGCCCCCGAATAAATCCCGACAGCGCGTCGAGTGCTCGAGCGCGCGCGGGCTCGCGGTCCGGCGGGTTTCTTGGCGGAAGCTCCCGTCCTCGAAGAGGCGGTAGTGCGCCCAACCGCCCGGATAGTCCTTCGTGCAGTTCACCTCGATGAACGGTGTCTTGCCCGCTGCTTCGTAGCGGCGCACGCGGTTCCGATGCGTGTGGCCGATCAGCACACCCTTCACCTGCGGGTGCCGCCCGATCAGCTCGAAGAGCCGAAGCGAGTGCAGCGGGTTGATCCCGATCGTGTTCGGGTAGCTGTCCGCGTGCTCGGGCGGCACCGGATGGTGGTGCATCAGGAGCAGCGTGGGGACGCCCTGCTCGCGGGTTTCTTGCAGCGCGTTCGCGAGCCAGTGCAAGCGGTCGTTCGCGAACACGCCGTGGTGTTCGCCTGGGTACGCCGTCTCGAGCAGCACGAGCCGCCAACCGCCGAGGTCGAGGCTGCGCGGAGCGCGCGGCTGCCCGAGCAGCGCGTAGCCGTCGACCAGCTCGCCTCGGATCAGCCCGTAGTAATCGTGATTGCCGAGGAAGGCGTGATGCGGCATGCGGAAGGCCGCGAAGGCGCGCGCCGCGGCCTCGAACTGATCGCGGCGTCCGACGTCCGCGATGTCGCCCTTGATCACCGCGAGGTCGACTCCCTGCGCGTTGATCTCGTCGATCGCGTCTTCGTTCATGAAGCGCCAATAAGGCACCTCGGTGTCGCCTTCCCGCACCACGCCGACGCTCGGATCGTCGAGCATGTCGCCGTTCTCGAGCAGCACGCCGCCAAAACAAGGCTCGCCGAAGTGCAGGTCGTTCAGCGTCGCGAAGCAGCCGACCTGCGCGGCGCGCGGCGCGGGCAACGTGCGGAGCGCGCCCGCGAAGAAGCGATCGCGGCTCGCCGGCTCGCCGCCGGGGGTCTCGATGCCGATCCTGTAGTCCGTGGCCGGCGCGAGATCGCTGACGCGCACGTGGCGCGTGCCGGCGGGGCCCTCCGAGACGGCGCGTAGCTCGCCATCGACGAGCACGCGAGCCGGCGCGGCGACCGGCCCGGCGGCGTCTTCGACGCGGAAGGTGAGACAGAACGAGGCTTCCGTCACCCCGAAGAGCTCGGGATCCGCGATGCGATGCGCCACCGCTGGAACGTATCCGCCGGGCGCGAGAAAGTCACCCGAGGCCTTGCCAAGAGGCGGCCTGCGGGCGCAAGCTGGGGCCTGCCGAAGGAGGACCCGCATGAGCGAGCGCGAGTTCACGCTGATCGACGGCGAGCGCGTCACGCGCGTCGCCGCGCGCGTCGACGGCAGCCACGTGCGCATCGCGCCCGCCGATCTCGAGCACGCGTTCGGCTGGACGCTGAAGCCGCAGGGGCTGTGCAAGGACGACCTGTGCATCACCCTGCGCGAGCGCCGCGGTCTCGTGGCGCAGGGCGGCATCGATCTCGCCGTCTTCGCGCAGACGACGGGGCTTCCGCTGGCGCTCGACGTCGCCGAGGGCGTGGCGGTGCTGGGCGAGTCGGCCGCGGCGCGCGGCTCACGGCTCGCCTCGCTCGAGGCGCCCGACTTCACGCTCCCCGATCTCGCGGGCCAGCTCCACACGCTTTCGAGCCACCGCGGCAAGAAGGTGCTGCTGATCGCCTACGCCTCCTGGTGAGGCTGCCGCGAGGACCTGCCGGTCTGGCAGGCACTGTACGAGGAGCTCGGCGGTCGCGGCTTCGTTCCGATCACGGTGGCGCTCGATCGCTGCGCGGATGACGCGCGCCCGTACATCGAGCGCGCGAGGCCCACCCACCCGAGCCTGATCGACACGCAGCACGTGGTCGCCGACCTGTATGCGATGATCAACGTGCCGACCATGGTGTGGATCGACGAAGCAGGCCTGATTGTGCGCCCGAACGATGCCCAATTCGGCACCGATACCTTCACGCAGTTCCACGGCAAGCACTCCGCGCCGTTCCTGGCGGCCGTGCGCGCCTGGGTGACGGGGCAGCGCGGCGCGCTCGCCCCGGCGCAGGTGCGCTCGCAGCAGCTGCTGCCGACGCCCGATCAGCAGCGGGCTCGTGCCGAGTTCACGCTGGCCTGGCATCTGCACCAGCAGGGCAGGCTCGCGGCGGCGGAGCGCCACTTCGAGCGCGCCGGCAAGCTCTCGCCTCACGACTGGACGATCCGTCGCGGCTCGATGCCGATCCGCGGCAAGAACCCCATGGGCCCCGAGTTCTTCGAGCTCTACAAGGAATGGCAGGCGGCGGGCTCGCCGACCTACCCGACCGAGCCAATCGACACCCAGAAGTGACGAAGCCCGCGGGCCGCCGGCCAGGCGTCTCGCGAGCGCGCAGCGCGGCGGCCGCCACGGGGCCGCGCCGTGCGCTCGAGACGGCTATCTGCAAAAGTCTGCGCCATGGCAGAATCCCCGACGATGCGCAGAACCCGTATCGCGCTGCTCGCCGCGATGGTCGGAGCGCCGCTCGCGGCCGTGGCGCACGCCGGCGACGCCACGCCCGCGCGCCCGCGCTACCTCGATCTTCGCTATGAGGAGAACTGGAGCGTGCTAGCTGGGCGCGGAGATGCAGGGGCCGCGGATTTCTTCGACCCGGTGAAGTACATCCCCCTGACCCAAACGGGCTCGGCCTGGCTTTCTTTCGGCGCCCAGCTTCGGGAACGGATCGAGATCTGGAACGAGTTCGGCTTCGGCGGCCCTCCAGGGGAGGGCCACGACGACACCTTTCTGCTCTCGCGGCTGCTGTTCCACGCCGACCTTCACGTGACACCGTGGCTGCGCGTGTTCGCGCAGGGGAAGAGCTCGCTCGTGACCCCCGGCCGCGATCTTCCGGGCGGCAACCGCAAGACCGACGTCGACCAGGCCGACCTTCAGAACGGCTTCCTCGACGTGATCTTTCCGGAGGTCGCCGGCGCCCAGCTCACGCTGCGCGGTGGGCGCCAGGAGATGGCCTTCGGCGCGCAGCGCCTGGTGAGCCCTCTCGACTGGGCCAACACGCGGCGGACCTTCGATGGCGCGTCGGCAATCCTTTCGCTCGGCAACTGGCAGGCGACCGGTTTCTGGACGCGGCCGGTGCGCATGAACCGCTACGCGCTCGACGACTGGGGCCCGAAGGACTCCTTCTACGGCTTCTACGCCAGCGGGCTCGTCGCGGAGAAGGCGATCCGCACGGATCTCTACTGGCTCGGTCTCGAGCGCGACGACGCGAGCTGGAACGGCACGAGCGGCGACGAGAAGCGCCAGACGCTCGGCGCGCGCCTCTCCGGGGTGCTGCCGCGAACGCCCCTCGACTTCGATGTCGAGGGCGCCTACCAGCTGGGCAAGGTCGGGCCCGGCGACGTGAACGCCTTCATGGTGGCCTCGCAGCTCGGCTGGTGGCTCGAATCGCTCGCGCTCTCGCCGCGTTTTTTCGTGGGCTTCGACTGGGCGAGCGGCGACGAGAGCCCGGGAGGCGACGTCGCGACCTTCAACCAGCTCTTCCCGCTCTCGCACCAGTACTACGGATTCATCGACGCGATCGGGCGGCAGAATGCGGTCGACGGCTCGCTGGGAGTCGTGCTGCGCCCCCTTCCCGCCCTGACCGCGACCCTCACCGGCCACCACTTCTGGCGCGCAGACGATGATGACGCGCTCTACTCCGCCTCCGGACCCGTGAGCCGTCCCGGCTCGGGGGGGAGCTCCTCCTGGCTCGGCGCCGAGATCGATCTGCTCCTGCGCTACCAGTTCGACGTCCACACGGCGCTGGTGGGAGGCTACAGCCATTACTTCGCGGCGGGCTTCATCTACGAATCGGGACGGGGAAGGGACGTCGACTTCGGCTATCTGATCTTCCAGTACACCTTCTGAGGCTGGGGGCGCATGGGGACGGGGGGAGCTCGCGCCGCGGTTCGCGCGCTGAACGCTCGAGGGCCGGTCGTCTCCGCGTTGCTCCAGGCCGCCGCCAGCCTCGGCCTGCTGGCTGTTTCGAGCGATCCGGGCATGCACGTCTGGCAGCCCCCGGCGGCTGCGGGTGATCTGCTCGCGCTGAGCCGCTTCGGTGCGCTCTCGGCCGCGTCTTTGTATCTCGCCGCGACCGCGTGGGCGCTCGCGCGCAGCAAACGTCCGCTCTCGCCGGTCACCGGCCTCGCCCTGCTGGCGATTCCGTACGTGTTCAACTGGCTCTGGATCCTCACGTCGCCCGAGTTGATCGCCGCGCTCGGCCGCGTGCTCGTGTTCGGCGCCGAGCCTGCACCGTCGGCGGCCCTGTTCCTCGGACGCACGCTCGTGCTCGCGGTCTTCAATATCACGGTCTTTCTCGGCATCGGCCTCGTCAAGGACGGGCGCGTCACGCGCGGCCTCGCACTTCATCTCCTGCTGCTCGCCTGCGCCGCGTATGCGGCTGCGACACCGAGGATCGCGGACGCTGCCACGAGCCCCGGCACGCTCGCGATCGGGGGCGTCGCGTGGCGCCTCTTCGCCGTCGCCGCGGCGGCGCTCGCGCAGGCGGGCCTGTGGACGCAGACGCATCTCGTCACCGGAGCGCTGCTCGACGCGCTCCGCGGTCGCCGCCCGACGCGGCGGGCGGCGTATCACCATGCGGGCGAGGGCCTCGTGAGGGGAGCCGTCTTCGGCGGCTGCTTCATGGCGCTGATCCAGGGGATCGCGTTCTGCCTCGCCGTGCCCGAGATGGATGCCTGGCTGCGGCGGGCGCCGCTGCTCGGTGTCGCGATCGCGGGCGGCCTGCTGTTCGCGCTGGCGCGGACCGTCGTCGAGAGCTTCGACGGGAGCGCGCCCTTCTTCCGCCGCATCGCGGCGAACGCGCTCGATCCGGTGAACGTGCTGCGCGGCCTGGTGGTCGGTGGCGGGATCGGCCTCGCTGCCGCCTGGCAGCTACCGCTGCTATCCGACTCCGAGCGCACCGGCTTCGGCCTGCTGGTCGGCGCCGCGGCGTACGCGGGCGTGGACCTCGTCTGCGACGCCACTGCGATCCCGCGCCGCCGGCGCCAGCGGCTCCAGCGGTGGCGCGTCTACGCCCTCGGCACGTTCCTCGGCGGGGGAGTCGGCGCCGCGCTCGGCTGGTACCTCGATGCATCGCAGCTCGACGTCGTGATCCAGAAGTTCAGGCTCTATGCCGGAGTCGCTCCGCCTTCGACGGGCAGGACCGCCCGCTACGTCATCTATCCCATGTTCAGCAAGTGGGGCGCCATCGATCTCGGGACCGCCTCGGGCGGCGTGAAGCTCTTCTTCGTCGAGTCCCTGTCGGGCGTGATCGGCTGGTCGCTCGCGGCGCCGCTGTTCAGCGTCAACCTGGTGCTGCTGACGGCGCTGCTCGAGAAGAGCGCAGCTCCGCTGCGCGGCTTCTTCACGGCAGGCGGCCTGGTCGGGCTCGGCGAGCAGGCTCTAAAGGTGCAGCGCTGGGGACTCTGGATGGCGCCCGTCATCTATTCTTTTTTGAGGCTCTCCCCGGAGCCCACCTGGTACGACCAGGACGGCGCGGTGCGCAGCACGATCGCGACGTTGCACGCTCTCACGCTCGATCCCGGCGAGTTCCGCCGCTGGAGCCTCGAGGTCTTCCTCGGCCTGCTCGCTTACGATTGGCTACGCATTATCGTGTGGTTCGACCACATGGGCCTGCGCGTCGCGACGCTCGTGAATCTCTCCTTCGTCGGCGGCGACCTGCTCGACGAGACGGCCGCGCGCTTCGTCGGCCATGCGTCGCGGGCGCGGGTGATCCCGGAGGGCATCCGGCGCTTCGCCACCTGGGGGCCCCTGCTGATCCCCTTCTACATTCCGCGCGGCGCCGACTGGGACTACGCGTGGACGGGAGCCGAGGCGGTGCGCGCCGCGCACGCGACGCTCTCGGCGCCGGTGGCCAGTGTGCTGCTCGGCTACGCGGTCGCGGCGGTCGCGATGGGGTTCGCGCTCTCGCTCGTGCTCGTGCGCGAGCGGGTTCGGCGGCGCGTCGCGCGGATCGCGCCTGATCGACATGCGGACCTGGCGCCGGCGCGCGAGCCCGATTTCGTGCTCGACAACGGCACCTATACGCTCGAGCTCTCGCGCGAGGGGCTCGGCTTTGGCCGCGTCATGAGCAGCGCGCACGGCACCCGCGAGATCGATCTCACGCGCCGGCCCGATGATCCCCTCGCGCCGCGCGGCAACTTCTTCTACCTGCGCGATCTCGATCCCGGCGCCGCTGGTGGAGGGCGCCCCTGGTCGCTGGCAGCGCAGCCGCTTCGGTGCGTGGGGACTGATTACGCCATCACGCAGCCCACGGCGTCGAGATTGCGGATCGTGAACACGTTCGGCGGCGTTCGCGCGCACGCCGAGATCGAGATCGACGCGACCGATCCCGTCGCGATCTGGCGGATCCGGCTCGAGAACCTCGAGGATCGGCCGCGCCGGCTCGAGATCACGAGCTACCAGGAGCTGGCGCTCGACGTTGCGGACGCCTACCGGCGCCACCCGCAGCTCTCCGCTCTCTATCTGGGCACCCGCTTCGTCGCGCCGCTTTGCGCCATCGTGGCCCACGATCGCCGGATGCACGGCGCGCGCCGGCGCGCCGCGAGCCGGCCGGTCGGGTTCCATGCGGTGCGCGCCGGGCTCGACGGACGCGTGCGCCTCACCGGCTACGAGGACTCGCGGCCGCGCTTCATCGGCGGCGGCACGCTGCGCGAGCCGCGCGCGCTCGCGGAGGGCCGCGCCCGCGCGCCGAGCGACGAGGGCCTGCTCCACACCTTCGATCCGTGCGCGAGCCTGCGCGTCGAGGCGGATCTCGAGCCGCGCGGCAGCGCCACGCTCGTATTCGTCGATGGCTGGGTGGAGGACGAGCGCGAGGCACCCGCCCTGATCGCGCGCCACCTCGGCATCGCCGTCCCCGACGAGGCGGCCCTCGCGCCCGCCTTCTCCCGCACGCGAATGCTCGACGACTCGCGAAGGCAGGTCCCGGCCGAGCCGCCGTACACGTTCTCCAGCGATGGCAGCGAGCTCCGGATCTTTGCTGAGACGCCGCGGCCGTTCACGCACGTGATGGCGAGCCCGCTGGGTCACGGCGCGATCGTGAGCAGCGACGGCGCGATCTTCTCCTTCGCCGGCAACGCGCAGAAGAACGCGCTCACCCCGTTCACACTCGACACGGTTCGCGCGGCAGCGCCGGGGCAGGCGATCTACGTCACGCCACTGGATCCCTTGCAGGCGCCGATCGTCTTCCCACAAGCGGACGGCCCGCGCGAGATCCGCTTCGGGCGCGGGTATGCGACGTTCCGCCAGTCCCGGGGCGATCTCAGCGTGGAGCTCGAAGTCTGCGTCGTCCCGGACGCCCCCGTCGAGCTGCGGCTCCTGCGCATCGAGAATCGCGGCGCGAAGCCTGCTCGCTGCCGCGTGGTCCCCTACTTCGAGATGGTGCTCGCCGAGCTGCCGCTCGACAGCCGCGGGAAGCTGGCCGTGAGCAGCGAGCCGGCGCTGGGCGCGCTCTTCTTCTCGAACCCCGAGAACGACTTCGCGGCGGGCGTGGCGTTCGTGGCGACGAGCTTGTCGAACGCCACGAGCGAGTGCGTGCGCACGCGCTTCGTCGGTGGCGCGGGACGCGATCTCTCGAATCCAGTCCTCGTCGAGCAGGGCCGTTCCGACTTGGACGCGTCCGACGACGGCATCCGGATCGCGAGCTTCGCCGGCGTGATCGAGGTGCCGCCCGGCGGCGTAGAGACCGTCCGCATCGTGCTCGGCCAGACGCGCAGCCTCGAGCAGGCGAAGCTGCTCATCTCCGCTCAGCTGCCCGCGGCGGAGCAGAGCGCTCGCGCGACGCGCCGTTGGTGGGCGGAGCGGCTCGCGACGCTGCGCATCGAGACCAACATCCCCGAGCTCGACCGCCTCGTGAACGACTGGCTCCCCTATCAGGTGCAGGCGTCGCGGCTGTGGTCGCGCGCCGGGTCCGAGCAGCGCAGCGGCGCCTACGGCTATCGGGATCAGCTCCAGGACGTGCTGCCGCTGCTCTTCCACGACGCGGCCCTCGCGCGGCGCCAGATCCTGCTTCACGCCGGCCAGCAGTTCCGCGAGGGCGATGTGCTCGTTTGGTGGCATCCGTCGAAGGACGGCATCACGGGCCTTGGCGCGCGCACCCGCGCCTCGGACGTGCACCTGTGGCTCGCGTACCTGGTCGCGCGCTACGTGCGCGCGACGGGAGATCGAGCGCTGCTCGACGTGGAGGTCCCGTTCGTCGAAGGCCCGCGGCTGCCGCACGGCGTGGACGGGCGGCTCGTCGTGCCGCGGATCTCGCGCGACAGCGAATCGGTGTATGAGCACTGCCGGCGCGCGATCGCTCGAACGCTCGCGCGCAAAGGAAAGCATGGCCTTCCGCTGCTCGGGAGCGGCGACTGGAACGACGCGCTCGACCGGGCAGGCGCCAAGGGGCGAGGCGAGAGCGTCTGGCTCGGCTTCTTCCTGCACGACGTGCTCGTTTCCTTCGCCGAGCTGGCGGAAGCAAGACGTGGCGCGCGTGCGGGCGACGCCGATCGCGCCGAGGCGAGCCGGCTGCGCACGGCGCTCGCCAACATGTGGCGCGGCGAGCGCTTCGTGCGCGCGACCACCGACGCGGGCGAGGAGCTCGTGTTCGCGGACGCCCTCACGTCCGCCTGGCCGGTGCTCTCGGGCGCGGTCGGATTCGAACAGGGAAGAACGGCCGTCGAGAGCGCGCTGCGGCAGCTCGAGCGCGACGATCTCGTGCTGCTGCTCGCGCCGCCCTTCGACGCGAGCTCGCGCCCGGATCCGGGCCGGATCGGAGAGTATCCGCCGGGCGTGCGCGAGAACGGCGGACAATACACGCACGGCGTGTCCTGGTTGGTCGATGCGCTGGTCCGCCTGTCGGAGCTCGCCGCGGCGGAGGGTCAGCGCGAAGAAGCCGCGCGGCTGCGGGCCCGGGCCGTCGAGATCTGGATCCGGATCTCCCCGCTCGCCGAGGCGGATCCTGCCCATCTGGATCGCTATGGAGTGTCACCCCACCAGCAGCCCGCCGACGTCTACTTTGGCCCGGGCTACGCTGGCCGCGGCGGCTGGAGCTGGTACACGGGCGGCGCGGCGCGCATGCTCTCGGCCGCCTACGCCATCCTGGGTCTCGAGATGCGTGACGGCGAGCTCGTGGTTCCCGAAGACCTCTTCGAGCGCAAGGGCCC
>Ga0210377_10002299_pt1 | contig 16820 bp, 14 predicted proteins | sample PLM4_65_b1redo_FD_155480 | JGI IMG/M metagenome (GOLD analysis project Ga0210377, IMG submission 155480) | Groundwater sediment microbial communities from an aquifer in East River, Colorado, USA - PLM4_65_b1 redo | ecosystem: Environmental > Terrestrial > Soil > Riparian zone | place: USA: East... | reverse complement strand
TGGACGTGGATGAGGCCGCGGACGTGGGAGTCTTCCAGAAGGCGGGGGAGCTCGCCCCGCTCCGCCGCCTCGACCTCACCGTCCCCCTCGCGCAGTTCCGGCTCGATGAAGGGGAGGCCCAGGTGTCCGTAGACGTCCGCTTCCGTTGGCGAGGCGAGCCTCTTCGCTCGCCCTCTGCCCGCGAAGACGCCGGACCGGTCGAGTGTCCGACGACGTGTTTTCGCCCGCGCGACCAGCTGCTCGAAGTGCTTCTTCGAGCCCGTGAAGTAAAGGAGCGCCGCCGCAAACTCGTCTCCCGGGACGATCGCGAGCTTGGCGACGAGTCCCGCGCCGAGTCGAAGCGAGAGCTCACGTTCGTCCGCGACGACGACCTCCGAGATGCCGGCCACGTCGCGGAACGCTCGCGCCACGTCCGCGGGCCGGTCGGAGGCCGCGACGAGGTCGATGTTGCCAACCACCTCGCACCGGCGGCGAATGCTCCCGGCGACCTCGACGCGCGCGGCGAGGCCGGTCGAGAGAATCCCGGACGCGAGCTCGTCGGCCCGCCGGCGCACCGCGGAGTAGCGGTGGAGCCCGGTCGTCGTCCGCAGCATCTCGATTCCGCGGAGGATCCGCTCCTCGGTCTTCGGACCGAAGCCCCTGACCTCGCCGACCTTTCCGTCCCGGCACGCCTGCTCGAGCGCCGCCAGCGAGTCGATCTTGAGCTGTTCGTGCAGAATCTTCGCCTTGCGGGCTCCGAAGCCCGGGATCCTCAGGCATTCGCGCAGGCCCGGCGGGAAGGAGGCGGAGAGCTCGTCGTAATAGGGGAGCGAGCCGGTCGACACCAGCGTGGCTATGCTCGAGAACAGGCCCGCCCCGATTCCCGGGACCGAGAGGAGCTCGCGGGTGCGGACCGCCTCCGCGAGATTTCCGGAGAAGCCGCGCAGCGCCTGCGCGCCGGCGTCGTACGCCCGCACCTTGAACGGGTTTTCCCCCTTGAGCTCCAGCATGCCCGCGATCTCTTCGAGCACCCGGGCCACCTCGTTCCGGTCCACACCCGGATTCTAAGAGCGGGCGTACGTTCGCGGGGCTCGCCGGCGCGGCGGAACGGTTGTTGCAAAGCGACGGGCAGGGAGGATCTCCATGTCCGTCGCGAAGATCATCGAGCTCGTCGCCTCTGGAAGGCGAGCTGGGACGACGCCGTTCGCGCCGCCGTCCTCGAAGCCGCGAAGACCGTTCGGGGCATCCGCGGGGTCGACGTCTGAGACTGGACCGCGCGCGTGAAGGGCGGTCGCATCGTCGAATACAAGGCGAACGTCAAGATCGCGTTCGGAGTGGAGGACCGAGTAGGGCGTCGTAAGATCGGGCCGCTTGCGGGTTGATCTCCACAGCCATTCGACGGTCTCCGACGGGCTCGACTCCCCGACGGAGCTGGTCCGCCGGATGGCGGCGGGAGGCATCGACGCGCTCGCGTTGACCGACCACGACACGCTCCAGGGCCTTCCGGAGGCGCGGGAGGAGGCGCGGCGTCGCGGGATCGAGCTCATTCCCGGGGCCGAGATCTCGGCGAACTTTGCGGGACAAGACGACGTCCACATCCTCGCTCTCTTCGTGGACGAGAACAACGTTGCCTTCAACTCGAGCCTGGCACAACGTCAGGAGAACCGCCGCACGCGCGGCGAGCGCATGGCCCGGAAGCTCCGGGAAGCGGGGTTCGCGCTCGACCTCGACGCGATCCGCGAAGACGTCGGGGACGGGGTCTGGGGGCGGCCCCACCTCGCGCGCGCGCTCATCCGCGCCGGATACGCGACGTCGAACGACGAGGCCTTCGACCGCTTCCTGGGCGACGAGCATCCCTGGTACGTGCCGACCGAGAAGTGGCAGGCCGCCGAGGTCCTGGCCGCGGTCCACGAGGCCGGGGGAGTCTGCTCGCTCGCGCACTCCGTCTGGTATCGGGACATCGAAACGCTGCTCGCGGGGCTGGCCGCGCACGGTCTCGACGCCGTCGAGGTTTTTCACCCGGACCACGGGCCGGACGAGGAGGAGCGCTTCGGGAAGCTCGCGAGAAACCTCGGTCTCGCCGTGACCGCGGGGAGCGATTTTCACGGAGCTGTCGAGGGGAAGAAGGCGCCGGGTGGGGTCTACGGCGACGGCGCGATGCTCGAAACCCTTCGCGCCCGGCGCCCGCGATGACCGGCGCGCTCCGGGAGAGCTGGGTGGTCCTCCTTCACCGGGACGAGGAACGTGGCCTCTACGAGGCGGCGGCGATGGCGGCGGCGGCGGCGTCCCTCGACGTCTCGGTGACCCTCGTGTGGTTCGACGCCGCACTCGACGCCCTCGTCTCGGGAAGGCTCGACGAATCCGGCGAGGAGGCGAGCGTCGCCGGCCTTCTGGCGGGGGCGCGCGAGACCGGGCGGGTGCGATACCTCGCCTGCTCGGCGTCGGCGGTCCGGTCGGAAGGCGGCGTCGGCGCCGTGCGCGGCAAGGTGGACGAGATCGTGGGGTGGCCCACGGTCGTCGGGATGATCCGCGCCGCAAACAAAGCGTTCATCTGGTAAATCTCGGTCCGTTCTCACCGAAGAACTGACGTCGGAGAGGCCGGCCTCCTTCCTCCTCGGACATCATCTGTCCCCCCCGGCGGGGCAATCTCCTTGCGGAAAAGAGCAGCTCTGCGGAAAAGAAATTATTTTCGCAGCGCCCGCCTTCGGGAGGTCCTCGCCGGATGGATGCGGAAATTCTTCGAGCGTTGACAGCGGTGGAGGCGGCGAGAAGAATGCGCCCCACCTCCCCGATGCTCGACGAAGTCACGACGGAAAAGGGGCTCCCGCAGAACCTCGAGGCGGAGCGGTCCGTGCTCGGCGCGATTCTTCTCGATCCGGACTCGCTCGCCTCCGTCTTCCCGATCCTCAAAGAGGACGACTTCTTCCCCGACACGCACCGGCGCATCTACCGGTCGATGACGGAGCTCGCCCAGCGCTCCGCGGAGATCGACGTTCTGACTCTCCGGGAAGAGCTCTCCCGCGCCGGCGCGGTCGACAAGGCCGGCGGCGCGACCTACCTCTCGTCGCTGCTCGACGCGGTGCCCGACGTGGCGAACGTCGAGCACTACGCGCGGATCGTCAAGGAGAAGTCGACCCTGCGCCGCCTGATCCGCGCGGGCCAGCGGATGGTCCGGGAGGGCCTCGCCCAGGAGAAGGACGCGCAGAAGCTCCTGGGCGACGTGACCGGAGAGATCTTCGACATCGCCGAGGACGCGGTTTCCGGCGGCTTCGAGCGGATCGGAGAGATCACCCGCCACAACCTGGACGTCATCGACGAGGCCAAGGAGAGAAGCGGCACGGTTTCGGGCCTCGCGACGGGATTCCTCGAGCTCGATCGGATGACGTCCGGCCTGCAGACCACCGACCTCATCATCCTCGCCGCGCGGCCGGCGGTCGGGAAGACGTCGCTCGCTTTGAACGTGGCGCAGCACGTCTCCATTCGCGAAGGGCGCTCGGTGGGCTTCTTCTCGCTCGAGATGTCCAAGGAGCAGATCGGCTTCCGGGTTCTTTGCTCCGAGGCGGACGTGGACGCGAAGAAGGTCCGGGACGGCTACGCGTCGAGCGAGGCGATCACGCGCCTCGTGATCGCCCAGTCGAAGGTGGCCGGCGCGCGGTTCTTCGTCGACGACGGCTCGGCGCTCTCGGTCCCCGAGATGCGGGCGAAAGCGCAGCGCCTCAAGCGCGAGCACGGTCTCGACCTGCTCTTCGTGGACTACCTCCAGCTGATGATGGGACACGGGCGATTCGACAACCGGACGCAGGAGGTGTCCCAGATCTCCCGTGGGTTGAAGCTGCTCGCGAAGGAGCTGCGAGTCCCGATCATCGCCCTCTCCCAGCTGTCGCGGCAGCCCGAGCGCCGGACCGGAGAGCAGCGCCGCCCGCAGCTCGCGGACCTTCGCGAAAGCGGATCTTTGGAGCAGGACGCCGACGTCGTCGTCTTCCTCTACCGCGAGGAGCTCTACGACAAGGACACGGAACGAAAGGGCATCGCCGACGTCATCGTGGCGAAGCAGCGCAACGGTCCCACCGGCGACTTCCCGCTCGTCTTCCTCGCGGACCACATGACGTTCGCGAACTACGCGGGCCCCGCGCTCGAACCGTTCTGATCCGGCGGCGGCGTCTTCTCGCGCGGTCATCTCTCTGACATCCTTCGCCCCGTGACAACAGAGCTCCCCGGCGGGCGGCGCGGTTGAGGCCGACTCTCGCGTCGATCGACCTCGGGGCGATCGCGCGAAACTACCGCCGTCTGCAGGACCGCGTCGGCGCGGGGCGCGCGATCATCGCCGTTGTCAAGGCGGATGCGTACGGCCACGGAGCCGGCCCGGTCGCGCGCCGCCTCGAGCGGGAGGGCGCGTCGCGGTTCGCGGTCGCGGTCGCGGAAGAGGGGGTCGCGCTGCGACGCGCCGGCGTAACGGGGCAGATCCTCCTCCTGAACTTCTCGGACCCCGCCGACGTCGGAACGCACCGCGCCTATGGCCTGTCTCCGGCGCTGTACGATCTCGCGCAGGCGCGCAGGTTTGCGGAGGCGGCGGCCGGATTCGCCGAGCCGCTCCCCGTGCACGTCAAGCTCGACACCGGCATGGGCCGGATCGGCTTTCGCCCCGAGGAGCTGGGCGCGCTCGGCGACGTCCTGCGTCGGGCGCGCGGGCTCCGGGTCGCCGGCACGTTTGGCAACCTCGCGTCGGCGGAGGACCCGGGATCTCCGCGAACGGCGGAACAGGTCGAGCGCCTGAAGGCCGGGGCCGAGGCTCTCGCGGCCGCCCGGATTTCTCCCGGGGTGGTACACCTCGCGAACTCCGCCGGCGTTCTGCTGCATCCGGGGTCGTGGCTGGACGCCGTGCGGCCGGGCCTCGCGCTCTACGGCGTGTCGCCCGCCGGCGAAAGTCGGAACGACGACGCGCTCGAGCCCGCGATGAGTCTCGAGACGCGCGTGATGGCGGTCCGGGAGTTGCCGGCGGGAGTCGAGCTCGGCTATGGCGGCCGCTTCGTGACGCGGCGTCCCTCCGCGATCGCCGTGCTGCCGATCGGCTATCATGACGGCTTCCGGCGATCCTTCTCGGGGCGCGTGCGCGTCTTGTTGCGGGGGAAAGAAGCGCCCGTCGTGGGCGCGGTGAGCATGGACCTGACTCTCGTGGACGCGACCGGCCTGGGCGCCCGGAGCGGAGAACGGGTGATCTGCCTCGGATCCGACGGCGCGCTCCGCGTCACCGCCTGGGACCTTGCGCGCGCGGCCGACACTCTTCCCTACGAGATCCTCTGCGGGATCGGTCCCCGGGTTCCCCGCGTGTACCGGCAGTGAGGTTCCTCGAAGCGATCGGGCGCGCGCTCCTCCGGGTGCTCGAGGAGCTGGGCCGTTTCTTCCAGATGCTGGGGAAGACCGCGGGCTGGTCGATCCGGCCGCCCTGGGACGTGCCCGAGCTCTTCCGCCAGATGGTTCGAGTCGGCGTCGACTCCATCCCGGTCGTCTTCCTGACGACCCTCTTCACCGGAATGGTGATGGCGCTCCAGACCTTCCACGGATTCGCGCGGTTCCACGCGGAGGGCTTCGTCGGGAGCGTCGTCGCGCTGTCCCTGACCCGCGAGCTCGCCCCGGTTCTGACGGCGCTGATGGTGACGGGCCGGGTCGGCAGCGCCATGGCGGCGGAGCTCGGCACCATGCGGGTGACCGAGCAGATCGACGCGTTGACGGCGTTGGGGACCGAGCCCGTCCAGTACCTCTTCGTTCCCCGCGTCGCGGCGTCGATCGTGATGATGCCGCTTCTGGTGATCCTGGGAGACGCCATCGGGATGTACGGGGGGTACCTCGTCGCGGTGCAGCTCCTCGGAGCGAACCCGATCACGTACATCGACAACTCGTTCCAGTTTCTCGAGGTCTCCGACGTGACGTCCGGGATCGTGAAGGCAGCGGTCTTCGGTCTCATCTTTTCTCTCGTCGCGTGCGTGCGCGGTTACTACACGGAGGGGGGCGCCGAGGGGGTGGGACGCGCGACGACGCGCGCGGTCGTCGGCGGCAGTCTCTCCATCCTCTTCGCCGACTTCTTTCTCACGAAGCTGCTGTTTTGATGCCGGACCGCAGGACTCCGTCGGGAGAGATTCCCAAAATCCGGGTCGAGGACCTGCACAAGTCCTTCAACGGGAAGGTGGTCTTGGACGGCATCGACCTCTCGGTCGCCGAGGGTGAGTCGCTCGTCATCGTCGGTCCTTCCGGCACCGGCAAGAGCGTGCTCCTGAAGCACCTGATCGGGCTCGTCCGGCCCGACTCTGGCCGCATCTTCGTGGACGGGTCGGATTTCTGGGCCCTTTCCGACCGCGAGCGGACCGGTGTCCGCAAGAAGTTCGGGATGTCGTTCCAGGAGGGGGCGCTGTTCGACTCGATGTCCGTTTTCGACAACGTCGCGTTTCCGCTCCGGCGGTCCGGCCGGCCGCCCGCCGAGGTCCGGGACCGCGTTCGGGAATGCCTCGCGATCGTGCGGCTCGAGAACGTCGAGGCGAAGCGCCCGTCCGAGCTATCCGGGGGGATGCGGCGCCGGGTCGGCTTCGCGCGCGCGATCGCCCATCAGCCCGAGATCCTCCTGTTCGACGAGCCGAACACGGGCCTGGACCCGATCATGACCGACGTCATCGACGAGGTGATCCTCGAGATGAAGGAGAAGCTCGACGTCTCGATCGTCACGATCACGCATCACATGGAGAGCGCCCGAAAGATCGGCGACCGGGTCGCCCTCCTGGCCGGAGGCCGCATCCTGTTCGAGGCGTCCCCGGAGGAGTTCCTGAAGTCGGACCACCCGGCGGTCCGGCAGTTCGTGCAGGGGAGCGCGAAGGGGCCGCTCACGGTAGAGTTCGAGCTGGCCGAGAAGACCGCGGTTTCGGAGGGCCCATGAGCACGGCGGCGAAGGTCGGAGCGTTTTTTCTGGTCGTTCTCGCGATTGCGGGCCTCCTCATCTGGAAGATCGAGGATCTCCGCATCGGGCGGGGTCGTCCCCGAAAGGTCACCGTCCAGTTCGGAAACGTCGCCGGGCTGGACGAGAAGACGGCGGTGCGGGTCGCGGGCGTGAGCGTCGGCAAGGTCTCGAAGATCCGCCTCGTCGAGGGAAAAGCGCTCGTCGACGTCGACCTCGATCCCGAAGTTTCCCTGCGGCAGGGCGCCTCAGCGTCGATCGAGAGTCGCGGGCTTCTCGGCGAGAAGTACGTGGAGCTCGTCCCCGGTCCCTTCGGCGCGGCGCCTCTGCCGGACAATGCGGTCATCGTCGGCGGCATTCCGGTCTCCTTCGACGAGATCACGAAGCTCGCCCGCGACATCGAGGTCGACATCAAGTCGATCACGAGGAGCCTGAAGGAGTCGATCGGCGGTCCGCAGGGGGAGGAGCGGCTGTCGGACATCGTGGAGAACATGCGGCTCATCAGCCAGGAAGTGCGCGCCATGGTGGAGACGAACCGCGTCGGGGTCGACGCGACGATCGCGAACTTCCGGGCGTTCTCGTCGGCGATGAAGGACCTCGTCGCCCGCGTGGACTCCGTCGTCGCCTCCAACGAAGGCAACGTCTCGGGTGGTCTTTCGAACATCCGCGAGATCTCGGAGAAGCTCGAGACGACCACCGACAACCTGAACCAGATCACCGGAAGGATCCGGGAGGGGGAGGGCACGGTCGGAAAGCTCGTCCAGAGCGACGAGACGCACAAGAACCTGAACGACGCGCTCGTCGCGGTCAAGGAAGGCGTCGCCGGCCTCAACAAGGCGATCGGCGCCGTCGGAAAGATGAAGATCGATCTCGGGATCCGGTCGGAGTACCTCTCCAGCCTGTCGAAGGGGAAGGCCTACTTCACGCTCGACGTCGACCCCAGCGAGTCGCCGCGCTTCTATCGCGTGGAGCTCTCCAGCCAGCCCTTCGGCAAGCGCAAGAACACGACCACGATCGAGAGGACGGTCTTCCCCGACGGACACACCGAGCAGACCATTACGGACACCGAGGAGCTCAAGGACGAGTTCGCGATCTCCGCCCTGTTCGGTTACCGCTGGCGGGACTGGGTGATCCGGGCGGGCCTCCTCGAGTCGCGAGGCGGCGCCGGGGTGGATTACATGGCGCTCAAAAACCGGCTGCGCTTCTCGGCGGACCTCTGGGACTTCAACCGCCCGGGCGACTTCGCGGCCCACGCAAAGTTGACCGGCCGATACTACTTGTCCCCGTCGGTCTTCGTCACCGGCGGGTGGGACGACTTCCTGAACCGGAAGCGCGAGTCGGACTCGGTCTTCTTCGGCGCCGGCCTGCGCTGGAGCGATGACGACATCAAGTACCTGCTGGGGTCGATACCGCTGAAGAGGTGAACGGCGAACCGTAAACGGTGAGCCGATAGCTGGTGACAAGTTTCAACGAGTACTGTTCGCTGACGTATGCCCCCGAAGCCGACCACTCTCTTCGCCTGCCAGTCCTGCGGCTCTTCGTCGCCGAAGTGGCTGGGGCGCTGTCCGGACTGCGGCGAGTGGAACTCCTTCGTCGAGGAGGTCCGGGCATCCTCGCCCCCTTCCACTCGCACCCACGGGGCGGGGGCGCGTCCGCTGTCGGAGGTCGCGGTCCTGCCCGACAGCCGGCTCCCGACCGGGCTTGCCGGCCTCGACCGGGTGCTCGGGGGCGGCCTCGTATCGGGTTCGGTCGTCCTCCTGGGCGGTGAGCCCGGAATCGGGAAGTCGACTCTGCTCCTCCAGGCGTCCCGGGGGATCGCCGCGAGCTCGCGGGAAGTCCTCTATGCAACCGGTGAGGAATCGGCCGAGCAGGTCCGGCTCCGCGCCGACCGGCTCGGGGTCTCGACCGCGACCCTTCTCGTGCTCGCGGAGACCGACGTCGACCGCATCGTCGCGGAAGCAATGGGTCGGAAGCCGGCAGCCGTCGTCGTGGACTCGATCCAGGCGGTGCGGCAGCCGGCGCTCTCCTCCGCACCGGGGACGGTGTCGCAGGTCCGCGAGTGCGCGTCGGCGCTCGCCGCCTACGCGAAGGACAACGCCGTTCCGGTCCTCCTCGTGGGCCACGTCACCAAGGACGGAAGCCTCGCCGGCCCGAAATCTCTCGAGCACCTGGTCGACGCGGTGATCTCCGTCGACGGCGAGCGCGCTTCTTCGCGGCGTATCCTCCGCGCCGCCAAGAACCGCTTCGGTCCGGTGGACGAGGTCGCGCTCTACGAGATGACCGCTTCCGGGCTGGAAGAGATCGCGAACGCTTCAGCCGCGCTCCTCTCGGAGCGTCGAGCGGACGTGTCCGGCAGCGCCGTCACGGCCACGCGAGAGGGGACCCGGTCACTCCTCCTGGAGGTCCAGGCGCTCGTCGGCCCGCCGATCGCCGGCTCCCCGCGGCGGGTGGCGATCGGAGTCGACTCGGGTCGGCTCGCGCTTCTGCTCGCCGTCCTGGAACGTGCGGGAGTGCCGCTCTCCAGCCGGGAGGTGTTCGTCTCGTGCGCGGGCGGGCTCGAGGTGACGGAGCCCGCAGCCGATCTCGCGATCGTCGCGGCCCTCGTCTCTTCGGCCCGCGGCGAGCCTCTCCCGTCGTCGTCCGTCTTTTTCGGGGAAATCGGTCTCTTGGGCGAGGTTCGCCGGGTGCCCGCCGCCGCCGCCCGGATCCGGGAGGCCTCGGCGCTCGGTTTCGAGAGGGTCTATCTGCCTTCGGGCAATGCCGTCGAAACGCCGAGCGCGGCCAGGGTCGAGATCCGGCCGGTCGAGCGCGTCGCCGACCTCATGCGCGCGTTCGCCGCCGCCGGTTCGAACGGCTCGGCCCGCACGGCGAGCCGCAGGGGCGCTGGTCCGATGGAATCGGACGGGTAGGGGGCGAGCAGGGTCAGAGCGGGCTCCTCAGTCGGGGCGATCGTGACGTCCTCGACTCGGAGGGTTCGCCTCTCGACGACGCGGTAGCTCGAGAGCCCGAAGGGCGTTCGCAGCTCGATCACGTCTCCGAGCGCGAGCTTCGACGCAAAGGGATCCAGAATGTCGCGGGCGATCGCGATGACGGCGTTCTTGTAGGGGGACTCCTCGCCGGGCAATGCGGTCCCCGGCACGTGTCCGGGTCCGTACGAGAGCGTCGTTTCGTCCACGCCCTCCCGCACGGCCGCCTCGAAACCGAGACGGGCAACGGAGAGCCGGGCGACGGTGTCTCCCGGGGCGATCCGGCCGAGCGCGGGGAACCCCGGAGAGCTCGCCTGCGCCCGCGCGGGCGGAATCGATTCCACGGCGCGGGCTCCGGCCAAGACCGCTCCCGCCGAGAGGATCGTGCCGGCGGCGGTCAGGGCCCGCCGCAGCAACCCGGCGATCAGGATCGGACCGCGCGCAAAAGAGACCATGCCCAAAAGAAAACGCCCGGCCCGCCGGATGGCGGGACCGGGCGAGCGGGGAAGTCCTTACCGAACCTTCCGGGCCAGAGCCAGGCCCGCGATCGCGAGGGCCAGGCCGGCTGCGGCGACTCGGGGATAGTCCGAGCCGGTCTTCGGAAGCGTGGTGTGCTCCATCTCCATCGCCGGTGCGGGCGGCGGCGGCGGGGCGGGAGCCTCGACGGCCGGCGCGGGCGGAACAGGCGCGGTCCGAGCTTCGTAAGTCGTCGTCGTGGTCGTCGCCTCGGCCGCCACGGCCGGAGCAGTCGTGATGTTGATCTGCTTGCGGTCGATGACCTCGCCGCTCACGTTCTTCGCCATCACGACGATCTTGTGAGTGCCGGCCGGAACGTTGTCGATGAAGACCACGTTGCTCTCGGAACCCTTCACCGTCTGCTTGAGATCGTTGTCGAGAAACACGTCGAAGGTCGGCTGCGGGAAATCCTTCTCACCGAACTTCGTTCCCTGGCCCTCGCCGAAGTTGCTGGTGTTGTAGGCGATCCCGACGCGCACCTGCGTCCCGGTGATCGTCGCGCCCTCGGCGGGCTCGGTCAATTTGAGCTGCAGGGTATTCGCGGTGGGGCCGCCGGTGTTGTAGTTCGCGCTCTGCGCCAGGGCGACGCCGGCGAACGCCCCAACGGCGAGAATCAGGATCATGAGTCTGAGGGTCTTGGGCATGTTTCCTCCTTGTTGAGCCCCAAAGGCAGGGCATCAGGGGTCTTCCCATCAAGGGCCGTGCCAAAAAGGGACGAGTTTCCGTCCGGGGAGGACGGACGCGAGCCTCTTCAGGCCGAAAGGTGGGTCGGAAGCCCGTCTGTCAGCGCTCTATAGGCTTCGAGATATTTCTCGCGGGTCGTGCGGATGACACCTTCCGGCAGCCGTGGCGCCGGCGGCCGGTGGTCCCAGCCGGTCGAGTCGAGCCAGTCGCGGACGAACTGCTTGTCGAAGGAGACCTGATTCCTGCCGGGCGTCCAGACCCGCGCGTCCCAGTAGCGCGACGAGTCGGGCGTGAACGCCTCGTCGATCCAGATGACGCGGCCGTCCCGGCGTCCGAACTCGAGCTTCGTATCGGCCAGGAGGAGGCCCCGGGATTCGGCATACTGCCGCGCCCGCTCGTAGAGAGCGAGAGTCGTATCGCGGAGGAGACCGGCCTCCTCTTCGCCGAGCTCGGCGACCATACGGGAAAACGGAATGTTCTCGTCGTGCCCCCTCTCGCTCTTGGTCGCCGGCGTGAAGATCGGCTCAGGCATCCGCTCCGCTTCGACGAGCCCGGGCGGCAGCCGGACACCGCAGACCGCTCCGGTCTTCCGGTACTCCGCCCATCCGGACCCGGCGAGATAGCCCCGCGCGACACACTCGAACGGAATCACCTCGGCCTTCTTCACGATGACCGAACGCCCCTCGAGAAGCGGTGCATCGCCCTGGAGCGACTCCGGAAACTTCGAGACTTCCGTCTCGATCAGGTGGTTCTCGACGTCCGAGAACTTCCGGAACCAGAAGTTCGAGAGCTGGGTGAGGACCTTCCCCTTGTCGGGAACGCCGGGCGACAGCACGCAGTCGTATGCCGAGATCCGGTCGCTGGCGACGAGGAGCAACGAGTCGCCGAGGTCGTAGAGCTCCCGGACTTTTCCGCGCCGGGAGAGCCGCGCGCCGGACAGGTGCGTCTCGACGACCGCCGCGGGCGACATTGCGGGGACACTAGCACAGCCTCCGGCGAGCGGTGTCCGGGTTCCGGAGACGTCGCACCCGCTCTGTTATCTTCTTTTGGTGCGTCTTCAGATCGCAGAATCGGTCCCGCGCCGCGCTTCCCTGTGGCGCGTCGCGTTCCTGCACGAGGGGAGCGATCCGGGCCGCGGAATTCGCGGTGCGCTCGCGGGCTCGATCCGCGACGCGGCGCGCCGCTCCGGTTTCCGGGGGCGGGATCGGGAGACCGCCGCGGCGGCCGGACGAGACGGCGCATGGCTGCTCGTGGGACTCGGCCGCGCCCCGGCGTCGCTCGCGCGGCTGCGTCGCGCGCTGCGCCGCGCGGTCGGGGAGAGCGCCTCGCGCTCCCGCTCCCGCCTGCTCCTGGTCTTCGGCGCCGGCGTTTCCGAGGCGACTCTGCGTGCGATGCTCCCGCACCTGGCGCTCGCGGACTACGCATTCGAGCGCTACAAGTCGGCTTCGAAGAAGAAGGTCCGGACCGGCAGGGGGACGACCGCCGTCGTCGTCCCGTCGGAGAAGGTCGACGCCGCGTCTCTGGCGGTGGCGGCCCGCGAGGCGGCCGTCGTGGCGGAGGCGGTGTGGTGGGCGCGCGATCTCGGAAACACCCCCGCAAACGACCTGGGCCCGGCCGAACTCTCGCGAGCCGCCCGCGAGGCGGGCAAACGCGACGGCCTGAAGGTGCGCGTGCTCGGCAAGCGCGAGATCGAAGCCGAGAAGATGGCGGGTCTGCTCGCGGTCAACGCGGGTAGCGTTCGCCCCCCGGCGTTCGTCGTTGCCGAGTACCGTCCCGCGGCTCCCCGCGGAACCGCCGTGCTCGTCGGGAAGGGGATTACCTTCGACTCGGGGGGGATCTCGATCAAGCCGTCCGCTTCGATGGGCGAGATGAAGTACGACATGATGGGAGCGGCGACCGCGCTCGCCTGCGTCCGCGCGGCGAAGGCGCTGCGACTCCCGGTGCGCGTCGTCGCGCTCACTCCGATGACGGAGAACCTGCCGAGCGGCTCCGCGACGCGGCCCGGCGACATCCTCCGGTTCCGCAATGGAAAGACGGTCGAGGTGGACAACACGGACGCGGAAGGGCGGCTCGTTCTCGCGGACGCTCTCACCTATGCCGAAAGGTTCGACGCCGACGTCATCCTCGACTTCGCGACTTTGACCGGCGCGGTCCTCGTCGCTCTCGGCCACGAGTGCGCTGCCCTCTTTACGGGGGATGACACGGTCGCGGCGGGCCTTCTCGCGGCCGGAGAGGTCACCGGAGAGCGTCTCTGGCGGCTGCCGCTGTGGGACGACTATCGCGAGAACCTCCGCTCCGAGTGGGCGGACATGAAGAACACGGGGGGCCGGCACGGGGGCGCGATCAACGCCGCCGTCTTCCTGAAGGAGTTCGTGCCCGACGGCGTGCCCTGGGCGCACATCGACGTCGCGGGCGTCGCGCACTTCGAGAAGGAACACGCCGGGTATGCGGCCGGCGCCACCGGATTCGGCGTGGCGCTGACGATGGAGTTCCTGAAGAAGCGGTTCGGATCGCGAGGCGAGCGGCCCGCGAAGGCAACGAAGTAAGCGCTCGAACCAATACGTTCGCCTCCCGGCGGCTCTGCGGGATCTCGAGGCGACGTCGGTTGCGCGGAGAGCGACGTCTCGAAAAGCACGGCGAGCGCGACGACGCGGATCTCGAGCGCTCGTTTGACTGGTCGAAATCGCTCTGCTAGCGTGCCCGCCGCATGCCCCTCCGCAGGTTTTCGATCGGTCCGGTGGGGGAAGATGTGTATCCCCGGTTCGTCGGGGAGCTCGCGGAGAAGTTCGACGACCCCGCTCTCGACCGCAACGTGGTCGGGCGGGAAGCGCTCACCCAGCTGTACCTCGGCCGGGCCGTTTCCTGGGACGACGCCGTCGCCGATTCCTCGTCGCCGCTCGCCCTGCGGACGATGCTCGCGTCGTTCGACCCGCGCAACGGAACTCTCGAAGCGGAGTACTACCGGGAAATCGACCTCGCCCGGTGGGCTCGGGTGAAGCCGCTGCTCTGGTTCTGGCAGATGTTCGACCACTCTCCGGTGGGACGGAACGTCCGGCTCGGCACCCAGGTGCGGGCGATGCTCGCGCCGCGGGTCTTCCGGCGGTGCGGACGGGACATCCGGATCTTTCACGGCGTCGAGTTTTCGTTCGGGTACAACCTCTCGGTCGGCGACGGAGTCACGATTCACCGGAACGTGCTGATCGACGACCGCGGCGAGGTCGTCATCGGGGACGACGTCTCCATTTCCGACTACGCGAACATCTACTCGCACGGGCACGCCGTCGAGGACATCCACGACGTCTCGCTCGCGCGGACCGTCATCGGCGACCGGGCTCGAATCACGTATCACGCGGTGGTTCTCTCCGGCGTCGAAATCGGTCCGGACGCCCTCGTCGGCTCGATGGGAGTGGCTTCGAAACCGGTGGGCGCCGGCGTGATCGCCGCCGGAATCCCGGCGAAGCCGGTCGGTCAGAAGAAGATCAGTCCGACGTCCTAAGTCCGAGGTCCTAAGCTGCGGGCCACGTCGGACTTGGGACTTAGCACTTAGGACTATTCTTCGGACGTGTTGCGCCGGCTCACGGTCAAGAACCTCGCCATCGTCGAAGACATCGACCTCGAGCTCGGTCCGGGCCTGACCGTTCTCACGGGGGAGACGGGAGCGGGAAAGTCCATCCTCGTGGACGCGGTCGCGCTGCTGGCGGGGGGCCGCGGTTCCGCCGACCTCGTCCGGCAGGGCAGCGACCGGCTCGTCGTCGCCGGCGAGTTCGAGTCGGACCGCGCGGTGCGCGACATCCTCGAGGAGTCGGGCCTGCCGGCGGAGGACGTCCTCCTCGTGAGGCGGGAACTCTCTGCCGACGGGCGAGGCCGCGCTTTCATCGACGACCAGCCGGCCGCGGTGCGAACTCTCGCCCGGCTCGGCGAACGGCTCGTGTCGATCCAGGGACAGAATTCCGAACGCGAGCTCGTGGATCCGGACGCTCCTCTGGAGCTGCTCGATGCATTCGCGGGCGCCGGCACCGAACGGGAGTCCGTGGCGGCCGCCGCGGAGACGTGGGCAGCGGCCCGGGACGCGCGAGAGAAGCTCGAAGCATCCCGGCGCGATCGCTCGGCGCGCCTCGACATGATCGAGTTCCAGATCGGCGAGATCGAAGCCGTCGCTCCGGAAGAGCGGGAAGAGGAAGAGCTGGCGTTCGAACGGGAACGGCTCCTCCACGCCGACCGGATCCGGCTCGCGGGCGAGACGGCGCTGGCGGCCCTGTCGGAGGGGGAGGCCTCGGCGGCCGACCGCCTCGGCGAGGCGGCGCGGGCCTTCGCGGACCTCGCCGCGATCGATCCCCGCGAAGCGGCCCGGGTGGAGGAGGTCGAGGAGGTGAAGCGTCGCGTCGCCGATCTCGCCGCCGCCGCGCGCGACGCGGCGTCCGGAATCGAGTCGGATCCGGACCGTCTGACCGCGGTGGAGTCGCGCCTGGAAAACCTCTCACGGGTGAAGCGGAAGTACGGTCCGACCCTCGCTGACGCCCGCGCGCTTCTCGAAGCACTCCGCGCCGAGCGGGACGAGCTCGGGAACGTGGAAGACGCTCTCGACCGCCGGCAGCGCGCGGAGGACGGGGCGCGCGACGCCTTCCGGAAGTCCGCCGCGGCGCTCACGGAGAAGCGCGAGAGCGCGGCGCCGCGCTTTTCCGCCGCGGTGGAGAAGGTCCTCGGCGGGCTCGCCCTCGAAAAGGCGCGGTTCCGCGTCGCGCTGACTCGGGAGGAGGACGACGCCCCGCGGCGCGCGGGGCTCGAGCGCGCCGTGATGATGTTCCAGCCGAACCCGGGGGAGCCGGAGCGTCCGCTCGACCGGATCGCTTCGGGCGGCGAGCTCTCGAGGCTCCAGCTCGCCGTGCACTCGGTCGCGGCGGCGCGCGGCGGTCGCCGGCGGACGCTCGTCTTCGACGAGGTCGACGCCGGGATCGGCGGCCGGACCGCCGAATCCGTCGGAAAAAGGCTTCGCGCTCTCGCGGAGCGAGACCAGGTGCTCTGCGTGACCCACGTCCCCCAGATCGCCGCGCTGGCGGATCGCCACTTTCGAGCCGAGAAGCGGGAGTCGCGCGGCCGGACGACCGCCGCCGTGAGGCTCCTCGACGAAAAAGAGCGGGTCGCCGAGATCGCCCGTATGCTCGCGGGGGAAACGGTCCCGGAGACCGCGGTCCGTCACGCGCGGGAGCTGCTCGCGCAGGCGGGCAACCGGTGAACGACACCGACGGCCGCCACTCCCGATCGGTTCTCTTCCCGGGAATCGGGGCGGAGGGACAGCGGAAGGTCGCCGGCTTCTCGCTCGCGATCGTCGGGGTCGGCGCCGTCGGCGCCGCGGCCGCGGAGATGGCGGCGCGGGCGGGAGTGGGTCGGCTGACCCTCGTCGATCGGGACGTGGTCGAGGAATCGAACCTATCCCGTCAGTTTCTTTTCGACGCGGAGGACGCCGCGCGTGTCGCGACCAAGGCGGGGGCGGCGGAGGCGCGACTTCGAGAGATCGCGCCGGACGTCGAGGCTCGCGGCGTGATCGCGGATCTCGACTCCGGCAACGCGCGGGAGATCCTCGCCGGCCACGACCTCGTCCTCGACGGCTCGGACAACTTCGAGACCCGGCTCCTCGTCTCCGACGCCTCCCGGGCGCTCGGGCTCCCCTCGATCTACGCGGCCTGCGTGGGAGAAGTGGGGCTCGTCGCGGTGTCCCTTCCGGATAGGACGCCCTG
>Ga0210377_10002298_pt1 | contig 16820 bp, 14 predicted proteins | sample PLM4_65_b1redo_FD_155480 | JGI IMG/M metagenome (GOLD analysis project Ga0210377, IMG submission 155480) | Groundwater sediment microbial communities from an aquifer in East River, Colorado, USA - PLM4_65_b1 redo | ecosystem: Environmental > Terrestrial > Soil > Riparian zone | place: USA: East... | reverse complement strand
GCGAGTGGAACGAGCCGGGCCAGGTCTTCCAGACGCGTGACCGGCTCGTCCCGGCGGTCGATCATGACCGGCTGCCCTCCAAGGGCGCGGAGCGCGCCGGCTTCGTGGGCGCGCATCGACTGATCGCACCGGCACGCGTTCTGCGGCGTGATGTAGTTCGCGATCACGGCGGTTACGGCGATCCGGCGCTGGTCGAGAGTGTCGATCAGACGCTTCGTCTCCGCGATCACGATCCTCTCCGGACGGGTCACCGCGATCACAGCCGCCCGATCGGAGTGAAGCGTTTCATCGACGAGCTTCAGAGCGCGCGAGGCCTGCACCAGCTCCTCGCCAAGTGAACCGGCCGGGATGATCTCGCGGTAGCGGAGGAGAATGCGCATGAACTCGCGCACCCACTCCCCGGCGGTCCTGGGAAGCTCGAGAAGGCGAAGGAAGTGGCCGGTTGGCGCCGTGTCGATGACGATCCGATCCTGCTTTTCGTCGCCGATCAGGTCGGCGATGCGCATGATCGCGAAGAGCTCGTCGGCCCCAGGCGGCGCGATCTCCACGAGCTTCTGCATCGCCTCGCTGTCGTACGCGATGTTCATCCCGCCCGGCGCGATCGCCGCTACAGCGCGCTCGATTTCCCCGGCCAGGGTTTCGCGGAAGCGGCGCCACTTCTCACGCGTATCGATCGTCTCGACGGAGAGGTTCGAGGGCGGCTTCTGGCGAGCGAACACGTCGCGCACCGAGTGCGCGGGATCGACGGAGAGCAGCGTGTAAGAGCGATCGGAGTGCGCACGCGCGAGCTGCAGTGAGACTGAAGAGGCGCACGTGGTTTTGCCGACGCCCCCCTTCCCGGCAAAGAAGAGCACGCGCGAGGGGGGGAGCTCCAGTGTGGCGCCGCCGACCTCGGCGGCGCTTTTCTGCCGCGGAAGCGCCGGCGAGTGCGCCGGCGCCCCACTCAGATACGCATTCAGCCGCTCGACCGCGTCCAACGGCACGCAGGAGCGCGCGGCGCGCTCCACGCGCAACGGGGCGAGAATCTTCGCCGCTTTTTCATCGCGTTGCCGGAGCCGTCGGTCGCGGTCGCAATCCGGCTCGAGCACCGCTCGATTGAGAATCGCGATCGGCACATCGATCCCGTTGCGCCGCACCTCCGCGATCAAGCGCTTCGTCTGCTCGACCACCCACTCCTCGGACAGAAAGACCGCGATGAACGCCGTCACTGCCGGGTCATTCATCTGCTTGCGGCGGAGGGCGGCCTGCGCCGTAAAGTCGTCGATGAAGTCATCGATCGCATCACGGACCTCGCGACGCGCAAACTGTCGCACCATGTCCCGATGCTTGGCCTCGAGTGCGTGGAGGGCGGCGGCGAGCTCGTTGAAGTGATCACCCGCCCCGAGCATTCGCAGGGCGTGACCCGTCGGCGCGGTGTCGACGACGATCATCGCGTCCGCGTTCGTCTCCGCCAGCTCGCCAATCCGCATCCAGGCCATCAGCTCGTCGATGCCCGGCAGCGACAGCTCGAAGAAGCGCCGCAGCTCGTCGCGATCCAGATACGTCCCGCGATCAGCGATCTCGATGAACTGGTCGAGGTGCTGCTGGAGGAATCGCGAGTAGAGCGCGTTCGCGTCCAGCGACTCGATGACGAGGTTACCGGTTGCCGGTTGCCGGTGGCCGGCGAAGAGGTCCTCGAGATTGCCGGCGGGATCGGTCGTGAAGAGGATCGTCTTGCGGGACTTCGAGTAGTGGAGCGCGGCGAGTGACGAGATCGTCGTCTTCCCGACGCCGCCTTTGCCGCCGATTAGCAGGACGCGCCGGGCCGCAAGCGCATCCAGCGCCCCTTTCATTTTCCGTAGCCTGTGTAGATCCCGATGCTGCTCTCCGGCTCCTCACCGCGCGCCTCGGCCGCCTCGCGGGCCATCTGTTCCCTTCGCGCCCGGATCTCCCGCAGCGCCTGAAACACCTCCGCCTCTTCACGGGCGTACTCTTCTTCGGTGATCTCGCCGAGCTCCAGCATCATCTGCAGCTCGATCAGGCGCTCCTTCCACCGCTGATCGTTGAGCAGCTCCTCGTCGGCCATCGTCTGGATCTGCCTCATGACCCATTCGAAGCCTTTGATCGGCAGCCTCAACGGGAGAAGCAGGATGTCGTCGATGAGGAACATGTCGGAAATCAGAAAGCAGAAATCAGAAATCAGAAGTTAGAAGCGGAGCATTTCTGCTTTCTGCTTTCTGCTTTCTGCTTTTTTCAACGCTCAGCCCTCTCCAGTTTCAAGCGGATGTTGACGAAGTTATACGGCGGCCACGGCCCTGTGTACAGGAACGAGAGCTTGTTCTCGTATTTCTTCGCGATCTCGGAGATCTGATCGTCGAATGACTTCGTCTTCTCACGTTCGACGAGGAACGCGGCGTTCATGATCATCTTGTCGCCGATCGGTTTGTTCGATCGCGACGCCATGGCTGCGTCCCGGAGCGCCTCGTAGATCTCGCTGACGTACGCATCCGCCTTCGCCTGGAGCGCCGATTCGACGACGCGGCCGAGCTGCATGCGCGAGAAATAGGTCGACGTGCTCGTGTTCGACGAGATCTCTTCCTTCAACCGCCGGATCTCTTCGTTCTCCTGCTCGATCTCCCGGATCACCTGGTCCTTGTCCCAGTTCACCTTCAGGCCGAACTCGATCTTCCCCTCCATCTTCTGGAGGACGTCGCTCAGCGCCTCGTAGGTACCTTTGAGGAACTCGCGGATGTCGTTTTCGGTGCGGAACACGGTCCCGAAGCTCATCGGCAGGACCGTGAAATCCTTCATGACGACTTCGTTGACGTGTTCGTGCGCGAGGGCGTTCTCGCGCGTCGGATCGAACACGATCAGCGCGCAGTTGGAGACGACCGCCGCGAACTCCCGGTAGTGGACCGTGTAAACGCGGTCGCCACGGCCGCCGATGCCTACCGGACCGAAGTCGCGCGGAGCTTCCGCCCGGATGATCCCGTACACGTACTTGCCCTGCTCGGGCTCCTGGTTGCTCTGAAGCTGCTCTTCCGGCATCTGTCGTCAGTCTCCAGGGCTCCAAAGTCTACAATACAAGCCGGTTGCCAACCCGATCCGTCGCTCGCCAAATCGAGACCTGGTTCGTCGCGAATCAGAGGCCACTTCCATGGCGTGAGTCTTACGATCCGTATGCCGTGTGGGTGACGGAGGTGATGTTACAGCAGACGCAAATGGACGTCGCGCTGCGTTACATCGGACCCTTTCTGCAACAGTTCCCCGACCTCGCGTCCCTCGCCGCGGCCACGGAACAGGAGGTACTGGCGGCGTGGTCGGGGCTGGGGTACTACCGGCGCGCCAGGATGCTCCTCGCGGGCGCGCGTGACGTGCAGCAGCGCTTCGCCGGACACGTGCCCGATACAGTCGAGGAGCTGCGAAGCCTCGCGGGGATCGGCCGCTACACCGCCGGCGCGATCGCCTCGATCGCATACGGTCATGCAGCGCCGATCGTCGACGGCAATGTCACTCGCGTTGTGGCGAGACTCTTCGGAATCGATGCTCCGCTCGGATCTTCGGAGCTCACGCGAGCCGCCTGGCAGCGAGCGGAGGAGCTCGTGTCGGCGTGCCGATCGCCGCGCGATCTCAATCAGGGCCTCATGGAGATCGGTGCGCTCATCTGCCGGCCGGCAAATCCGGACTGCGCCTCCTGCCCGCTTCGACGCGCATGCGTCGCCTGCCGCACAAATCGCGTTGCCGAGCTGCCGCGGAAGAAAGCAAGCACGAAGTCGCGCGCCATGAAGATCCCTCTGCTGCTGATCACCGACCGGCGTGGTCGCGTTCTGATGCGCCGGGAGAGCGGTGCGCTCATGCACGCGATGCTTCACCTCCCGCACGGCGACACCGCTCTCCTCAGCGGTGCACCGCTTCGTGCGACGCTCTCCGAGGCGCTGGGGTCCTTTCGCCACACGATCACGAACCGGCGCGTGGAGTTCACGGTCCATCCCGCGGTGCTCGAGGGCCGGATCGCTGAAAACGAGGGCGAATACACATGGATCGATCCGGCGGAGCTCTCGAAGTTGCCGCATCCTTCGTATGTGAAGAAAGCGTTACGGCTCGCGGAATCGAAATCGGCGATCACCCCCGCGTGTTGATGGCCGAGATGATTCGCAAGTACATTCTTGTAAGTTTCGTGATCCTCGTCACATCCGCCGCCTACGCCGACTCCCGGACCTTCAGCATCAAGTCAGACGGCAAGAACCTCGCGAGCTTTCATCTCCCCGACGCGCTCGAGGCGATCGACGGTACGACGACCGTCGTTTCCGGAACGATCACCGCGGATGCCGCGAACCCCGCCGCGTCGACAGTCGAAGTCTCGATCGACCTCGGATCGCTCGACACCGGCATCGCGCTGCGCAATCGCCACATGCGCGAACGGTACGTGGAGGCGGGAAAGTATCCGCGCGCGTCGTTCAAATCGGTGAGCGTCTCTTCGCCCACGACGCCCATCCCCGCGAATCAGCCTGTCGATCTGGCCGTGACGGGTGACTTCACGATGCATGGCGTCACGAAGCGCATGACGGCGTCCGTGCGCGTGATCCTCATCCCCGAAAGCGACATCACTCGAAACACTCGGGGTTCCGGCGACTGGATTCATGCGACGACGACGTTCAATCTGACTCTGAGCGACTTCGGCATCAACGTGCCCGATGGTTTTGTGGACGACACTCTGGACGCGAAACTGGACGTGTTCGCGCTGGCGACGAAGTAGTCGTCCCTTTACAATCGCCGCATGCTCGGGCGCGCGGCGGCGGTTCTCCTCCTCCTATCCATTGCAGTCACCAACAGAGTCTTCGGCCAGTGCAATTACCGGCCGGTCAACAGCTTTCAGTTTCGCTCGTCGTTCCTTGATGTGACCGCCGACCAGCTCGATGTGCTGGCCGCGAACGGCTACGGTCTCGCGCTTTACGCCGTCGGGACCGGAGCGCCGCCGGCGCTCACCGCCAGCCTCCCGCTGCCGGGCACCACGCGCGTCGTGCGCCAGCACAACGGCAACGCGTACGCGGGCAGCGGATCGGGCATCTTTCTGATTCTGAAGAGCCGGTTACCGGTCGAGGCGCCGAGTACCGGCATCTCGGTCGGCGGCTCTGCCGACGCAGGCGCGACGGTCAACGATCTTCTGCCTCTAGGATCGAGGCTGTATGCCGCGACATCGAGCGGCCTGCAGCAGTACGACATCGGTAATCCGACACCGGCGCGAACGCCGGTCACCTTCGCCACCTCGGGAACCGTCATCACATCGCTCGCGGTCGATCGCGACACGCTGTACGTCGCCGACTCCGACAGCTCCGTGGAAGTCTTCTCGATTGCGGATCCGGCGAATCCGCAGAAGATCGGAACGGTCTCCTCGCTCCCACGGGTCACGTCGGTGAGGATCGATCGAAATCGGCTGTACGCGTCGGACGGCGTGCAGACCGACGTGTTCCTGCTTTCGGGCCAGACGGCGACGAACATCACCACTCTTCCGTTCGGCATCAACGCGTTCGCGACAATCAGCGGTGACATCGTCGCGGTGGCGGGGAACGACCGCCGCCTTCACGTCTACGACTTCAGCCTCATCGCCGCTCCCGTCGAGCTCTTCGCGACCGACTTCCTCCCGTCAGGCGGCACGATCAACCGTGTTGCTGCCATCGCCTCCACGCCGGGAAAACTGTACGTCGCGGCAGGCGACGTCGGCCTGGCGGTCTACGATGTCAGTTCGTTCCGCTCCCCTTATCCGCTGCGGAGTTATCCGACCGGCGCGACGTCGTCAGTCGTCTCCACCAGCGACAAGATCTATGCGGCTGGCGCGAACGGCGGACTGTCCGAATTCAACCAGGCCAGCAGCGGCGAGGTGACGAAGCTGCGGCAGTGGGACGATCGCCTCGACGTCGTGCACGACACCGACGGCGGCTTCCTCCTCACCTCCACGGGGTCGACGCTGACCTACTGGACGCTGGCATCGACCTCGCCGGCCGTGATCTCCACCGCGTCATTCGCCGCGCCAATCCAGTCGGCGATCATCGCCGGCACGACCGCCTACGCGATCCTCGACAATCAGACGCTCTGGTCGATCGATCTGTCACAAGCGACGGCCACGCCGCGCGCGGTCACGACGACCGCGCAGCATCCCACTCTGATTGCGCGATCCGGATCGTCGATCGTCATCGCCGACGCGCGCGACGATGGATCGACCGTGATCCTGAATTACTCCGGAAGCCTGCAGCAGTTACTGCCGCGGAGCGCGACCATCGCGGGCGTGGCGACCGCACTCGCGCACGCCGGGAGCCTCGCCGCGGTCTTCACGTTCCGCGGCATCAGCGTCGCGGACCTGGCGTCCGGCACGGTGACGACGATGGCCCAATCGAACAACGCGGTCGCCACCAGCCTTGCGCTCGACGCGACGAGCGTTCTGGCGATCACGTCGAGCTCGCTCGTCGTGTGGGACGCACGCACCGGCGCGCTCGTTCGCACGGTGCCTCTTCCGGGCGCGCCGGCGCGTGTCGACGTTGCGGAGAGCGCGAACGGGTTCGCCGCCGTCGCGACGGCCGACGGAATCACGAGCGTCGCGTACAAGACCCAGTCGCAGCTTCCGACGATGCTGCCGCTGGCCAACGGCAACGCGTATTACCGAGAGGTCCTCGCCGCGAAGAACCGGCTGTACCTCTTCGATGGGCGAGGGGTCGACGTCTTCGAGACCGCAGCCGGCTTCACGCCGCATTACCTGACGAGGATCGCTCCGGCCGGAGTGCTGGACGTCGCGGCCACCGAACGCGGCGCGTTCGCGCTGACGAACAACGGAACCGTCCTCGCGTATGCGCCGGACGGCACGCTCGTCACCCAGCGAAACGTCATCGAAGGACTCGCTGATACTTCTGTGAACTCCATCGCAGCGATCGCGGGCGCGCCGTGGGTCTCCGTTTCCCAGCAGTGCCGCACCGGTAATTGCCAGAAGAACACCTTCGTTCTCGATCCGCAGACGCTGCTGCTCACCTCGACGATGGGCGGAGGCATCACCGATGCCGTGTCTTCCGGTTCGCGCGCATACGCGATCACGACGCTACCCACGGATGTGCGCGTCATCGACGTGGCCGACCCGCTGCATCCAGCGCCGCTCGTATCGCGCGCGACGGAGGGCACGAACGCGCCGGTCTCCGTCGCCTACTCATCGCCAACGGTCTACGTCCTCGGCGAAAAGCTGTACGCATACGCCGAGTCGAATCTCCTGAAAACCGGAGAGCAGCCCGTGCCGTTCGACCCGCTGACGTACATCGATCAGCGCGTCGTCATTTCCGGCGACTGCGCGGTCGTTGCGGGTCGAAGCGCCATGCCGGAGCTGTACTCGGTGGCGACAGGCTGGACTCCGAACGCCGGCATCGCCGTGCCGGCGCCCGTGCGCTCGGTGACGTCGTCCGGAAACAATCTGTATCTGCTGACCGACGATTCGCTCGAGATCTGGTCCACGGGATCGGCGCCACCTGCCCCGAGGCGGCGCGCGGTGCGATAGTTCAGTGCTGAGTCCTGAGTGCTGAGTGCTGAATTTTGAAAACTCGTCGGGTGGGACTCAGCACTCAGCACTCAGCACTCAGCACTCAGTAGAGCACTATGATTCGCGCATGCCGAAGATCGAATTCCGCACTGATGAACATGCGTACCGGATCACGCTGAACGATCCCCCGCTGAACATCCTCGACATCGCAATGCTCGAGGAGGTGCGCGACGCCGTGGGGCGCGTCCGCCCCGATCGGCACGCGCTGATCATCGACGCGAGCGGCGAGAAAGCGTTCTCCGCGGGAGCGAGCGTTCAGGACCACGTCGGCGATCGCGTCGTGACGATGCTGGCGACGTTTCATGACTGCTTCCGCGCGCTGGCAAAGCTCGACCTCGTCACGATCGCACTCGTCCGCGGCGCGGCCCTGGGCGGCGGATGTGAGCTCGCGATGGCGTGTGACTTCGTCCTCGCGTCCGATCGCGCCCGATTCGGCCAGCCCGAGATCAACCTCGGCGTGTTTCCTCCGGTTGCCGCCTGGCAGTTGTCGCGACTGACGGCGCCGCGCAAAGGACTGGAACTGCTGCTGAGCGGCGAGCCCATCGACGCGAACACCGCAATGTCCCTCGGCCTGGTGAATGCCGTCTTTCCCATCGCCGAATTCAACGCCAGGTCAGAGGAGTGGCTCTCGAAGATCTTTCGACAGAGCGCATCGTCGCTCCGCATGGCGAAGAAGGCATTCCGGCTCGCGCAGAACGCCGACTTCGACGAGCGCCTCGCAGCCGTCGAGCGCCTCTACCTCGCGGAGCTCATGAAGACAGGTGACGCGAACGAAGGCCTGAACGCGTTTATCGAGAAGCGGAAGCCGGTGTGGAAGGGGCGGTAGATTGCTGATCTGTGATTGCGGATTGCTGATTGACAGCAATCAGCAATCAGCAATCAGAGATCTACTTCTCCTGCTCGTCCAGCGCCACGGTCGTGTTCGCGCTGAACTTGATGTGGATACGGCCGGACGGCGGGCGCGTGACGAGAAACGTCAGGGTGAGCACGACGCCCGAGCTCTTGTCGTCGCAACTCACGGGCATTGGCCGGATCACCTTCATTTCGCCGAAGTGCCTGGCGATCGTCTTGCCTTTGTCGTCGACCCATTCGGGGGGCGGTGCGGTGTGGTTGTTGACGGCCTGCGCGAGCTCGTACGCCTCGGGATATGAAATCCTGCCGGTCAACACCGTCAGGACGTACTTCGCCCTGTCCTTCTGCACAATGTACCTGTTGATGCACGCCGCGGACGCCACCTCATCCGCCGCGACGATGACGATCATCGCAACCACGAGCCGGATCTTCAGGACAGGCCCCTTTCTCCGTCATGATGCCAGAAACCGAACGCGATTCGACTCGTACAACCTATGACAGTGAGCATGGTCGTGGTGTGCCATGATTGATCGGCCTATGGACAAGTCCGGCTCGACGCGACATCGGCGCATCTCGCCTGTTTTCGCGGTCTGGGCCGTGTCGGTCATCGTCGTCCTGGTCCTCGGTCAGCTTGACCGCCTCCTGCGCCGCCTCCATGTCAACGCCGGCGGGATCATCGACTTCTTCGCGTTCCTGGCCTGGCTGTTCGTCATCGGCCTGACCCTTTACGGATGCGCGATCGCCATCCGCTTCATTCTGCGGCACCTGTTCTGGACGGTCGGCCGGCGGCTGTTTCTCAGCTACATCATGATCGGCGTTCTGCCGTTCTTTCTCTTCGCGATTCTGCTCACGGCGATTCTCTATCTCGTGGCCGGCGTCGCCAGTCAGGCGAATTTCAAAGCGGAGCGGCAGGCGAGCATCGGACAGCTCGAGTCGTGGAACACCGAGTACGGATTACAGGGGAAGAAACCGGCCGACAGCGACGCGTCGGTTCAGATCTACGACAGCGCCGACGCGACCGGGGCGGACATTCCGAAGTGGCTGCGCACATCGAACTTCAGCGGGATGGCTCTTCGCGGCAGCGAGGCGATGCTCGTGGTGGGCAGGCAGTACCCGAACGCCGGTCAGCCTCGCTCGATTGTGTTTGCGGAGCCGCTCGATCGGAAATGGGCCGAACAGCTCGAAGAGCGCACCGGCATGGTCGTGTCGCAGCAGATCGCTTCGAAAGAGGGCGAGAGCGTGCGCGTCGGCCGCGGCAAGCGAAAGTCGGGCGGTGACGTCGATCTGAACATCAACGACGACGACAAGTCCTTCAAGGATTTCTGGTCGCGCGGCGTGAAGTACAACCGCGTCGTCTTCTTCGACATCACCGAAGAGGGCGGCCTCATCGACTGGGAGACCGGTACGCCGCGTCCGGGGAAGCGGCTGTTCTCGTTCATCTCCAACCCCATTCCCAACCTGCTGCAGTTCTACTTCGGCGGCGCGACGAGCTCGCAGATCATGCGCGGCATCTTCGGCACGATCGGTGTCCTGGCCACGCTGCTGATGATCATCTACTTCTTCGCCTCCGCGTTTGCGGCGGTGTTGATCTTCTCCATCTCGCGCGCCGTGAATCGGATCGAAAAGGGCACGAAGGCCGTCGAGCGCGGCGATTTCTCGTACCGCATCAACATGAAGCCGCACAACCAGCTCGGCGAGATGGCGCAGTCGTTCGACCGGATGACGGAATCGATCAGCTCTCTGCTCACGAGCGTCACGGAGAAGGAGCGCCTGCAGAGCGAGATCGAGATCGCCGCAACGATTCAGCGCAACCTTCTGCCGAAAGAAGGCCCGCAGTTCCGCGGCGTGTCGTTCTCGGCGCACTTCGAGCCGACCGCGTCGATCGGCGGCGATTACTACGACGTCTTCAATCTCGACAAGTCGCGGCTGGCGGTGGCCATCGGCGACGTCTCCGGACACGGGTTGTCCACCGGGCTGGTGATGGCGATGGTGAAAGCCGCGATGACGACGCTCGTCGAAGAGGGCGCCGACGAGTCCTCACTGTTCAAGCGCCTGAACGAGCTCGTCTATCGCTCGACGGAGCGGCGCGCGTTCATGACGCTCGCGTTCACGATCTTCGACCTCGAGCGCGGGACGATCCGGCACACCAACGCCGGGCATCTCTATCCCTACTTGCTCCGCGAAGGACGACAGACGCCGATCTCCATCGAGTCTCCGTCGCTCCCCCTGGGCGTCCGCGCCGTGCTGGCGACGCGCACGGTGGAGCTCGATCTGAAGGAAGGCGATACCGTCGTGTATCTCTCGGACGGCATCGTCGAAGCGCAGGACGAGCGCGGCGATCCATTCGGCTTCGATCAGCTCGAGCGGCTGCTCGCCGAGTCACCGGAGCGATCGCCGTCGGCGATCCGCGACACCATCCTCGAGGCGGTGGCGAAACACTCCGGCAGCCGCCCCGCGGATGACGACCGCACGGTGATGGCGCTGAGGTTCGACCAATTCAGGACGACGCGCTCAGGAGCGCCGCTGGCGGCGGATGCTGTCGCCGTGTGAGGGAAGGGCGAATTGAAAATTGAAAATTGAAAAAAAAGAGCAGAGCCGCTCGTGTTGGCTGCGACTTTTTCAATTTTCAATTTTCAATTTTCAATTTCCTCAGCGACTCGCCACCGGCGTGGCAGCGGCCGGCACTTCGATGGCACGCACGTGCTTCGCAATCCGCTTCACGTAGTTCACGGTCTCGCGGAACGGCGGCACGCCGTTGTACTTCCAGACGTTCCCTTCGCCCGCGTTGTATGCGGCGACGGCGAGATCGGCGTTGCCTTCGAAGGTCTCGAGCAGCCAGCGGAGATAGCGCGTGCCTCCGTAGACGTTGGCGACCGGATCGAACGAGTTCGTCACGCCGAAGCGCGTCGCCGTCGCGGGCATGAGCTGCATGAGACCTCGCGCGCCCTTGTGCGACGTCTCGCGCGGGTTGTAGTCGGATTCGGCCTTGATCACGGCGGATACGAGCGCGGCGTCGACGTCGAAGTGCCGCGCCGCTTCGACGATCAGCTTGTCGAACCTCGAGTGAAACAACGGCTGCCGCATCTCCGCGTAGCGCCACGACCGCTTCGGGAAGGCGCCCACCTCCGCGATCTTCTTCACCTCAGCAACGACTTCGGGTGTGACGATCTCGTCGTCGACGATGCGGTCGACGCGTGCCAGCGGCATCGACATCCGCCCGCCGCTCTGCAGCGTCAGGTGGATGCTCTCGTCCTCGACCTGATACGACGCGATCTTCAGCGTGCGCCCATCCGTGAAAACGGCAATGCTCGCGCTCGCCGTTGTGGCGAACAGCAGCAGCGACGTGGCGATGGCGGACCGGATCATCAGGATCGTTCAACTCTCTGGGACGTCTGATTATGCCCCGGAGCTCGGCAGGAAGGTGTGCTCCCCCAATCACGCCCTCGGGTGATGCGCGTCGTACAGCTTCTGCAGCCGGGAGCGGGTGACGTGCGTGTAGATCTGCGTCGTCGAGATGTCGGAATGGCCGAGCATCAACTGCACGGACCGCAGATCGGCGCCGTTCTCGAGCAGATGCGTCGCAAACGAATGGCGGAGGACGTGCGGCGAGATGTGCGACGTGACTCCGGCCGCGCGCGCGTAGCGCGCGATCTTCATCCAGAACGACTGCCGCGACATCGGCCGTCCACGCCGCGAGAGAAACAGATGAGGATCGTTCTTCGTGTTGAACTCGCCGCGTCCCTTCTCGATGTAGGCAACGATCGCGTCCCGCGCGCGAGCGCCGAACGGCACGATCCGCTCCTTCGAGCCTTTGCCCATGGTCCGGAGGAAGCCGGCGTCCATCACGAGATCGTCGATCCGGACTCGGATCAGCTCGCTGACGCGGAGGCCGGTCGCGTACAACACCTCGAGCATCGCAGCATCGCGCAGCCCCTCGCCCGTCGTCACATCAGGCGCCGCGAGCAGCGCCTCGACCTCGGACGGCAGAAGACTCTTCGGCAGCGACGTCCAAAGCTTCGGATTCTCGAGATTCTCGGTCGGATCGCGCTGCAGATGCCGCTCGGCAACCAGAAAGCGAAACATCCCGCGGATCGCGGCCAGCGCGCGGGCGACCGACCGCGTCGAGATGCCGGCCGTTCGCAGCGATTGAAAGTAGCGGACGATGTCGATGCGCTCGACGTCCTCGAAGGCCTTCTTCTGATCGTCGAGCCACGTCCCGAATCGCCGCAGATCCGTTCGATAGGCGCTCAGAGTGTTTGCGGCGAGCCCCTTCTCGACGGAGACGTAGTCGAGAAACATCGGGAGCCATGTCACGAAAAACGGGCCGGTTCGAGACGGCGCGTCGGGCTTGCTCACGTGCGGCCTGCAACCTGCGACCGGCGACCCACCACGTCCGCCATGTAGGAGCTCCGGACGAATGGGCCCGAGAAAACGGCGCGAAAACCCATCGCCTCGCCGATCACCCGATACTCATCGAACACGGCGGGGCGGACGTATTCGACGACGTCGAGCTTCTCGCGTTTCGGCTGCAGGTACTGTCCGATCGTGATGATCTCGACGGACGCATCGGCGAGCCTGCGCAGAACGTCGACGACCTCGTCTCGGCGCTCGCTGAGGCCGAGCATCAGACCCGACTTCGTGGTGATCGTCGGATCGAAGTCTTTCGCCGCGCGAAGCACGCCGAGTGATCGTTCGAATCGCGACCCGGGCCGGACGAAGTCGTAGAGCCGCGGCACCGTCTCGACGTTGTGATTGAAGTAGTCGGGTCGCGCGTCGACGACCGTGCGTACGGCCTCGGCGTTTCCGCGGAAGTCGGGCGTCAGAACTTCGACCGCAACATCCGGCAATGCCTCGCGAAGCTCGCGGATCGTCTCGGCGAACTGCCGGGCACCACCGTCGGGCAGGTCGTCGCGCGTCACGGACGTGACGACGACGTGTCGCAGTCCCATCGAGGCGGCGGCTTCGGCCACCCCGCGCGGCTCATCCGCCGAGGGATGCGCGTAGGGACGTCCGGTCGTGACGTTGCAGAAGCCGCACGATCGCGTGCAGATGTCGCCGAGGATCATGAACGTCGCGGTCCCGCGGGAGAAGCACTCGGTGCGGTTCGGGCACGCCAGCGACTCACAGACCGAGTGGAGCGACTTCGACCGGAGGAGCGACTTGATGTCGTGCAGCTCTTCCAGGTTGAGTCGTTTTTCTCGGATCCACTCCGGCAGACGCGCGCTCATTGGCATGATTGTACCGGGGCACGCGGTACGAGGCACGTGGCACGCGTAGCTGAGCTTCTAATCGCGTGCCGCGTACCGGCATCAACGAAAAATGCCGCCTCGAGGGCGGCATTCATTCGATTCGGTGCAGCGTGGATCAGTGGCTGATCAGCGACTTGTCGAGCGACTTCTCGATCAACTTCTCCGCTTCGATCTCCGGGATGTCTTTCACGATGGCCACTTCGGAGACGATCAGGTACTTGGCCCGGTCGTACATCTTCTTCTCGCGGAACGAGAGGCTCTTCTTCTTCGAGACTTCGTTGAGGTTCTTCAGGACTTCCGCAACATCCTCGAGCCGACCTGTTTTCATCTTCTCGAGGTTCTCGCGGTAGCGTCCCTTCCAGTCTGAATGCGTCTTGATGACTTTCTGCTCGATCAGACTGATCAGACCCTTGATTTCCTTCTGCTGGTAGAGGCGTCGCAGCCCGACGCGGGCAGTGTTCTCGATCGGCACCATCAGGCGCGAGTTGTTCGCGAGTAGCCTGAGGTGGTAGTACGTGTTATCGGCGCCGAAAACAGGGGATTCGCCGATCTGCTCTACGACCGTCACCCCGTGGTTGGGATAGACGAGTTTTTCCCCGACCTTGAAACTCATTTTGACTGACGACAAGTGTGGCTCCTTTCGGAATCGGAAGAAACAAGGGGAGCGGCATTCTACGTCAGCCCCCACACTCCGTCAAACAGAGCCGATACTAAGTTGAGCGCGCCGGGCTCAGCGTTGGCGGTGACATGGGTCACCAATCATGTGAGCTCTTTTTCGGTGTTATCGCGCCGGCCGGAGCCTCCGCACGAGCTGGTGAAGCTTGTCCAGCCCTTCGCGTTTCTCGCTCTCATTTCCGGTGAGAAGGTCCTCGACCGCCTGCAGCTCCATGTAGATCTCGGCCGTCGGCGTCGACTCAATCCGCGGCGCCGTGACGTCGACCGTTTTCGTCACCGGCGCCGGTGCCGTGGTCGTCGTCGTGCTGGCGACGGCGGTCGCGCCGATCTTCGGCCGCAGTTCCTCGTACATCCGCGTGGCCATGCTCCGGACCGACGGCACGTCGGCATTGTCGAGCGCGCGCAGGATCGCTTTCGCGCTCGCCACGGCATCCGCGTAGGGGCTGTCGGCGTTATCGAACACCTTCGCCTGCAGGAGCGTCAGGGCGATGTTTCCGTAGCCGGAGTCCTTGTCGGCGCGCGCGTAGACGCGCACCGTCGCCTGTCGCGCGATCTCCGGCAGCTCGACCTGCTTCGACGCACCGGGCTCGAGCCAGGCTTCGACCTTCGCGCTCTGCATCTTCGATGACGAGGCGCCGATCGGGATGAACTCGATATCGACGCGATCGATCCAGAGCCTCTTGTTCTTGGTGACGATCATGCGCCGGCTCGGAAGAACGATGAGCAGGCGGTAGACGAACTCGCCCCGGATCTCGACCGGCGTCAGCTTGTCGCCGTCTCCGCGCGGTTCGACCGAGAACGCGTCGGAGACCCGTCCGGACTCCTGGCGGTCGAAGCTCGCATACTGATAGGTCTGATCGGCGCGCTTACCGCGCAGCAGATCGATGTCTTCGTTGACGATTCGTTTCAGCAGGTCGCGCGGGAGATCGCGCTTGCTCGCCTGCGCGACGCGATCGATCACGCGTGCGTCCTCTACGACGCGTGCAACCTGAGCCTGCGCCGCAGCGGTCGTGGCAAAGAGCGCCACCAGAACAGCCATCTTCATTCATTCACCCCCAGATCGGGCAGAACGCTCCTGCCCTGAAGTCGCTCGCGCGAGATGCCTAGATAATCGCAGATCGTGGCGCCGAGGTCGGCGAAAGTGTCGCGGGTTCCGAGCGGACGCCCGCCGCGGATCTTCGGTCCTGCCACCAGCAGCGGGACGTACTCGCGCGTGTGATCGGTCGAAACGTCCGTCGGATCGCACCCGTGATCGGCGGTGATGAACAGCAGATCGTCCGCACGCAGCGACTGCAGCAATCCGCCCAGCTCACCATCGAACGTCTCGAGCGCCCTGGCATAGCCCGGCGCGTCGTTGCGGTGACCGTACTTGGAATCGAAGTCGACGAGATTCGTGAAGATGAAGTCCGCGTCCGACTGCCGCACGAGATCGAGCGTCTTCTTCATCCCGTCCGAATTCGATTCCGTCCGGATCTCGCGTCCGATGCCGACGCGATCGAAGATGTCCGCGATTTTCCCGAGACCGATGACCTGCCTGCCGGAGTCGTGCAGGCGCTGCACGACAGTCTCGCCCGTCGGCGTCACCGTGAAGTCCTTCCGGTTCGCCGTGCGTTTGAACTGCCCCTTGCCCGGACCGATGAACGGGCGCGCGATGATCCGGCCTATGTTGTGCGGCCCGCGCATCAGCTCGCGCGCGATCGCGCAGATCCGCCACAACTCCTCGACTGGAATCACCTCTTCGTGCGCCGCGACCTGAAACACCGAATCGGCCGACGTGTAGACGATCGGCGCTCCGGTGCGCATGTGCTCCTCGCCGAGCTCGTCGAGAATCACGGTCCCCGACGCCGCCTTGTTGCCGAGCGTCTTCCGTCCGATGCGCCGCTCGTACTCCTCGATGATCTCGCGCGGAAAACCGTCCGGATACGTGCGGAAAGGATCCTCGACGATGAGGCCCATCATTTCCCAGTGCCCGGTCGTCGTGTCTTTTCCCGCGCTTCGCTCGGCCATGCGGCCGTACGCGCTCTGGGGTTTGTCGGAGCTTGCGGGTTTCGGGAGCGTGTGGAGGAGTCCGAGCCGTGTCAGCGTAGGGAGTCTTGGATGCTGTTTCTCCAACACGTGGCCGAGCGTGTTGGAGCCTGCGTCTCCGAAATCCGCGGCGTCCGGCAGCTCGCCGACGCCAAGCGAATCACAGACGAGGACGATGGCTCTTCGTTTCATCCAACGATGAACGATGAAGGATGAACGATGAACAGTCAACGGCCCCGTCGGCGCTTGATCGTTCGCACTGATGCCACCAGTATCGCGATGATCTCGTTCGCTTCCGCAAGCAGTCCTGTTACGCGAGATGCGCGAAGCACGCCGGAGTCGATCGGATCATGGCTCTTCGTTTCACCCAACGATGAACGATGAAGGATGAACGATGAACAGTCAACGGCCCCGTCGGCGCTTGATCGTTCGCACTGATGCCACCAGTATCGCGATGATCTCGTTCG
>Ga0210377_10002297_pt1 | contig 16821 bp, 15 predicted proteins | sample PLM4_65_b1redo_FD_155480 | JGI IMG/M metagenome (GOLD analysis project Ga0210377, IMG submission 155480) | Groundwater sediment microbial communities from an aquifer in East River, Colorado, USA - PLM4_65_b1 redo | ecosystem: Environmental > Terrestrial > Soil > Riparian zone | place: USA: East... | reverse complement strand
ACTTTGTCGGTGGTTACTACCACAATGGCACGGACACTATCAGTATGACGGCAGGCCTCAAGAAGATTGGCCGTCCCCATGACATTGGTTGACCATGTTTCAAGCGGATCGCGATAGGAGCGCCTGACCAGGGGTTGTGCGGCAAGATGAAACACGATTTCCGGCCGGCTATCGGAAACCGCCCGGCGCAGGTTATCACTGTCACGGATATCAAACCGGCAATCAGCTATGTCAAGCTTGATCAAATCCCAATGGTTGGGAGAGGTGTTGGGGGGGAGCGCAATTCCCGTGATGCCGGCTCCGAGCTCCTGCAGCCAGAGAGCGAGCCAACTCCCTTTAAAGCCGGTGTGCCCTGTTATCAGTACACGGCGGCCTCGATATATATCGTTGAAGAGGGTCATTTCCAGACTTTCCACGGCGGGTTCGTTTGCCATAACTGTTCCAGATGATTTTTATCACGTAACGTATCCATGGCCTGCCAGAAGCCGTTATGCTGATAGGCTATCAACTGGCCTTCCTTGGCCAGCTTCACAATGGGACCGGACTCCCAGCTTGTCTGATCTCCCTCAATAGAGTCGATTACCACAGGCTCCAACACGAAAAATCCGCCGTTAATCCATGCGCCGTCTCCGTCGGGTTTTTCCTGAAAGCTGTCAACTTGAACACCATTAATATTAAGGGCGCCATAACGACCGGGGGGCTGGATCGCTGTAACGGTAGCCAGCTTGCCGTGGTTGCGGTGAAAGCCGACCAACTTGGAGATGTCTATATCGGCGACGCCGTCACCGTACGTAAAACAGAACGTTTCCTCGCCGATAAAGTCCCGCACCCGTTTAAGACGTCCGCCGGTAAGCGTGTCCTGGCCCGTGTCAATGAGCGTTACACGCCACGGTTCGGCATGTTTTTCGTGAACTTCCATTCGATTATGCTTCATATCAAAAGTGACATCGGACATGTGGAGAAAGTAGTTGGCAAAATATTCCTTGATCAAATAACCCTTGTAGCCGCAGCAGATTACGAAATCATTTATTCCGTAATACGAATAGATTTTCATGATATGCCATAACATAGGCTTACCGCCTATCTCGATCATCGGCTTCGGCTTAAGGTGGGATTCCTCGCTTATTCGAGTGCCTAGACCGCCAGCAAGAATGACCGCTTTCACGACACCCTCCTTATCGTCCAGTCGAGCAATGGTCTGACCACACCCGGCATCGGTCCGGTATATTCTCGCCTGGTCGGAACATTCTCAATAGGATCCTTGACGTTGAAAGATAATGCGTTTCGTTCGAAAAAGTGGACCTTGACGCCTGATTCGAAAGAAGAAAGCGCTAACCCCACAAAATACGTGCCTTCATTGAGAAAATTATCGGGTATCATGCATTCAGTTTCATAGATTCCTGGATGCATTATATCGATCGCTTGGGGACTTGAAACAAAGGCGTAAGCGCCATCCGATGAAAAGATATGGTAGTTGGGAATGTAATTATAATTCCCCGGTTTGTGTATCTTAAATTTCATCGTGATTTTTATCGGTTCCCGAATATCAACTTCGGAACATGGTCTGCTATTTTTATCGATTATCGCACCTGACAGCAATGACGCATGTTGATCACCTATCAATTTACCCATTACTGCCGAATCGAATGATGCCGGCGATGCATTCCCCTGTGAATAATACATCAGAACGATATCGGTTGTTCTTCCCTGTTTGACAAGTTGTCCGGCATCGAGCAGCAGGCACTTGTTGCAAAGAGAAGTGATCGTTGCCATATTATGGCTGACAAAAAGCAGCGTACGACCTTCTTTCGTTGATACATCCTCCATTTTTCCAAGGCACTTTTTCTGGAACTGCGCGTCTCCAACCGCAAGAACTTCATCCACTACGAGTATCTCCGGATCAAGATGCGCAGCCACAGCAAAGGCCAGGCGTACATACATACCCGATGAATAGCGCTTCACGGGTGTGTCGAGAAACTTTTCCACTTCGGAAAAGGCGACTATCTCGTCGAACTTCTTCTTGATCTCCGACTTTGCCATTCCCATGATGGCGCCATTCAGATAGACATTTTCCCGACCGGTCAGTTCCGGATGGAATCCGGTCCCCACTTCCAGCAAGCTTGCAACCCGTCCGCGGATGCCGATCCTGCCCTTCGTCGGCTCGGTGATACGGCTTAATATCTTCAGGAGTGTGGATTTACCTGCCCCGTTGCGGCCGATGATGCCGACCCGGTCTCCCTGATTGATCTCAAAAGAGACGTCGCTTAATGCCCAGAATTCTTCACGAGTGTCAGCATTTGGATGCTTTGTAAAGGGATGAAGCAGCCTCCGGCCGATGTTCTGAGCGCCATTGGTAATTACATCGCGGAGGGCAACATAACGCCGCGCTGTTTGGTGACTGATAACATATTTTTTTGAAACTGATTCTACTTTTATAACAGTTGACATGCTGTCCTTAAATCACGTCCGCAAAGGTTTTTTCCGTACTGCGAAAATAGAATATTCCGGTATAAATAAGCAGGGCGACAATGACACCGGAGAGTGCGAAGCCCTTCCAGTAAAACGGGGTGTTGTCCGAAAGTATTGCCCAGCGGAAGCCGTCGATCACGCCTACCAGGGGGTTAAGGGAATATACCAGACGCCATCGTTCCGGTACGATGCTGCTGCTGAAACCGACGGGGGATATATAGAGGCCGAACTGGACAATGAACGGGACAACGTAGCGAAAATCTCGGTACTTTACATTCAGAGCCGCGATCCAGAGCCCCGCCCCCATCGCAGCTCCGAAGGCCATAAGGATGAACAGGGGCAGAGTCAAGATGCGAACTGAGGGGGCGAATCCGTACAACAGCATAAGTGCCGCAAGGATCGCGCCGGAAATGAGGAAATCCACGAAACTCACGATAACAGCGCTCGTGGGAACCACCAGCCGCGGAAAATAGATCTTGGAGATCATGTTCGCATGGCCGATCAGGCTGTTGCTCGACTCCGAGAATGCATTGGCAAAGAACTGCCAGGGAAGGAGCGCCGCGAATACAAAAATAGGATAGGGCGCGTTCCCTGAGGGCAGTTTGGCAAGCTTGCCGAAAACGATGGTAAACACGATCATAGTGAGAACCGGCCTGATAAGGGCCCAGGCGATCCCTACCGCCGTTTGTTTATAGCGCACCAAAATGTCGCGCCAGGCGAGGAAGTAAAACAGCTCTCGGTAGCGCCATAGGTCCTTCCAGTAGTTTTTCTCTGTCCTTCCGGCCTCGATAATCAGCGAATATTCTGTTTGATTTTTCATGGTCACTTTATAAGTACGACGTGAATTGTGCCTTTTTTAGAAGCGTCAATACAAACTATGATTAGCGCTGCATTTCCAAATAAGCTGTATAAGTTAATTTGATACCCTCTTCCAAAGATGTTTTCGCTCGCCATCCGAGAGACTTCATCTTTGAGATTTCGAGCAGCTTCTTCGGTGTCCCATCGGGCTTACTGCTGTCGTAGGTTATTGCACCGCGGTACCCGACTGTCGTCCCTATGAGCTCGGCAAGTTCTTTTATTTTGATGTCTTCCCCTGTCCCGATGTTAATAAATTCGCCGATGTCCCTGTAATCATACTTCTCCATCAGGAATACACAGGCATCTGCCAGGTCATCAACATAGAGGAACTCCCTGAATGGCTCCCCGGACCCCCAGATCGTGACAGGCTGAGGCTCAGGTTGAGCTGAACTCTCAGCCTTAACCTCGGCCTTGACCTGCTCTGCCCGTAGCTTTGCCTCGTGGAATTTGCGGATCAGTGCGGGAAGAACATGCGAGGTCTCAAGATCGAAATTGTCTTCCGGCCCGTATAAGTTCGTCGGCATCACGGAGATGAAATTGGTCCCGAATTGTTCATTGTAATATCTGCAGAGTTTGATCGCCGCGATTTTTGCGACTGCATACGGCTCATTAGTCGGCTCGAGAAGCCCGGACAGTAAATATTCTTCTTTCATAGGCTGTGGTGCGAACTTGGGGTAGATGCACGACGAGCCGAGGTTCAGAAGTTTTTTGACGCCTGTCTTGTACGAAGCATTGATCACATTGGCCGCGATCATAAGGTTGTCGTAAATGAATTGCGCTTTATACGTGTTGTTAGCGAGGATGCCCCCTACTTTGGCAGCAGCAAGAAAGACATATTCAGGCTGTTCTTGTGCAAAGAAAGACTCAACATCAGCCTGACGACGCAGGTCCAGTTCCTTGCTCGTCTTCAGTACCAGGTTCGTGTATCCCTGCTTCCGGAGCTTTCGCACCAAAGCTGACCCGACGAGTCCGCGGTGGCCGGCGATATAAATCTTAGAGTCTTTGTTCATAGTAAGTAGTAATTGACAACGTTCAGGACATCGTTCACAAGAAAAACGCTCACAACATCGTTCAGTCGCATATTCTTAACTGCTTGAACGAATGCTCCTTGGATTATTCCTGAGCCGTATTAATGCGGCTTGTAGGAGACATAACCAATGCCTTTAACCGCATTAAGCGCTTGATTACGAACGATGTCCTGAATGCTAATTTACTGAACGATGTCCTGAACGTTGTCAAGTAATCAGTAGGCAGCATATAGTAAATAGTAAGCAGTAACGAGTAAACAGTATGCAGTAAGCAGTAAAAAGAGAACCGAAACAACTTCACATTATACATTATTATTGGGTTCGGATTATAAACTTTTCCTGCTTATCGATCATCCCGTACAGCATCCGGTTTACTTCATCGTAACCGGAAACGAGCTTGTTGTATTGATCTAACGGCAAATAACCGGAATCTTTAGCAACATCTATCCAAACTTCCGTCTCACCCGCTTCGCCGGCAGCATCAATAATCTTGCTGACAAACATTTTTGCATACAGACGTTTTTTCCAGGCTTCTGCAACGTTCGCGGGAACACTTCTTGATGATCTTCTCATCTGATCAACAAGCGAATATTTCTCTTCTGGCGGAAACGTTTTAGTAATCACAAATATATCCATTGCTAATGCATAGGAACGCTGATAAACTTTTAAATCCTTGTAGCCCTTATAATCGAGTTTTTCTTTTGGCATGGTGTCTCTGATGATTTCTGCTTACTGCCTACTTTCTACTCGATCGTCGTCCCTGTCTTTACTTTTTCTCTTACCCTGCCGTCACCTTGTTCTTCGTCCAGTGTATCCCCTTCTCATTCAGGATCTTCTGCCCTTCGCACGGCGATTTGAGGCGGACCGTCTCCATGTCGGCATCCACCATGATCTTGACCAGTTCCTTGAAGGTGATCTTCGGCGCCCAGCCCAGTTTTTTCTTTGCATGGGAGGCGTCGGCGAGAAGAAAATCCACTTCCGTGGGACGGAAATACCGGGGGTCGATCTCGATGAGGACGGAACCGGGCTTTGGAAGTACGCAGGCGGCAGTAGAAGTGGCAGCAGGCAGTATGGAGTTTGCAGTATGCAGTAAAGTAGATTCTTTATTACTGCTTAGTTCATACTGCTTACTGTTTACCGACTTAACAACGCCTTTTTCCGCCGTTCCCTTTCCTTTCCATTCGATTTCAACGCCGGCATAGCTGAAAGCAGACTCCACGAATTCCCGCACCGTGTGGCTCTCCCCGGTCCCGATCACAAAATCCTCAGGCTTATCCTGCTGGAGCATGAGCCATTGGCACTCGGCATATTCAGGCGCAAATCCCCAGTCTCTCTTTGCATCCAGGTTGCCGAGGTAGAGCTTCTCCTGTTTTCCGGCCAGGATGGCTGCGACCGCCCTCGTGATCTTTCTGGTCACGAAGGTCTCGCCGCGGCGCGGCGATTCGTGGTTGAAGAGGATCCCGTTGCAGGCGAACAGCTTATACCCTTCGCGGTAGTTAACGGTGATCCAGTAGGCGTATACTTTGGCCGCGGCATAAGGGCTGCGCGGGTAGAAGACGGTATTTTCGTTCTGAGGCGGCTTTGCCGCCCCGAACATCTCGGATGACGACGCCTGGTAGTATTTCGCCTTTATGCCGCTCAGGCGGATGCTCTCGAGGAGCCGCGTGGCGCCGAGACCGACGATGTCTCCGGTATATTCCGGCATATCGAAGCTCACGCGGACGTGGCTTTGGGCCGCGAGGTTGTAGACTTCATCGGGCTTGATATTATAGATGATGTGGGTAAGCTGCCCGCCGTCGGCAAGGTCCCCGTAGTGCAAAAAAAGTTTTGTGCCGCGGATATGCGGGTCCGTATAAATGTGGTCTATCCTTCCCGTATTGAAGGTGCTCGCGCGGCGTATGAGGCCGTGTACCTCGTATCCCTTGGATAAAAGCAGCTCGGCAAGATATGAACCATCCTGGCCGGTGATTCCCGTGATAAGAGCTCGTTTCAATAATCTATCCTCCCTGCGGCGCAAAATTCAGCTCACGGCTGTCGGCCATGCCCTGATCTCCTGCAAAAACGTCATTTTCTCATGTACTATAACTCGGGAATATTACAGTATTATTTCCAAAAAGTAAAGGTTTTAATGCGCACATTTGCGCTTGCAATTTGGCTCAGCTTGTAATATGCTGACTTCCATCCGTATTGGCAGCGGTGCAGCTGAAAAAAATCATTTGTCCTGACCCGGACAAGCCGGAACCAAAAGACAAAATCTAAAAGGCGTCTCTCGCAAAGCCGCAAAGAGCGCAAAGGGGACCTTGAGTCAAAATCTTTTTTTTGTTTAAAACCAAAAGCAAGCAGTAGCCTAAGATTTTCTTGGCGTCCTTTGCGTCTTTGCGAGAAATATTCTTGCCATTTTGAGAAGGATTTGGTTCCTTAGTAACAACAGATAATTCGCTCGTTATATCGCCGGATTGCCGCAACGGTCGGAACAGGGGAGCATGGTGACCAACAGTTTTAAGGATTTTTCAAAAGTTGTTCTGCTTCTTTTCATCGACGCAATGGCCTTCTACGGATCCCTGGTTATCGCTTATTACACCCGCACGTACTTGAATGCGGTCTTCCCCGGGCTCATCGCGTTTCACTTTTCCCTGCTGCATTTCCTGAAGATCTGGTGGATGCCCGCTATCGTCATGTCCTTTATTGCCTATGAGAGGCTGTATAACAAAAAAATCCCTTTTTGGGACGAGACCAGGGAGCTCCTGAAAGCGGTATCGATTGCAACGATCACCATGCTTGCCCTGATAACGCTGGGCAGAATGACGGACCAGATATCCCGGCTGACCGTGCTCTTTCTGTGGGGCTACGGCTTGTTTCTGTTCCCCCTGTTCAGGCTGATCGGGAAAAGCATTCTCTACAAACTGGGTCTTTGGAAAGAGAACGTGATCATCATCGGCGCTGGAACTGCCGGGATTGAAGCGGCCAAAGGAATACATTCCGAGCTTTTTCTGGGCTACAACCTCATCGGTTTTTTAGATGACGCTGACGACAAAATCGGCACGGAAATAGAGCTCGACGGAAAACCGTACAAGGTCTTCGGGAAAACGAAACATTTCACGAAATTCGTCAACCTCTTGAATATATCCACGGTCATTATCGCCCTCCCCACCCTTCCCGTGGACAAGCTGGCAGAGCTTACGAACAATATTCAGAAACACGCCAAGAACATCCTGCTCATCCCGGACGTGAAAGGGATCGCGCTTACCAACACCGAGCTCTATCACCTGTTCGTGCAGCAGCTCTTTCTTCTGAAGATCAACAACAACCTCAAGTCCCCTTTCAACAGGTTCGTCAAAAGGACTTTCGACCTGGCCGTTTCGGCGCTTTTCCTGCCCCTGCTCCTTCCCCTCATCGGGGTCTTGGGGCTCCTGATCAAGCTCGATTCTCCCGGCCCGGTCTTTTACCGGCATACGAGGATCGGCCGGGGCGGCAAACCGTTCGGCGTGTATAAGTTCCGCAGTATGTACCGGGATTCCGGGGAACGGTTGACAACGATCCTCAGAAGCGATCCCCTGGCAAGGCGGGAATGGGAAAGCTGTTTTAAATTGAAGAATGACCCCCGGATAACACGGATGGGGAGATTCCTCAGAAAGACCTCGCTCGATGAGCTTCCGCAGATATTTAATGTATTAAAAGGCGAGATGAGCCTTGTCGGACCACGGCCCGTGCTCGAAGAGGAGATAATCAATTACTACAAGGAGTGCGCCGATTACTACCACATGGTGCGCCCGGGGATCACCGGTTTATGGCAAGTGAGCGGCCGCAACGACGTGGGTTATGATAATCGGGTCAGATTGGATATGTGGTATGTGCTCAACTGGTCCCTGTGGCTCGATGTCCTCATGCTGTTTAAAACGATCAGGGTGGTGCTGAAGCGCGAGGGCGCGTATTGAAACGCGGGAAGTTGGGAAGATATGAAGTTTTGAAGATGGGATTTTAGAAACGAGGAGCGGGTATTTTCACAACTTCCCATCTTCATAGCTTCAGGTTATAGGGTCGACAGAAGGGAGCAAGAGGCGCACATGAGAATCTTGATCACCGGCGGCGCGGGATATATCGGCAGTCACGTTGTTGCCGCGCTTGGTGAAAAGGGCGCTGATATCCTGGTGTACGACAATCTCTCGACGGGCCACAAGGACTCGTTGCTGTACGGAAAACTGGTTGTCGGCGATCTGAACGACAAACTGCTGCTCGAGAAAACCATAAAAGCCTTTAAGCCCGATGCGGTCCTGCACTTCGCGGCCTCTATCCAGGTCGGCGAATCGGTGCGGGAGCCGCTCAAGTACTACCGGAACAACAGCGGGAATGCGGTCAACCTGCTTGAAGCAATGACGGAGCACGGCGTGCGGAACCTCATCTTCTCTTCAACAGCAGCGGTGTATGGAAATCCCGTGAACGTTCCGATCGCGGAAGATGAGGCCGTCAGTCCCATCAATCCCTATGGTCGTTCCAAGGCCTTTATCGAGACGGTCCTGCGTGACGTGTCCCTTGCCAAAGACTTCAGCTACGTGTCGCTCCGGTACTTCAATGCCGCCGGCGCAGAACCGCGGGCGCGGATCGGCGAACGGCACAATCCCGAAACGCACCTGATCCCGCTCATTCTCAAGACCGCAAAGGGAGAACGGCAAAGCATCGGTATCAACGGGACCGATTATGCGACACCGGACGGCACCTGCATCAGGGACTATATCCACATTATGGACCTCGCTGATGCGCATATCCTCGCCCTGGACTATCTCATGGACAACGGCGCGAGCGATATCTTCAACTGCGGATACGGTCACGGGTATTCCGTGCGTGAAGTGATACACGCCGCGCGAGCGGTGATTGGAAAGGACTTCACGGTCGTGGAATCGGCGAGAAGATCAGGCGACCCCCCGGCCCTGGTCGCGGACAGCTCAAAAATAAAAAAGCGCCTCAATTGGAAGCCCCGATACGACGATCTGGCCGCTATCATCAAAACTGCCTGGGAATGGGAGAAAAAACGGTAACTCCTTTTCCCCTCTTCACAACTTCACATTTTCGGTCTTCATGGAATTTCTCACACAGACCCCCATCACGAACGCGAAGGCATACCGCAGTATCTGGATGTTAAAGAACGAATCCGTCATTCCCGCAGCCATATAGTGCGCGACGGCCGCCGTTGCCAGAAATGCGAAAAGTTTTTTTTCATTCTCATGGGTTCTCAAGAGCGGCACGGAGAAGCGCAAAACCCGGTAAAAGATATACAGCAATGCCGACAGCCCCACGAGCCCGTTCGTTGCCAAGGCAAAGAGATACATATTGTGCGGCTGGTTGAACTGGGCAAGATACTCCGGGAACTCTCCCGAGGCCATATATCTGCCCATCGTGAGGAAATAGTCTCCCGTCCCGACGCCAAAGAGCGGGTTCGACAGGAACATCCGGAATGCCGCTTTCCACATGAGGAACCGTTCTCCGACATTCGTATTGGCCTCGCCGGCGAAAAAGAGCGAAATATCGCTGACGATCTCGTTCAACCGCATATGAACGATCCGATTAAAAAAATACAGCGATACGCCGGCGCCGAGCATGCCGAGGAGAACCATAAAAAAAACTTTTTTCTGTTTGACCATGAGGTACGTGAGAATGACAGTGGTAAAGAACATGCCCAGCCACGCCGTCCTCGATACCGAGAACAGGACCGAGACCCCTCCAAGAATTATGAAGGAGAGGGAAAAGATCATGATCCGGTGACCGCGCTGTCGCGGTGCGAAGAGCAGAAAGGCCGCGGCAGCGTACATCCCCAGGGCGTTCAGATTGGCAAACCAGATGTGATGAACGTGAAGCGGGGCGAAGGGAAGGGCGAACTTCTTGTCGCCGATGAGGCCCAGATAGGTCATAACGGCGATGCTATCAAGCGTGAAGATCCCGATCAGGAATGCCAAAAGCAGCTTTTCGGCGGTCAGGCGGCCTCCCTCCCCTTTCCCGATCGCTTCAATAAGCGCGGAAACCATGAGATAAACAAGCAGCAGGCCGACAAATTTGTTCACGATCCCGAGCCCGTCCGACACATTTTCCGTGAACAACAGGCCTATGAGCGCAGCTGACAGGTACAACGCAAAGGGAAGCAGAAGAGGCTGGTTCACGCTCTGGAGAACGGTTTTTCTGAAATCCTGATGCCGTGAGGTAAAAAAGAGGGTAGTGAGATAGACAAGGGCCATGCTCACATTTGCCGCGCTTTTCGAAAGGGCCAGGCTCAGGCTGAAGAGCGCCAGTCCCCCGATGATCACGACAGGGTATTTATGCGATTGAAAAGAAAGGTCCCGCATGCCTGTTCTCCTGATGTCTTCGGAATTGTTTTTCCACCTTCACCCTGCGCCGGAACTCCCCCGCCCGGTTCGTTCCGCGACAACCATCGGCACTGCATCCTAGAAACAGGTGCCGACGAAATTCCTGCCCCTGTATTTCGCTTTTAGATACTCCAGCGAAGCGTGAAAATCCCGCGAGGTGTCGCCGAAGCTCATATGTTTGGCGTCCATTTGCACTGCCCTGGTCCTGACCCCGTATTGGTACCGCGCATTCAACGAAAAATCCTCCGAATAAAGATGGAAATCAAGATGTTCATCGAACCGCAGCTCGTACCTTTTTATCAGCGACGAGTGGACGATCAGGCAGCAGCAGTCGACTGTTTCGACAATCCGCGGCCTGTCGAGACGGATGCCGTGCAGAAAAAAGTTATTGTCGTTTCTGGCCTGATGGATCTGTCCGAGGAGCATCTTTTTTGAAAAGGTGATTTTCCCCTGCCTGATAAACAGACCTCTCTTCTTCACGGCGCCGATGGGGCCGTAAATGCCGGTCCTGTCAAGGTCTTTGATCCTGGGATAAGGATCTGCGGAAAATCCAAAATCCTGATGGCAAAAGACCAGCCACGCGTCATCGTTCATGTGATGATCGATAAAATGGTTGTACCGCTGCGGGATACCGATGTTATCCTTCGTATTATCGTAGACCTGAATCGGGAAGCCGTTCATGAAGGGGTTCTTTCCGATCATGGACCCGAATATCTCGAAATTGCTCACAACGCATATGATCTGAACAGCTTCGTTCATAGTTTTCCCGCCCGCGCACCGCGATTGCCTGCCCATGCCCCGCTGCAGCGCTGCCCATCATCTAATACAAACGCACTTAAATTCGTTACTGCTTTGCCCCTCACCTTTGTCCTCTCCCCAGCGGAAACGCACTTAAATTCGTTACTGCTTTCCTGGATGCAACAATATTTACTTCGTTTGTATTAAATCGTCTTTATTTCTCCGGCGTTGCTCCCGGCCTCTGTTTCATACGGGAACAGGGAACGATACAACGGATTGGATCTCAGGGAAACGGGCACTAATCTCATCGGGATCCGCCCATAGCGCCGTGTCCCGGTAATCGTGTGTTCATAAACCATCTGAGAAAGCTTTACACCCTTCTGATCGACAAAGCGATATGTTAACGCGGAGGCGATCAACATAACCGGCACGGTCAGCAGGAACGTCACCAGGAACGCCGAATGGTATGAAAGATGGGGCGCAACAAAACAAAAAATGGCGCAGCCCAGGGAGCCGAGCAGTAAAAAATGGAGGATATATAAGGAGAAAGAGATCTTGCCGAGAAAAACGAAAACGCTCCGGGAGAGAACGGACTGCAGGGCCGGAAGATTCAAAAGCGAGAACAGGACGAGACCGGCGCCGAACATGTGGTACAAGCGGGCAATGACGGGGAGTTTCATAACGGCATACATCGTTCCCTCAACCGGTCTGCCCGCGGGATAAGACCCCAGGAGAAGGCCGGCCCCCAAAATAATGAAATAGAGTGCTGTGTATCTTTTTCTGCCGAAGAGGTCCGGCCGGAGCGTAATAAAGTCGCTCAGCATCATACCCAGGATGAAGGCGCCGTAAGGCCCGCGCCTGAACAGGGCCAGGGCGAGTGCATACACCAGGTAACGCCGTTTCATGCTTCGAAACAGGGCCACAAACAAAAAAACCAGCAGGGACCCGAAAAACTCGAACGTCATGGTCCAGAGCACGCCGTTATACGTGAACTGATGACTGAAAAAAGAGCCGATGAACGATTCATAAAGAGCCGTCAGCAGGTTCGGCTCGAAATGCATATAACCGCGAAGCCAGCCGGACCGGGTTATGATGCTTGCAGGCAGGTTGTAAAGGAGCGAAAAACGCAACAGCAAAAAAGACAGAAGAATGGAAACGAATACGGGAGGGATGAGCCGTACGTACCTCTTGACGGTAAGAGGAATGAGATACACGGGGAAGGCCCGGTCCTTAAAAAATTTATACGTCAGCACAAATCCGCTCAGGACAAAAAAAACAGAGACCGCAAAGGACCCGTTATACAACAGGTTCAAGGGAGTTCCCGAAATGAACACCTCGATCCCGTTCTTCGTATGGACCGGTTCCGCAGCCCCGAAATACAGTGCCGGATAGAATGCCACGGCAAAATGATTAAGCACTACTATGAATGCCGCCAGGCCCCGTAGACTTTCCAGATACGCTAACTTTTTCAACTTTGTTCCCTCTTTAAAATATTTCCGGTCCCGTATCCGGCTTCCCAGATGCCGTTCAGACTGTTCGGCAGGTTATTTTCTCCCCGCGTGAAATTCGTCCGTCTTCAGCATCAACGCGATACCACTCAGGCCAATCCCGCCGGATTTCCGGATCGTTTGAAGCTATTCATCTGGGCAGACCCATTGAAACAGGTTGTCCTCTCAGATGCCAGAGAAACAAATATCCGAACATCAACCATCGCCGCCTCAATCTGCCTGCCATAAACAGCGTCAGAAGGTTCATGAGCGTGTATCCGGACAACCTCACCGCCGTTTGAGCCAGTCCCAGGACAACCGGTCCCTTTGCGCGGATTCCGTCCAGATGCAGCGTTTTTCTGAAATAAAGATACCGCGAGCGCCAGGATTCGACCCTTGCTTTTAAATTGATGTTCCTGGTGCTCTGTCCGCCGAAATGGTATATCTCGATGTCCGGAAGATGGTAAATGAGCCATCCTGCCTTGTTCAACCGGTAGCACCAGTCGATTTCTTCGTAAAAAAAGAAATAGTCCTCGTCCAGCAGACCCGCTATGTCGATGGCGGCTTTTCGAACGAACATGCACGCGCCTATGATGAAATCCACCGGCGTGGGCCCGCTGAAAACAGGCTTGTGTTTGCGGCGCTTTCCCGAGGTGATAAGCCGCACCATGCTTGCGCTGGTCAGTTCGCTCAGGAGCTCCGGAAAGGCGCCCGTTGACGTTTGCCTTGAACCGTCCCCGAAGAGCAGCTGGGGACCGCACAGCCCCGCCCGGGGGTGCGCTTTCATGAACGCCAGCATCCGGTCGAGGGCGTGTTCCTTCAGGACCGTGTCGCTGTTCAGAAGGACCGCGTACTCGCCGGCCATACGCCGGAGCGCCGCATTATTCGCCTTTGCAAAACCTTCATTGCGGGTGTTTGCGATGATCGTCACGTCAGGGTATTTATCCGCAAGGGACCTGACGCTCCCGTCAGTGCTTCCATTGTCCACGACGAAGATTTCAAAGGCCGCCTTGTGGACCGTGTCATATACCGACGCCATGCAGTCCAGCAGAAGCTGCTTCGTGTTCCAGTTGATTATTATTATTGAGATATCGACCAATGCGCGCCCTTTACCCGTCTAGCGTTTTACGACTCCTGAATACACGCGGGTAAGCTTTTCTCCGAAGCGTGACAACGAAAAGTCGTCCTCTGCGATCTTTTTGCACCGGTCCGACAGCGCCCGGTACTGTGCCGGGTCCCGCAGCAGGGCAACCACCTGATCGGCAAGCGCGGAAACGCCGGCTCCCGGCCTGTATAAGAAGCCCGTACCGTACTCTTCGATCAATTCGGCGCCGCCCTCGCCTTCCCGGGCGATGATGGGCGTGCCGGCGGCCATGCCCTCCATGAGCACGACGCCGAGCGCTTCGTTCTCGGAAGGAAGGACGGTAAAATGGCTTAAGGACAGGAGCTCCGGCACCTCCGATGTCCAGCCCGTAAAATGGATGTTGTCCCGGATACCGAGCTCAACGCTCCTTCCGAGGAGCGCCTCGTAGTATTCGCCGTGGACGGGGTCCCCGATAAAAACGAGCAGCGGCCGCTCGCCTCTTTTTTTGCATTCGCTCACGATTTCCAGAGAGACCAGATGCCCCTTCCTCGTGAGGAGGCTCGAAATATGACAGAAGACCGAACTGTAGCGGTCGATATGCAGCTTGTCTTTCCAGTTTTCGCGCTTTTTCGCGTCAGGCCGGGAAAAACGCCGCACATCGATACCCGGCCGGATCACCAGGGTCTTTGTCCGCGGGACCCTCTTTTCGTTCAGCAAGGACCTCTGTTTATTCGAAAGGGCAATCACCCGGTCCATGAAGCGGTAACCGACATGACACCGGGGCACCATCATCGTGCTCACGACCGGACGCCGGGTGAGCCATGAGAGGACGACTCCGAGATAATCGGCGCGATCGAGTGTCGTGTGAATGACGTCTATTTTATTGTTTTTGGCGAGCCGCCGCAGGAACAGCACATCGCTTATACCCTTCATCGTGACCCCGTGACAGTCGAGCCCCATGCCGCGGACCGAATCGGTAACATAGCCCTCGGTCCCCCGGGCGACGACGGTGACGTTGTGGCCCATGGCGTGAAGGGTCGCGACCTGGTCCAGGAATATCCTCTGCGCCCCGTACCGGTCGTTTTTCGATATCATCTGCAATATGTTCATAGAACGATCTTGTAGACTACAGTTTCCTTATCCCGTTCTTGCAAAACGGTTCCCTGTTCGCGATCCGCCTTTTGAGTATGGCAAGGTTGTGCTGGTATTTTTCGTTTTCAAAGCTCCACGAGGAAGAGTGCCAGAGATGAAAGATTATGGCGAGACCCCGCACCGATCGGACCCGCTTTCCCTGGTTGAGCACTCGGATGCCCAGGTCGTTGTCCTCGATGGAACCGTCCAGAAAATCCTCGTCGCAGCCGTTGATCGCGACAAAAAGGTCTTTATAAAGGCTGAAATTGCATCCCCAGACGCCGTCATCGGCTATCCGGTCCCGGTGTGTCATACGCCTCAGGAACGGGCTTCTTATCATAAGGGCCTCTTCGACCTTGCGCGACCTGCCCCTGGCCGCGTCCCAGACGAGTTCCGGGCTGAACGAGTTCAGAACAATGCCTCGAGCGAGCAATTTTTCGGTCAGGTCTTTGCCGAGCTCGACGCGTTTCCCGCTCAGGATGACGTCGGGGCTGCCCTGCTCCGCGTGAGTGCGGACAAAATGCCTGTGCGCCATGCAGTCCCCGTCCAGGAAAACCAGATAGTCGCCGGTCGCTTGCCGTACGGTCTCGTTCAGGATCTTCGGTTTTCTGAAGCCCTTGTCCTCATGCCAGACATGCCTTATGGGAAATACCCTCTTGAGCCGACCCTGCATTTCGAGCACCCTTTCCCTGGTCTCGGAAGCGCTTCCGTCATCGGCGACCAAAACCTCATGAGGCAGCACGCTCTGTTTTGACAGGCTCAGCAAACACAGCCTGAGGGCCTGGGGACGGTTATAGGTAGGCACAACAACAGTGATTTTCATGTCCGTTCTTAATTTCCCCGTTGGTATTGTCACCGGAGGATATCTGGATGCCCCTTTAAAGTATTTTACAAACCAGAACCTTTAATTTTGAGTCAAGTTTTTGAGCTGAATCAAAAACCCAAAATAAATTTTCTCGCAATAGCCTAAAAAATGAATCGGCCACTTAGGGAGTCCGCCAAGCTCGCAAAGAAAAGCTTAAAAAGAATTCCTGGTTTAAAACCTTTGCGTCCTTTGCGTGCTTTGCCCGCACCCAGCGTTTACGAGCTTGTGGCCAGTGCTTATGAGTGCGCTGCGCGAATACAGGCCATGCGCTAGCGCGAGTACAGGGCGCGAGAGACGCTTTTGGTTTAGGTTTTCCTTTATTGTCTGAGGTAGGGCCCCCCTAATTTTTTATCAAGTAAAAAGCGGCCTGGTCTCCCCGGTTCTCTTTGTTCAGCTTCTTTGCCCGGCGTTTCCATTGCCTGATCTGCGAGGACGAAAAGATCCTGCTTTCCGACGCGAGCGGGAGTCCCCTTTTGTACCGTTCGCTTCCCTCAAATTGACCTTTCGTGGAATCGAAGACCACTGTTCGCACGTGAAATCCCGTTTTATCGGCAAGGATATTCATACTTTCGAGGGAAGGGAGCGTGTAATGCCGCGGCGCGTCGAGCTGCACCCAGCATTCCCGATACTGTTCCCAGGCATAGGACGAAACGGTCGGGACCCTGATCAGGCAGCATCCGCCCGCGGGGAGCAGCCTCGAAACCACCTGGAGCTCCTCGATTGGATCGGGGACATGTTCAAAAGAGTGATGATACATGATCAGGTCCCATTCGCCCGTGACGTCGTGAATAGACCGTTTCAGGACCCG
>Ga0210377_10002295_pt1 | contig 16832 bp, 16 predicted proteins | sample PLM4_65_b1redo_FD_155480 | JGI IMG/M metagenome (GOLD analysis project Ga0210377, IMG submission 155480) | Groundwater sediment microbial communities from an aquifer in East River, Colorado, USA - PLM4_65_b1 redo | ecosystem: Environmental > Terrestrial > Soil > Riparian zone | place: USA: East... | reverse complement strand
AAAGCAACTCTTTCATCTCGGTTAGTTTGTCGAGGCAATAGAGGCAGGACTGAATATGAGCTTCCGCCTTCGCCATCTCCTTTTCCGGTAGTTTGTTTTCAGCAAACATGCCGACGGTTTTGGCGTCAAGGCAGGCAGGCGTTTTTAAATCGTTAAAATTATTGAAGGCGTCAGTTATTCTCGCTTTCAACTCGTCCATAGCTTCCTCTCCCCTCTTATTAAGACCGTCCTCTCGACAGTTTTCTTTCAACCGTCTTAGCCGTGGTCATCAAATTTTTCTCTTAACCTGCTCTTGATTCTCGAATATTTGACAGCAACTGTTCCCATAGGGATATCCAGTATGGCGGATATTTCCTTATCCATGTGCCCCCGCAATTTTAACAGATAGATCTCCTGGTCAACCAAGGCGTATTCCTTCAAGGCTTTCGCTAATAAGGTCACCATCTCCCGCGCTTCCGCTTTTCGATCAGGATGGGAGCCCGCGTCAGGGTCAGGAATTTCCAACATCGGTGGACCGTCCTCGCTTTCGGATTGCTCATTCTGAAGTGAACCGGCCCCTCTTCTTTTTCTGTCCTCGATACAGCTCAGCGCCTCGTTTCTTACGACTGCTTTGAAATAGGAGAGAAACTCGTACTTCGTTGTGCCCCTGAAATTCTTCAGTCCGGACGTGAGCAGATTGGTAAACACCTTTTGGATGATATCGTCATGATCATCGGCAATAGCGGGAAACTTCCACCGAAGAAATGCCATGGCGATTCCGGAATATTCGCGATGAAATGCATTCCACGCCTCTTCTTCGCCTGCCAGGCACCGCTTGATGATGAGGATAACATCTTCAACCATAAGCGCAATTATACTCCAACAGCCGGATTAATCAAACGAATAGAGCCTGAGAATATTTTTCGGGCCGTGAAAGAAAACTTCCCGCCAGGCGGTCTTTACTATAACACGCGGAAATGAAATGACGAAATACAGGGGAGGCGGTAATCGACAGCCACCCCCTGTCCGTTATTCCGGCATGATTATAGCCGGAACCCAGATATTTTTATTAAACAGAAGAATGACGCGACAATTATAGGAGGCAGCAATGAAAAAGATCATTTTCGTTCTAACCTTGCTTCTGGTGGGCCGCATGGCATCCGCAGACTACCTGATCAAACTGACGGACGGTACGGCTACGGTATGGGAGGAATACTACGTCAAGGACACCCGATAGTGTACGCTGAAGGACATCGGGGAGGTATGCTGGGCCAAAGCGGAGTGAAGTATATAAAAAAAGTTCCCGCGGGCACCGTGGCCTCTGAGTACGGTTTTTCAACCGGTATATCGGATGAAAATGCCGAGTCGCGGAAACAGGCCAATAGCGCGGCAGTTTCAAGCGTAGTAAACGAGATGGAGCAACACCGGGCGAAGCGGGACGCTGAAACGGCCAGGAAAGAGGCTGAGCGGGCCAAGCGAGTGCGCGCCTATGGCGAGGACCAAGTAACAAGGGAAGAACGAAGCGGGAATTCCGTGAGAAAATAAAGAACCAGCTAAGCAGGCGGCAAATGCGAAATCAGGTCAATAATGATTACCGGACAGACAAATACATACGCATCGGCAAAACTCAAAATAGCTGCCGGACTTTGTACTGTCTTGCTGCTGCTCTTCCCGCTGCCGCAGGCAGGCGCACAGGCCCATGAAGTAGCGCTCAACATTGTCGCGGATGTGTATTTCAGCCCCAAGGGCGGCTGCACGGAGGCGATTGTTTCAGAAATCAACCGGGCGCGGTCGGAGATATTGGTCCAGGCTTATTCATTCACAAGCATAAAAATCGCCAAAGCTCTGGCTGATGTACATACGAGAGGTGTATCCGTCCAAATCATTCTCGATAAGTCGCAGACGACTGCCAGACGGTCTGCCGCCGCTTACTCGTCGCGCACCGGAACCCCGACATTTATTGACCGCGCCCACGCAATCGCGCACAACAAGGTCATGATAATCGACGGCTTTACGCTCATTACCGGCTCTTTCAATTTCACGAATGCGGCGGAAAGCAATGCCGAAAATTTATTGATCATGCGTTCTTCCGCGTTGGCTGAACTTTACAGAAAGAATTGGGATGAACACAGGAGTCATTCCGAAAAGTATGGCGGCAAAGAGGGTAGAATGACCGGAAGCGGTAAAGAACGGCACCGGCAATCTGTTGTTGACTATCAGGCAATTAAATGATACACATTATTATGAACCACTACCAAAGCGAAGGCAAGGAGCGCTGAACCATGATGCCGAAACAGGAAATAGATAAGGCCGTTGAGATCGCCAGGAAATACGGGGTCGGCGAACTTTATCTGATCGGCTCAGCAGTCCATAAACAGTCGGACGAGGCAAGAGATTATGATTTCGCCGTGCGGGACGTTCCCGCTGGAACGTTTTTCCGTTTCTACGGCGAGCTGATGCGGAGCCTTTCAAAAACAGTGGACCTCATCGATCTTTCCGGAAAACGGACAAAGTTCAAAGACATCGTCCTTAAAGAGGCAAAGCTCGTCTATGACAAGAGAGCAGCTTAAAGACCAATGCGAGGCGGAATTCGAGAATATTCAGGCTGTCCTTGAAGAGTTGAGGGCCGTCGTTCGTCCCGGCAAAACCGATTACACAGTCGCCGAACTCGCGGCAACCGCCACCTTTTTGCACAACGCTTATAACGGCGTGGAAAATATCCTGAAGCGGATTCTGTATTATAAGAATGTCAAACTCAGGACCGATGCCACATGGCACAAAGACCTGTTGAAACAGGCTGCCGATATTGGGCTCATTTCAAACAACCTGCACGCCACCCTCTCCGACTATCTTTCCTTCCGCCATTTCTTTGTACATGCCTACAGTTTTACGCTCATATGGGAAGAACTCAAACCGCTTTCGGATAGAATCGACGAAACCATGGCCGAGTTCAAAGCGGCGGTTATTTCGTACATCGGGAATGCCTGAGAGGAACCAGTGCCGGAATCCAGACGAATCAAAGTCTATAAACCGGGCGACGTAATCCTTGACACCTATCTGGTGGAAGAAATCAGGTCAGGGGCCATGGGGAACGTCTATATCGCCGACCATAAGAAGTGGAAGATAAAGCTGGCGATCAAGGCCCCGAATGAAAAGATACTTTCGGACAAAGGACTTTTCAATCGCGTTCTGAAAGAGGCGGATGCATGGATAGAACTCGGGCTGCATCCGAATATCGCCTATTGCTACTACGTCCGCCAGGTCGATGAAGTTCCGCATATTTTCATTGAATATGTGAACGGCGGAAATCTGCGGGAGTGGATAGCTGCCGGGAAGTGTTATGACCTCAAGGTTGGATTGGATCTGGCAATACAGTTCTGTCACGGAATGGAGCAGGCGCAGAATCATGGAATGATCCACCGGGACATAAAGCCCGCGAACATTCTGATGACCAGAGAAGGGACATTAAAGGTAACGGATTTCGGGCTGGTGAAGACAAGCGGCCTGGACACGCCATACGCTGGTATACAAGGGGGGTTGCGCGGAGACACGCAGTTCGCGTCTGTAATGGGCACGCCTGCGTATATGTCGCCTGAACAATACGAAACGCCGCTTGATGTTGACAGACGGACGGATATTTATTCCTTCGGAGTGTGCATGTATGAGATGTTCTGCGGTAAGTTGCCATATGATCAGGCAACGGCTAACTATCCTGCGTCGTACATCGCAAAGATGGCAGGAAAAACGAGCAATGATCCTTCACAAATCAGACGTGATATGCCAAATGATTTGGCAGATATTTTGCAAAAATGCGTTTCATTGGAAAGGGAGCGGCGATATTCGTTCTTTGATGAATTGAGAGAGGTTCTTGCTCTGTCGTACAGGCGGTTATTTGATGACAAACCCCCGCATGCAGACGTAGAGACATTAACCCTTAAAGCTGATGGATTAAATAACAGGGGAGTGTCATATCTTGATCTGGGTAGAGAAGATGAGGCGCTCAAGTGCTGGGAGGAGGCGCTGCGGATTGATCCAGTGCATTTCGAGTCTGCTTATAATCATGGGTATCTGAAGTGGAACAGGGTTGAAATGACGCAGGGTGAAGTTCTCAGAAGGCTTGAAGGGGGCATGGATGCGGGAGGAGACAATCCTGAGCACTGGACTGCATTTGCCTGGCTGTATCTTGAAATGGGTCATTTGGCGAAGATAAACGAACTTCAGAATTCATTGCACAGGCAAAATGATGATACATTCCTTGCAGCATGGGATAAAGAAAAGCGACGCTTGGTTAGGACGTTCGAAGGCCATACGGGATCTATAAGCTCTATAGCAATCTTACCCGACGGTCTGTATGTCCTTTCTGCGAGTGGGGGTATGGATAAAACCCTGAAGCTCTGGGAGATCGCTACTGGCAAAGTAATCAGCACATTCACAGGTCATACTGCCTATATAAATCAAATTACAATCACGCATGATGGAAGGTTTGCCCTTTCAGGAAGTCAGGATAGTACACTGAAGCTTTGGGAGATTGCCACAGGTAAGGAGATCAAAACATTCACCGAGCATCCCGGTTCAATAGACTCTATCGCAATCACTTCTGACAATAGGCATATTTTATCAGGAAGTGGGGTAGGGTGTCCCACACTGACTATGAAGCTATGGGAGATCGCGACGGGTCGAGAGATCAGTACGTATGCGTTGAATACTGATAGAACTACTGCCATGGTAATTACCCCAGACGGCAGGTTTGTCTTGACGGGGAGCATGAGGTATAACACCTTGACTCTCTGGGAAATAACAACCGGTAATGAGGTCAGAACATTCGCAGGGGACATAAAAATCTCCAAGCTTAAGACAGTCGCAGATTTCACCGCAGCATACGAAGAGATCAGGGCAAGCGCGGGACATACAGATAGGGTTAAAACTATCGTTGTTTCTCCTGATGGACAGTTTGCTCTATCGGGGAGTGCGGATAATACATTAAAGCTTTGGGAGATTTCAACCGGCAAAGAAGTCAGAACATTTAAAGGCCATTCACTTAGTGTTGAATCAGCAGCCTTCAGCCCTGATGGTCGGTTTGTTCTCTCTGGTAGTTTGGATAAAACCGTGAAACTTTGGGATACAAATACCGGCATAGAGATCAGGACGTTTGACGGACATACGGAAGAGGTAAATTCAATCGCTATCACTCCAGAAGGTAGGTTTGCAATTTCCGGAAGTACGGATAATACTCTGAAGCTTTGGGGGATGCAACAGACAACAAACAATATCTCATATCCACTCACAGCGGCTATCAGTGAAATATCCACCGACTTGCAGCAAGTCAAAAACGCAGCCAGCCTGATGGAAAAGGCAAAAACAAAGATCAGCCAAGGACTATACGCAGCAGCAGTAAATTACCTGAGAGAGGCACAGTTGATACCTGGCTATCAGCGTGACGACCACATCCTTGATATGATAACTGGCTGCAGAGCAATTGATAACGACAAGGAATTGTGGTTCGTGGATGGGTGGTGCAAGCGGACATTCACGGGACATACTCACAATGTGAATTCGCTTTCAATAACACCGGATGGCAGGTTTTTTCTTTCGGGAAGTGATGATAAGACACTGAAGCTCTGGGAAATCGCAACTGGCAAAGAGATCAGGACATTCACAGGACATATTCATCGCGTGAATTCCGTCGCTATAACTCCGGACGGACAGTTTGCACTTTCAGGGAGTCATGAAGCGATGAAGCTCTGGAAGATATCAACAAGCCAGATAATCAGGTCATTCCGGTATCATACTGGTTCCATAGCAATCACTCCTAATGGCAGGTTTGCGCTTTCGTCACATTCTCAGTCTTTGATACTATGGGACATTGCAACTGGAAAGGAAGTCAAGGTGTTCACGGGATTTCAAGGAGGGTTCGAGGCCATCGCACTTACACGTGATGGCAAATTTGCCATTTTTGAGGATGGTGCGCGTAACAGTTGCGCATTGCTGCTTATGGAGATCGAAACAGGGCAAGTAATTAGAATGTTTGACGGTCATACGCAAAATGTGACATCAGTTGCAATAACTCCTGATGGTCTATATGCGGTTTCGGGAAGTTTTGATCAAACGCTGAGGCTATGGGACCTTGAAACGGGTAAGGAGATCACAACATTTAAGGGGCATACTGAACCAGTGACATCTATCGCAATTACACCGGATGGTAGATTTGTTCTTTCAGGAAGTTATGATAATACTTTGAAACTATGGGAGATTGACACTGGTGATGAGATCAGGACATTTAATGGACATACAGGCGGAGTGCTCGCAGTGTCAATTATTTGTGACGGCAGGTATGCCCTTTCAGGTAGCGCAGATAATACCATCAAGCTATGGGAGTTTGACTGGGATTGGGAATTTGTATAATGAGGAAATCAGTGAAAGAACAAACGTGTTACATGTGTGAAAAAATAGCTACGACCCCTGAACACATACCTCCAAAGTGTATTTTCCCTGAGGTGAAGGATTTGGGTATAGACTACCGGAAATCTCTAATAACAGTCCCATCATGCGACGATCATAACATGCGAAAGTCAAAAGATGATGAATATTTAATGCTGGTGTTAACTTGCAATATCATAAATAATGAAGTCGCCATGCGCCAAATTAACAGCAAAATATTGCGAGCTTGGGAAAGAAATCCGAATCTGGTTGGATTGCTATTACGAGTAAATAAGCCAGTTGTAGTAGATGGAATTTCAACGACTGCGTTTAAAGTAAACATCGGAAGGTTTAAACGTTCCTTGGAATGGATTGCACGAGGTCTTTACTATGATAATTATGTGAAAAAGTGGTCAGGAAAAATAGGAGTCGACTCGCCAGCCATGTTGTACTTAGAAGGTAATAAAGCACAAGAAACCAATAATATTTTAAACAATATGGGCGCGGCGGTTAATCATGTTCTTGGTGATCTTCCAAAGATTGGTGAAAACCCAGACGTCTTCTGGTATCAAATGCTGCATGACAATCCAGGTGAACTGTTAATCAACATGATGTTTTTTGGAGGGTTACAGATATTGGCATTCAGTAAGAGAGATATTATCTGATGCGCCATAAAATGATTTAACTTTGGAGCACGGTGACCCTGGTTGAAAGGAGGCATACTTTGAGCACTGAACAAGACCCAGTCTGGCTGCAAATTGGGTTATTCATAACCGAAATTCTAAAGATATTCTTGGGAGCATTTTTGGGTGCTGTCTGTGCATTCGCCTATGAAAGAAAATCGAAAGCTGCGGAAGATAAATTCCGACATAGCAAGGCCATCCGTGATACGCAATTTGGGCTGATTGATAGAATAACTACTCTTATGAATATCATCGATCAACACATGGTAAGTCAAGAAGCTAACCCGCATAGATGGGTCGAACTTTCACCTTTTTTGCATGCTTATAATCTGTCACCATTACCAGTTGCTGAGCTGAGTTTTCTTCTTGACGGTATCGATCCAAATCTTGTTCAAGAAGTTCAAATTGTATCTCATAAGTTTGATACAGTGCAGCAGCTTATCCAGGTAAGGAATGCTGCACATGATGAGTTTCAGCGCTGGCATGAACAAAATCAGATGAGTCCACGATTGCAGGTTCACCTTGTACGTTTTACAGATGCTCTTTATGATCAGGCACCTGACACGGTTTTGGATATGAATCGTGTTTTTCAAAGACTTGGCGACACAATGAGTAATCATTTTCGAGGTATCAATAAGTTGGACTTAGGGGATGAAGTGAAACAAAAGATAGAAGGACTCCAAAATAAAACAGCAACTATCAAACCGTAGGCGCCTTATGCAAATTATCCTCACCGTCATTGAAGGTCCGCAGAAGGGCAAAAAGTTCGAATTCGCTGAACCGGACAATTTTCTCCTCGGCCGCGACAATGAAGGCAGCAAAGCCCATTTTCGACTGAACAACGACGACACTCAAGTCTCTCGAAACCATTTTCTCCTTGAGATCAACCCCCCTGATTGTTTTATGCGTGATGCCGGTAGCTTGAATGGCACCTTTATTATTAGGCCGTCCAGCAGGCAGGTTTATTTCCTCACAGGCCGCATGGATGACAAAGCGGAATATGCCAACCGAGCGGCGCGGCTGAAGGATAAGCTTGGCTACACTGCATTCCAGAAGGTTGATGAGCGAATGCAACTGGCAGATCAAGATGTCATTCACGTCGGAGAAACGGCCATTCTGGTTGAGGTCACGACTCCGATCTCTATACATAAAGATGACTGGCCAGGGGTTGAGGCTGATTTAAGTCAATGCATCGAATGTGGCGGCCAGATGGCGAATCCGGCACAACAGAAACGGCCTGATCTTTTGTGCGTGGATGATTTTGTCTGTCAAAAATGCCGTGCCCTGCATGAAAAGGCCCGACGACCGCTCAGTGGAGTGCGTTGTTACGAATGCGGGTGCGATGTTACATCCTCCGCGGATGTTGACGGCAAGGCGGACGAACTAAAACGTATTGCCTTGTATCTCTGTCCATCTTGCGCCGATAAGAGTGTCAGCGGCCAACTCCCTGTTAAGCGCATCAAAGACTATCGCCTGATCACATCTTTAGGAGAAGGCGGATTCGGCCTGGTCTTTCTCGCTCGACATGAGAAAACCGGACGAGCTGTTGCCCTGAAAGTAACCAAAGAAGTCATCAAACAGGACCAGAGCTTGGTGAAACGATTCAAACGTGAAGTCGCGATCATGCAGCGCTTCCAGCACCCGAATCTGGTCAGGCTTTATGACGAAGGCATTGCGGAGACCGGCAATTATTACTTTGCATCGGAGTTTCTGCCGGCGGGCTGCCTGGTGGATTACACATACTGCAATTTTGATGGCATCCTTCCTGTTGGCAAAGCGTGCCAAATTTACTGCCAGGCGCTTGAAGGGCTGGCTCATTTACACAATAAAGGTTATGTCCACCGGGACATCAAGCCTGAGAACATACTCCTAACCAAGGACAGCAAAGGAAAGCGTATCGCCAAGCTGGGCGATTTCGGACTTGCAAAGAATTATCTTGTTCACGGCGGAACGTTGACGGGAGTAAACGAATGGATGGGTACTATCATGTTCTCTCCACCAGAACAGATTCTGGATTTTAAACACGTTAACGCTGTATCTGATATTTATGCCATGGGAATCGCCTTCTATTATTCGGTGACCGGCATGTTCCCTTATGACTTTCCCAGCAAAAAAGAATGCGCTGAAATGGCGCGCCAAGGCAAGCGACCGCGTGATCCGATATCGTTCATTCTCGGTGATGACAAACCAATTCCGATCGAGGAGCGGTTGCCGGGGATTGACAAGAATGTGGCGCGGTTTATCAATGCGGCGATTGACAAGGATATGTGCAAACGGCCAGCAACAGCGCAGAGTTTTATGAGAGCTCTCTGTATATAGTTATTGAGCAAGTCCTTGGAGGAATGATATGGGATTATTCGATTTTATGAAGTCAAAACCGAAAGTGTCCGAGAAGCAAAAAGACAACTTGTTTGCGGAATTATCCGAGGCGCAAAAAGAACGGCTGCTTCCTGCAATGCGCGAAATAGCAAAGCAAATGTTCCCTAACGGGTACGCAGATGTTGAGCGTGGCGGCAAAGACATTTCGAAAATAATATCCGGAAAACTATCTGAGGAAAAATGTCGCGCATTGTTAGGCGCTGTCAAATATTTGCTTCTAAGCGCAGAGGACAAAAGCAGGGACAGAATAATATCGAGTATCCTGATGCGTGGCGAAGGAAAGATAACGGATAATGAGGCAGCGCTTATTTATCGCTATCTGATTGACGGAGACCCTGTTGTTCGAGCTGCAAAAGAGAAGAATGAGAGATAAGTCTTTATCTAATATCAGACAAGGTGACTTGGTCCCAATTCATCATCGTGGCATTGAATACAGTTACCGCGTGTTCGATATCAAGTCAGGTGGCATGGGAACCGTTTATATTTTGGAAAAGCAAACTGGCGAGTGGAACGCCGTGTTCCAGCAGATGATTGCTTTAAAAACGTATAAGCAGTCCTTTTCAAATATGATGAACTCGGAGATGTTTGAAAAAGAACTAAATATTTGGGTAGTGTTGGAGCACCCCAATATACTGCCTCTGAGGAAGATTATGGCCACGTCGGAAAATGAATTAACAGCGGTCATGCCTTTTTGCGAGGGGAGCGTTCGTAGTTTAATTTCTGAATCGCGCAGCAAGATCAATTCAAAACTATCAGTTCAGGTGCTTAAACAGGTGATCGCCGGGTTGGATTTCGCATATAAGGAATATCAAATATTGCACCTGGATATTAAACCCGAAAATGTGTTGATGGATTCGATAAACAGCGAAGTCTACAGGATCTCTGATTGGGGTATATCCAAATTGTTGTCATCCGCTATGGAATCAACACAGTTTGACAGCAATGCCGTAGCTGAAACATGCGGCAATGCTGGCACCTTGCCATATATGAGCCCGGATAGATTGTTGGGTGTTAACAACAATACTGGCTTTGATATATACAGCTGTGGAATGATGCTTTACGAAATCCTATTTGGCCGATTGCCATTTCCTAACAACTCCGGCAAAAACGTTTTTGCTCAAATTGTCGGGGGGGATTATTTTGAAAACGCATCGCAAGAGCTAAGAAAAGTCGGTAATACGAGGCTGGCTGCTGTGATTAAGAATTGTATCAATCCAGATCCAGCGCAGAGATACACTGGCTATGGTGAATTGCTCGGCGATTTATTACATGCATAGGTGTTGAGACGAAAGGAGATACAATGTCCTTTTTTGACAAATTAAAGAACTTGGCCTCCTCTGAGCTGGAGGAGGATAAATCAATTGTCATGAGACAAATGGATATTGTGTTCGAAGAAGCTGTATCGAAGGCAGAGGCATTTGAAAAATTAGGCAGAAAGGAAGATGCCGTCAGAAAATTTCGAGAAGCGGCATCTAAACTGTCCGATATTCTAAAAACAAGTTCCAAGAATTATATATACGTATTAAAAGTTGGCGAATTGTATATGAAGCTTGGATATACAAAGGACAAGATATTCTTTCAAGCAGCAGAGCCATATTATAGGATGATAATTGATAATTTTGGACATGATCCAGATGCTGATCTTACAATGACCTATTGGCGATTAGGCATATTAGAAGAAAGAATAAGAAATAATCAGGAAAAGGCACTCGCCTATTATGATCTCGCAATTCGGGCACCTAAAGGAAGAAAAATAACCGATTATCAAAAGAAATACGATCTATCAGCTGTGTATTTATCATTGGCAATTCTTTATAGCGCTACCAATGAACCGTTATCAAAACAAAACGCACAAAAACGGCTTGCAATTGAAACGGATTGCCCACAAGCCTTAGCCATTATTAACGGATATAATTGGGAAGCTGCACCAACGAATTTTGATGCGATGATCTCATCTGATGACGATAAAAATATATTCTTGAATGAAAAACTTGGCGATAAGTTGATTGTTTTATGCGGACCAAAGCGGACGATCAAGGTCAGAGCCGATATGCTCTCAGTAATGTTTATTACAGCAAAAAAATCAAGCTGGCAAGGGGGTAATAAACTGTACGACGCAAATGGTCGAATTTTGAAGTTTCCCGGCAGGGCTGTTTCTATCGATAAAGAAAATGCCGCTAAACTTAGCGCGTCTCTCAAACAGCAGCTGTTAAGAATTGATAATTCTGATCCAGTGATGAATACATTCAAGGATACGATTCTATTTTTTGGAGAAGGTAGTTTTCAAATACGACCAGAGAGGTAAAGCACATCCAAAATGATATCTGCTTTTGAATCAAATCCCGGCTTTGTCCGCAAAAATAATGAGGACTTTATTTTTGCCAATGATAGCCTGGGCGTTTATATGCTTGCCGACGGCATGGGCGGCCACAACGCCGGTGAAGTGGCAAGTGAACTGGCGGTGAAGACTGCTCAAGCCTATCTTGGTGAGAGATTATCATCCTCAGGTGAAAATGAAATTCCCGACATATTGTCTGAATCGATGAAGGCCGCGCATGAAGCGGTTAATGCGAAAGCAAAAACAGACCTGTGCCTGATGGGCATGGGGACCACTCTCGTCGAAGTCATTGTCCGTAACAATAAGGCGACTATCTGCCATGCCGGGGATAGTCGGGCATATCTTTACCGCGATACGTTGCAACGTCTAACCCGCGATCACACAATGGGCGATCATCTTCTGGAAAACAATATTCTGCCTCGTGAACGGATACCGGAAAAACAGTGGCATACGCTGACCCAGGCGGTCGGTGTCGGCGATCCGCCTGTGCCGGACATTAAAGAGATAGAACTTGCTTCCGGCGACACGCTTCTGCTATGCTCAGACGGTCTAACGGATATGTTGTCGGATGCGGAAATCGAAGCGCTTATCGCGGGCGGCAATTCGGACCTAAATGTCATCACCCACGCTCTCGTTGATGCTGCGAACAACAAGGGTGGACAAGACAATATTTCGGTGGTGCTGGTAAAGATTTGATATTGATTCAGCGTATTTATCAAACTTGCTTCGAGTACACCCCCTCACCCCCGCCCTCTCCCGCAAGGGGCGAGGGAGTTTGTTTTTCATCCTCTCCCCAGTGTGGGAGAGGAACGAGGTGAGGGGGACAATCCGCGAAAGACCCATCCTCACCCTTGCCCTCTCCTTGAAGGAGAGGGAGTTTAGGAGCTTGCATGAATACTTTTTCAATCGCCGTGGATGTAGCCTGGCAGATCGCCGTGCGCGAAGCTTCGGCGGCGGGGTCGCAATTCATTGAGAAGGAACATGTCGTCATCGGGATAATGAGCCTGCCGAAGGTTGCTGAAGGTGCGCCTGATGATATGAAGCTGGACTGCAAACAGTGGAATTCTGTTCGGGCCGAATGGGCCGCTTTGAGCGATGTCTTCAATTCCGTTTCCCTTAATTCGACCAGCTATCGCCGTGAGCTGAGAAAAAAACTCGGCAAAGGATCTCATAATCATCACACCGAAAAAGTCATCCATCGCAGCCCGGAATGCAAGGCCTTCTTCAAAATTGCCGATGCTCTTTCACGAGATTCCGGCGAACTTTCAGCTTTGCATCTGCTGGCCGCTATTGTAGGGGAGCCGGGCGCGGCACTTGGCGGTCTCCTTACTGCGGATAACATCAAATCTACTGAACTTAAAAAGCTGCTCATCGAGCGGGCTGCTCAGGGCTTTAAGGTGCCGGTCGAGGACGGTCCGCAGGGAGACAAACCAAAATCCTTTCTTAACAAATATGGCCGTGACTTGAGCCAACTGGCTTCAGAAGGGAAGCTCGGTCCGTTTATTGGACGGCGGGATGAACTGCTGCAGGTTGTCCAGACTTTGGCCCGCAATACGAAGAATAATCCGGTGCTTGTGGGGGAAGCGGGTGTGGGCAAGACCGCAATCGTGGAAGCCCTTGCCCTGCGGGTAAAGGATAACAAGGTGCCCGATTTCCTGAAAGGGAGCCGGATCATCGAGCTGAACATGGGCGTTCTGGTGGCTGGCACGTCGTACCGGGGCGAGTTCGAGGAGCGGTTGACCAAAATCATCCAGGAAGCCACTACTCAAAAAGAGGTTGTCCTCTTTATCGATGAACTTCACACGCTCATCGGCGCTGGAAAACTCAGCGGCGGTATGGATGCTGCGCAGATTTTAAAACCTGCCCTTGCCAGGGGCGATTTGCGATGCATCGGCGCGACCACGATAGCAGAGTATCGCAAACACATTGAATCCGATCCCGCTCTTGAGCGTCGCTTTGAAAAGGTGATGGTGGAGGAACCATCGCGGGAAGAATGCATCGAAATGCTGAAAGGTCTTCGCGTCAAACTGGAGAAACATCATGGATGCCTGATAGATGATGACGCGATCACGAGCGCGGTTGACCTTTCCATCCGATTTGATTACGACCACCGCTTGCCGGACAAGGCAATTGATCTTCTCGACCGGGCGGGCGCGCGAGAACAAGCGCCGCGCCTGACAATGGTTGGGCGGCCGGGCGACATGGGGACGATCAACGCGCTGTCTATAGCCGAAATGCTGGCTGTTAAGGTCGGGATTCCCAAGGATGTCATATCCGGCCACCTAAGCGGCAACTTCAAGGCGCATCTGCAAGGGCTTGGCGAACGGTTGAAGCAGCGTGTCATCGGCCAGGCAGAGGCTATTGACAAAGTTTCTCAACGCCTGATCATGGTTTACAGTGGTATATCTTCTCGTAAAGGTCCGCTTGCGGTATTGCTGTTCCTTGGGCCTTCCGGCGTTGGCAAAACCGAGCTCGCAAAGTCACTTGCCTATGAACTGTTCGGCAGCGACAACGCCATGATCAGGCTGGATATGTCTGAATACCGGGAGGAGCATAGCACGTCAAAACTGATCGGTTCGCCTCCCGGCTATGTTGGGTACGACGAGGAAGGGCAGCTTACCGGCAAGCTGCGGACAAAGCCCTATTCGATCCTGCTGCTTGATGAAGTAGAGAAAGCGCACCCCAAGGTGTTCGACCTGTTTCTGCAGCTGTTCGATGAGGGGAGGCTTACCGATTCAAAGGGCAGGACGGTTGATGCGAGCAACTGCATTGTTATCCTGACATCCAACATCAAGCCAGGGAAGCAAGACAAGCGACTCGGATTCGGCGCTCACGACGAGATTCCCCAAGTTGACGACATTCCGGAACTCAAACAGTTCTTCCGTCCTGAACTCCTTAATAGGATTGATGAGCAAATCCTGTTTAACGCGCTAACCAAAGATGATATTCAGGGCATTCTCGATCCGATGCTGACAACGCTATGCCAGCGCTTAAGGGAACAGCATAATATCTGGCTGGAGATTGACGACCAGGTAAGAGCACTGCTGATAGAGACCGGCTATAAGCCGGAGTTCGGTGCCCGTGAACTGCGGCGGACGGTTGAGCGGCTTCTTGAGGCAAAGCTTGCGGAGAAACTATTAGCGCATGAAAAGGCAACCTCTTCCGTTACATGGAAAGTAGTGCGAAAGAATGATGCTATAACGATTGAAGTCTGCCGGAGTTAACCTTTCGATCAGATGTCTTGGATGTCTTTTGTTCCTACCTAAAAGCGAGTGGTTGTCAAAACCGAACTGAGCCGGACCTCGGGGCGAGCGGCATGCCTCGGTTACTCTATGCCGAATTCCTTCAGTCTTTTCCACAGCGTGACCCTGCTGATGCGGAGGTGCTTGGCGGTGAGGGTCCGGTTGCCGTTATTCAGGGCAAGCGCCGAAAGCAGCTTTTGGCGGGCGACATTCTGTTCATTGCCCGTTGCCTTGCGCTCGGAGAAGACGTAATCGGGCAGGTCGGTGACTTCGACCGTGTCTCCCGTGCATGTGATGGCGCAGTGCTCCAGGGCGTTGATCAGCTGCCGCACGTTTCCCGGCCACCGGTAGTTCGTGATGATATCCATTGCCTCGGGGCTTATTCTCCGGATGTTCTTGCTGTTGATGTGGGAAATCTTTTTCAGGTAGTGGAAGGTGATGACCGGAATGTCCTCGACCCGGTCCCGCAGGGGCGGCACCTTGATCAGAATGGAGTTTATGCGGTACAGGAGGTCTTCCCGGAACAGGTCGGAATTGACCAGAGCGTTCAGGTCCCTGTTGGTCGCGGAGATCAGCCGGATGTTGACGGGGACCGGCTGATGGTCTCCGACGCGCTCCACGACCTTCTCTTCAAGGACGCGCAGCAATTTCACCTGCATGATCTTCGGCATGTCGCCTATCTCATCGAGGAAGATGTTCCCGTCATGAGCGGCCTCGAACCTGCCCATCCGGTCGTTCACGGCGCCCGTGAAGGAGCCTTTCTTGTGGCCGAACAGCTCGCTTTCGAGCAGATAGTCGTTGAGGGACCCGCAGTTCATCGCGACAAACGGCCCGTCCTTGCGCCTGCTGAGGGCGTGGATGGCCTGGGCCACGAGGTTCTTGCCGGTGTGCCGCTCTCGCCGCAGATCAGCACGGGCGCCTCGCTCGCGGCGGCGTTCCGGATCTGCTCGAACAGTTTCTGCATGGGACCGCTCTTCCCCAAAAGGCCCATGAACCAGTATTCCTGCCGCAGTTCCTGCTTGAGCTCTTCGAGCTCCATCTCCTTCATGTAGAGCGAAGTAATGTCCGTCATGGATTCCACGGCCCCGATCATCTCGCCCTTCTCGTCGCGCAGGACCGTGGCGTTCTTCAGAAGATAGACGGCCCTCCCGTCGCCGGACCTGATCCGGCATTTTTTGTTTTCCATGGTGCCCGTTTTAAAAATGCTGCAGCTTTTTCTCTTCCCCTCATCGGTCAAGACCACACAGGTGTCGCTGTCAAGGACGGTGCACTGCTTCCCAACCACCTCGGCCTTGCCGTACCCGGTGATCTTTTCCGCGGCCCGGTTGAAGAACAGGATATTCCCCTCTTTGTCTACGATCATGAGACCGTCCCGCATGGTCTCGAAGACGTTCATCAGAAAGCCGGGGTCCTTGCATAATTTTTCGATCATGACGCGTCCTTATTCGTTGAAAATTGCAGTATGTAAGTTAACAAGTTGTTAATTTGTTAATTAAACACAATGAACGCTAATTTACACTTTAACGTAAATTTGTCAATATAAAATTATAATGAATTATAACCTGTTGAAATATTGTAAAACTAGTTGTAATATGATTATGGCATAGCACTTGCTTTATAACATAACTAAAGCATCACGCTTTAACATCATCGCTGGAGGAGAGACAGGTGAAAAAGATACTGATCGCAGTTGACGACACGAAAGGATCAAAGAACGTATTATCGGTTTTCCGTAATTTTGTCCATCAGCCGGCGGAGGTCATTCTTCTCCATGTGGCAAGGCTGGAGGGCAGG
>Ga0210377_10002294_pt1 | contig 16840 bp, 17 predicted proteins | sample PLM4_65_b1redo_FD_155480 | JGI IMG/M metagenome (GOLD analysis project Ga0210377, IMG submission 155480) | Groundwater sediment microbial communities from an aquifer in East River, Colorado, USA - PLM4_65_b1 redo | ecosystem: Environmental > Terrestrial > Soil > Riparian zone | place: USA: East... | reverse complement strand
CCCGAGGGAAGTAATTGACGACAGTCTTGTAAAGGAAATGGAGGAAACCGGGTTTATGGCTTACCTTCGGAAGACATACCCTGTCTCTGCCCAATAGTAAAGGAAAAAAAGGGATGTTTGATGATTGAAGACGGCGTAGATAAGTAACAAGCTACAAAGTTTAAGAGGGAACGAGAGAGGGGGACGTGGTAATGGATCCAAATGCTGAGAACTTGAAAACCTCAGACACCAACTATGGGGACCTTAGAGATTGGCTGGATCAAGTTGATCGTCTTGGAGAGCTTACGACAATACGCGGAGCTGACCGCGATTTGGAAATCCCGGGGATTTGGGAAATTGTAAGCCGAGAGGGGGGAGGTATCAGACCGGCGATGCTGTTTGACGAGATACCAGGCTTTCCTACCGGCTTTCGGATACTATTCGGCCAGCTCGAATCGGTAAGACGTCTGGCACTCACCCTCCGCCTAAAGTTAAATCAGACGGACATATTGAGCTGCGTTAAAGCCTGCCGCGACAGACTGAGACAAATGGTATTGGTTCCGCCTCAAAAAGTCGAATACGGCAAAATTTTGGAAAATGTTGATAGCGGCAGTAACGTTGACCTATACAAATTTCCAGCGCCAAAACACCATGAAAAAGACGGCGGTAGATACTTTGGAACAGGGCATTGCGTCATTAGTCGAGATCCAGATGAAGGTTGGGTAAATCTCGGCACCTATCGATGCATGCTTTTCAGTAACCAGTCACTGGGCCTGCACATGAGTTCCGGGAGAGATGCCCGGACTATGATGAATAAATACTTTTCTCGCGGCGAGCCGTACAAGGTAGCTGTTGCAATCGGGGCTGACCCCGCTCTTTATTTGTCTAGCACTATGACTGTACCTTGGGGAACCTCTGAGTACGATTTCGCAGGAGGATTAAAGGGCAATCCCATTGAAGTTCTAGAGGGTCCATATACGAAGCTACCGATACCGGCCTCTGCCGAAATCGTCGTCGAAGGGGAATGCCTGCCGGGCGACACTCAATTAGAGGGGCCATTTGGCGAGTGGGCAGGCTACTATGCCAACAACGGTTTATCGCCAGTCCTGGAGCCGGTCATGCATGTGAAGACGGTGCTCTACCGGAATAACCCGATTCTTACCTGTGCTCAGCCGGCAAAACCTCCCTCAGACCTCTTAAAGGAGGGAATTTTCCGCTCTGCATTGATCTGGGACGAGTTGGAAAAAGCGGGTGTCCCTAATGTCCGAGGAGTGTGGTGCGACCTGGCCGGAGGTACCCGACTTTTTAACGTGGTCTCCATAAAGCAGGCTTACCCGGGTCATTCCCGGCAGGCAGGGATGATAGCCTCCCAATGCGGCTCAGGAGTCTATATCGGTAGATACACGGTCGTGGTGGACGACGACATCGATGTAACAGATCTCAAGGAGGTTATATGGGCCATGTCTACACGGGCCGATCCAGACCGCTCGATAGAAGTCATCCGACGATGCAGGAGCAGTTCGGCGGATCCTGCGATCTCGCCGGATGTAAAAACAACTTCTCACAATCCGGACGACACCTTTACATCGAAAGCAATCATAGATGCGTGCTGGCCTTATGAGTGGAAAGACCGCGCATTCCCCGTGGTTCAAGTTAGTCCAGAAATGCATCATAAGATCCTGGAAAAATGGGGCAGGCAGCTAAAACTGGAGATGGCCGCGAAGCCCGGGTGATGTTAGTAAGTGGTGAATTTTGCCGGCCCATGATAAGTTCTCCCAGTACGTCGCCAGAACGGGGTTACCTAGCGGGCAGCGACGCAGTCAGCAGCGGGATCTGCGGGCAACTAACGAGGACGCAATTGGAAGGAGGTTGATGTTGATATGGTACTCCCCCGTACGATGTACTATGTGAACCAGTTTTTTGCGGGCATAGGTGGTGAGGAGAAAGCCGATGTGCCCGTAGGTTTTCGTGAAGAAGCTGTCGGCCCCGCCAGACGCTTTCAAGAGCTATGCCAAGGGTCGCTTGAAGTTGCCGTTACAGCTTACTGCGGTGACAATTACTTCGCTACGCACGAAAGCGATGCGCTTGCATCGATTCTTGAGGTTGCCAGGAAACACAACATCAGCATGTTAGTGGCAGGGCCAGCCTTTGGCGCCGGCAGATACGGCTTTGCCTGCGTTGAGATATGCCACTTCTTGAATGTTTCTTTGAATATCCCCTGCATTAGCGGCATGTCTGCCGAGAGTCCGGGAGTAGATCTCTATAAGCAATACAAGGACAAAGGAGTCTTTTTGGTTCCGACGAGTGAAGCTGTCTTAGGGATGGGGGAAGGGCTGTCGAAGATGGCGCGATTCGCTTCCAAGGTAGTCAAGGGAGAAGCCATAGGGCCGGCATCCGAGGAGGGGTATATCCCCCGGGGCTTTCGGCTTGATGCTGTCGTTGACAAGACCGGAGCAGAAAGATCCGTTGAGATGCTGCTGGACAAGCTGGCTGGTCGTACCTTTGCAACCGAAATCCCCTTTGAGACCGTCGAAGACATTCCCGTTGCTCCTCCAATTGCGAACCTCAAAGATGCTCGTCTGGCTCTTGTAAACACTGCTGGTGTAGTGGCGCCGGGAAACCCCGACGGATTCAAAACAAACGGTAATACTCAGTGGAAGAAATACTCCATTGACAAAATGAACTCCATGAAGGATGCCAGGTGGGACGTATACCATGGGGGCTACAATACGGTTTTCATGCACGAGAATCCTAACTACGGGGTTCCCTTAGACGCGTGCCGGGAAACACAAAGAGAGGGGGCGTTCGGGAACCTATATCCCTATTTTTATGTCACCCCTGGGAATGGAGCATTAATCTCAGTTATGCAGACCATAGGCAAAGAGATCCTACGAGATATGAAGACTGAAGGTATAGATGGGGCTTTGCTTGTGTCAACCTGAGGGACCTGCACTCGCAGCGGCGCTGTGATAGCGAGGGAGATTGAGAAAGGGGGGGTACCGGTTGCGCATATTACGTCTATGGCCGCCCTGGCAAAACAGATGAAATCCAATCGTATCGTCGTGGGAACGAAGATCCCTCACCCCTGCGGCGATCCGAATCTACCTGTACAGGCTGACGATGCTCTGCGGAGAGAGATCGTGAGGACCGCCCTCAGAGTCTTACAGACGCACGTCAGCGGGCCCACGGTGTTTGTACCAGACATTTCGTATACGTCCGGGTAGGAGGGAATTCTATGAGGCTTGAACTCGCGAACTTTCCTGTGAAAGATGTCCAGTTCGATGGAAAGACAAGGTACAACGGCGGGGTTCTTGAGATTAATAAGGAGGAACTGTTAGCTCTTGTTCTAGAGGATGGGAAGATCACTTGGGCTAACCTGGACGTGGCGTTTCCAAACGAGCAGACCAGGATCGTTCTCGTTCGCGATGTGGTGGAGCCGCGAGTAAAAGTGTCGGGACCGGGCTGTGTTTTCCCGGGCATCCTCGGGCCTGTGGAAACTGTCGGTCAGGGTCGCACCAATAGGCTATCCGGTGTGACGGTAATGACCTCGGCGGAGTATAAGCGCACTATCCTTGAAGGTGCGGCGGCAGGGAGAACAGGGCTTGTGGACATGTGGGGTCCGGCGGCGCAGTTAACGCCCTTCGGATCTACTATAAATGTTGTGCTCATGCTGGAACTGAGGGATGGTGTATCTGAACTGGAAGCGCATGCCGCCATTCAATCGGCGGAACTCAGGGTCGCTCAGAGACTGGCGGAGACTACCAGGGAGAAGGCTACCGATGATGTGGAGGTTTTTGAATTGTTTGAAACCGATTCCTCCCTTCCACGAGTGGTCTATATTCTTGGCTGTAGGACCGCCTGGCATGAGCCACATTCCGGGGTAGCCTTATACGGATTACCTATCCGGGAGTCTTTGCCGACTCTTGTTCACCCCAATGAATTCCTGGATGGCGTAGCGACCTCGGATGCTCGCCGGGGAGGAAAGAGCACATTCCCAAGCACCTGGGAATGGATGAACCACCCCATAATCATGCGGCTGCTCAGGGAGCATGGAAAACGGCTAAATTTCTTGGGGGTGATTTTACAAAGAACCCGGTTTGAGAGCGACTTTGGAAAACAGGTAACTGCGGCCTGCGCGTCCCAGATGGCCAGGCTGCTGAAGGCGGAGGGTGCGGTTATCACCAGAACAGGCCCCTCGGGGAATAATTTCATTGATGTGATGCTGACCGTACAAGAGTGCGAAAGAAAAGGCGTGAAAACGGTTTTCTTAACCCCGGAGTGGGGTGGCCGGGAGGGCACTGAGTTGCCACTCGTCTTCTATGCCCCTGAGGCCAGCGCTATGGTAACGACGGGCAGCCTGGAGCGCCTGATCACCTTTCCAGCACCTGCTAAAGTTATCGGGGCAGGAGATATCCAACTCGTGGAACTGACGGCAGGAGACCCACCTATCTCGCCTGCGAATAGTTTTGTCGATGACAAGCGTTGTGTTCAGGATGGCATTGATTGGTGGGGTGGCACAAAGAATACTTGTAAAGTGTACTGATGGTGGAAATGGAACGAAAGAGCGGTAGCTTGATAAGAGATTGGTTCGATACGGCTCCAAACCCGATTGGCAAATGTGCAGGAAAGAGACTTACCATCCTAAAAACACAATTCGCCGGGATAGTTTCTTGACGGTTAGCGGCGCTCGGGCCTCTTAATAAGAGTTGAGAAGGGAGAACAAATTATGACACTAACAAGCCGGCTGTTGTGTGTTTTTATCCTGGGAAGCGTCATCTTATTGAAAGTGTCCCTAGTATATGCGCAGTCCTCGTTAAAGAAAATGACATCTGGAATTAGCAGCTTAACTGCATCGAGCGCGATTTTATCCGTAGCGCAAAAGACCGGCCTGTTTGAACGATACCGACTGCAGGTGCAAGTCGTTTATTTCGGCAACGGTACTATCGCCGCTTCAGGGTTGTTATCAGGCGATGCAAGAATCACCCTAATGTCTGCCAACTCCACTCTAGCTGCTGCTATCGGAGGTGCAGACGTGGTCCAAATCGGGGGATTCGTAAACAAACTAGGTTACGGGCTTATGGTCGCTCCCTCCATCAAGAGCCTGCAGGAGCTTAAGGGCCATAATTTAGGAATCGCCGGCTTCGGAGGGGCATCGGACTTTGCGGCAAACTACATCTTCCGAAAGGAAGGCATGATACCTGGAAAGGACGTAATCTTTCTATCGATTGGCGGCCAACCAGAGCGTCTTTCAGCTTTGGCGAGCGGCAAGCTGAAAGCTGTACTAGTGCAACCTCCATATACAAGAGTGGTAGAAAAATTAGGTTTTCGCAGATTGGTCGATTTCCCGGCGGTAGATCTCGAGTTTCAAACACTAGGCTACGCTACCACCCGCTCGTACGTCAAAGCGGATCGAGAAACTTGCCTCAATTTCCTCAAGGCGGTTACAGAGGCGACCTACTTTTTCAAGAGCCATAAAAATGAGACCACGAGAATCCTTGCTGCTTTTCTAAAAACGGAGGACGAAGATGCTCTGGAAGAGGCGTATACTGTTAATGCTCGGCACTTGATTCAAGAGGTTCCTTACTCCTCGGTCAAAGGGCTGCAAAACACATTAGAGCTAATGGCGCTCAAAAATCCAAAGGCGAAGAATAAAGACCCGAGGGAAGTAATTGACGACAGTCTTGTAAAGGAAATGGAGGAAACCGGGTTTATGGCTTACCTTCGGAAGACATACCCTGTCTCTGCCCAATAGTATCTGTGTTTCCTTGTCGATATCGCTTTGAAAGTTTCGGAGGATTTTGCCGGCAGGGGTCTTTTCCTAGAGGCTTACCGTACTGTCCGAGTTCTGTCCGAGAACCCCTCGCTTCTAATCCTCTTTCGGCCTGAGGCGTAGCCGACAAGGTCTTATGCCGACCTGGGTGCCGTTTCCGGCCAGGGATGGACATTTGTCCTGCCTTGAGGTAGTAAAAACTCTATACGATTTGCCTGGCGACCTACGAATCATTAGAGAAAGGACCAAAGAAAGATGAGTGAACTACCGCGAGTGGCATTAATCATTACCGGAGGAACCATCGACTCGGTCGGCAAGGACCGATTGGATCTCGCCTGGTACATCGAGGCTGGGAAACGGTTGAATACCGGAGAGCTGCTGGACCAACTCCCAGAGCTCAAGTCGATTGCCAGAGTCGAGGAGGTCCCCTTCCGGCGGCTGCCAAGTCACGCCCTGGTAGACAAGGATTGGCTCGACATGGTGCGCACGATCCATTCCATCTTCGACGGCAATAAGGCCGACGGCGTCGTCATTACCCACGGCACCAATACGATTGAAGAGACCGCCTACTACCTGAACCTTACGGTCAAAACGGATAAACCGGTCGTTGTCGTCGGATCCATGCGACCCGCTTCGGCGATCAGCGCGGACGGTTACCTCAATCTTGTCAATGCGGTCAAGGTTGCCGCCGATCCCAATTCGAGAGGCCGCGGGGCGATGCTGGTGATGAACGACACCATTTACAGCGGCCGCGACGTAACCAAGACCGCCACCTACCGCGTGCAGGCCTTTCAGGCTCGGGATCTCGGCCCGCTCGGCTTCGCGGACGCGGACGGGAAAGTCGTCTATTATCACCAGACCGCCAAGAAGCACACCGCGCAAACCGAATTCGATGTCCGAGCCCTGCAATCACTGCCGCGTGTCGATGTCGTTGTCTCCTACGTCGGCGCCGACGGCGCCATGATCGACGCCGCGGCAGCGGCCGGCGCCAAGGGAATCGTCAGCGCTGCGACGGGGGCCGGACGGCCAACGCCGGCGGAAGATGAGGCGTTCGACCGGGTTTACAAGGAAAAGGGAGTGATGATGTGCTTGTGCAGCCGCGTGGGTTCAGGGCGCGTGGTGCGGAGTCCGGGTCTAACGCGCCGCGGCTTCGTCGCAGGCGACAATCTCCAGCCCTGGAAAGCCCGTGTCTTGCTGGCCTTGGCGCTCACTAAAACAAATAACGCCGACGAGATCCAGCGGATGTTCGACACCTACTGACCTCGCCCGGCACTCAAACTAGGCGCGTAACGTTACCCTCCCACCACTTCATTTGTAGGAGCTATACTCATAGTATCGGTAAGGGAATACCCGCCTGACTATAGGCTGAAAAAACTTAGCCCTAATTCCGTAGTGTATTCTCAATTGTTGTGATTCAATGTTTCCCGTGTTGAAGTGCTCATGAACTGTTTGAGGACCTTGCACCTGAAAAAAGGTGCCCTTCTTCCACGGGACCCTTTCCCCGTCAACCATTGAATAACCTTCACCCTGTAACACATACAACAAGGCCTCCATATGTGAGTGCTTGCCAGAATGCATACCTGGCTCATCACAGAGGATAGAGGTAATTTCTACCTCTCTGCTCTTAAAGTTGTTTTCAGGTGCACCCATAAACATTATAAATCGAGAGCGATGTCCGACGGTACCAGGCGTCGTCATCTCTTTGGCCATTGTCGCCGTAAACTCGTCCTTTCTTCTTTCAAGGAAAGCTCCGTATTCACCTGCTGCGAACACAGGTGCGTCCTTTAGTCTGATGACTATTCTTCCGCACTCGGGGTGAATGTCTGACTCAGCGACCTTAACCCTTTCAGATTCGCCCATGGCGGTCTCGCCTGCCTCCTCATACTGGGTAATTTTGGCAAGGCCAACAAACCGCTCCAAGGGAAGTGCCATCGCCGACAAGTATCGGACTGTCTCCTCACCTGAGTTATAGTGCTGGTGGGCGGCGCCAAAGGGAATAAAGAGGCAGCTACCAGTCTCCCAATCATACCTCAAGTCATCAATCACACTAAACCCCTTTCCCTCAACTATGTACACGGCTTCCTCTCCGTGGGAATGCTTCCCCGTGTGCCACCTTCTTGGAATTTCAGCAAGCACAGTCGCTCCACAGGTGATAAACCCATTTTCTCGAGCGCAGAGAAGAGCAGCACGCCAGTCCTGCTTAGTTCTCACCCATTCCAACTCCTCTTCGTTAATATACTTTCTGGCTCTCCGGCGTTCCTCCTGCTCATCATCCCAGTACTTTAACCAGTCGGCGTAAAAGTCGCCCATGTTTTTCTCCTTCCGTATCGTCGCTTATTTTTTGTAAAGCGTTTCTATAAATCCCGATTGATCGATCTCTTGCAGGACACTCATGTCAACAATTTGCTCAGCTTTGAGTTTTGCCATCTCCGGACGACCCTTTTTGTAAAAATCAATGACTTTCTGGACGGAAGGAAGATCGACATATGGGCGTTCCGGGACCGCTGCTGCATAAAACCTATAGGCCTCCTCTAGCGATTCCGCGTCGGTCACGCGAGTGTACCGCGAGAGGCTCTTCATGGAGAGGGCAGGGTTGGATTTCAACACTTTGATACCTTCAAGATAGGCCATGAGATATTTTCGCACGGTCTCCCGATTGGCCTTTACATAGGAACGAGTCGTGCATATGGCTGAGTCCGGGATTTTAAGCCCAAGAGCACCTACGTTGGCGATTATCCGAAACCCCCTCCTTTTGGCTATAAGGTTTATCGGAGGAGTCAGCACGGTCGCCTGCACAATATTGCTTTCCATGGCGGCAAAGCGATCCGGCACGGCTCCGATCTGGATGATGGCAACATCCCTGTCGGGAACTAATCCCAGTCCCTCCAGGGCCATCCGGGTAGCAAAATCGGACGAACTGCCAAACCTGCTGATGCCAGCCCGTTTTCCTCGAAGGTCCTCTTTTGTCTTTATTTCCGGCCTTGCCACCAGGAAATAAGGCATATCAACCATGTCAGCAATGAAAACGATATCCGCCCCGCTCCCGGCAATAGGAACCATGGAGGCACCTGCTCCAGCGATAGGGGTCTGGCCCGAGGCCATGGCGGTTACCGCCAGAGTCCCGCCTGTAACAAAGACTAGATCTACGTCGAGGCCATACTTTTTGAAAAGCCCAGCGTCATGGGTTACCCAAAGAGGAAGAAATGTTCCCCCAAGAGCGCCGTACGCCGAATTGAGCTTTTGTGCATCCGCATTGAAGGCGAAGGAGACCAAGGAAATCAGCAATATGAAACTTTGATATAGCTTTCCACTCATGACCGCGTCCTCCTTAAGGATTATTTGATGCCGAAGGGGATATAAAGGAAAAACAACAGCAGAAAGGCTACGATACCGGTAGCCAAAGCGACTACTAAACCCACAACGAAGGCCTTTATCCCAATGATACTTATGCTTTGGTACCTTACCTTGAATCCAACCCCGGCAAATGCCGTGGCCAATAGAAACGTGCTGATCGGTTTTACGAAGGACGCTGCGATGGGACCCCATAGGAGTTTGGTCAGCGGGACGAAAAGGAGCGCCGAATTCAAGAGACTCGCCACGACGAAAGCCAGGGCGAAAAACGGTATCCCAAGCCTTCCCTTCGTAATTCCCGAATCCCTCTTGCCTTCCGAGAAGACGAGAGTGGCAATTAGAACCACGGGCGCTATCATGAAGATTCGGACCGACTTCGTTACTAATGCGACATCCGCGGCCTCTTTGCTCACTTGTGCCGCTGCTGCCATAACCTGCGCCGTCTCGTGAATACCTGTTCCAGCCCAAACACCGAAGGCAGCTTGAGAATAGTCAAGCAAGGCGCCCAAGCCGGTATACAAAAAGATAAAGGGATACGCCACCATGGCTATCAGCCCAAAAAGGGTGATACAGGCTATGGCTACCCCAATCTCCTCGTTCTTGGCTTTGATAGATGGAGCCGTCGCAGCAATAGCCGAGGCGCCGCAGATGGACGTGCCAACCGCGATCAATATCGACATCCTTTTTTCAAGCCCCATTAGCCCGCCAAACCAGAGGCCGAAACTGAGTCCGAATGCGACCACCAGTATTACCTGGACCACGCCGATAAAGCCCATGCTAGTCCAGGTTACGATGCTGATGGTGAGGCCGAGTACTACAACAGCAAACCTTAGAAGGCCGGTAGAACAAAAGTTGATGCCTGTGTCGAGGCCGTAGGGTAGTTTAACAAGGTTAGCCATAAGGATACTGTAGATAAAAGCCCAAAGCAAAGGACTCACCTTGCTGAATAGATACGCGTTCGAGAGATATGACAGGGCTCCGATCAGCAGGCAGCAAAGGACTCCAGGACCCAGATCGGTTCCAAGTCGCGCTATTCGATTCGGGGTGGTGATCACTTGTGAGACCTCCTATAAAATATCTTCGCCAATGGACCGTAAGACCTCAGCAAGGCTTAGAATGTGCCTAACAGGTTTGGATGCGACCCAATGGTGATACCCAAGGCAGCTGGTGGTTAGCCTGCGGTCAATTCGCTATTTCGTTGCGCTAAAGATAAAACGATTCAGGCAAAAGAACCATTCTCCCTCGGTCTTGCGCGAGCGGAGATCATCTTCCCAGGCTGCGACCTCGGCAGCAGGCACCCCGTACCTGAGGGCCGTCTCACACGTGGTCTCAATCATGCCGACCCCGAAAGAATCCGGGTCATAGCGCGTCTCGATGATTGAGAACACATCCGCGTTAAAAAGGGTCAATCCCGCTGCTCGCACGAGCCGATGCAACTCACGTGGGAGATAGGCATGAGCAAATCGAGCCGCCCGTCCGGACAGCATGCGGCGGGTAAGCAGCGGGTCTTTGGAGCCCCATACGCACATATCCCAGTCCGAATCGAGGACCAGCAGGCGACCGCCTTTACGCAGCACACGCGCAGCTTCCTGTATGGCACGCGCGACATCCGGCACGTAGCAATAGACCTGCGTCCCGACCACGAAATCGAAGCTCTCGTCGGGGAACTCGAGCGACGCCGCGTCACCCGTGCGGACCTCAACGATACCGCCAAGTTCTTTCCTGGCAACGCGCGCATTGGAAGCATGTACCGAGTCGCGACTCCTGTCCATGGCGACAATCCTCCCGGCAGGCGCGACTTCTCTAGCTAGCTCACACGCGAGGTGACCGGCCCCGCAACCCACATCGAGACCCCGTTCACCAGGACGGGCTGCCACCGCTGCACGGAACCGCACTCTCTGGTCGACGATCTGAGGAGTGGAATAATGCCTCTCTAGGCGCGCCACCGACGCGGCATCGTAAGTCGGCATGAGCGGCCTTTCGCGAAGGCTAACCATCTTGACACTGCCAAGAAATTAATAAGGCATCTGGATTCCAACAGGCTGATCGTAACATTGCTAAGGTGCCCTCCCCCCAGTCTTTAAGGCCTCGCCGACGAATCCGCTTTTATCGAGCTCCTCCATAAAATCAGCTTAAATAAATAAGCCCAATGCCTGCATCTTATTTCTTACCGCCTGCAACATCTCCGGTCTTGCTGTTACTACAGGTGCAAATTCCTCTTTCCAATCGTACGGGCGGCAGGCATCAATAATCATCCGCGAATTAAAGCCTTTCCTATTGCGAGGGATAATGGGATCAGAAGGAGTGCTCCAAGTTTTACGAATAATTTCCACATCATGTTCAGGATCAACTCTGGTGCCTAAGGCCCAGATAACTTTGCTTAAATCCCAAGGCTCAATATCCTCATCCACTACAATAGTGAAACGCCCGAAAAACGCTCCCGCGTGGCATTCAGTAGCAATCAAAGCTGCTTGTCGGGCATGACCGGGGTAGCGCTGTTTAATGGCCACAACAGTAAACAATCTGGATCCGCCTTCCCGGTGACACCAAACACCTTGAACATCGGGCACTCCGGCTTTTTCCATTTCATCCCATATTAAGGCTGAACGAAAAAGACAACGAAACAGGGACTGCTCATCCAAAGGAGGCCTGTTGGGAGGACATCCTAAAATAATTGGGTTATTTCTGTGTAAAATCGCCTTGATTCTAATTAAAGGTTCCGCCCGTACCGGGCTCCCGTAATACCCCATCCATTCCCCAAATGGCCCTTCCTCTTTTATATCCCCAAAAACCGCTTCCCCTTCCAGAACGATTTCAGCATTAGCGGGAATTGGCAAACCGGTCATTGGTCCCTCAATAACCTCAACCGGCTTTCCCATTAGGCCTCCAATAAACTCCATTTCACACACACCATAAGGATATTCCATGCAGCTTCCTAAGAATAAGAGAGGATGTTGCCCGAGGCAAATAGCTACCGGCCAGGTTTCACCCCGGCTGAAGCTCTTTTCTCTGTGTATTCCCCCGTGCTTGCCCCTTGGAATATAGCAACCCACTGATCTTCTATCCTGAATTAATACCCGGTAAGTTCCATAGTTGATCCAATCTTGTTCCGGATCGCGTGTTATAACCATATCTCCCGTACCGATGTACCTTCCTCCATCAAGGGGATGCCACTTCGGAGCTGGGAATTTGTAAAGGTCAACACTATCATCGGTCAAGACATTTTCGAGTACGGGACCCGATGATACTTTTTTTAACGGTATCGGTTGAACTGTACTAAGTTTTTTACGGTACCAATTGACAAATTGGGTATTATTGTCGACTTTCACATCTACCTGTTTATCCAAGCCAAATATTAAACTTAGTCGTTCCAGGGAATTCATGGAATTAATCAAAACACGGTACCCTTCAGGATACCCTTTTATCCTATCGAAGAGCACCGCTGGTCCGCCGTTCTGCATCTGCGGCACAAGCTCCGAGAAGGCACCAATTTCTTCATCCCAATCAACGTCTTTAATTACTTGCAGCATTTTCCGCGACTGCAGTTGGTCTAAAAAACCCCGTAGATCCGGCACGAAACACCTCCTTACTGTGAGTGCCTCACAAACGCCTACCATCTTTCTTCATTAGTACTAAAAGAGAACCGAAATTCTTATTATGAAAAATTGCCGCCGCAGGGTTCAGGGCACCTTTCCGCCTGTTCTCATGGCTTTGTCGATGAACCCACTTTTCTCGAGCTCATCCATAAAGGTCATATCCACAACTGTTTCGACAGAAACTTTTGCAATATCTGGATTTAGGCGGCCTAAGAGTCGCTGGATATTCTCTAATCCGCGGATGCTAGGGTAGGGCCTCTGATTTATCATCTGTAGACCCGCATCATATGTACTTACAGCAACAGCGCGGTTCTGAACGCCGAGTTTTCTCGCTATAATCTCAACAACGTCGGTCTTGTTAGGCGGGAAGAAAATAAAGGCGTTGGCACGGACAAGCGCCCACATAGCTCGTCGCACTGCTTCAGCTCGTCGCTGAATAAAAGAACGCCGGAAGGTTAAACCGGTCCCCGCAAAGGGAAGGTCGGCTTTCGAGAGCTCAGCCAGGAAGACAAACCCTTTCCGCTTCAGCTCGGTGGACGAAGGCTTGTCTAAAACGGTAGCGTCAATCCTGCGAGCTTCGAGAGCCTGTGCGAGAATTGTCTGATCTCCAAATGGAATAAGTTTAACATTATCCCTCACCGGATCTAATCCGAGATATTCCAGGCCCAAAACGGCGCCCATCCATACAGTTCCCCCCAGCGCCTGCACTCCGAACACCTTACCACGCAGATCGGCAGGGTTCTTGATTTCAGGTCTACTCACAATGTCGTAAGCCAGACGACTCCTAATGCCCGCTACAATTTGGAGGTCTAGACCTCGGGCTGCTGCACTTAAAACAGCCGTTCCACCTGTATAGGCCGCTTGGATGTCGCCGCTAACAATGGCTGAGAGCATGGTGGGTGAGTTTCGGATATAGACGAACTGTACATCCAATCCTTCGCCATCAAAAAAACCCTTCTCCGCAGCAATCCACAGAGGCAGCACGGTGGGATTCACCGCTGCATAAGCAATGGTAAGGCGTTCTCTGCCGGTCTCAGCGAAAAGGATGTAAGGAGCTGAGAGGTTATACAGGAGGATGAAAACTAGAACAATATCCATTGGCCTAAATAAACAGGAGATTATCTCCATGCGCCGAGGATGCAGTGACCTCCCTTTTTTCACTGTCACGGTTGTTGTAGATTCCAGCATTTTTTAGCTTCTCTCAGATTTCTATGGGGCTCGGCCTCCTGTTCTGAAGGCTTCGTCTATGAACCCGCTTTTATCGAGCTCCTCCATAAAACTCATATCCACAACTCCTCCGAGAGGGACTCTCGCGACATCGGGATTGAGGCGGGCAAGGAGTCTCTGGATATTCTCCAAGCCACGGATGCTAGGGTAGGGCTTTTTATCTATGGTCTGAAGAACGGCGTCATATGCGCCATCTGCAACAGTGCGGCTTTGAATACCCAATCTTTTAACCAAAGTTTCAATAACATCGCCCTTGTTGGCCGAGGAGAAGAGATAGCCATTCGCCCGGACAAGTGCCCGGATGCTTCGGCGCACTGTTTCACGGCGTTGCTGGATAAAGGATCGCCGGAAGGTTATACCGGTTCCCGCAAGGCGGATATCAGTATTGGCCAACTCGGCAAGGAAGACACATCCTTTCAGCTTCAGCTCAGTGGACGAAGGCTTGTCTAAAACGGTAGCGTCAATCCTACGAGCTTCGAGAGCCTGTGCGAGAATTGTCTGATCGCCAAATGGAATCAGTTTAATATTATCCCTCACCGGATCTAATCCGAGATATTCCAGGCCCAAAACGGCGCCCATCCATACAGTTCCCCCCAGCGCCTGCACTCCGAACACCTTACCGCGCAGATCAGCAGGCTTCTTAATTTCAGGTCTGGCCACGATATCGTAGGTCAGCTTGCTCCTGGTATTAGCTACAATTTGGAGGTCTAGACCTCGGGCCGCCGCACTTAAAACAGCCGTTCCGCCTGTATAGGCCGCTTGGATGTCGCCGCTAACAATGGCTGAGAGCATGGTGGGTGAGTTTCGGATATAGACGAACTGTACATCCAATCCTTCGCTATCAAAAAAACCCTTCTCCACAGCAATCCACAGAGGCAACACGATGGGATTCACTGCTGCGTAGGCAACAATCAGGCGTTCTCTGCCGGTCTGAGCGAAAAGAAGGCGGGAGGCCGAGAAGCCAAACAAAATCTCAAGAGCCAGGACAATATACATAAGGGCTCGGTTTTTATTTGAACTTTTCATCTTTTATCCTCCGCTTTCGAAGGAGAGCTTTTGACTGGGATAAGCACAGATTCTAGCCGCCATCGATCATAGGTATCAGGGCAATCTGAATTTCTTTCTTCCCCGTCAGCCGAAAGTTCGTGTCATGAACTGGAAGCCCATCAACTACAATAACAACCTCGCCCCAAATAAGGGTTCCGTCAGCATGCTCCAGGCTACCGCTAAACCTCTCCCCATAACGTAGCCCGAGCAGCGTGATGAGATCCCGAAGAGTGGAAGATTCTTGAATTTCAATGTATTCGTCTTCTTTCCCCACCATTGGGAACAACACGCCGAGGTAATTAACTTTTACGCTCGCCATTAGGTCACCGCCTAGAGGAGAGCTGGCTTTATCCCGCCCCGTAGCACGCTATACCTTTGAAAGAAAATTCCCTGGAGAACCAGGATAGCTATTATAAGAAGAAGGGGAGAGCGGCCCAGTTCATCGACAAAATAGCCGACAATAGCGAGCGCTAAAGGAATTCCAACGCCTAATGTAAAAAACCCTATCAAAAAAGATCTCCTTAGCTCACCAACGGTCAGCAGCTCGATGGTTTTGTCCCTTGTGCTGCTGGCAATACTTGCCAGATGAATAAGATGTAGAATGAGATTGATCAGCAGAAGCGCCGCAAGGGCCATAACGGGCAATCTCAGAGGAATTCCAGCATCGCCTATAACCTGCCACAAAATGATGAGTGCTAACCCTCCTATGCCGCTGCTCACAAGAAATTCCAAAGGTAACAGCGAGGAGCGCCAAAAAGGAATTGCGGCGGTCGAAAGCACCATGCTTGGATAAACGATCACAACGAGGGCAGCCAAGGCGGCAATGATTGTTAAAGCCCTGCCCAGGATTTGGGAGCCCACACCGAACGTATCGAGCAGCAAAGAAATAACGCTCAGAATCCCGAATATAAAAAGAGCCAGGACACCGCGGCTTATCCACGACTGCCCGATATTGGTCAAAAAGTACCTCAGAAAAACACTGCGGTAGGTTATTTCCAGCGTAAATATGATTAGAGCGCCGAGGGAAACCAGCGCCATAGACACAAGAGCTACTGCGGTGCTCTGCTCCTTTTGGAAGATTTCTGTGAAAACCAGGTAAAAATATAGTGCACCGCCAGTTCCAGTCAGGCTAAATGCGAAGGCATGCCAAAGTTCCGACCACACATGGACTGACCGAGGTTGAATAAGGAAAGTTGCTGCTGATTTGGCTGCTTTCATCCCCTACCTCCTGAGTTGAATATATAATAGACCGAGGGTCTGGTTCCTGCCTCTGGTAAGATCTGCTTGGCTCCCTTCTTTACCAGTTGGCAATCGGGCCTTTGGGGTCGTCGAGATCCCCGAAATGCCGGCAGCTCACCGGGCATGCCTCGACGCAGGCTGGAACCATCCCCTGCGTAATTCTTTCGGCACAGAAATCACACTTCAGGACGGTTCCTAGGCGGTGCCTAGCGTAGTAATACTGCTCGATCGGTGTGAGATCTTCCCCAAAATAGCCCCTTTGATCTTCCCAGAAATAGAGCGCGTCATAGGGGCACGCAGCAACGCACGCTTTGACCCCGCAACATTTCTCCTTATCGACGGCTACAATACCATCGGGCCGCTTTGATAGAGCCGACGACGGGCACGCCTTCACACAGGGCGGGTTCTCACAATGAAAACACAGCACGGGGAGATATGTTCTCTTTACGGCGGGATACTTGCCCTCTTCTTTCTCCAGTACCCTGGCGAGAAGAACTCCAGGAGGCGTGCCGTTTTGCATCTTGCAGGCGAGGGTGCAGGCATCACATCCAACACAGCGGTTTGTATCAATTACCATTCCGTATCTGGGCATGGCTTCCTCCTAGTCAGGCCGGGGTAACCTTGACCTTTA
>Ga0210377_10002291_pt1 | contig 16847 bp, 11 predicted proteins | sample PLM4_65_b1redo_FD_155480 | JGI IMG/M metagenome (GOLD analysis project Ga0210377, IMG submission 155480) | Groundwater sediment microbial communities from an aquifer in East River, Colorado, USA - PLM4_65_b1 redo | ecosystem: Environmental > Terrestrial > Soil > Riparian zone | place: USA: East... | reverse complement strand
AAGAGTTAACCCCGCAAAGGAATCCTTGATATGGGTATCTTTGCCCTTGGTCGTTTCGTACTGGTAGCCGAGAGCACCGGTGATATCCCTGCTGAAGACATACTTGACCCCGGCCCTGGAAATCCATCCCAGGGCCGTTTCTTTTTCGTCAGTCACTGCAAAGGTCGTTTTTGAGCTCCTGGGGAGATAGGTAAATTCGCCGAAAAGGGACAGGGGAATATTCAGGGGCACTGATCCCCGGACGCCGATGAGCGGTCCGTGAACGGTCTCTTTATCCTTGGTAATCTTTTCCCTGAACTGTGAACTCCGATATCCGGCGAAAACCCCCACGTTGTGATTGAACTGATAGCCTGCCACGACGTCAACATCATTGCGCTCCACATCGGTAGTAACATCGGTGCGGTCGAATGTGTAATCTGAAACAGAGACCAGATATGAAGCCTCTAAAAAAACACCATTAGAGAATTCAGCTTTGGCGGCCCAGCCGATCAGCGCGCCGATACCGGATGTCCCACCCTCTGAGCCTGGATCTTCACTCTTCCACCTGTTCATCCATATTTTGAGGCCCGCGGCGGTCGTGGCGCCTCCTTCGGCGCTCGCTGATCCGCACATGGACAGAAGAAGCAGTATTGCGACAAACTCGCGTGCGATATGGTTCATATCTACACTACCCCTTCTTCCGTGTCCAAGTGCTCTTCTCGGGTATCCATTGAAGAAAGAACAGCGATTCATGATCGCTAAATAATGATAGTATGACAGGCGCCCTGAACATTGTCAACAGGCGGTGATCTGATCGCCGAAAACAGTGCCCTGTTGAAAAAGTTTTAGCAGCCTTGTTTCCGAGCGCGCATTTGCCGCTCCTATCAGGTCTTTCCGGGTTTCTTCGATAGATTTCTCCTTGACATCAAGGAGAAAGACCTATAGGTTTATCCAGCTCTATCGTTTTTTTAAACCTCCTGCGATACCATGGGTGCAAAGCCCGAGGGAGGAGAGCATGAGATGGCGATGGCGTAAAAATCGCGATGGTCAGTTGGTCGTTGCGAGTAAGACTTTTCTTTTCATGGTTTGTCGTACCCGAGTAATTATCGTTGAAGGAACATATATGCTGAAAAAATTACTGCTCATCACCCCTCCGTTTACCCAGCTCAATACTCCTTATCCGGCGACCCCGTACTTGAAAGGCTTTTTGAAACAACGTGGGTATGAGGTTGTTCAGGTTGATCTCGGTATTGAATTGATAAATAAAATATTTTCGCAGGAAGGCTTTGTAAAACTTTTCCACGCTGTTAAAAAGCAGAACGAGCACCTGTCCCAAAACGCGCTTCAGATCATACACAATGAAAATAATTATTTGCAAACCGTGGGTCAGGTAATGCATTTTTTGCAGTACCGGGACAATACGCTGGCACAACTCATCTGTAGCGATACGTTTTTACCAAGGGCTTCACGATTCGATCAATTGCCCGATCTGGACTGGTCGTTCGGGAACATCGGGGTGAACGATAAGGCCCGGTTTTTAGCAACACTATATATTGAGGATGTCGGCGACCTAATAAAAGAGGCAGTAACGCCCTATTTTGGTTTCAGCCGTTATGCCGAAAAGCTTGGAAGGTCAGCGCACTCTTTTGCGCCGCTCGATGCTGCTTTACACCAGCCTGTAAATATCATTGAGGCCTGGTTGCTTGAATTGCTGAATGACCATGTCGAACATGCGGCCCCCGACGTCGTCGGGATAAGCATTCCTTTTCCCGGAAATCTGTACGCAGCGTTAAAATGCGGTCAATTCATCAAGAACAATTTTAAGCAGATAAAAATTGTTGCAGGTGGTGGATTTGTTAATACGGAACTTCGTGAACTATCAGAACCTGGTGTCTTTAACTATGTGGATTTTATAACCGTCGACGATGGCGAACTTCCTTTGTTAACTCTACTTAAATATCTGCAGGGAGAAATAAAGGCGGAGGATCTCAAGAGAACGTTCAGCAGAATGGATGATGAAGTGAAATATATTCACGGCTCTGCGGAAAAAGATCCTTTACACGCCGAGATCAGTTGCCCGGATTATTCGGACCTCCCGCTGGACAAATATCTTTCTCTGATAGAAATTGCAAATCCCATGCATCGCCTGTGGTCCGATGGGCGCTGGAATAAGCTTACTATCGCCCATGGTTGTTACTGGCACCAATGTTCATTCTGCGATACCACCCTCGATTATATCAAACGCTACGATATTGCGCCGGCCATAGTGCTGGTTGACAAAATTGAGCAGGTGATCGCCCAAACCGGCCAAACCGGATTTCATTTTGTTGATGAGGCTGCCCCGCCCGCGGTCCTGAAAGAATTGGCGCTGGAATTGCTGAGACGAAAGATCAGCATTTCCTGGTGGGTAAATATCCGCTTTGAACATGCGTTCTCCGAAGACCTTTGCAGACTGCTGGCTGCCTCGGGCTGCATTGCCGTGACCGGAGGCCTGGAGGCGGCCTCGGACAGGCTTTTGAAATTAATGAATAAAGGCGTGACCGTCCGCCAGGCTGCATACGCGTGCCGAAATTTCAGCAAAGCAGGCATCATGGTGCATGCCTACCTGATGTATGGTTTCCCGACACAAACAGAACAAGAGACCATTGATGCCCTGGAGATCGTACGGCAGTTCTTTCACGAGGGCCTAATACAGTCCGCGTTCTGGCATGTATTCACCGCTACCGTCCACAGCGATGTAGGAAGACATCCGGAAAAATATCAATGCAGGATCATTGATCATCCTGTTGGGAGGTTTGCCAAAAATGATCTCGTGCACGAAGATCGTATTGGCTGCGATCCTCACGTGCATGCGCAAGGCCTGAACAAGGCGGTGTATAACTTTATGCATGGTATCGGTACGGACCTTTCGATCAAAGACTGGTTCGATTTTCAGGTTCCAGCGATTTCCATAAAAAGAAATTACGTGAAACAGGCGATCAATGAGGCCCCTGTTGTTGACAGCGAAAGGTTAAGGTCCCGGATCCTCTGGCTGGAGAACACGCCGCAGTTCACGCAATACGATTCGACGAAGAAGGGAGAACAGGCAAGAAAAGGTAAGTTTGTTTTTTATACTAAAACAGAGAATTTTGTTTTATCCACAAGTACTGAAATTGGGGAGTGGCTAAATAACGTATTTGATAAATTCTCCATTCAGAATTCAGAATTATTGTCATTGGATGAATTGAAACAAAATTATGAGAAGCAATTTTCTTCTCCTTTTACATCTTTTCTAAGATCCAAAGAGTGGAAAACCCTGAGGGAAAAAGGACTGTTATTGATCTGATGTGACTGTGCTGCGAGATTAATATCAGACTTAATACTCGGCATACGGGGACAGGTTCTTATCCCCTGGGTTCCCATTGACAGTCAATCCTCCGGCAGTTGATTTTCTGCATGTTTGCAGATACAATTACTGCATACTCGTTCCGGAGGTGCTCTATGCGCTTCACCCTGTCGCGAAAGGCCAGGATCACCGGCATCATCGTGCTCCTTGTCTTCGTCCTGTACACCATTGCCGGTTTTTTCATCCTGCCGCCCTACCTGAAGAAGACAGCCGAGGAGAAGCTGAGCGAGCAGCTTGGCCGCAGGGTAACCATCGATTCGGTCAGCCTGAATCCTTACGCCCTTTCGGCTGTCATCAAGGGGTTCGAGATCAAAGAGGATGATGGCAAAACCACGTTCATCTCTTTCGGGAAATTGTATGTTGATCTCAAGTTGATCTCCATCGTTAAAGGCCTGCCCGTGATACGGGAGGTCAAGCTCGAACAACCCCGCTTCCATCTTGTCCGCAAAGAAGCCAATGTCTATAATTTTTCCGATATCGTAGAACGAATGCAAGCGAAGCGCGAGGCCAGTGCCCCCGAACAGCCCGGGAAAACGGCTTCCTTTTCCGTAAGCAATATCCAGATCATAGATGGAGGCATCGCGTTCGAAGACCGGCCGGTCAAGACGAAACACGAGATCACCCAGATCAATATAGCGATACCCTTCATCTCCAACCTCCCCACCTATGTAGAATCCTTTGTGCAGCCCTCGTTCAGCGCCTCGGTCAATGGTTCGGCAATGACCGCCCAGGGCGCGACAAAGGTTTTTTCCGACTCCTTTGAGACATCCTTCGACATTGCGCTGAAGGACATCGACATCCCCTATTACCTTGCGTATGCGCCCGCAAAGGTAAACGTGAAGGTGACGTCAGGCAGGCTCGACGTGGCAATGAAACTTGCCTACCGCCAGTATACGAACCGTTCCCCCATGCTGGTCCTTGCAGGTGAAACACGGGTGAAGGACCTAACCGCAGTGATCAAGAAAGCTGATGGCGATTTTCTTAAGATACCGCTTTTGACCATAACGGATATCTCATTCGATCTCGGCGCGGAGAAGATGGAAATCGGCTCTATCGCTACCGAAAAGGGGTCCGTCGCACTTATTCGCTCTGGAGAAGGACAGCTGAACATCGCTTCGATGATGACCGCATCGCCGGCGCAAGCTCTCCCGAAAAGCGTAACGCCTCCGTCTCCGGCCGTTCCCTGGACCGTGTTGCTTAAGTCCCTTGTCATCGATGGTTATTCCGTGAAGATAGCCGACCAAAGCCTTGCCGAACCCTTTGGCATTACCCTGGACGAAATCAACTGCAAAGCCCGGGACATCTCAACGGCAAAGGAAGCAAAGGGAACGATCGTGCTCTCGATGCGGGTGGAACGTAAAGGGAATGCCGCGTTTGACGGTGACCTGGTCGTCGATCCCCCGGCAGTCGACCTTGCCGTGAGTCTCAAGAGGCTCCCGCTCAAGCCAATGCAGCCTTTCCTGAATGAACGGACACAGGTCCTTCTTGCGACCGGGTCGATGACCATGAGCGGCAGGCTCAAAGCGCGCCAGGACGAAACGACGGGGCTGAGCGCTGCTTTCAAAGGGACGCTCCGGATCAACAACGTATCGCTTCTCGACAAGACGACTGCAGAGGATCTGCTCGCGTGGGACACGCTGTACCTGGGCGGGATGGATGTCAGGTTCGCACCGCTGTTCGTACACATTCCGGAAATCGCGCTGTCAAAGTTCTCCTCCCGCATCATCATCAACGCAGACAGGACGATCAACCTGCAGGAGGTCTTTAAAACGCCGGCCTTGGCGGAAGAAGCTGCTGTTCCGCCCGGACCGGGAACGCAAACAGCGGGTGCTGTTGCGGACGATCAACAGGAACCCTCAACGCAGCGAACTATTCGGATCGACAAAATCACGCTCCAGGGCGGCACGATCAACTTCACTGACGAAAGCATAAAGCCGCGCGTCAGCTCCAACTTGCTCGACATCAACGGACGCGTTTCCGGGCTCTCGTCCGATGAAAACACGGCCGGAGAGGTCGAACTCAGAGGCAAGTATGACAGCTACGCGCCCATGGAGATCACCGGAAAGATCAACCCGCTCAGGGACGATCTGTACGTGGACCTCAAGGCGAACTTCAAGGACATGGACCTTACCACGGTCAGCCCCTATACAGGCCGCTATGCAGGTTACACGGTCCAGAAGGGAAAGCTTTCATTTCAACTTGAATATCTGATCGTGAAGAACAAGCTTGACGCCAAGAACAGTATTTTCCTCGACCAGTTCACGTTCGGCGACCCTGTTGAAAGCCCCGAAGCGACGAAGCTTCCCGTGAGGCTCGCCGTGTCGCTCCTGAAGGACCGGAATGGCGAGATCGCTCTCGATATTCCCGTCAGCGGCGAACTGAACGATCCGAAGTTCAGCGTGGGTGGAGTGGTGCTCAAGGTCATCGTGAACCTGCTCGTAAAGGCCGCGACTTCTCCCTTTGCCCTTCTGGGCGCTGTCTTCGGCGGCGGTGAGGAACTCGGCTATGCTGAATTCGATGATGGCTCCTCTGCACTTACGGATGCAACGAAAAAGAAGCTCGATATCATCGGCAGGGCCCTGCATGACCGGCCTGCGCTTAAGATGGATATCGTGGGGCATGCAGATCCTGGAAAAGACCGGGAGGGGCTGAAACAAAACGGCATGCTGCGAAAGATAAAATCCCGGAAGATCAGGGCAATGGTTAAAACCGGCGGAGATACCCCCTCCCTTGATGCGGTGACCGTTACGCGGGAGGAATATCCTGCTTACCTGAAGCAGGCCTATAAGGAAGAAAAGTTCCCGAAACCGCGGAACATCATCGGTATGGCAAAGGATCTAACCGTGCCCGAAATGGAGAAGCTCATACTCACCAACCTGACGGTAACTGATGATGACCTTAAGGCACTCGCCGGAGAGCGTGCGCGGTTGGTGAGGGATTATTTATTACAGTCAATGCAGATCGAACCGGAGCGGATCTTTGTTGTTGAAACCAAAACCCTGGAGGTGGAGAAAAAGGAAGGGGCCAAAGACAGCCGCGCCGACTTTAGTCTGAAATGAGCATCACGTATTCATCAATTCACAGGAGGCTGCATATGAATAATAAACACTATAGAATAATAGGCAATGCCGTTGCAACATTGATCTTCAGCACTGCGCTGCTGGCCGGATGCAGTTACACCGCTCTGCCGAACAATATCCCTCGTAGCGGGGGATATGATGACCTCTCGCTCAAGAACATATCGGTCATCATCATAAATGCGGAGAGGAACGGGTCGATTGAAGAGATCCTGACCGATCAGGGAGAAGCCTCGGGCTTTCAGGCGAACCGTCAACTCTGGTCGAAAAGGCTCGTCGAGTCCCTTGCCGCCGAGCTTGCACGTCGCGGGGCGATGGTGCGCAGCAACGCCCCGGTAAAGCTCAGCATCGCACTGCCGGAAATCACCATGCTCCAGACCACTAACCTCTACCAGTTCCGGGTAAAGGTCCTGGTTGTGTCGTCAAAGGGATGGTCGAAAACATACGAGGGGGTCGCTGGTGGCGACATAAACAGCGTCTGGTCCGTTACCGCAGCAGCGGCCCAATGGTCCGGTCAGGCGCTGGCCGAGGTCATCAAGGCTATGATGCATGACCGTGAATTTCTGGCCGCTCTTGGAAAGTAGACGGCCGTCTCATAATCATCGTGAAACACCCGCTTTATGGCGTCACACATGAGAGGATGATTCAAGCCGATCTCGTTCGATGCCCGACCTGGAAAACAACATCACCCCGGTTTTCCGATGCCCGTCATGACTTCAAAACTCGCAGCGCAACGTGTGCAATAACATTCCGCGGCGACACCTACGTGAAGATCCCGATGACGGCGCCGGTCATGCAGGTCGCAAGGGTACCCGCGACGAGCGCCTTCATACCGAGCCCAACGATCTCATCGCGCCGTTCAGGCGCCAGGCTCCCGAGGCCGCTGAGGAGGATGCCCAGGCTGCCGAAATTGGCGAAGCTGCTGAGCGCATAGGTCATGATCAACCGGCTGCGCGGGTCAAGAGCGCCCGCGGGGAGTTTGGACAGTTCAATAAAGGCGAGCAGCTCGTTCAGGATGGTCTTGGTGCCCATGAGATATCCGGCGGTCTGCGCCTCGGCCCAGGGGATGCCGAAGAGCCAGACAACAGGGGCCATGACGATACCGAGGACCCTCTGCAAGGTGAGCGGCCGGCCGTTGACGTCAGGGAGCAGGCTGATGAGCTGGTTCGCGAGATACACCAGCGCAACCATGACCACGAGTACAGCAATGATATTCAACAGGAGATGGAGCCCATCCAGCGTCCCCTTTACCACAGCATCCATGGAGCTGGTAGCCGTCCGCTGGGGGACGAAGGCCCCGGATGTCCCTTCCCCGGTCTCGGGGACCATGATCCGGGCGATCGTGATCGCAGCAGCCACGTGGATGAAAGACGCGACAAGGATATGGCCGAGCGGGTCAGGGATCACGTCTTTCAATATCGTCGCGTAGAGGACCATGACCGTGCCCGCAATGCACGCCATGCCCACGGTCATGAGCGAAAAGATCTCGCTCCGCGTCATGGTCCGGAGATAGGGCTTGATGACAAGAGGGGCTTCCACCATGCCGAGGAAGATCGTTGTTGAGGCGCCGAGACCGAGCGCACCGCCGATGTTCAGCGTCTTCTGGAGCAGCAGGGAGAACGCCTTCACAATGGACGGCATGATCCTCCAGTAAAAAAGCAGGGCCGACAGCGCGCCGATCACGAGCACTAACGGCAAAGCCTGGAAGGCGAGGATGAAGTTCGCTCCGGGGTCCTGGAGCAGAAAAGGCGGGGTGCCGCCGCCGATGTATCCGAAGACAAAGGAGGTGCCCGTCTTTGTTGCGGCTTCAAGGGTAAGCACAACGTTATTCAGGAGCAGAAAGGACTTTTTGAAGAATGGAATATACAGGAGAACGCCGGCGATGGCGAACTGGACCAGCACGCCGGTGAGTATGATCGTAGGGTTGACGCTTTTCCTCTTCTCGCTGATGATCCAGGCGATGCCGAGGAAGACGATGATGCCGAGCAGACCTTGTATACGCATGGAGAACTCCTTAAAGACCAGATGCATGACGTACGTTGTCGCGATTATGCCATGCCAGAGGACAATTTTCAATTTAAAAGGTGAAGTTGTCAACAAGGGAGGTCGGCAGATTTAGCGGAATTGAGCGAACTACAGACGGGGAGGTACGAGCGGGCTTGTCTGAAGCCGGGCACGAATGTGGCATGCCACGGTTTCCCCATCGTTCTCAAGAAAAATCTCTATAACCAGATCCGACTTTTCCTCCCTTCCGAATTATGCTACACTTAGTCTGTTGGCAGAAAGACAAGGTGAATATGCTCCTGTACCTGAACATACTCCAGACCATCCTGCTGCTGCTGATCGCGTCAGGCGTTGCCTACCTGGTTTACCGGTCATCCCGTGGCGCAAGGAGCACCAGGAAATCCCTGCATTCGAGACGCAAAGATATCTATGGTGATCTCGTGCGGATTCTGGCCACGCTCAGCAAGACAGGCGAGATCCGGAAAGAGGAGCTCCTGGACTTCCGGTCACGTACGCTGGACGCTGCTCTTATCTTCGACACGGAGATCGCCGCATACATCGACGAGATTTATACCCGGGGAGTGAAGCTCATGAGCACCAGTGAACTCTTGAAAGGAGCGGATCTGCCGATAGGCGAGAAACGCGACGATATCACCGTGGAGAACGCGAGGCAGACGATCTGGCTTGCTGATCAGCTCGCGATGGTGGAGAAAAAATTCGGACATTACCCGGATGTGAAGTAGCAAGGCAGAGATACACTAAACGTCATGCATCGTCGGCATCCGCCCCGCGATTACTTACTCGATTGCTGTTTCTGCAATGATAGCATTATGTACATAGAGTCTTTAAGATTTTTAGCAACCGCATTCCTGTCACTCTCTTATAATTCTGCTTATCATCGAATCATGCAATCCACCATGACCAGTTATTTCCCCCTGGTAGCATGCCTGCTTCTCTAAGGCTTCCGCACGCTTCTCGTAGCGTAGATGTTTGACAGTCGAGAACTAGATTTTCTCCAGATGTCTTATTCCTTTCAAACCTTCCCCGCTAATGATAGTCAAAGGATCGCTGAATGTACTTTGGCGTTGGTTATCAGGGGTTAGGGACGAGCAGAAGGCATCCTCGCATTCAATAAGCGTCCCGGTTTCTTGACTTCTCACCTTCGTATGATATAGTTTTCAAAGAAGCTTGACGTAACCTTCGAGTGTAGGCATGTCCCGATTAAATAATACTATGGTAATACTATCGTACTGAAGTAGTTGCCTCATAGTGAGAAAGAATCACAGTTGTGCAAATTGAACTTCTTAAATTATGGAAGGAGGCATTGAATGTTAAAAGAGTTCAAGGAATTCATCATGCGGGGAAATGTTGTTGACCTTGCAGTCGGTATCATCATCGGCGGGGCCTTTGGCAAGATCATCACCTCGCTGGTGGGGGATGTCCTGATGCCGCCGCTCGGGAAACTCATGGGCAATGTGGACTTCAGCGGGTTGTTCATCAATCTCTCGGGAACCCCCTATCCATCTTTGGCTGCAGCCAAGGCAGCAGGGGCGGCCACGATCAACTACGGGCTGTTCATCAATACGGTGATCGATTTCATCATTGTGGCGGCGGCAATATTCATCCTGATCAAGCAGGTCAATCGTTTGAAGAAACCAGTGGAGGTTGCAGCTCCAGCCACCAAGGCATGCCCCTATTGCCTGTCCGCGGTGCAGCTCAAGGCTACCCGTTGCCCGGCATGCACATCAGAATTAAAGACCGCATGAAATAAGTAACGTCTCATGGGCAACTCGTTGGACCAGATGTTACTTCCTGCGTTAACCCCGGACAGAAGGTGCTACGCGGATTGCGGAACGGTTCATCTGCTGAATGCAGTGAGTTCTCCGACAGTACCCACTCCTTCCTATCATCACCCACCCGCCTTTTCACGGATCATTCTTTCAGGTTTTTTACCATTCATTTCATCCTTTGTAATAACAAAAGCATAGATAAAACAACTTGCTGAGTTGATACAGACAAGCTTTGAGCACCTTGGTTCTCAGCGTTTTATTGCAGAGTACGGGACTCCAGTACAAAATATTAAGACTGTCGGGGTTTACTGCGAAAGGGGATGTCGGTCTACACCTTCGCTACGCGCACGAACGTATTGTTCTCGTTCAGGCCGTCGATGATGGCGCCGAGGCCGGCCATGTTCTGGAGGTAGTTCAGTGCGTCCTGGGAGATCTCTTCGCCCGGGACCAGGAGCGGGATGCCGGGGGGATAGACGGTAACGATCTCGGTCGAGACCCTGCCCACGGAATGGTTCACGTCCACCAGCTCGCTGTCCGAATAGAAGGCGTCTCGCGGGGTCATGATGACCTTGTTGGTGAGTGACGGCGGATGGACCTTGTCGAGCGGCAGAAGCGCGCCCTGGAGCCCGGTCTCGGCCGAGATCACCTTGAGCGCTTCTACAAGAAGGTCCAGGTCATCCTGGCGGTCGCCGATCGAGACGATGACGAGCACGTGGAAGGGGTCAGCCATCTCGACCTGGATGCCGAACCGGGTATTCAGCAGCTGGGACACATGGTAGCCCGAGAGGCCCATGTCCGACACGGTAATGGTCAGCTTGGTCACGTCCATATCGGCCATGCCTGCCTGCTTGGCCCGGTCCTTGGTAAAGCAGGTGATCCCGGGGATCATATTGATCTTGGCGCGGGCCTCCTCGGCGAGCTTGATCGTCCGGGTGAGCAGTTTTTTGCCTTCCGTGGCCATCTGCATGCGCGCCAGGTCGAGAGAGGCCATCAGGATATAGGACGGGCTCGTGGTCTGGAGGAGCTTTAAGGTGTTCGTCACGTCATCGATGTTGACCCTGCCGGCATTCGCGTGGAGCATGGATGCCTGGGTCATGCCGCCAACGATCTTGTGCGTTGACTGGACGCACATGTCGGCGCCGGCTTCAAGGGCGCATTTGGGGAGTTTGGGGTTGAACTTGAGATGCGGGCCGTGAGCCTCGTCCACGAAAACCATAAGGCCCTTGTCGTGAGCGTAGGTAATGATCTTTTCAATGTCCGTACAGAGGCCGTAATAGTTCGGGCTGGTTATCAGGAGCACACGGGCTCCGGGGTTTGTGTCAATGGCAGCCTTGACCGTGTCGAAGGTCACGTTCAGCGTAAGCTTGAGGTCGCGGTCAAAGGCGGGTTGGAAGAAGATCGGCTGCGCCCCGCTCATGATCAGGCCGGTCAGGACCGACCGATGGCAGTTCCGGGCTATCAGGACCTTGTCGCCCGGGCCGGTCGTTGACGCCACCATGGCATGATTTCCCACCGTCGTGCCGTTCACCAGGAAATAGGAACGGTCCGCGCCGGCAGATTTTGCCGCAAGCTCCTGGGCCTCTTTGATCACGCCAGTCGGGTTCTGCAGGGAGTCTACTTCATCAAGGGTGGTGAGGTCGATCGAAAAGACGCGTGGCCCAACGAACTTGCGGAACCGGGTAGCGATGCCTTTGCCGCTCTTATGTCCGGGGGTATGGAAGGAGACCTTGCGGCTCTCCGCAAGGCTGACCATTGCGTCGAACAGGGGGGTGCGAAACTGCTCATCCTCGATTCGTGAAGGAGGAGGATTCATCGCGGTCAATGATAGGTAAAGAGGGGTGCGTTGTCCTCTATGATCTTCGTCTCTTCCGCCAGTGCCTTGCGGATGTGCTTGGGCAGCAGGTACATGCCCTGGTTCGTGATGCCGTCGTAATACCGGTTCTCGCCCTTGAGCCGCTTCTTGATCATGTCGTCCAGGTCTTTGGGGGCGAACGTTCGGGGATCGAGGTTCTTCGAGGCCAGGGTAAAACCCCAGGGGAGGCCGAAGGACGGTATGGACACTGCATAGGGCGCCACCACCGGGAATACCGCGTTCAGGGTCTTGTCCACTGCCGTGAAGTTCAAGAGCTGGTGCAGGGCCGTGGTGCCGGCCTGCAGGGAGATGGTGCCGTCCGGGCTCAACCGCTCTTTCACGATCTCGTAGAACTCGCGGGTGTACAGGAGGTACGCCGGGCCCTCTTCAACAGGTTCGGAGATATCGATGATGATCACATCATAGGTGTCGGTCGTTTCCTCGAGGTACTTGCGCGCATCCGTGTATCTGAGGTCGGTCCGCGGGTCGTCAAAGGCGCCCTGGTGCCACTCGGGCAGGAGCTCCTTTGATTTTTCAACTACTTCCTGGTCGATGTCCACCATCATGCAGTACTCGACGCTCTTGTGGCGGAGCACTTCACGGAGCGTGGCGCCTTCGCCGCCGCCCACGATGAACACGCGCTTCGGGTCCGGGTGAGTAAGCATGGCCGGATGGACCAGTGCCTCATGGTAGATGAACTCGTCGGTGACCGTGGACTGCATCTTGCCGTCCAGCACCAGGCACCGGCCATAGCTCCCGCTGTCCATGATCTCCATTTTCTGGTACCTGGTCTGGCTCGCATAGTGGATCATCTTGATGCCGTGCAGATGCCCCTCGTCGGGGCTCGTGTACTCAATGAACCACTTGTTGCTCTTGGGCTCTATCATGCGGAAACCAGTTCTCCCTGTACGAGCGGCTTGTGGGGAAGCTTTTCGGTACCGAGGACACCCCGCTTGATCTCGAGGATCGAGGGGTTCTGGGACTGGAATTTCTCAATGAGGTAGTGTGCGGCGACCCTGGGATCGATCAGGTCCCCGCAGGTGAAGACATCGACTGCGGCATAGCCGTATTCCGGCCAGGTGTGGATGGCAAGGTGGGATTCGGCGATGACCACCATCCCGCTGATGCCAAAGGGGCTGAACTCGTGGAAAGCGACTTCAACAATGGTCGCCTTTGCCTCAAGTGCGGCATTTTTGAGTGTTTCCTGTACAAACTCCAGATTGGTCAGTGTTGTGCGGTTGCAATCCCGCAATTCCAGCAACAGGTGGGTTCCTAACGCGTGCAACCTGTGTACCTCCTTCTCCGCCTGCTTCACAAGCTCCGGGATGCCACCCGGTCTCCGCAGACACTGCCTCCCGATCTCGCAGGAGGGTTAAGGTCCGATGCCAATCCGCCTCAACGTCAGACGGCGCCAAAAAAATAAAACTTAGTTGTCATTTATCAAATATTGAACTCTTTGTCAAGAATAAAAGTGTCTCTCTCGCATTTTTTTCTTCCGCGCTGTTTTCCGTCTCGCCGAGACCGTTTACCGAGCTGTTCAAGAGCTCTTTTTTTGTTGCGCAATATACTCTTTTTTTCGACGAATGCAAGTGAAAATTGATGTCCATGAAAAAAAACTTTACTTCCTTCCCTGATAGTTTTAATATTGCCCACACTGCTCCCGCTGGGGGCGCCGGAGAGTCAACAATCGGGTCCGGATTCCTTTCGCATCCTGACTTCTGACCTCTGACTTCTGTTATTTGGAGGAACCACTATGTCGTCCGGAAAAAACGGCTTCGTCGAGATCGCTTCCGTGCTCGTCAACCCGGAGATCTTCACCCGTCCCTATACCTGCGATGTGGTCGGCTATGACTGCAAGTCGCAGTGCTGCTACCGCGCCTGCATCGTTCCCGGTCACGAGACCGAACGGATCGAGGCGAACTTCGACGACATCCTTTCCTATCTCAGCCCGGAGAACCGGGCCGTACTTAAAAAGAACGGAACCATCCTTGCCGACTGCAAAAAACAGTGCCCCACCGGCTGCGAGATCCATGAGGACGAAGCCCGTGCCATCAGGCGGGCCTTCGGCGGCAAGGAATTCCGCTGTGTCTTGATTCACAACAACATCTGCTCCCTGCTCTATACGAACAAGGAAGGGCTCAAATACTGCGCCGTGCACACCTATGCCATGGACAAGGGCCTTATCTGGGAGGAGTACAAGTTCGCCGACTGCGTCCAGTACCCTCTCGCCTTCTACTCTAACGAGGACGGGAAGCAGGTGCTCTCGATCCAGGATACGCCCTACCTGGACCACATCCCCTGCATGAAAAAGCCGAAGGGCGAGCCTATGTACAAGAGCCTCAAGAAGACCATCGAGACCTACCTGGGTAAGGATTTCTACAAGCAGCTGGAAGCCTACGCGAAGAAGAAGTAGCAGGGAAACCAGGATAGAATCTTCGACAGGATAACAGGATAAAGTCCGATAAAAGCATTTCATCCTGAACATCCTGTCAATCCTGTTATCCTGTCAAAAAAGGTTTGATTCTTTCTATAACTGACTAACCTATGGGAAACCTCTTCCTCAGCTTTACCATAGCCATCTCCGGCGCCATCGGCCTCGTGATCATGAGCCGCTTTTACGATTTCGAGAACTACACCAACAAGATCTTACCGCTCGTACCGATCCTTTACGCCATCGTCTATGAGGTCCTGGAACACCGGAAAAAGGGCAAGACCAAGTATGTCCAGGAGCCCCGGGGAAAAGATGAGCTCAAGGAACGCAGGGCCCATGCAGACGAGCGGCGGCTCACCTTCGGCAGGGTCGTAAGTGACGTAGGCGTCATCTTCATCATCAAGTTCACCGTCGAGATGTTCCTCGTCGCGCTTTTCCTGAGCTATAGCGGACTGACCTTTAACGAAGCCTATGGCACCTTCAGCATCGACACCGTCGGCACCTTCCTCCGAGGAGACCACCCCTGGCTCTCGGGTAACCAGGGCACCTGGCTGCTCGCGTTCATCGCGATCCTCACCTGTTTAATCTCGGGACTCTGGATCGGATACACGTCGAAAGGCCTGGCCATCGTGGAAGGCGTGCTCGCCGGCGCAGCGGTCACCGTCGTCATGACCATGACCAACATGCTCATCCTTTACCGGAAGATCGAAGAGGTGACGGAGCGGCTTGCCGACTCCATGGGCTACGCCATGCAGGCGGGCTTCCTCGTCGTTATCGCGCTGCAGGTTCTGCTCTATGGTCTCTGGAGCGGACTGGTACAGATGGGGAAAATGGACCGCGCGCGGCAGGCGGCGGAGAAGAAGCTGGCGAAGAAGACGAAGAAGAAATAATCCCCGGAAAAGCCAACGCTGAAACCCGTTCACAACAATTCTCGCCACGAAGTCATCAAGACGCTAAGAAAGACAATCCCTGAAGTAAAATTTAAATCTGCATGCCTTCATGCAGGAGCCTGTCCTCGAACGATCCTGTCGGGGGTGTCTCAGTGTGGCCCGCATCTTGGCCATTGTGGAAAATCAGGTGTTATGGCGGGGTTTGTAGAGAATCAAATGAACCGTCATGCGTCGACCATCCGGAGGAATCTGGTTTGTCTTATTCGGCCAGTAACCGCTCGAACAGTTTGACATGGCATTCCGCAGATGTCCGCCAGGAGAACATTCGCGCCCGTTGCAGGCCTCGCTGGATCAGAAGGGACCGGAGTGCTTCGTCAGTGGCCACCCGGTATATTCCCTCCGCGAGACTCTCAATGTCAGATGGATCTACATAATAGGCAGCGTCACCGCAGATCTCCTGGACACAGGACGTCCCCATTGACGCGACCACGGGACACGAATTGACCATGGCCTCCAGGGGCGGCAATCCGAAGCCTTCGTGATGAGAGGGAAATACGAGCATTGCTGCGTTTCGATAGAGCTTGCTCTTTTCCTCTTCCGACACATAACCTTTAAAGTGGACGTCATTAGGTTGTACCCAATTGGATCGCACGGTCCAGTCGCCATTGACGCCGACGACAACCAGCTTATGCGGCAGAACGCCACGGAGCCGCTCGAATCCGCGGAGAACCCCCTCAAGATTCTTGTGCGAACTTGTCCGCCCAACGAACAACAGGTATTGCCCGCTTCCGGTAGTATTTTCCCCGCTGATCCGGTCCACAGCATGCTCAATGCCATGATACATGACATGAATTTTCGACCCATTGAGACCGTACGTATCCATCAGATTTGTTTTAGTGTGAGACGACGGGGTTATGATCGCGGCTGCGCGGTATAGGGCATGGGGAAGCATGTATTTAAAGTACCAATACTGTCTTGTGTGGCTGCGTGGCACCAGAAGCGGAATGATGTCGTGCACAGTAACGATCTGCTTCTTTCTAAAAAACATGGCCTCCAGCTGGCTTCCATTGAAGCAATACGACATTGGGTGACGCAGTGACAGGTAGTTTGCATAAAGGAGTCGGAGCAGGTGGCCGATAAAACCATAGTCAGGCGCGATGAAACGTGGCGACCATTTAATTATCGTGGAGGGCGGGAAGCGAAGGTCCTTGAGGTGAGCCCTGGCATTCTTGTTCACGTAGATGATGAAGCGGATGTCGGTCTTTATTGTGGTCAGTTCCTTCAGAAGAGCAAGAAGATACACGCCGATGCCGTTCATCCGGGATCCCAGGGCGGTGGCGTTTATTATGATTTTTTTGCTGATCATGTCACGGTAGTTCCTTCCGTCGGGCATTACTGGGCGGACGCCAATCCATCCGCCTGCCGGTAGGCTGCAGCCA
>Ga0210377_10002290_pt1 | contig 16851 bp, 15 predicted proteins | sample PLM4_65_b1redo_FD_155480 | JGI IMG/M metagenome (GOLD analysis project Ga0210377, IMG submission 155480) | Groundwater sediment microbial communities from an aquifer in East River, Colorado, USA - PLM4_65_b1 redo | ecosystem: Environmental > Terrestrial > Soil > Riparian zone | place: USA: East... | reverse complement strand
CAAGACTGGCACATATCACTCTATATCTCCCTGCATTTCTGGCTTGTCTTTTTGTTGATCCTTTCTCTCCGCGATTGGCGCGAAGCATGGAAGCTCGCCATGTTCGGACTCTGTGCTGCGTTAAGTATTCAACTCATTACAGGTTTCGCAGAGTTTGCACTGCAATCCAATGCTTTCCTAAAACCGTTTGATATGGAGTGGCCCGGTTTACTGGACCCATCCTTTCGCGGCGCGAGTGTAGTGCAATTGGCAGATGGTCTGCGCATTCTCCGCGCTTATGGGACACTGCCTCACCCCAATATTCTTGGTGGGTTTGCGCTCATTTCCCTGCTTGGACCCGCAAGCTTATTTCTTGCGAACAAAAAACCAAACTACTCTGCATTGATCCTGTTCAGCCTGGGAATTATTCTTATCGGGTTGACTTTCTCCCGTTCCGCTTGGTTGGGATTAATCGCGTTCATAGCCATCCTGGTCTTGAAATCAAATCACTTTGACCGCAAACAATTTTTCTTGCTTGTTTCAATCAGCGTATTGACAATTACCCTTACTCTTTATCCTCTCCGCGATTTGGTGTTCACTCGAATTAGCAATGCTCCCGTTGCGACCGAGCAACTCTCCACTTTTGGACGTTCATGGTTATCGGAACAAGCATTGGCGGTGATGGGCGAGCATCCGTTTACGGGAGTCGGCATCGGCTCATTTATTCTTGAACTTGCAGATTATGCAATCGAAGGTGCGATCATCGAACCAGTTCATAATATCTTTTTGCTGGCAGGTTCAGAGTTGGGGATCGTTGGGTTGCTTCTTGTTATTTGCCTCTTTATTTCAATCGCGCTGATTATCGTCAAAACACAAAAACCGAGAGCGATCCTTGCAAGCGCAACACTTGCAGGGTTGGGTGTCATCAGTCTCTTTGATCATTATCTCTGGACTCTCACTCCGGGTCGTATAATGCTCGGCCTGGCACTCTGCCTGTGGATTGGACAGGTAGCCAATGACGCGTGACATCATCGTCAACGGGCGGTTCCTCTCGCGGCGCGTCACCGGGGTGGAACGCTACGGGCGTGAGATCCTTTCATTAATCGGTGACAGATGTCGGGTGGTGAGGAGCGGGAACACGCTCAACGGAATCAACGGTCATGCGTGGGAACAATTTATTCTGCCGAGAAGGCTGAATCCAGAATCCATTTTATGGTCACCGGCAAACACCGGGCCCTTGACAGTGCGCAATCAAGTATTGACGATCCACGATCTAAGTCCGCTGGAACACCCGGAATGGTTCAGGAAAAGTTTTGCGGCATGGTATGGGTTGTTTTTACCGATATTGGCAAAACGCGTTCGAATCATTTTTACACCGTCAGAATATGTTCGGCAAAAAGTGATGACAGGATTCAACATTAGGAATGTGATCGTTACACCTAATGGCGTGGATACCAACATCTTCCATCCTGAAGCAAAACAAAACCAATATGATTTGCCGGAATGTTACGTTTTGTATGTTGGGTCGCTCGAGCCGCGTAAAAACTTGAATGCGTTATTGCACGCATGGGATGAAATAAAGAATGATTTCAAAGAGACCTGGCTTATCATTGCAGGTACAAGCGGACATGTGTTTCAGCCTGTGAAATTATCGCGCGAAGCAGAGCGCGTTTGGTTTCTCGGTTATGTTGAAGAAATAAATTTACCGGGCTTATACGCGGGCGCAACTTTGTTCATACTTCCGTCCTTCAATGAAGGCTTTGGCCTCCCCGCTCTTGAAGCAATGGCATGTGGTACACCGGTCCTGGTCTCAAACGGCGGCGCTTTGCCCGAAACGGTTGGAGATGCAGGTTTAATTTTTGATTTATCCAGACCTGATACCCTATCAAGCTCAATGAGAGAATGTTTATTTAACAACAGCGTTCGCTCCTCGTTAAAAGAAAAAGGGCCGGCGCGCGCGCAAATCTTTTCATGGCAACGAACTTCTGAACTTATCTGGAACACATTGAATGAAATCTGATCCCCGCATTGCGTTTGTGATCGATTCACTTCCATCGCTTGGCGGCGGCGAGAAGGTCCTTTTCACCGCGCTGGAAGCATATCCATTTGCCGACGTGTTCACACTTGTTTACAACAGGGATGCCTTTGTAAGGACGCCCATTGCGAACAAGGAAGTCAAAACGTCTTATATCGACTCGCTTCCCCTCGCGCACAAACATCACCGCTTGTTTCTCCCTCTCATGCCCTCTACCATCGAGCGCTTCGACCTGCGCGAATATGACATCATCGTTTGCTTCAGCTATGCGGTGGCGCACGGTGTAAAAAACCTCAATGGCGCGCGCCATATCTCCTACATGTACACACCCATGCGTTACGCGTGGACGGATCTCAACATTAACGGAACTCACACACGCAAGAATTTTATCCTGGATGGTTTCATGCGGGCCTTCCGCAAATGGGATCGAAAAGCCGCTTCACGCGTCCATGCGTTTGCCACCATTTCACAGGCAGTTTCCAGACGGATCGCGGATGCGTATCAACGCCATGCACCTGTGATCTACCCGCCCGTTGAGATCGAGAGATTCCACCCAAACAAACGGCGCGAAGATTTCTACATCGCCATATCGCGTTTGGTCCCACACAAACGAATTGACATTATCGTTCGGGCATTTACACAACTAAATCTACCGCTCATCGTTGTCGGCGATGGACCTGAACTACCGCAGTTGAAAGCCATGGCAAATTCGAACATTCAATTCCAGGGCTATGCATCAGATGGGAAGGTTGCGGAGTTGCTTGGTAAAGCGCGCGGTTTCGTCTCCGCGGCGGAGGAGGATTTCGGCATCGCCATCGTCGAAGCACAGGCGGCGGGGTGCCCCGTCATCACTTATGGAAGCGGGGGCGCGCTGGAAACAGTCATCGACGGGGTGACGGGCACGTTATTTCCAGAGCAGACTATCCAAAGCTTGACCAAAGCGATAAAGAATTTTGAAGATGGAGTTTCCAACTTTCGTGCTCAAGACATGGTTCAGAATGCGACCAGATTCAATAAGGCGCGTTTCATAAGTGAATTTCAAAAGTTTGTAGAGCATGGAACTTAATCTATAATGCATCACTACCTTCCAGTAAATTCCACAACATCTGCAAAATGGAATGGACTGGCGGTCATTTAGCGGCCAATTCCGCTTTATTGTCAGCACCCCCATAATATCCATATCTATTTGGAACACCTATCTTCGCATCCACGTGGGACGCAGGCTTGCCACCCTTTTATAAACGGGACATGCCGCCTCATGCGCTCCCGCCAAATACCCCGTGGACAGAAGAAATTCGTTGACAATCTCGCCGCCAGTGAAGACAAAAGTCTTCTTGAACAACTTTGTCCACTCTTCTTTTGTCATCGGATGATGCGCATCCAACCAGCCTTTGAAGGAACCATATTCTTTTTTGAGTTCCAATATTTTCTGTGCATTAACAATCGCGGCATTGATCTTAAGACGATTGCGAATGATTCCCGGGTCAGCGAGCAGACGAGCATAGTCCTTTTCGCCATACTTCGCAATCTTCTCGATCTTGAATCCATGATAGGCCTTGCGGAAGTTATCCGCCTTTTTCAGGATCGTGATCCATGAAAGTCCCGCCTGGTTGATCTCAAGGATGAGACGTTCAAAGAGCAGGTCGTCGTCTGTGAGAGGGAAGCCATATTGTGTATCGTGATATGTTTTGTTGAAAACATCTTCTGGGTGGGAATTGCAGTAATCGCAATACGTGGTCATAGACCATTTCCTGAATTGTACAGTTTCATTGAAGATATCATCATAATGCAACTGGTCATGATAAATGCCAATCCGAAAACATTCAGCCGCGAATTTCGCTAATTAGCGCGAATTTTTATTTTCAGACTTGATCACCCGACGATAATCCAAAGAGCCAGCACCGAAATTGATAAGAATGGCAAGCTGCAAACCTGTTGCGGAAAGGTAATGAAGGGCTTGTGCCTGATTTGAAGCATTGAGTTTGGATATTCCTTTGATCTCCACAATTATTTTCCCGTCAATAACGAGATCGGCCTTATATACTCCTACCAGATCGCCTTTATAGCATACAGGCAATTCAACTTGATGGTGAAACGGAATACCACGCAGAGTTAATTCTTTTTCGAGCGCAGCCTGATAAACCGACTCGAGAAACCCGGGACCGAGAATATTATGAACTTCCATTGCCGCCCCAATAATCGCAAAAGACAACGCTTTAAAAAGTATCTCCGTCATGGGTCCTCCTAATTTCAGCCGCGAATTTCGCTAATTGGCGCGAATTGTTTTAACTTATTCGCGAAAATTCGCGCCATTCGCGGCAAAAAAGACCTACCCAACTATTCGTATCTCGCGTGGCATATCGGACAACACATCCGCGCCGGTTTCAGTGATCACCACATTATCTTCGATGCGCACGCCGTTTCGATTGGGAATATAGATCCCCGGTTCAACAGTGAACGCCATGCCCGGTTCAAGGATCTGCATATTGTCGCCGCGCATGTACGGTTCTTCATGTCCTTCCATGCCGATCCCGTGACCGGTGCGATGTGTAAAGTACACACCATAACCGGCCTTCTCGATCACATCACGCGCGGCTTTATCGACATCCGCACATGGGACGCCGGGTTTGCCCGCGGCACGACCCGCGGCATTTGCATCCTGCACGATCTTGTGGATCTTCCTGAACTCGTCATCCACCTCCCCGACTGCAAACGTGCGCGTCAGGTCGGAGATATATCCATCATACGCCGCGCCCCAATCCACAACGAGCATGTCGCCTACTTGCAACTTGCGCTCGCTCGGTGACGCGTGCGGGTTCGCACCATTCGGCCCGCCTGAGACGATGGGCGCAAACGGCATCTCAGAATCCGAACCATGTTTGAGCAATTGCATGACCAGTTCGGAAGAGATTTCCTTTTCGCTCATGCCAACTTTTATGAACGGAATCGTCGCTTCGAGCGCGTCCTGCGCAATCTTCACCGCGCGACGCATCGCATCCACTTCGGCTTTATCTTTCCTCAATCTCAAACCTGACAACACATCGCTCGCATCAGGATAATCCGCTTCGGGCGCGCCTGATTTGACATGACGGAATTCCAGCAAACGGAGTTGACGCGGCTCGACACCGATCCGCTTCCCATCCAAGCCCAAAGCTTGCACAGCCTTGCGAAACGCGCTATCCCACTCTGCAGGATTTTCCGGATAAGAAAAGACCTGAAGCTTATAAGGCAATGACGAGACTTTTTGCAACTCCAATTCAGGCAGGACGATGGCTGGATCCTGATCCTTCGCGAAAAGCAAAACGACCGGGCGTTCCATCAAGTGGAAGTGCAAGCCTGAAAGATACGTCAGCGTGGGACCGGGATTCAGAATAACAGCATCCAAGCCCGATGTCCGGAGTGAGGCGTTGAGTCTTTCAAAGCGGGGTTGAGTCATGTGAGTCTCCTAACGCGTTTTATGAGTTTGTTTTGAAAATATATAAAGGATCCAATCGACAATTACCGGGAAGAGTGTATCAAATGTAGTGATCACGCGGTACCACCACGGAATGATGAGACTGCGGCGCGGGCGTTTGGCAAGATCCACCACGCGCCCTGCAACATATTCAGAGGTCATGCGAAGGTCAACGAGCCTGCTGATGGTTTTTCGTGCCTGGGTATCTTCGATCTGCATGCCAAATTCGGTCGCTGCAGGACCAGGGTAGATGCCCGAAACTTTTATCCCGAACGGAACGACTTCGCGGCGAAGTGCATCGGTGAACGCGCGTACGCCATGCTTGCTTGCGGCATACGTTGTGATGAGCGGCGGCGAGATGAGACCTGCAATCGAACACATGTTGATGATGTGACCCGAATGTTGTTTCAGCATATGTGGAATAACTGCGCGCGTGACGAGCATGGTGCCGATCAGGTTGACGCGGATTATCGTTTCTATATTCCGCTCAGGTTTGAGATTCTCGAACCAGTCCACACTGCCGAAGCCGGCATTGTTGAAAAGGATGTCTATCCTTCCGTAGAGGTCGAGCGCGGTCTGAATCATGATGTCTATCTCGGCAGGTTCATTCACATCCATTGGGATGGCAAGCGCCTCCCCGCCATCGTTTTGGATATCCTCCGCGAGCGCCTGAAGCCTTTCGAGCCGCCGCGCCGCAAGCACCACTTTACAGCCCTCCTTTGCAAACAGACGTGCCGCATCCATGCCGAAACCCGATGAGGCGCCTGTGATCAGAACGACTTTTCCTTGAAGTGACTTTGCCATAAGATCCGCGGCCGGAATCGTATCATGAAAAACGCAAAGCGCGATGTGCGTATTGCGTTTTAATTTCATATTTCAATTTTTCTGCAATTATTTTTTCATATCCTCTTCATGGTATGGCGCAAAGGCACGTGCCTGGGCAGAATCGGAGAGACCCATAAAGTGTGAATTGATAAAGATTGATATTCCCATGAGCCATGGCAAAAAGAGACTCCGCCGCGGATGTTTGGCAAGTCGGACCACGCCGCGGGCTACATCCTCCTGAGAGACGCGCAGCCATTTAGGGGTTGTGAAGCGTTTCTTTGCCCGGTTCTCACCCATATGCTTTTGGAATTCCGTCGCGGCACTGCCCGGATAAACGCCGGAAACTTTTACACCAAAGGGAGTTGTCTCGCGGCGTAGCGCCTCGGTGAACCCGCGCACACCGAACTTCGCGGCGGAATAGACCGTGTAAAGTGGGGGCGCAGCCCAGCCGCCTATTGAGCACATATTGATGATATGTCCGCTGCGCTGCTTGTACATTTGAGGCAGAACGGCACGCGCCGTCCAAATGACGCCAAGCAAGTCAACGGTGATCTGTCCTTGAATATCCTTGATGGGATCGAGCGCTTCGAACCAATCGAGCCGGCCAAACCCCGCGTTATTGAACAGGATGTCGATCTGACCATACGCATCCAGCGTGGATTTGACCATTGCATCGATCTGCGCGGGCTGGCTCACGTCCATTGCGAGAGGCAGGGCTTCGCCACCAGCATTGCGGATCTCTTTTGCAAGTTCTTCCAGGCGATCCAATCTGCGTGCCGCAAGGATAACTTTGCATCCCTCCTGGGCAAACAATTTCGAGGCTGATGCGCCAAATCCTGATGATGCTCCGGTGATGATGACAACTTTACCTCCAAGTGATAACATGGCTCCTCCGATAATTCGTTTCATATAGCAGCAATCGAATTATTTGCACGTGCGCTTCGACTGCGGTGCAGAAACCGCACCTCCGCTCAGCGCGAAGTACTTTTGTAGGAAAGGTTCCAGCTGACAGATACAAAAATGCGTAATACACCAGGGTATTACGCATCTTAAGATCGTATGTTACGACTCAATCAACTTCTTCAGGCATTTCTTCCTTGTTTTGCTTCTTCGGCCGTGGCGGCTCGATGACCGGGTCAATTGACAACGCAATTCTCAATACATCATCCATGTGCTTGACGGGAATGATCTTCAATTCAGATTTCGCGGTCTTCGGTAATTCGGTCAAGTCCTTCATGTTCTTTTCGGGAAGAAGAACAGTTTTCAATCCTGCACGATGCGCGGCTAACACTTTTTCACGTACACCGCCAATCGGCAGCACCCGTCCGCGCAAGGTGATCTCACCGGTCATGCCAACATGTTTGAATACAGGGCGTCCCGTAAGCGCAGAGACGATGGCGGTCGCCATCGTGATTCCAGCCGACGGCCCATCTTTCGGAATGCCACCTTCAGGCATGTGGACGTGAATGTCCATGCGTTCAAAAACTTCCATGTCAATATTCAACTGTGCGGCACGCGACTTGATATACGTCAACGCCGCCTGACCGGATTCCTGCATCACATCGCCCATCTGCCCGGTCATTTGCAATCCGCCTTTGCCTTCAAGTACTGCAACTTCCACAGGCATGATCTCGCCGCCGTTCTCCGTCCACGCCAGGCTGGTCACAACACCCACCTCATCCGTACGTTCAGCTTCAGTTTGAAAGACCTGTTGCGGGCCCAAAAACTTCTCAATCGAATCCGCAGTGATCGCGGTCGGATACTTCCTCCCCTCCGCTTTCATGCGCGCGATCTTGCGGCAGACGCGCCCGATCTCACGCTCCAAATTGCGGACACCCGCTTCGTAGGTATATTCGCGGATAATGCGACGCACCGCATCAGCCTCGAACGTGAGGCTGAATCCGTCAACACCGTTTTCTTCAAGCTGACGCGGGATCAAGTAACGGTTCGCAATTTCAAGCTTTTCTTCCTCGATATAACCGGGGAACTCAATCACTTCCATGCGGTCCAAAAGCGGAGGCGGGATGGTTCCCAGTGAATTCGCCGTCGTCACGAACATCACCCTGGAAAGGTCAAACGGAAGTTCAAGGTAATGATCGCTGAACGCAAAGTTTTGTTCAGGATCAAGCACTTCCAGCATCGCAGACGCAGGGTCGCCGCGGAAATCGGAATAAAGCTTATCGATCTCATCCAGCATGAACAGCGGATTCGCCGTCCCGCCGCGTTTCATGGTCTGGATGATTCTTCCCGGCAACGCGCCGATGTATGTGCGGCGATGACCGCGGATCTCCGCTTCATCGCGCACGCCGCCCAATGACACGCGCACGAACTTTCGCCCAAGTGATTCGGCAATCGAACGACCCAGCGAGGTCTTGCCGGTTCCAGGCGGACCTACAAAACACAAAATAGGCTGCCGTTCCTTCTTCGGTTTCAGGGAACGGACAGCAATATATTCAAGGATGCGTTCCTTGGCTTTCTTAAGCCCATAATGGTCACGCTCAAGGATCTTCGCCGCGTTCTTTACATCGAGATTATCGGGTGAAACGTATGACCACGGCAGGTCAACGATCCAGTCAATGTACGTGCGGATGATGCCCACTTCGGGTGCCATCGGCGGCATTTGATTCAATCGTTCCATTTCCTTCAAAGCGACCATCTTTGCTTCATCGGGAAGATTTGCCGCGTCGACCTTTTTCTTCAGGTCGCTCGCGTCACGCGTGAAGATATCGCCTTCGCCCAATTCATTTTGGATCTGTCGCATTTGCTCGCGTAAATAAAACTCGCGCTGGCTTTTATCCACTTCGTTTTGTACGCGCGAGTGGATCTCATCCTCCAGTTCGAGCACGTCCACTTCCTGGGCAAGGATCTTGTTCAACGCCTGCAATCGTCCGCGCACATCGAGCAGGAGCAATAGACTCTGCTTCGCTTCGTAATTCAAGGCGAGCGAGGTGGCGATCATATCCGCAAGCCAGCCGGGTTCTGAAATGTTCAATGCAAAGAGATGCGCCTCTTCGGGAATCGTCCGGTCGAGTTGTACGCAACGGTCGAACAGGTCCAAAGCTGAACGCATGAGCGCCTGCATTTGACGGTCAGCAGTTTGAGGCTCCGGAACGACGCGGGCTCGCACCATCAGGTACGGGGTCGTGCGAATAAATTCGACGATCTCCACGCGGCGGCGTCCCTGCACAAGCGCGGAGTGCGAGCCATCTGGCATGGCAAGCAAACGCCCTACTGCCATCTCCACACCGATCGGCAGAAAATCACCAGCACCCGGATTATCCAGATCAGGATCAGTTTGCGTGAGCCCGATCACGGTTTGCTCTTTACGTTGCGCCTCCTGCACCGCCAGCAAAGATGCCTCACGACCTACAAAGATCGGCGAGACCATGCGTGGGAAAATGACCAGATCGCGCAGGGGTAAAATTGCCGCTTCGATCAGGCCTTCGGCATTCGGTTCGCGATTGGGGATGCGATATAACTCCTCCGTGCGTTGCGAGAGAGTCAGGTCAAAATTATCTTCTTCTTCGTTCCAGTCTTTTGTATGTGCCATAATCCTCAACTCCCGTCGCCGTCCCCGGCGACGGATAAAATTTTATTACCTACTCTCATTACTTCCCCAGTTACAAAAATCCAGCCTGCGGATAAAACAATGCTACCATCTTTTTCGGATAATGCCAGCGCGCGCCCAAAAGCGGATTCCACCGGACACACCGCCTCGGCCCTCGCCCCAGCCTGCTTCACCAACCCAGTGGATCTCTTCAGCCGGTTCTCTTTTGCCAGGCGGCACTGACTTCACCTGCAAATGCGACACTACCGGCAGACAGAACAACTTTTTGTTCCCCAGCTAATTCAAGTGCCCGCTCCAATGCTGTCGCAACAGGTGTGACTGCTTCCACCGGAATATCAACTTTCCCAACCTGTTCTGCAATCCATTCGGCAGATGGCGCTCGAGGATGATCTGCATGTGTTGCCAGGACGTATTCGATCCGGGGTTTGAGTTCCTCCAGCATCCCTGAAATATCCTTATCTTCCAGGGTACAGAAGATCAATATGACAGGCCGGCCGGGAAAATATTCATCGAGTGTCTCACGGAGACGTAATGCGGAATCGCGATTGTGAGCCGAGTCGATGACAACGGGCGGCTCGCGCCTGAGAATTTCAAAGCGAGCGTGCCATTGTACTTGAGAAAACCCTTTTTGGATGGATTCATCTGAGATTTCGATCCCACTGGTTTTCAAGGCGGTGTACGCTGTCGCGGCGTTTTCGATTTGGTGGGAACCGAGAAGAGGGATTTTGAGTTCGAGTACGTGAGGCTGTTCTATTGCAGGAAAAACGAAAGAGGAAAGATGGAGGGTCTGCCCATCCAATGATGACTCTAATAACTCAAACTTTACGTCTTTCCCAACAAGAGTAAATGTGCATTCTCTTAGCTTGGCTACGCGCTTCAGGACTTCAAGAGCTTCTTCCTTTTGCGGCGAGGAAACCACGGGTACGCCTTGTTTAATAATGCCCGCTTTCTCTCCTGCGATCTCCGCAAGTGTATTTCCCAAAACAGCCATATGATCATAGGACAAAGATGTGATGACCGAAACCTTCGGCATGACGAGATTGGTCGCGTCCAATCGCCCGCCCAAGCCGACTTCTATGACAGCCGCGTTGACGTTATTTCTTGCAAAAGCCAAAAAACCAAGGGCAGTGGTTATTTCAAATGTTGTGAGTTTGGGAATCTTCGCAACGGCTGGCTTGATCTCTTCGACCAATTCAACCATTTGCTCATGTGAGATCGGCTCGCCATTGACTTGAATCCGCTCGCAGTAATCCACCAAATGCGGAGAGGTGTACAGCCCAACGGTATACCCCGCCGCCTGCAACGCGGACGCGCACAATGCACTGACCGAGCCTTTGCCTTTCGTCCCTGCCACGTGGAGGATGGGATATTTCAATTGCGGATTACCCAGTTCCTCCATCAACGCGAACATGCGGTCCAGGTTGAACTCCGCCTTGGCAAGTTCGGAGATATGTTTCAGGCTATAATCCACAAAGGAATAGAGGAAATCGAGGGCTTTGTTGTAGGCGATTTCGGTGTCAGACATGCGAGGGATTGTAAAACGTAATTGGTAATTCGTAAATCGTAAGGTGTGATATGGAAACTTGTTTCATCTGCCGCAAGCACAATGGACAAGAAGCCACCCCTCCCGGCGGGTATATCTACGAAGATGACCACTGGATGGTCTGCCACGCGCCGGGGAAGTTGGGTCCGCTGGGCACATTGTTCATCGAGTCAAAGCGGCATTTTCTCGATTACTCGGAAATGACGGATGAGGAGTCCGCTTCGCTTGGAAATGTGATGAGGAAAATCTACCACGCGCTCAGAACCCACACGGACGCGGAGCGGATTTATCAAGTCACCTTGATGGAAGGAGTGCCGCACTTCCATTCGTGGCTGGTGCCGCGCGGGAAAGACGTAGCCGAACGCAGTTTGAAATTCCTTGCCAGAGATGATTCGTGCAGTGATGATGACGCGATGGCACTGGCAAATAAATTGCGTGAAGAAATGAAGTGATCCCCACAATACAAAAAGCGACTGAAGTCGCTACTACGACACAAAAAATGCTTGCCATCCTCACTATTCACCTTCACCTCCCCGCTTGCGCTTCATTGAAAGAAAAGCGCGGTCGCATCAAGCCGATGATCGCGCGTTTGCATCGCGAGTTCAACATCTCTGTTGCGGAGATGGACTTGCAGGACAAGTGGCAGGAGGCGGTCATCGGCTGTGCCATGATTGGGAATGACCGCGCCTTTTTGGAGTCCGCTTTGGGAAATGTGGCAAAATGGGTGGAAGGTCACTGGACGGATGGAGACGTGATCGGGCAAAAAATTGAAATCATTTAAGCCTGAACAGTGTTATAAATTGAGGATGCGTTCAATCAGGAGACGAACATGAAAATCATGGTCATGGGAAGCGGCGGCATGGGCGCTTATTACGGGGGTTTGCTGGCACAGCAGGGTAACGACGTGACCTTCATCGCGCGCGGCGCGCATTTGGAGGCCATCCGCGCGGATGGCCTGCAGGTCAAAAGCATTCACGGGGATTTCACTGTTTCGCCTGCAAAAGCAACGGATTCGCCCGCTGAGGTTGGACCTGTTGATCTCATCTTATTTTGTGTCAAAACATACAACACAGAAGAAGCGGCTAAAGCGATTCAGTCCGCCGTCGGTTCGCAGACGGCGGTACTCAGCCTGCAGAACGGGGTTGATGCCGTTGAGCGGATCGGAAAAGTTGTCGGCGTGGAGCATGTCCTCGGAGGCGCGACCTGGATCTCGTCTGCGGTGGAGGCGCCCGGTGTCATCAAGCAGGTCTCCCAGTTCCGCCGAATCGTCTTAGGAGAATTGGACGGGACGCGCTCCCTGCGCATCCAATCCATTTATGAGGTGTTGCAAAAAACAGGAGCCACTGTCGAAGTCTCAGATGCTATCTTCAAAATCCTGTGGACCAAATTCGTCTTCATTTCATCGGCCAGCAGCCTGGGCTCACTGACTCGCCTGCCGATGGGTGACTATCGGTCGATCCCAGAGACGCGTACCATGATCACCGCTCTGATGGGTGAAGTTGAAACCCTGGCGCGCGCGCAGGGAATCATGCTTGATGAGGATGTCGTTCAGAAATCACTCGAATTTATAGACAACGCGGCCCCGCACATCAAGGCCTCCATGCAACTCGACGTGGAGGGCGGCCGCCGGACCGAACTGGACTCGATGGTAGGCGTGATCGGGCGGAAGGGACGTGAACTGGGCGTCCCGACCCCGGTTGCGGACCTCATTTTCGCCTCCCTGCTGCCCGTTGAGCTGAAAGCGCGAAACGGCGCCTCCTCTTCTTAGAAGTATTCTGTGAAATATGACAAAAGGCAGTTGACTTTCGATAAACAGATTCGTAAAATGGAACTAATAACTACCCTTTAGAGACGAATTTCTGACAAATCATGTGATTGGTGATTTTCCTCCTTTCGAGGCTACAGATGTCACACTTGTCGATTACTCTGCAAATTGGAATTTCCGCATCGGCCGGGCAAAACAGGATTGCCCTGGTCAAAGATTTCATATAGCGCCATTGAGCAATGTCCATTGCTCGTGGCGTTTTTATTTTTAGGAGATCAAAATGAACGAGCCTTTACCGGTAGAGATCATCGCCTACGCGCCCACCGCCTTTTATCATTGCACGCATTGCGAAGTGGCCTGGCAGGAAATGGGCAAGTCAAATCGCGTGCATGAGGAGCAGTTGGAAAGCAGTCTGCCCGAGGATCTAATCAAGGAATATCAGGTTGTATCAGAGTGGGTTAGGGAAATATTTCGAATACATTGTGACCGCATCGTCCTAAAGGTAATTGATGCCGCGTCCATCGAGGGATTCTATAAGTCGTTGAGATACAATGCCCGCCGCTACCCGGCAGTCATTGTAAATGGCAAGTCCAAATTTATTGGCAGTCAGATGCTGTCAGCCGCGGGCGAGGAGATCGCTCACCAGTTGGCGGGTCAACCCGTGGAAGCGTAAATGCTTTGGCGAGGATCCGCTGAAAGGAGGTAGATGGAAAGTAGTCAGAACTATTGCAAGCCAGAGATGAGAAGAGGAGAGATCATCCTACTGGCACATACGTCAGTAAATCCGTCAATTTCGTCTAACGCAATATGCGAACGGAGGAAGTTATGAATACTCTTTGGGTTGTTGTTATTGCTGTTGTTGTCATCTACGTGGCGTACAACTTCTACGCCAAGCAGATCGACAAGAATGTCATCAAATCAGATGCCAAAAGGGCCACACCTGCGAAGATGTACATGGACGGTGTGGACTTTATGCCCACCACCCGCAACGTGTTGTACGGCTATCACTTCAAATCCATTGCTGCGGCGGGTCCGATTGTTGGTGTGATCACGGCGGCCAACCTATGGGGCTGGCTGCCTGCCATCCTCTGGCTGATGGTCGGTGTCTCGTTCATCGGCTGGGCGAGCGATTATAGCGCCATCGTAGTGGCAGTCCGCAACGATGGGAACAGCATGAGCGCAGTCAGTCACAAACTCATCGCTCCACGCACCCGTACCATCCTGTTCACTTTCATCTTCTTCTACCTGCTCCTGGTAGCTGGAGCATTCATGGGAATTATGTCAGCTTTGATGGCCGCCCGTCCTGATGTGCCCTTCGGCATCATCATGCTGGGGATCATGGGCTTCCTAGCTGGACAGATGCTCTACAAGTGGAAGATGGACCTGATCCTGGTGACAGCCATCGTAGTCGTTGTGACCCTCTTGGCAATGATCTTTGGTCCTTTCCGCGCCGTCAACGCGGAAGGCGCTCTCGATTTCACACAGGGTCCAATCAGTTCTGTGGTACTTGGCTTCAACAATGCAGTAAACAAGGTTACCGGCGGGAATGCGGTCATGACGGTCACTGACCCGACCAACGCAGATCCGCGTGTCCCTGCGCCTAACGCAGAAGGAGTGCGTGCGAGCACAGCGGTCTACAACGCTGACACAGGCGAGATCAAGACCATGCCTGCTTATCTCTTCTGGGCGCTCTTCCTGCTTGTATTTTCGTATCTGGCATCCACCCTGCCGATCTGGCGCTTTGCGCAACCAGTCAATTACATCGGCTTCTGGGTCACATTGCTGACCATCGGACTCAGCGCCATCGGCGCAGTCCTGGCACCGTTCATCAAACCGGAAATCGGTGTCTTTGCTCTCAAACCGGTGATAACCTATGGCTTCGCGTATGATGCAGCCAAAGCCTGGCAACCCCTCTGGCCGATGCTCTTTGTGACCATTGCCTGTGGCGCCATCTCAGGCTGGCACGCATTGATTGGATCCATCGGCACAGCCCGTCAGTTGGAATATGAGACGGACGCCCTGCCCGTGGGCGGCGGCGCGATGTTCACCGAGAACACACTGGCTTTGCTCTCACTCGTCGCCGTTTCCATCGCAGGGACAGGCGGCGGTGCTGGCCGCTTTGCAGCTGGAGTTGGCAGTCTGCTGACAGTGCTCTTCGGTGACGGCTTCAAGTTGTTTGGCACAGCCCTGGGCTTCGGTGCTTTCATGATCATCGTGTTGACCGTGACCCAGTTGGTTTTCCGCGTCATGCGCGTGACCCTCACCGAGTGGGTCAGTGAAGCGGTTCCGGTTCTAAAGAACATGCACGTCTCAACGGTCATCTCGATGTTGCTCACCATTCTCCTGGTATTAACCGGTACCTGGGTATATCTATGGCAGTTGTTTGGCGCCGCCAATCAATTGATGGCCGCGTTGAGCCTTCTCATCGTGACCGTGTGGCTGAGGGAGCAAAAGAAGAATCCTTCTTATGCCTTGTGGCCGATGCTGTTCATGTATGTCACTACATTAGCTGCTACCCTGATCACCGCTCGCAACTTGTTTGTGACCATCGTACCCAAGGGCGGCACAGCAGCAGCCGGTGCCTGGGCGATGATCTTGATTTCCGTCCTGCTATTCATAACTGCTTTGGTTATTGGCTGGGATGGCTATCAAGCCTACCAACGTTATTCGAAAGGTGGTGTGGTTAAGAAAGCTCCCGCCGCTGCCGATGACTAGTTAAAACGCGAAAAGGGAGACGCGGCTTCGCGTCTCCCTGCTCTCGAAACTGTTTCCGTACTATGATCAATCGCGCTCGCTGACAGCGCGAGCCAGTTCACGCAGGGCTCCGAAATATCGGACTGCATCCAGGGTGCGAAGATCAGGAAACGGCACATGCACTTCAAGGTTCGGCGTGTCTCTGCGCAAACTAAAGCGCACATAGCGCGGAGAAAATTTTTGCATCGGGACGGCAAGCTTCTCTAGTGTTGCAGTCGCCAGATCCAGCAATCCCTTTGGCGCCAGCAATTGCGCACCCTGGTAGGATTTGCTTTCCCATTTTCGCTCGCCAACCTGCTTCAAGACATTGCGTCCACTCCAGGTTTTCGAGTCAACAAGTTCAAGGTCCACGAGCGGTGCGGTGCTGAGTTGAGCGCGAAAGATGACAATATCGTCGCGTCCCTGAAAATGGGCCGCGATGGTCATCCAGAAAACATCGCGCGGTTTAAACACCAGCAGGGTTTCCAATCGGCGAAACGGCTTTTTGGCGTGAGCGATGACCATTTCCGCCACAGAGGTACCCAGCCAGCGGAAAGTAGTACGCTGTCCAATATCTGGAAGTCCGTTTTGCATCCATTTCAAAAGTGCGTCGCCGCGCCGAAGGTTGTAGATCACGCCAAATGCAAACCAGCCCATGATGATGACAACGGCAAGAACCAGGAAATATTGTGGATTCACATCGCACCTCGGCGATCAATTGGAATTATTGACATCAGTATAATATGAAAAAGGATCAAGTTCAATCAGGAGCCGGTAGAAGTCGCTGGCAGGCGATCCGTGAATTCTTATATGGCATGTTCGGCATGGAGATCGCTGAGCATGCCATGGAAATGCGCTCCAGCCTTGAAAGTATTTTCATGCTGGGGACGGTGGGAGATATGCTTGGGGTGCCAGTTTTGCCCCCATATTATAGTTTGCGCCTTTTACC
>Ga0210377_10002289_pt1 | contig 16864 bp, 13 predicted proteins | sample PLM4_65_b1redo_FD_155480 | JGI IMG/M metagenome (GOLD analysis project Ga0210377, IMG submission 155480) | Groundwater sediment microbial communities from an aquifer in East River, Colorado, USA - PLM4_65_b1 redo | ecosystem: Environmental > Terrestrial > Soil > Riparian zone | place: USA: East... | reverse complement strand
TTTCCGGACCTCCTGGCGGTGCAGCTGGAGGAACATCAGGTGCTGGCACGATGGAACAGTAACGGATTGGTGAATCGTCAGGGAGAAGTATTTTTCGCGGATAGCGAGCATGAACTGCCGAGTTTCATCGGTCCGGAAGGCACATCGGCCGAAGTAACGCACCAGTATGCAGAGTTCAGCCATCAGCTTGGAGCCCTGGATTTGCTCACAACAAAGCTGGTCTTGTCACCACGCCATGCCTGGCAAATACGCTTGAGCAACGGCATGGTGCTGGAGTTGGGACGCGAGGATGTGCAGCATCGTTTGGCGAGATTCGTGGCTGCGTATCCCTACAGTCTGAAAATTGAGGATGCCAGAAAAGGCGCAGGTGGCGCGGTGGAATATGTGGATTTGCGCTATCGAAACGGATTCGCCGTAGGAAAGCAGAGAACAAACAGCAGGGCGCAGCGTGCAGATGTGTTGTCACAAATGCGCCACGAGTCTGGAAGAAATATGCCGCACAGCATTATGAACAGATCAGTCTTTTGTGCTGTCGCCTGATAACTGGAGAAAGTAAAGATGAGCAGGAACAGGGAAACAAAAAATCTGGTGGTTGGACTGGACATCGGCACGTCAAAAATCGTGGTCATCGTCGGCGAAATCAAGCCTGACAGCATGCTGGAAGTGATCGGCATGGGCATGCACGAATCATCCGGAATGAAAAAAGGCATGGTGGTCAATATCGAAGCAACCGTGAGTTCGATCCAGCGCGCGCTGGAAGAAGCGGAGTTGATGGCGGATTGCAAAATCCGCGAGGTCTACACTGGTATCGCGGGCAGCCACATTCGCAGCATCAATTCGCGCGGCATGGTCAAGATCAAGGAAAAAGAAGTAGTGCATGCCGATATCGAACGGGTGGTCGAAACAGCCAGCTCGATAAGTCTGCCGGGCGACCAGCAGATACTGCACATCCTCGAGCAGGAATTCAGCATAGACGGCCAGGATGGAATCAAAAAGCCGTTAGGTATGAGCGGGATGCGCCTGGACGTCGAAGTGCACATCGTCAGCGGTGCGGTGTCGGCAGTGCAGAACATCATGAAGTGCATCCATCGTTGCGGATTGGAAGTCAACGAACTGATCCTTCAGCCGCTGGCTTCGAGCAAAGCGGTGCTTGAAGAAGATGAGAAGGAACTGGGCGTGTGCCTGGTGGACATCGGTGGCGGCACCACCGACATCGCGGTATTCACTGGTGGCGCGATACGTCATACCGCTGTGATACCGATCGCAGGTGACCAGATCACCAATGACATCGCGATGGCATTGCGTACCCCGACCCAGGATGCCGAGGACATCAAGATCAAGCACGGCTGCGCATTGCGCCAACTGGCAGATGCTGGTGCGATCGAGGTGCCCGGGGTGGGCGAGCGGGGGCCGCGCATGTTGTCGCGCCAGACCCTGGCCGAAGTGATCGAGCCGCGCGTTGAGGAATTGTATTCACTTGTGCAGCAGGAACTGCGCCGCAGCGGATTCGAGGATTTGCTGTCGTCAGGAATCGTGATTACCGGTGGCAGCAGTGCCATGCAAGGCATGGTCGAGCTGGGCGAGGAGATATTCCATCTACCGGTACGGCTGGGTGTCCCGAAATATGTCGGCGGTTTGTCGGACGTGGTGAAAACGCCGCGAATGGCAACCGGAGTGGGGTTGCTGTTGTACGGCCTGGAGCACCATCGCCGCGTGGAAGAGACACGCATGCAATCGAACTCGTTTGGTGATGTGCTGGCAAGAATGAAGACATGGTTTCAGGTGAATTTTTAAATTCATTGTTCGGGCGCATCGCGGTGTTGCGCAATGCATCCTGAAGCGGGCTAAGCAGGCAATCCGCGTAGCGGATGCTCGCAAAAATGAATTTGCAGGGCTGTATTGATTGGGTTTTAGGATGAGGTCAGGGTTGATTTTGAATTTACGAAAAGGAGATGGCGATGTTTGAAATATTGGAAACACAAACTCAGGATGCAGTAATCAAGGTGATTGGCATAGGCGGTTGCGGAGGTAATGCCGTGGATCACATGATAGAGCAGGGTGTGCAAGGGGTCGAATTCATCGTTATCAATACCGATGCGCAGGCTCTCAAACGCAGCAAGGCACGCATCCAGTTGCAGATCGGGGCATCAATAACCAAAGGATTGGGTGCGGGAGCCAAGCCGTCGGTAGGACAGGCGGCAGCGGAAGAGGATCGCGATCGTATCAAGGAGATAATCAGCGGTGCGCATATGGTTTTTATCACTGCAGGGATGGGCGGCGGTACAGGAACAGGTGCCGCGCCTATCGTCGCCCAAATCGCAAGGGAGCTGGATATCCTTACCGTGGCGGTGGTAACCAAACCTTTCGCTTATGAGGGTAACAGGATGCGTTTTGCCAAGGCAGGTATAGCGACGCTGCACGAGTATGTGGATTCATTGATCATCGTGCCGAATTCAAAATTGATGGAAGTGCTGGGCAACGATGTCACTGTGCCTGAGGCCTTCAAGGCGGCCAATGGTGTACTGCAGGGCGCAGTGGCGGGCATCGCCGAGGTTATCAATGTGCCAGGTTTGATCAATGTGGACTTTGCCGATGTGCGCACCGTTATGTCCGAGAATGGCATGGCAATGATGGGGTCGGCAGTCGCGTCGGGTTCTGATCGTGCCCGTGTCGCGGCCGAGCGGGCGATTGCCAGCCCGTTGCTCGAGGACGTGGATATGACCGGTGCGCGCGGCGTGCTGGTGAATATCACATCCTCAAGCCAGCTGAAGCTGAAGGAGATCGATGATGTGATGGAGTCGGTCCAGTTTGCCGCAGAAGAAGCGACCGTGATCGTCGGCTCGGTATTTGATGAAACCATGGGCGACGAATTGCGTGTGACCGTTGTGGCGACCGGCCTGGGGGCTCCGCAGACACGCAAGCAACCCAAGCCCGAAATCGTCTATCAGAACCAGGATTATCAAAGAACCGGTACGCACGATGAGCCGATCGCAAATGCAGGCGTGAATTATCCGGAATTGGATACGCCGGCATTTATCCGGAGCGGGCGCAGGGCAGCGGTTGATGCGATGGAAAAATCCGGCATGGACACACTGGATATCCCGTCATTCCTGCGTAAACAGGCGGATTAGAAGCACGGTTCATAATCAGTTTGCAAACTTGAGCAAGCCGCGCAGCGATTTTGATTGGCTCTTCGAACATGATTTTTCGTTGTTGCACAAGGCTGTGGTAAAATCATTTTATGATTTCGGTTATCAAAACAGCGATGGTAAAGCAACGCACTTTAAAAAATTCCGTCAGCGTTACGGGGGTTGGATTGCATAGCGGCGAGAAGGTCACGCTCGGTTTGCGTCCCGCGCCGGTCAACACCGGCATAATGTTTCGCCGGGTGGACGTAAAGCCTGTCGAGCAGATCCGTGCGCGTGCAGAACTGGTTCACGATACCCGCTTGTCCACCTGCATGGTGCAAAACGGTGCGCGTGTTGCAACCATAGAACACCTGATGTCGGCGCTGGCCGGATTGGGTATCGACAACGCTTTCGTCGATCTGGACAGTCCTGAAGTGCCTATCATGGACGGTAGCGCCGGAACGTTCGTGTTCCTGCTGCAATCGGCCGGGATCGTGGAACAATCAGCCGCCAAGAAATTCATCCGTATCAAAAAGACAGTGGAAGTTAAACAGGGTGACAAATGGGTGCGTTTCGAACCTTTTAACGGCTACAAATTGACCTTCACCATCAATTTCTCGCATCCGGTGTTCGCCAATACCAGGCAGCATGTCACTGTGGATCTCGGCGAGAATTCCTACATACACGACATCAGCCGGGCGCGTACTTTCGGTTTTATGCAGGAAGTGGAATATATGCGCTCACAGGGACTGGCATTGGGCGGCAGTCTGGACAACGCCATCGTGATGGACGATTACCGGGTGCTGAATGCCGATGGATTGCGTTTTGAGGATGAGTTCGTAAAACACAAGGTGCTCGACGCGATCGGGGATCTTTATTTGCTGGGATATCCGTTGATCGGCGCGTTCTCCGGCTATAAATCCGGTCATGCCATGAACAATGCCCTGCTGCGCGAACTGCTCGCCGATGAGGATGCCTGGGAGTTTGTCACGTTCGATAGCGTCGAAGATGCCCCAGCATTCCTGCGACTTCAATTGCAGTCTGCATGATCAAAGCATCAGCATAGAATTGCTTGCCCGGCACCATTTGGGGATAACGCCGTGCTTAAATCCGGAAAGCCACCAAGCCTTCTTGTTTCCTGAACATATGTTTACCTGCTATATACCCACCACAACATGATCCTATACGCCGCCACGATACTTGTTTCCAGCTTCCTGCTGTTTTTGGTGCAACCCATCATCGCCAAGCAGATCCTGCCCTGGTTCGGAGGCAGCGCAGCAGTATGGACAACGTGTCTGGTATTTTTCCAGTTGGCATTGCTGGGTGGATACGCCTATTCGGATTTTTCAAACCGGGTGCTGAAGCACAGGACGCAAAGCACGATCCATATCGTGCTGTTGCTGGCGAGCCTTGCAGCGCTGCCGATCGTGGCCGCAGCCGGCTGGAAACCGTTAGGAAGCGAAGATCCGCTGTGGCGAATCCTGGGTCTGTTGCTGGTCACCATAGGCCTGCCGTATTTCATGTTATCCACCACCGCGCCGTTGATCCAGTCGTGGTTCGCACGCGAACATGCCGATCCCAAGACCGCCGAGCGTGTGTACCGCTTTTTCGCGCTTTCCAACCTGGGGGCAATCCTGGGGTTGCTCGCATATCCTTTCGCCATCGAGATGTGGGTCTCGACCCGCACCCAGGCCATCGGCTGGAGCGCATGCTATGCACTGTTTGCGCTGCTCTGTATCGGCAGCGCGTGGCGCGCGCGGCGCCTGTCGGATAGCACCGAGGTCGACCCGGCCGAAGTCCCGAAACCGCTTTATGACGCGCTTCCAACTCAACATCCAGTGGCGAGTTCCATTGCCGCTCCCCGGGAAAAGGACTATGTGCTCTGGTTCGTCCTTGCCGCGCTCGCCTCGATGATGCTGCTCGCGGTGACCAACCACATCACGCAAAACGTAGCATCAATCCCGTTCATGTGGGTACTGCCGCTAACTTTGTATTTGATAACGTTCGTGCTGTGCTTCGAGGGACGCGGCGGGCGGGGTTTTTACGTGCGCAAATTCTGGATGCTGCCCACGCTCATCGTCATCTGTCTGATGGCATGGGGCATCACCGCGAAATATGGTTTTCTGGAAATCGATATCGCGATCCCGCTTTATTGCGCAGGACTATTTCTGGTGTGCATGTTCTGTCATGGCGAACTGGCTGCGGCCAAACCGGCAGCGCGTTATTTGACACGTTTTTATTTGATACTCTCGCTGGGCGGTGCTGTCGGCGGCATGTTCGTCGGCCTCCTTGCACCCAATCTTTTCAACGCCTATTGGGAATTGCCGCTGGGGCTGGGCGCGCTGGCGCTGATGGCATTGGTGCTGACCATGCATTATCTCTCCAACCTTGGGCAACGGCCGGCTTATGCCGCGGCACCACTGGCGGCCCTGTTGAGTCTGGTCGCAGTGGTTTATTACGCGTATGACTACAACTGGCTTCTCAAAGAGGGAGGCACTATCCACTCTGTCCGTAATTTTTATGGCCGGTTGAGCGTCAAGCAACTGGGATACAGCGAAACCAGCCCTGATACCCATCGAATATTGATGCACGGCACCATTGTTCACGGCAAGGAATACATTTATGCCCCTTACCGCCGCATCACCACCAGTTATTACACAGAGAGTTCGGGAATCGGCCTGGCGTTATCTCATATTCATCAGGGCCAGCAGCGGCGAGTCGGAGGAGTGGGCATGGGCGTGGGCACGATAGCCGCTTACGGCAAGCAAGGAGATCTTTACAAATTCTACGAGATCAATCCCAAGGTGATCGACATCGCCAGCAATTATTTCTACTACCTTAGCGAAAATCCCGCGCAGATCCAGATCGCGCTGGGTGATGCACGCCTGGTTCTGGAGCGCGAACGGCCCCAGCAATTCGACGTGCTGGCCGTAGATGCTTTTTCGGGCGATGCAGTGCCGGTTCATCTGGTCACGCGCGAAGCGCTGGCAGTTTATCTGAATAATATCCAGCCCGATGGTGCAGTGGCCTTTCATGTTACCAGCCGCTATTTGAGACTGGCACCGGTAATCAAGCAACTGGCGGATGAAGTTGGTTATGAAGCCGTGCTGATCGCTGACCGCTCGGACGAGAATCCCTACGCTTCCCATAGCGATTGGGTGATCGTCACCCGTAACCGGGATTTTCTGGCCGACCCGGAGGTGGTGAAAAAGAGTGTCGCGATCAAACCGATCGCGGGCATGAAAATCTGGACCGACGATTTCAGCAATCTGTTCCAGATACTCAAGTAACGAACGGTAATCGCGAACCGCCTGCTGAGGCGGTCACGAGAGGAACTTCAGGCAGCGTTTGAGCGCGAGCTGATCAAAATCGAGGTAGCGGGCAATGCTGATCATTCGACTGTTGATAGTTATAATCACGTTGCTGCTGGTGCTGAGCGGCGGGATGTATGTGTTCACGCGCGATGAGCGTTATCTCAGATTTGCTTGGCAGACACTGCGATTCACCGGGTTTCTGTTGTTGGTTGTAGTCTTGCTGTATGTATTGGAGCGTTATGTGCTGGTTGGTTGGCGAATCCTTCTCTAGTCTTTTGCTCGCGCCATCCTTTCCAGCGCGCTTTTGAGCGGAGAATCATCAAGGTTCATGCTGAAACCTTTCAGAGCGTTTTGGGCGGTTTTGCTGAGTTTGCGGGGGACCGGGGCGCGTTGCCGAGGTTCGAAAGAGACTTGCACCTTTACACGGATTCCGCTAACCTCACAGCCCCTATTTTGCAACTTGGCGACCATTTCCGGCGCAAGTTGGCGCAATTTAGCCGCGATGGTGGCGTTAGCCGCGGCGATGCTGAGCGTGCCCAGTTGCAGGCCCAGCACTTGCACTTGGGCGGATAGCGCAAGATGGGGCTGCGCGACAGCAATGAAATGGCTTTGCAGGGCCGTGAGGGTTTGCGCCTTGGCCATTAGAGTCCGCAGTTCCTGAGAGCTGCTTAATAGTGATTTGAGTTGCTGCGTCACAAGCTTAGGCTTACACAAGAAGGGGAAAAGATGAATATTATTCTAGTTTCCAGCCATTTGGCAAAGACTCGCAGAATTACACTGGGCAGTTGGCAGTTGCTGGGTTTGTTGCTGATACTTTTCGCGTTGATGCTGGGAGCGGCATTTGCCGTGCAATACTCATTGGTGCGCTTTGCTCCGGATGGATTGGGCGAAGGGATGCGCACTTTGTTATCCAAGGCTTATATCGAAGAGCGTCAAAAGCAGCAGTCCAATCTCTTCAGCAGTCTGGATACCATGGCAAGCCGGATCGGGCAGATGCAATCGCAAGTACAGCGTCTGGATGCACTTGGGTTGCGCCTGGCCAAGCTGACCGGGATGAAGCCGGGTGAGTTCCAATTCGACCAGCTCCCCGCACAGGGCGGTCCACTGGTGATTTTGCCGACCCAGAAAATGTCGGTGAACCTTCTGGACCAGGAACTGAACAGATTGACGCAAGTGGTCAATGATCGCAGCGACAAGTTGATGGCCCTTGAAACCATGTTGCTGCAGAATCAATTGAGCCGAAAATTGCTGCCGACTATCCCGCCCGTCAACGTCGGCTGGTATTCCTCGAATTTTGGCTGGCGCATAGACCCGTTTACCAACGCTAATGCGATGCACGAAGGGGTGGATTTCATGGTGGATGCCGGAACGCCGATCCATGCTTCGGCAGGCGGTGTAGTGGCCTTTGCTTCCTACCATCCCCAATATGGTAATATGGTTGAGATCGATCACGGTAATGATATTGTCACACGCTACGCGCATTGTTCGAAATTGCTGGTGAAAGTTGGCCAAGTGGTGCGCCGCGGCGAGAAGATCGCCGAGGTTGGAAGTACCGGCCGGTCTACCGGTAACCACTTGCACTTTGAGGTTCGCTATCAAGGTGTCGCCCAGAACCCGGTGCGCTTCCTGCAAAAAACCTCCAGTTAATAGTGATGGGAGCTTCTAAAAATTCAGAGTTCGCCCAAATGCAAGGCGTGGAAAAATTTCGCAGCGCCACATATAATTAATATGTAAGCAAGAAATTTTATCCGCAACGCAGCAGTTGGGATACAACGAAGTTGCAGTGAAGGCTATCCGCAACGCAGCAGTTGGGATGAAATGTGGATTTTTAGAGGCTCCCTGATGGATATTGGTGAGGGTGAGGTGGTGATTGCCTCACCCTTAATTTTTTGTAATTGAGAACTGTAATTATTTTGTTGTTTGGGAAAACATGATTTCCAGTTTGCTGAAAAGTATCTTCGGTAGCCGCAACGATCGCTTGCTCAAGGAATACCGAACCTCCATCCAATCAATCAATAAGCTGGAAGCCGATATCGCCAAATTGAGCGATATCGAATTACGCCAGAAATCCGACAGTTTCAGACAGCGTTTTGCCAAGGGCGAATCACTGGATGCCCTTCTTCCGGAGGCGTTTGCCGTAGTGCGCGAAGCGAGCACCCGTGTGCTGGGGATGAGGCACTATGATGTGCAACTGATCGGCGGTATGGCTCTGCATCATGGCAAGATCGCCGAAATGCGTACCGGTGAAGGCAAGACGCTGATGTCAACTTTGCCGGCTTACCTGAATGCGATTTCCGGCAAGGGTGTGCATGTGGTCACCGTGAATGATTATCTGGCCAGACGTGATGCTGAGTGGATGGGCAAGGTGTATCGCTTTCTTGGATTGTCGGTGGGCGTGATCTTGTCGCAGATGCCGTCAGGAGATAAACACGCTGCCTATGCCGCCGACATCACCTACGGCACCAACAACGAATTCGGTTTCGATTACCTGCGCGACAACATGGCGACGCATGTAGACGAGCGTTTCCAGAGAACCCTCAATTACGCCATCGTGGACGAGGTCGACTCTATCCTGATAGACGAGGCGCGAACCCCGCTGATCATTTCCGGGCAAGCTGAAGACAACGTGGATATATATGTGCGCATCGACAAGCTGGTTTCACAGCTGGTGCGCAAGGCAGGAGAAATTGAGAATGAGGGTCCCGGTGACTTCAGCGTGGATGAGAAGAACCATCAGATACTGCTCACAGAATCCGGTCATGAGCACGCCGAGAACATACTCACTGAGGCAGGGCTGCTGCCGGTAGGCGGAAGTTTGTACGATCCCGCGAACATCACCCTGATACACCACTTGTATGCCGCATTGCGTGCGCACAACCTGTTTTTCCTTGACCAGCATTATGTGGTTCAGGATGGCGAAGTGGTGATCGTCGATGAATTTACCGGCCGTTTGATGTCCGGGCGCCGCTGGTCGGATGGCCTGCACCAGGCAGTGGAAGCAAAAGAAGGCGTGTCCATCCAGAAGGAGAACCAGACGCTGGCATCGATCACGTTCCAGAATTATTTCCGTCTTTATAAAAAGTTGGCGGGTATGACCGGCACGGCGGATACCGAGGCATACGAATTCCAGCAAATATACAATCTGGAAACCGTGATCATCCCGCCGCATCGGCCGACCATCCGCAACGATATGATGGACAAGGTATTTCTCACTGCCAAGGAGAAATACCAAGCCGTGATCGGTGATATCAAGGACTGTTATGAGCGCGGACAGCCGGTACTGGTGGGCACGACCTCGATTGAAAATTCCGAATTGCTGTCCGGGTTACTGGAGCGGGAAAAGTTTCCGCACCAGGTGCTGAATGCCAAGCAACATGAACGTGAGGCGCAAATAATCGCGCAAGCGGGTCAACCCAAGATGGTGACCATCGCCACCAACATGGCGGGTCGTGGTACGGACATCGTGCTTGGCGGCAATGTCGAGAAGCAGATCGAGCTGGTTCGTGAAGATACCGGCATGGATGAAGCAGCGAAAGATAAACGTATCGCCCAGATGAAAGCAGAATGGCAGCAGCTGCACCAGCAGGTGTTGGACAGCGGCGGTTTGCATATCATCGGAACCGAACGCCACGAATCGCGCCGGGTTGATAACCAGTTGCGGGGACGTTCCGGCCGCCAGGGCGACCCGGGTTCCAGCCGATTCTATTTGTCGCTGGAAGATCCGTTGCTGCGAATTTTTGCCTCGGATCGGGTCGCGGCGATCATGAATAAATTCAAGATGCCTGAAGGCGAGGCGATCGAGCATAGCTGGGTGACCCGCGCTATCGAAAACGCACAGCGCAAAGTAGAGGCGCGCAACTATGACATGCGCAAGCAGATTCTCGAGTACGACGATGTGGCCAATGATCAGCGCAAGGTGATCTATCAGCAACGCAGCGAGTTGCTGGAAAGCGTGGACATATCGGAAACCATCAATGCGATGCGGGATAGTGTGCTTGAAGATACCATCAGCCAGCACATTCCTCCCCACGCTATGGAAGAGTTATGGGATGTGCCCGCGCTGGAAATGGTGTTGAGTGCCGAATTTCGCCTTGAGCTGACCTTGATACAGTGGCTTGAAGAGGATAAGAAGCTGAACGAGGATGGTTTGCGCTTGCGCATCAGGGAGCAGGCCCGGCAGTTGTACCATGCAAAAGTCGGAGCGGTGGGTGCGGAAGCCATGCATCATTATGAGCGCGCCATCATGCTGCAAAGTATCGATGTGCATTGGCGAGAGCATCTGGCTGCGCTCGACCATTTGCGCCAGGGAATACATCTGCGCGGCTATGCACAAAAAAATCCAAAACAGGAATACAAGCGGGAAGCTTTCGAACTGTTTGCCATGATGCTGGAAGCTATCAAGCGTGAAGTAACCCAGGTGCTGATGACTGTGCAGGTACGCAGCGAGGAAGATGTCGAATTTGCAGAGGCTCCGCCTGCACCGGGAAATGTGCAGTATCATCACTCCGACTACGATCAGGCGTTGGCACAGGCAGCAGACCAACAGTCAACCGATGAAGAGCATAAGCCGTTTGTACGCGAGGGGCAGAAAGTGGGTCGAAACGACCCGTGTCCATGCGGATCCGGCAAAAAATACAAGCAGTGCCATGGCAAATTGAGCTGATTGATATGGGAGAAGCTGATGTCTTTAATCATTGATACGCTGCGAACCTCGACAATTACCGAAGAATTGAGCGAAGCCGAAATAGAAATCCTTGCTGAACTGTCCGAGATCCAGGACTATAAGGCCGGTACTGCGATCGTCAAGCAGGGAGACGAACTCCCGGACAATCTTTACATTCTTGCGCATGGCGATATCGAGGTAAAGATCAAGAACGGGACCGAGGAATCCACCATTCACATCCTCAAGCCCGGCGATCTGGCGGGAATAATCAACTTCGTGGGCGGCGCGCAGAGCAGTGCGACACTATTTGCGGTCGGCAATACCAAGGTGTTGAGCCTGGAACGGGCCAAGTTCGAGACGCTGATCAATTCCCATCCAATGATAGTTTACAAAGTGATGCGCGGCGTGGTGCGCAACGTCCATGGCATCGTTCGGCGGGTAAACAGCGAAACCGCTGAGCTGAGCAACTATATCTATCGTGCTCGCGGCCGTTACTGATGAAACTACTGATATGACTACTAGCCATCTGACTAACCCAGCAAAAGACGCTGGGCAAGTCATTGGTTATAGCCATTCCACTAGGTTGCCAAACAACGGCAACCTAGTGGCTCGTTATGACACTAACCAAAGAATCGCTTTGTCATGCCGGTTAATCTGACATCCCCCGTCGCGGCACACTTGTTGCCCGTAACGGGCTTAACTCTGGGCATTTCGGAAGCGAATATCAAACGCCCCGATCGCAAGGATCTGTTGGTGATGCAACTGAGCGAGGGCTCACGAGTAGCTGGCGTGTTCACCACGAATCGCTTTTGTGCCGCGCCGGTGATCGTTGCGCGCGAACATCTGGCGCAGGCAAAGGGCATACGCGCGCTGCTGGTCAACACCGGCAATGCCAATGCCGGAACCGGCGAACAGGGCATGCAGGATGCACGCACCTGCTGTGCCGCATTGGCCGGTTTGCTGAACTGCAAGGCATCGCAGATATTGCCGTTCTCCACCGGCGTGATCATGGAGCCGTTGCCGGTAGGCAAGATAGCCGCAGGCTTGCCGGGCGCTGTAGCGAACATGCGAGCGGATAACTGGCTCGACGCCGCGCACGCGATCATGACCACCGACATCGTCGCCAAGGCGGTCTCCAGACAGGTAAAGATAGATGGTGTAACCATCACCATCACCGGCATCGCCAAAGGTTCCGGCATGATCCATCCGAACATGGCGACCATGCTCGGCTATATAGCCACCGATGCGGCAATAGCCCGACCCGTATTGCAGCGGATGGTTCGTGAAGCAGCCAACCGGTCATTCAACTGCATCACCGTGGACGGCGACACTTCCACCAACGATGCGCTGATGCTGATCGCCACCGGCAAGTCCGCCTTGCCTGAAGTGAAAACTGCCGGCAGCAAAGCCGGCAAGGCATTGCAATCAGCCATCAGCGAAGTTGCAATCTATCTTGCACAAGCCATCGTGCGCGACGGCGAGGGCGCTACCAAGTTCATCACTGTGCATGTCGAAGGCGGCAAGAGCGAGTCAGAATGCAGGCAGATCGGTTTCGCGATCGCGCATTCGCCGCTGGTCAAGACCGCGTTCTTCGCCTCCGATCCCAACCTCGGACGCATCCTGGCCGCGATCGGTTATGCGGGAATTGACGATCTGGATGTTGACGCACTCAAACTGTATCTGGATGATGTGCTGGTTGCCGAAAATGGCGGTCGCGCAGCCAGCTACCGCGAGGAAGACGGCCAGCGCGTGATGCAGCAAAGCGACATAACCATACATGTGGTGCTGAATCGCGGTGCGGCGAATGCCACGCTTTGGACTTGCGACTTTTCCTATGACTATGTGAAGATCAACGCCAGTTATCGCAGCTAACTATTTTTTGAGTATTAATAGGGGTAAAAATATGAAAAGAGCATTCTTCAAATTTCTTCTGGTTGCTATATCCATTTTTGCCGTCGGGTGTGGCGATCAGTCACAGAAAGATGCCGCCAGTTATCAGGAGGGTATAGATGCATATGCCCAAGGCAACTTTGCGGTCGCACTGAAAAAGTTGCAGCCGATGGCAGAGCAAGGCAATGCAGATGCCCAGCTCAGGCTTGGCTTGATGTACCGCGAAGGCAAGGGTGTTCCTCAGGATGACAAGCAAGCATTGGCATGGTTGAGCAAGGCAGCCGAGCAGGGACAAGCCGAGGCGCAGGAGAATCTTGGTCTGAGTTACGCAAAGGGGCTGGGCGTTGAGAGGGATTGGGTGCAGGCCGACAAATGGTTCAGCTTGGCAGCGGCTTCCGGAAAGGAATCGGCTATCAATAACCAGAAAGTGGTCGAAGTCCACATGCAGCCAGATAAAATCGCTGAAGCGAATGCGTTGGCCAAGGAGTGGTTGGCGAAGCACAAGAAATGACCGGTCTTGCCTGAGAGCTTGCAAACCCTGAAGCTTTCTTAATAAACAGGTAATAGCCAAATGGACAAACTCGACCGCTTTCTCGACCGCGCCGAACGGCTGATGGAAAAATTGGAGCGCACACTGCCCAAGTTTGCATCAGGAAGCGCACCGGACTGGAGTTCAGCGCATGCTTTCCGCTGGGAGCAAGGCAGACTGGTTACGGTGCCACACCCGCATCGCATCCGTCTAGCCGACCTGCTGGTCATCGAGGACCAGAAGCAAATCATCGCGCAGAATACCCGCCAGTTCGTGCAAGGCCGCACGGCCAACAACGTGCTGCTCACCGGCTCGCGCGGCACCGGCAAATCATCGCTGGTCAAGGCGCTGCTCAATGAATACGCAGCGGACGGACTACGCCTGATCGAAGTCGGCAAGCTGGCACTGGCGGATCTGCCGCACATCATCGCGCTGGTCGCGGGCAGGCCGGAGCGTTTCATCCTGTATTGCGATGACCTGTCGTTCAATGCTGACGAGCCGGGCTATCAGGCGCTCAAGGCCGCGCTCGACGGCTCGCTGGTGGCCTTCTCCGACAACCTGCTGATCTATGCTACCTCCAACCGACGCCACCTGATGCCGGAATCGATGCAGGATAATCTCGCGACGAAATATGTCGGCGATGAGATACACCCGGGGGAAAGCGTGGAAGAAAAAATCTCGTTGTCTGAACGCTTTGGCTTGTGGGTGTCGTTTTATCCGTTCACGCAGGATGAATATCTCGCGATCGTCGCGCACTGGTTGCGGCATTTCGGTGTGACTGCTGAGTTTGATGAAGTTGCGCGCCAGGCGGCGCTGCAATGGGCGATACAGAGGGGGTCGAGGAGTGGCAGGGTGGGGTGGCAGTTTGCGAGGGATTGGGCAGGACGAAATTAATTATTCCGTTCGCCCTGAGGTATCGAAGGGTGAGCACCTGCAAAATAGCGCGTAGGTTGGGTTAGCAGCTTTATCGCGTAACCCAACATCAAAACCAACACCGCCGGGGGCAGCCCGGCAGCTGGTTACTTTCTTTTGCTTCGCCAAAAAGAAAGTAACCAAAGAAAAGGCGACCCCGGTTTGCCGCCCCTGCGGGGTTCCCTGCGTTGCTCGACTGGTCAGGCCTCCTCATAAACTCGCACGACCCGCTGCGTAGTCACGTGCTCGAACATATTCGTCGGACTACCCCTGCCAGCCTGCGCTACTCGGCGGCGCACAGGGGATGAAAAAACCAAAATCGCAGACCCTTATGGTGGGCAACATGCTGCCCACCATACTCAAGTAGATGGCCAAAACATTTCGACTCATGTACATTGGAATCAGTTAATCCCGATTAGCTTTCCACTTCGTTATCTCGCTGGAGCTAAAATATATGAAATATAAATCATGCTGTCCTAAATGCGATAAGCCCCAATCTAGGTGGGAGGCTTTCGAACCATTTCCTGGCTTTGCCAATCAATGCAGAGGGTGCGGGACCGATTACAAAGTAGGCAAGTTTTCAAGCTTCTTCGGCGCTGTTATTGGGTTGGTAATTGTAGGGTGTTTAATTTCTGCAGATAAAGATTTTATTACTTGGCCAGCCGCTCTTATCGTTACATCTATTCTTCTGAGTACCACGGTCTATGCAAGCCCATATTTTACTAAGCTTGTGGAGTTGAAGGAATCTGATAGAAACATAATTAACAAATGGATGCTTCCATTTTTACGGTGGCAAATATTTATAATTATTTTCGTAATCCTTCTAATTCTGGCAAATGCTTTTACTCTAGTAATGAACCAAAAAAGTTTAAATGTCAGTTGCTGTACACAGGAAATGATTGAAAAAGTAGAGTCCGTCGAGAAACTAAAATTAGTTATTCAATCAGAAAATAACTTTTTCTTATCACTTTCTAAGCTGTATAAATCATTGCTTAAATTAAATGTCTCCATTTCAATTTTCGTATTGTTTTATTTAATTTCTAACCTGCTTTTCTATTTCAAAGTACGCGGCTCACATAACAATAGCATCGAAAAAGAAGCCGCTACGTAACCGGCCAAGTTAGGGTGGGGGCGAAGTGCTCAAAGGAGGTTTTTGCTTTTTCTTCCCCTGTGCGCCGCCTCGATCAGCCGCAAGGAAGCGGAGGTTTAGGCGAGCACTGTTCGAGTCCCGCAGTGGGGCGCGGGGTGTGCGCCCCGCCAGGTCGAGTTGCGCAGCCCCGCTTGCTTGCGGCTGATCGAGGGTACCCCGCAGGGGCGGCAAACCGGGGTCGCCTTCTTTTTGGTTACTTTTTCTTTGGCGAAGCAAGAAAAAGTGACTGATGAAACTACTAGCCATCTGACTAACCCAGCAAACGACGCTGGGTAAGTCATTGGTTATAGCTGCCGGGCTACCCCCGGCGGTTTTGATTTTGATTGCTGGGTATCGCTACGCTCAACCCAGCCTACAAGCTGTTGGTGAAAATAAGAATGGGGTTTCATTGAATCACCCGATTGAAAAAACCAAAATCGTCGAGGTCGCCGCCGCTGTGCTGCAAAAGCCAGACGGCACATTTCTATTAGCCCAACGTCCATCCGACAAAATCTGGGCCGGCTATTGGGAATTCCCCGGCGGCAAGATCGAACCCGGCGAGACACCCTATCATGCACTGGTGCGCGAACTGCGCGAGGAACTGGGCATCACGGTCACAACCGCCTACCCGTGGGTGACGCGCGTGTACACCTATCCGCACGCGACGGTGCGGCTGAATTTTTTCCGTGTGACGGCGTGGAGCGGGGAGTTGCATCCGCATGAGGGGCAGCAGTTTGCTTGGCAGTCCCCCACCCCGACCCTCCCCCGGGGGGAGAGGGAGATGGTTTCTCCGCTATTGCCTGCCAATGCGCCGATACTGCGCGCGCTGTCATTGCCAACTCTGTATGCGATCAGCAATGTGGCCGAGCTGGGCGAGCAGGAATTCATGCGACGGCTGGAGGCTGCTCTGCGGAATGGTTTGCGGATGGTGCAGTTGCGCGAGAAAAATCATTCGCGCGAGGCGTTGCGGGCGCTGGCGCTGAAGATGTTGCCGCTGCTGCGGCAACATGATGCGCGTCTGATCATCAATGCCGACATTGCGCTGGCACAGGAGATCGGTGCCGACGGGGTACAACTTACCGGCGCGCAGCTGGCCGAGTTGCGCGAGCGTCCGGCGTTGGATTGGTGCGCGGCCTCCTGCCACAACGCGGAGGAGTTGCGCCGGGCCGAAGCGCTGGGTTGCGATTTCGCGTTGCTGAGCCCGGTGCTGTCTACGCAGTCGCATCCGGGTGAGCCGCATCTGGGCTGGGAAAAATTCGCGGCGATCGCGGCGGGATCATCGATCCCGGTGTATGCGCT
>Ga0210377_10002288_pt1 | contig 16865 bp, 17 predicted proteins | sample PLM4_65_b1redo_FD_155480 | JGI IMG/M metagenome (GOLD analysis project Ga0210377, IMG submission 155480) | Groundwater sediment microbial communities from an aquifer in East River, Colorado, USA - PLM4_65_b1 redo | ecosystem: Environmental > Terrestrial > Soil > Riparian zone | place: USA: East... | reverse complement strand
CCAGTGGTAGTGACATTGACGATAATATTCAACGATACACTACTGGCGGCCGGCAAAGCCCCTACAACCCATATCCCCGTAGTTCTATTATAAGTGCCAGAGCCACTATCCGAAACATACGTTATCCCTGCCGGGAGCAGGTCTTTTACTGTCACACCTGTGGCAGTCTCGGTGGCACTATTATTGGTAACAGTGATCGCAAAAATAACTGCATCTGCTCTATTGGGTGCAGTATTACTCACGGTCATTGCCAAAGATAAATCTACAGTCCTGGGCGTTACATCGACACTAGCAGAATTGTTCGTCAGATCGGGGTCAATCGGTGTAGACGCTGTTATTTGTGCAGTATTTGTCTTTGTCCCCGTGGTAGTGGCTGTAGTAGTGATGTTCAAAGAAACACTACCACTTGTTCCGATATTTCCTACCGTCCAAACTCCCGTTCCGCTGTTATAAGCTCCTGCGCTGTTGTCTGAAACATAGGTCAACCCGGCAGGCAGAATATCCTGAACGGTCACGCCCGTGACAGCATCGGTTGTACTTGTATTTGTAACGGTGATCGTATAAACGACATTGTCCGCTTTGTTCGGTGTTGCGTTATTTACGCTGATCGCCACTGCCAGGTCCGCATTGCCCACTTGCATCAATGGCGCAGCCTTCACCGGCGCAGGCAGGCGTGTGACACCCGCCATACCGGTCAATAAACAGATCAGCAGGAACGAAAAGGATATCAGGCGAAGGGGGTGTGTTTTATGTTTCATCAGGCTGTTAAAAACAAACATCATCCAAGACACATCAGATACCTAATATCCGATCATCTCTGGATGATGCTATTATACGCCACCATAGTTCGAAGCGCTACACCCCGTACTTTTGGTCAGCGCACCTCCACCACCAGCTTGACGGCGGTCCTTACCTTCTCATCAATGGTCACATCTACAAACTCCGGCACACAAAATACTTCAATGCCATCGTTCTTGAGGTAACCAGTTGCCAGCACCAACGCCTTGACGGCTTGATTCACGGCCCCGGCACCGATGGCCTGCACTTCCGCCCGTTTGAATTCACGGACCACGCCTGCGATTGCACCGGCAACTGCAGATGTACGGGAGTTGGCTGAAACTTTGATCATTTCCATAATGAGCCTCCCAACAATGCAAGAAGAGTTGATAAGAAGATTGTACAAGATTTGGAGATTCAATTCAAGGATAATATATAAATAGGATATAAGAATCGTAATAGTAGTAGGGCATGTGGATACTGTGGACAGACTCCCTCAAACACCATATGTGGGACGACTCTTCCGCTTCTCTCTGGATGTAGGCTTGATCCCGTTATCGGAACCAACTCTCCCTGTGGAAAGAATCGGGAGAAATTCATCCACAAATTATCCACAGAAAACGGCAATTTTTTGCCTAATCCACATATCGGAAATATAGCTAATGACTGGCTATATATGGGGGTCGGGAAATCCCTACTTCGCCAAAAGTCATGGGACTTCTCCACATACCTGCCCACTTATCCACAGATATAGGGGAGTTATCCACAAAATCATTGTCTGGACAACCAATTAATCTGACGTTAACACCCTATATGTGCTAGCCATTTTGTACTATCTGGAGAATTTTGAGCAAATTTAATCCACAAAGATCGGCTCCGGCTTACCCAAAACAGGGAGCGGAGTATTGACATATACATCCAAAAAGGCGCCTACTGTTGCCAATTGCTCACGGAAATTCCAGATGAACAGGGAACCGCCCCAATATTGACGGTTCTTCGCCTCCACCCCTGATGCCTTGATCCCCAACGCATTGCAAAGGAATAGTGCGCGCGGCAGATGGAACTTCTGGGTAACCAAAAGCGTGCTGTTCACACCGAAAATGGCTTTTGCCCGGTAACAAGTGTCGTAGGTGCGCCTGCCGGCATAATCCAGGACAATGGCATCGTCTGGAACACCGAGAGAAAGGGCATAACGCCGCATGGACTCGGGTTCGTTGTAGTTCACAAAACGATTATCACCGCTCATCAGAATTTTTTCCACCCTGCCGTTGAAATAGAGCTCGGCAGCGGTCTCCACCCGGTCGCGCAGAATGGGGGTTGGCGTCCCATCTCGCCGCAATCCTGCTCCAAAAACGATCGCTACTCGTTCGTGAGGGGCATCCTCTTTCTGGTAAATCTTGTTTATCGAGTAAATTGTTGTAATCACTCGCGGAAGGATCACCCCCGCCAAACCCAGCAAACCAATCACTTTGATCGTGTGCCACAGAAAAATGAACATTCGTTTTACCATACGGCGATTCTACCGAAAGAAAATTGTTTTTGGGAAAATCATTTGTATTTGTCAGACAACTCATCTTGTTTTGAGAGCTTGACAGCTAACAAGGATGTAAATGAAATCGACAAATTGGGTCTTGTAAGATTCCACAGGCTGAGTACAATATAGATAGTTCTGAGAACTAACTCAGACAAAAACAACTTTTATTCAGAAAGGAATTTACATCATGTTATTCGCTCCCAAGGAAAAAGGTCAAGGTTTGGTCGAGTACGCCATCATTCTCGCTCTCGTCGCCATCGTCGTAATCGCGGTCATGCGTTTGCTCGGACCCAAGATCGGCAATACGTTCAGCACCATCAATAGCTCCCTGCTGTAAGATTTCGGGAGGAACAAAAAAGCCCTGTCTCATGACAGGGCTTTTTTGTTTGAAAACAATTGAAACCACTTATTTTTTGCGTATCGCTTCCTGGCTCAAATTGAAAAGTTAGTTCGATAAAGTTACAGCGCACATTTACAGGAGTGTTAGCCTAACATTCCTGTAATTTTTTTCCTCTTTAGAGGACTTGTCTTTTTATTGGAACGGAATACAATAAGCAAAGTTCTGAGGGTGGTCCTCAGGCAATACAATACTTTTTTGAAAGGAATTACACCATGTTATTCGCTCCCAAGGAAAAAGGTCAAGGTTTGGTCGAGTACGCCATCATTCTCGCTCTCGTCGCCATCGTCGTAATCGCGGTCATGCGTCTGCTCGGACCCAAGATCGGCAATACGTTCAGCACCATCAATAGCTCCCTCCTGTAAGATTTCGGGGAGAAACAAAAAGGTCCTGTCTCATGACAGGGCTTTTTTGTTTCCATGGAGTTCCCTGTTGGTCATTGAAATTCATTTCCAAGACCCTGTAACCATCAAAGCCTATTTTAGTCATGTACATAGTTCTGAGGGTGGTCCTCAGGCAATACAATACTTTGTTCAGAAAGGAATTTACATCATGTTATTCGCTCCCAAGGAAAAAGGTCAAGGTTTGGTCGAGTACGCCATCATTCTCGCTCTCGTCGCCATCGTCGTGATCGCAGTCATGCGCTTGCTCGGACCCAAGATCGGCAACACCTTCAGCACCATCAATAGCTCCCTGCTGTAAGATGTCTGCATAGTACCAAAAAGTCCCGTCGTGAGGCGGGACTTTTTGGTATGATATCCATGGATCAAGCTTGTGATGATTATTCAGGACTGCCACATGCTTGATCCATGTCACAATCTGAGGAGGTACTCAGATTCAACGCTTTTTATTTTGAGGAAGTTATTATGTTATTCCTTCCGGAAGAAAAGGGACAGGGTCTGGTGGAGTATGCCATCATCCTTGCCCTGGTCGCCATCATCGTGATCGCTATATTGCGCCTGCTGGGACCCAAACTTGGCGACACATACAGCACCATTCAAAACTCCCTGCCAGGATGAACTGCAATCAAAAAAGGACCTCGGAAAACCGGGGTCCTTTTTGATTATGTTTATGTCAATCGCTTGCGGACTTCAGCGCTCAGGAAGTCCATTGCCCAGACGACGATGACGATTGCCCAGATGGCGGTGCCTGCCCTATCGTAATGGAAGCCGTTGATCTGCTCACTCAGGTAGAAGCCGATTCCACCGCCACCGACAAAACCGATGATCGTGGAGATACGGACGTTGATATCCCAGTGGTAGATGATGAACGAGATGAAGTCCGGGACGATCTGAGGAACGACACCGTAAACAACGGTCTGCAATCGATTGGAGCCTGTGGCTTGCAGCGCCTCAATTGGACCGGCATCGATGCCTTCGATGGCTTCCGAAAACAACTTTCCGAGTGATGCAATGGTCACAACCGTCAAAGCTAGAAAACCTGGGAAAGCGCCAAAACTCAACCAGAAGCCAAACACCGTCGCCATAACAAGCGGATCATAGGAACGCATCAGGTTGAAGAAAGAGCGGGAGATGTAGTAGATCGTTGTACCGACTTTCCCTTTGCGTGTGATGTTGCTTGCCGCGAAAAAGCTTAACGGTGCGGCAACGAAGGTGGCAATTGTGGTGGAAAGCAATGCCATGAAAATTGTAACGAACATCAAGTCCACCACATCTCTCACTGCCTGACTGGTCTTGATGCCCCCAACGGGTGTATTTGTGTCTACTTCCAATTGGCTGGCAACATTGTCCACCGATGCTGCGATGGGACGTGCTTCGACTTCGGATGTGAAGTAACCGTTTGCATCCGTTTGTGTGCGGATGGCGGTCATGATGCGTTCATCAGGAAAGTCCCAGCGGATGACGACTTCCGAGTTTGGCTCAAGATCAAAGCCTTCGAGTGTGAACTTTTGACGCGGGTCGGCGCAGTTTACGCTCGGGACGAGTCGCGGTCCGCTTGAGGGGATCAGGCTTTCGTTCGGAGCAGAACCGCAGGGGATCGGGAAGGCGATCTCAATGGTACGGGTTTCCGCCTCACGTGTGAAGACGTCTGGGGATAGGAAATCCCGCAGTATGGGACCGCCCTTCGGCAGGTCACGAATCAAGCGTACAAAATCCACGCCGGTGACGTTGTATGAAACGCCAAAAGCGGCTACCAACAGGGCAATTAAAATCACGTTGCGAATAATGCGGGATCTTTGCATATTACACCAACCTCTCCCGCAGTTTTGCACTGACATAATCGAGCGTGACCACAATGAGCGCAATGGCAATAAAGACCGCACTCACGCCGCGCATATTGTTGACACGGATAAGTTCGATCAATATGAAGCCGATACCACCACCACCTACAAAGCCAATGATGGTTGCCGAGCGGACGTTGATATCCCAACGATAGATCGTGAACGCTGTAAACGGTGGGATGATCTGCGGGATGACCGCGTAGCGGACGGTCTGCACCCAATTCGCACCTGTTGCGCGAATGGCTTCGATGGGACCCGGGTCGATGCCTTCGATTACCTCGGAATATAGTTTTGCGAGCGCTGCAATCGAATGCAACGTGAGCGCCATTACGCCGGCAAAAGTTCCCAATCCCAAAATGATCACAAATACGATCGCAAAAATAAGTGATTCAATGGAGCGCAGGATGTTGAGCAAAGTCCGTACCACAACATAAATTGCATAGGTAACCGGATTTCCACTCATTAAGTTGTGTGCCGCAAGGAAGGAGATCGGTATTGCAAGCAGAGCTGCCAAAACCGTGGCAATGAGTGCACTCGCGAGAGTTCCAAGAGCGCCTTTCAATACCTCATTTCCAATGAACGATAATTCATATCCGCCGATGGGACGAAATTGCTCGAAGTAGACGCGATGCAGTTGTGGCAGGGTCGGGTCGGGTGCAGCGACGAGTGCGGTGGATGGCACATGGATGGCGGTTGTCAACGAACCGGTCTCGTCAGTGGTCAACACCAGCATGGATATTTCACCTTCCCCGAGCATCATCGGGTTGCCGATGGGGTTTTGCCAGACCACGTTCGTTTCAGCGTTGGGCCACAGTCCGCTCACCGAAACGATGATCGTTTCACTCACAGCTCCACAATCGGGGATGGCTGTAGCTTTCTTGCCGCCGTCTTCACGAACGGCTTTGGGCGGCTCGGGTGCGCAAGGCACCTGCACCGGAACCCACATGGAATTTTTCTCGCGGCGCACCTGAATGAAATCAGGTCGCATCATCGGGCGCACGATCATCACAGCGCGGTTCATGTCTGCTTTGCTGAAATCGATGCCCACCACGCGCCAACCGATGCTATAAGCAGCGATCAAAGCGAATAATACTGGCAGCAATGCCGAGCGCGAACGGGGGCTCAGCGCGTCCCAAATATTCCAGAGCCAGATGGCGATGGGCGAGGCATACCAAAGCGGCTCTCCATACCAGACCACTGTAGCAAGCATCACCAAAAAGCCAAGCAGGATGGAGACACCGCGATATCGCTGTCCGCGGACAAATTGTCCCAAACCGGGGATCAATGCGGATAAAAATCCGCTCATACCAAGCCGGAGGCTGGTCGTCGTTTTATTTTCCATATCCACCCTTTAAAAGGACGCCGCGCGAACTTCCTGCGCTTCTTCCCCGTAGATTTCCTTGAACTTGGCGCGGTCGATCTCTTCTGCCGAGCCTTCAAAGACCTTGATGCCATCCTTAAGCGCCACTACCCGCGTGGCATAACGATGGACGAGATCCAAAAAATGCAGCGAACAGATGACGGTAATGCCTTCCTTATTGAGTTGTTCAAGATATTGCAAAATGGAATGAGACAGGACCGGGTCGAGGCTGGCAACCGGCTCATCGGCAAGGATTAGCTTCGGGTCCTGCATGAGCGCACGCGCAATCCCTACGCGCTGCTGCTGCCCGCCGGAGAGTGCGTCCGCGCGGTTGTAGGCTTTATCGGCGATGCCCACCCGTTCGAGAGATCTGATGGCGCGTTGTTTTTCAACTTCGGGCCAATAGCCGAGCAGGCTCATCCAGGGATTGACGTAGCCGAGCCGGCCCGCTAATACGTTCGTCATGACACTGGAACGCTTGACCAGATTGAATTGCTGAAAAACCATGCCTATCTTGCGGCGGATGTTCCGCAGCTCGGCGGGAGGAGCAGCGGTAACATCGGTGTTATCCAAATAGATCTTGCCTTCCGTAGGGTCGATCAGCCGGTTGATGCAGCGGAGCAAGGTTGATTTTCCCGAGCCGGATAAGCCAATGACAACGAGGAACTCACCATCCTTCACATCGAAAGATACATTTTTCAAAGCCTGCGTGCCGTTGGGGTAGGTCTTGGTAATGTTTTGAATTTTGAGCATGATGTCTCCATGTATATGTTTCACGGAGCGACACTTGCACTGCATGCAAGTGTCGCTCCGTGAAACATACAGAAGTAAAAGAGGGAGGACATACCGTCCTCCCTCTTTTTAGAGCGATTTACTTGAAGAGTGTGGTGGGGTCAACGCCGGAGGCTTCGAGGTAGACACGGAACTCATCGTAGAAGGTGTCATCCACGACTTCGAGTCCTTGAATGCTATATCCACCGTTCTTGAGCAGTGTGATGCCATCTTCGGTGGAAGCCAGGTCGAGCAGAGCCTGATTGAGCTTCTCGCGCATGTCAGCAGGAACGTTGGCAGCGTAGGAGACGTTGTCGTTCGGGATGAACGGCTCGGTCACGTAAATGATCGAGACCTTGTCATTGACATCAGGGAAGTCTGCGACAACGTTCGAGCGTGCATCGATGAAGGTGGCGCCGAAATTGCAGATCTCACCCTTCGGGCTGAGGTACACGGACTTGATGACGGTCGGGTGACCCTGAACCCATGCACCAGACGGGGTCTTGACGCCCAGTTGTTTCAATATGCCAGAAGGAATGATGTAGCCGGAAGCAGAGAGAGGATCTGTCCAGCAGGGCTTCTTGTCAGCGAACTGAGCCAAAGCGGTGGCGGCATCAGCGGTGTTGGTGCCGGTGGCAGGATCGTAATAGGAAGTAAAACCGGCTTCGGAGTTGGCAACGTATTGGACGCCGTAGTGGTTGGAACCATTGCGGACGGTGGCGAGACCGACATCAGCATAACCCTTGCCGTGGGCAACGATGTACTGAACGGGGGCGAGCCAGCCGATGTGCGCATTACCGGCGCCCATGGCTTCGATCATGGCGGCATAGTTGGTGGGAACGGTGACGGTGATGGTATAACCGGTCAGTTCGCTCAACTTGTCAGCGATCGCCTGACCACCGGTCTGGAGTTCCTGGGTGGTGGCGGAGGAAGCCAGCGCCATGATGAGCGGACTCTCGGCGGAGCCCAACTCAGGGACGGCGGTGGCGGTGGGTTCCGGGACAGCGGTTGCGGGGACGGCGGTCGGTTCGACAACAGGCGCCTCGGTGGGTGCCGGGGTGGCGGGAGCGCAGGCAGAGACTGCCAGCACAACGATCGCCATCACAGCGAAAAGCATGTGCAGTGACTTCTTCATTTTCTTCTCCTATGAAAGTTGTGGGGTATGGGATTGTTCCCAGACTTGATGATAATACAGCGATTGAGTGATTTAAACAAGTGACGATTGTTAAAAAATCTTTTTTATTTGTCTAACATATTTGAGACATCCACACCGGAGGCTTCCACATACGTTCTGAATTCTTCGTAGAAGGCATCGTTCTCCGGTTGCAGCGCTTCGATGTTATACACCGTTTTGAAGGCGGCAAATCCTTCGGTGGTTTGCATCAGCGCCAGGATCTGGTCGTTGAAAAGGTTGCGCATGCCCTGCGGCATTTTGGATGAGAAGGCCAATAGATCGTAGGGAATGATCTCAGGGATGCGCCAGACCAGAATGACTTTTTCCATTAAATCAGGGAATTCATCTTCGAGCGAGGGAAATTTACGGGCGTCGATATACGTTCCGCCGAAATCACAGATGCCTTCGGCATACAGCGAACGGACGACGGTGGGGTGCCCCGCTACAAAGGCGGCAGGTTTGGTGGTGATATTGTTTACCAGCAAATAGCCAGCCGGGATGACATAGCCCGATGGAGAGGTTTCATCGCTCCAGCAGGGTTTCTTATCGATGAATTGCGATAATGCTTCCTTTGCTTCGGCAGTGTTCGTTTCGGTCAATGGGTCGACAAAGGATTTGAATCCGCCATCGCGCGAGGCGATGAACTGTGCTCCGTATTTGTCATCGCCATCCCTGAGTGTGGCAAGCGCGGCGTACACCGATCCTTTTTGGTAGGCTAGGGTATAGGCGTACGGTGTGAGCAACGCGATGTGAGCGTTGCCGTTTTGAAGCGCCTCCACCAGGGCGGTGTAGGAGTCGGGAATGACAGTGACCACGGCATACCCGGTCCGCTTGGTGAATTGGTCGGCGATAAAGCGGGCGGCAGCGATCTGTTCCGCGGAGTTGGCGGAAGGGGACAGGGCAAGGATGATCGGATTTTCAACGAGACCCAGCTCGGCTGTGGAAAGAGCCGGAGGCGTATCCGTTGCCACAAGCGGGATGGGAGAAGAGATCGGGGTAGCGGTCTCTGTCGGAGGGATGGCGCGCGGAAACGAGCAATCCGACAGAATTATGGAAGCTGTGAGGAGTAAAACGGGTAGGAGATATTTGCGATTCATGTCTTCCCCAATGAGATTATAATACGCCCATGAAAAATAATAGCCTGCTCTCCCTTTTGATTCTGATCGTGCTCGTGGTGGCGGCATATTTAATCGTGCAAACCGTGCGTCAAACATCTGAATCAGCGAAGGCTCCGTTCGAATCGTTGAACGAGCAATTTAATGCCCAGCAGACGCAGATGTCAAATTTATTGCATCCTACGCCGACCATCATTCCCGACCCGATCACGTACATCAATGAAATACGCGCACTGGCGCGGCTGGAGACGATCCAATATAGTATTGAAAAAGTGATTACCGGTGAAATGGGCAGCGGCACGTTCGATACGTTTTTCGGCGATAAGATCCTGTTCGTGGGTCACGGCACGGTGATCGCGGGCATCGATATGGATAAACTGAAACCGGAAGATATGCGCTTCGAAAATGGCGTGCTCACAGTGAAGCTTCCACCTGCCGAAATTTTCATTGCCACGCTTGATAACGACAAGTCCTACGTGTATGATCGTCAGACCGGTATCCTGACCAAGCCAGACCAGAACCTTGAAACGCTCGTGCGCCAAAAGGCGGAGGAGGAGATCCTCAAAGCCGCCATCGAGGATGGCATTCTCGAACAGGCGCAGACGAACGCCGAGGCGTATCTCATCAAATTCTTTGCGGCGCTTGGTTTCCCGAATACGATCTTCTCGCACGATCAGGGATAACGTGGGGCGGGAGGGCATCCCGCCTTACGACCTCTCCGTCCATGACGGATGATCGTATTTTTCCATGACCAGTTCTTCAGTCCTTTTGGATTCGGACTCAGACAACGCTCCCCTTTGTAGACTTAATCCCAACTGCGCTTCAAAGGCGTGGATGAAAGCCTGGGCGGCCGTTTCCCAGCGTATCTCCCGCCCCACAGCGGATTCCACGGTCGTTGCCCGTTCGAGCAGCCGTTTCGATGCGTTTTCGCGCGCCGATTCGTTTTCGAATTTCAACGCCTGACAGATGCGCGTCAGATCGCCGGTGAGGGGAAGCGATCCGTGTTGGAGCACGCCTTCCTTTTTGCGAGCCTGCGCTGAGCCGATCAGTTTTTTCCCGTTGACCGTGATCTCATAAGTAGAGGGAACTTCAAAGCAAACAGGGTTAGGTATTGCAGAGTTGTTTGGTTTTCCCTCTTTCATCTCAACAGGAATTTCCAGATTTTTGACCGCCAGCAATAATGCCTGGGCGAGACGGTTATAGCTTTCGAGCACACTGCCTTCGACGCGTGGTTCGTCCGTTGGCGCGATGACGGAATAGGTGAGTTCGTCTGTGTGGAGGATGGCGCGTCCACCGGTGAGGCGGCGGACCACTTCCCAGCCGCGTTCCTGGAGGCGTGCCACGTCCACATCTGCGAAGGGTTGGGCATGCCCCAGTGAGAGACAGGCTGGGGTCCAGGCATACAGCCGCAGGGTCGGGAGCGATTCGCCGCGTCCGATGTGTTCGAGGATCGCTTCGTCGGCAGCCATATTCCATGCGCCGCGTGTGGGATGAGTGATGAGAAGTCGCCAGGGGGTCATGGGAATATTGTACCAAGACAGATCGGCGATTTCCTTTATAATGAATTTGCAGGTGGATATCCGGGTTTAAAGGAGGAATCTTCAAATGGAACAAACGACATTGCGGGCGCTGACGGTCAGCGAAGTGCTGGATCGAGCCTTGCGGATTTATCGCGCCAAATTCATCAGCCTGGTGGGGATTGTATCAGCCGTGATGATTCCCCAGGGCATTCTGTTATTTATTTTCATGCTCTATTTGAATGATACACGCTTGGTAGAGAACCTCACCAATCTGATCTTTCAAAACCTTGCGACGGTGGCATTGATCGCCGCCATATCGAATGCGAACCTGGGAAAAGCGTTCACCATCCAATCGGCATATTCCGAGGGGACAAAACGGTTCTGGAGTGTGATCGGCGCCAGTTTCATGATCGGGTTGTCGATCGTTGTGCCTGCGATAGCAATCGGGCTGTGCCTCACCGTGGTGCGGGGCGGTATTTGGGCGATCCTTTTGCTCATTCCGGTGGCGGTATTTCTTTCCACACGCTGGTCGTTAAGTTCGTCGGTGATCGTTCTGGAAAATAGCGGATCGTCCGCGGGCTTGCAGCGCAGCTGGGCTTTGACGAAGGATTTTTTCTGGCGGGTGATGGGCACATCTTTCCTGGCGGGTTTGCTGGCGATCCTGCTGATGGTGCTGCCTGTTTTCATTTTGAACTATCTGCTTGGCATGATGGGCGCCTCGTCCAAGGTCATTGAATTGGCTGGCGTGGTCGTGCAGCAACTGGCGCAGATCCTGATTTTGCCGTTTTCGATCGCTGTGCAGGTTTTGATCTATTACGATCTGCGCATCCGCAAGGAAGGGTTTGACCTGATGTTGCGTGCAGAGGAAAGTCAACAGCAAAACACAGTTGGTATTTCATAACAGAATGGAAGTAAGATGTTCAGTCTACAATCCAATTCGACCGGATGGGCACTTTGGCTTCGATGGGTTTTGTTGAACCTGATCGGCTGGCTGATCATGTATCTCTTGGGATGGCTGATCAGGTTTCCTGATGATGAGACCTTTTATTCCATGTATCTCCCGTTTTTATGGCTGGTCATGGGCGCAATCATCGCGTTCATGCAATGGCTGGCTGTGCGGCATTGGATAAAGAATCCATCTTGGTGGATCGTTGCTGTCAGCCTGGGATTTGTGGCTGCATTGAATGTGAGTGCTCCGATGTTGTTGTGGGATAAATATGTAGATCTCAGTGCCATGCGCCTCAATTCTCATTTTCAAATGGAAAATGTTTATATCGGAGTTGTGTTTGGGATGATTTTAGGATATGCCCAATGGCTTGCGCTGAGACGAACCTTTTCATCATCAGGGTTGTGGATCATTGGCAGTATCGTGGCTTGGACGCTCGCCAGGTTTATCGTTGAGATCATTCCCTTTGATTGGAATTGGTCGGGAACGAGTATCGTGCATGAAGGCTTGCTCAATAGTATCGTTGCGGCTATGACAGGTTTTGTTCTTGTCCGAATCATTGATCGTTCAAGAGATGTGAAGACGGTCCGCTAGCAGGCTGTCGGAGAGCAGTGTGTCACGAGAAAAAACAGTTTGAACCGCCAAGAACGCAAAGAGCGCGAAGTTTTAAAGATTTTCTTAGCGGGCTTCGCGGTAAAAAATGCCCGCCGGTAAGTTCTCCGACAAGCTGCTAAGTAGTATGAAAAATCTCCCGCGTCACGCGGGAGATTTTATTTTATGCGAAGATCTTCATTTCATTTACCACCTGCTCTTCCCACTCAGCTTCTATTTTTTCCAGCGGCGGTTTGACCCCCCAACGCGGCAGACCATATAAGCGATGCATCAATGCCTTGAGCGTCGGCGGGAAGGGTGGATATTTTTCGAGGATGTGTCGTTGTTCATTGACACGTTCCTGCACTTCGGAAACATCCTTGCCTACGTTCATTCCATCCCATATTTTTCGCAGATCAGGAGAAATCACATTGGCAGCTGCAGTGATGGCACCGGCAGCTTTATTTTCCATGGCGAGTTGCAGATACGAATCGGTGCCGGTGAGCACAACGAGGTCATAACCGAATTTCTTACCAAGTGTACGCGTGAGATCAGCATCATGGGATGAGTCTTTGATGCCAGCAAATTGGACAGGGAAAGCATCTTTCAGGCGTGCGAGCAATTCAATGGAGAAGCCAATCCCCGCCACGTTGGGAAAGTGATAGCCAAGGATGTATTTGTCAGATGGAACCGCTTTCTTGATGAGTTCGCTGAACCAGGCGAACAGCCCGTCATCGGTCGCTTTGCGGAAGTAGTAGGGCGGTACGACCAGTGCGGCATCATAGCCGAGATCGAAAGTGAGCTTGGTCAACTCGATGGATTCGCTCAGGCTAGGAGTCCCGGTCCCTGCGATGAGACGGAAGCCGTGTAGTTGATGGCGGGAGGCACAGGCGGCGCGCATCAATGCTTCGCGTTCAGTCGGCGAGAAGGACGGTCCCTCACCGGTGGTGCCGAAGAGCACCGCGCCGTGACCGCCGCGCGAAGCAAGAAAATTCAATAAAACGGGAACAGACTCAAGGTCCAGACTTGAATCGTGCTCCTGTAAAGGTGTAACCGCCGCCGCGTAGACTCCAGCCAGGGGATGTGTGGATGTCATTTTTTCTCCATCTTCTTTGATTTGTTTTTGGTCCCGGGAGTCTTCTTTTTGCGTGCGGGCTTAACTCCGATTTCAACAAAGGTACGCGCGGCTTCTTCGGGCATTTGAAGTGGGATGCCTTCCTCCTCCACCAGATAATGCTGGTGATCGAGCACCCACAGATACAGGTCGCCTTCGGTCTTGCCGGGGAACTCTTTCAAAATATCCGTGTCGCGGATCACGTTGACGACAGGCAGGTAAACGGTTTCGTACCAATGCCTTATCGCCTCCTCTTCGGAGATATCGCGCTTTAAATCCAGACCCATGAAATAACGATGCACAGCAATGTGTTCGAGCATGCGTTCGAAACCATCGGGGATGGTCAGCTTGATATTGGCTTCGGGGATCAAGCGGTCGAGTGATGTGCGCTCGAGGAAGCGTACCTTATCCTCGAGGATCTCCAAATCTTCCGGCTTGATATCGGGTGTGATGTTGACGCGCGTGGAACATTCACGCACATCCGCTTCAATGTAGATCTGGCCCTGTTCGCGCGCGACCGAAACGCGATGATGTCCATCCACAACGAAATAGACCTGTCCCACTTTGTATAGGACGACGGGTGGGAGACCGATCTCCTGATAGAAGGCGCGATTGACTCTCTGCCAGCGGTCAGCGAGTTGGTCGCTAGCTGGCAGGAAGACGCGGTCGAACTCGTGATAGCGGTTTAGACTCCCCGCGATCTGGTCCACGCGAACGGTCTGCACTCCGCGATAGATGGGACCGCCGATATGCAACTTCTCCTTGATCTCGTCATACGAAAGGAGCATGGTCGGCTGCCCGGAGAGAGTCGACCAGACACGATTCATGAAGGCTTTGAAGCGCGCGCGTTGAAAATTAGCACGAGCTTGTTCGTTGAAAGCAGATGGTTCACTCATAAGGATATTAAGGGGGTGTCCTCAAAATTAGTGACTGACTTCGATCACCTTGTACGGGAAGACGTTCATAATCTTTGTCAGTCCGTGGGTTGTTTCAGAGGGAGATAAATTGCGCCGCTGGAAATGGGTATGCCCATGAAAGTGAAACCGCGGCTGTGCTACACGGAGCAGCCAGTTGATGGCTTTCAAGCCCTGGTGGGCATGGGTATCGTCATCATGGATACCAAACGGTGGTGAGTGTGTGATGAGAATATCGAGGGCGCGTCCATAGTTGATGCGATTCAGCAGAAGGCGCGGGAGCAGGCGAAAGGCTCTCCGGTAGGCTTCGGATTGCGTGTATTGGTTCGTGCCATCGGGGCGGTAGCGGATGCAACCGCCGAAGCCGCCGATCAAAAACTTCTTAAACCGTACCAGCTTCAAGTCCAGGTTCGAACCGCCTTCCACATAGGAGAGTGTCTGGTTGGGGTTGTAGGTCGGGTCATGATTCCCCGGTACGTACATCAGGGGAACGTTCAAAATGGTGATCAGGTTTTCCAGATAGGGATAGGGCAGATCGCCACATCCGACGATCAATTCAACGTTGTTGAAATGCCCGCTGCTGCTGAGGCTGTACAGGCGTTCCACAACTTCATCGCTAACGGCAAGGGTCTTCACAAGAGTGAATTGTGCCCCAGAACGGAGTTCCCGGCAAGGGATGGCATAAAATGGGTCAAAACCACACGAATATGAAATTAAAAGCTTTTAGGTGGTTGTCAAACAAAGCACAGCAAACTATAATTTATCGAATAGGAGAAATTCTCTGGAAACAAGAATATTCCCTGAATTATCAGACGATCGGGGTGACCAAGGCTCATCGGGACCGCGCCAGCTTCAGGCAGGCATTACGCTTGCCAATCGTTATGCGATTCAGGAAGTCATCGGCATCGGCGGCATGGGATCAGTTTATCGCGCCCGCGATATGCACTTTCCCAATGTGACCAAATTGGTAGCGGTAAAAGAAATGATCAATACCGCTCCCGATCCGCTTGTGCGTGAAACCATTGTCCAGAATTTCGAGCGCGAGGCTAACCTGCTTGCCACGCTCCATCACTCCTCCATCCCCCGTATTTTCGATTATTTTTCCCTGGAAAGCCGCTCTTACCTTGTGCTGGAGTTCATCCATGGCAAGGACATGGAAGCGATCATCAACGAGACGAACGGCTTCCTGCCGGAGTATCAGGTTTTGAGCTGGGCAATTGAGTTGTGTGATGTGCTCGATTATTTACACGGACACAAACCAGACCCGATCATCTTTCGCGACATGAAGCCCTCGAATGTAATGATCAACTCGAATGGCGACGTGATGCTGATCGACTTTGGGATCGCCAAGGTCTTCCAATCGGGCATCAAGGGGACAATGATCGGCACCGAGGGGTATTCTCCTCCCGAGCAGTATCGCGGCGATGCCACGCAGGCAGCGGATATTTACGCCCTGGGCGCCACCATCCACCACGCTTTGACGCGGCGTGATCCGCGCCTCGAACCACCCTTTTCCTTTTCAGAGCGCCCGCTTCGACGGATCAACCCGGCGGTCTCTGCCGAGCTGGAGGTGGTTGTCAATACGGCATTGGAATACGCCCCTGAGAGTCGTTTTCGTTCTACAGCAGACATGAAACAGGCTCTGATGAACGTGGCGCGCAAAACAGGTGTGCTCGTGCGCAACACCGGCGGAATGAGCGTGCATCAGACGGGTCCCATGCAGGGAAACGGCATCAAACCCTTATGGACATTCAAATGCGAGGATGAGATCCGTGGCACAGCCGCCATCTTTCAAGGCTCCTTGTTCATCGGTTGTTATGACAATAATCTATATGCTCTGAATGCCGCCGACGGAAAATTTCAATGGAAGTATCCAGCCGATGGCGGGATCGTTTCACGCCCGGCATTGTTCGATGGAAATGTTTACTTTGGTTCGGAAGATAAACGCCTGCACGTTGTAAGCGCCCGTTCGGGCAAGGTGGTGTGGACGTATTACACAGATGGACCGGTCCGTTCCTCTCCGCGCATCGCAGAAGGCCATGTCTTCTTCGGTTCGGATGACAGACACCTCCATGCTGTCAACCTCAACACGGGGCGCATGGTATGGCGATTCGAAACCGCCGACCCGGTCCGCTCGACGCCGTTCGTATTGAATGAATTGGTATACGCGGGTTGCGAAACAGGTGATTATTATGCTGTGGATTTTCGCGGTGTGTTGAAGTGGCGCTTCCGTGCCAAGCGAGCGGTTACTTCTTCCACCGTTGGGACGCCACAAGCGCTCTACTTCTCCTCCATGGATGGAACGTTGTATTCGCTTGATCCACGCAATGGCTGGGTGCTCTGGAAGTTCCGCCTGGGCAAGGCATCCATCAGCACTCCCTGTTTCGTGGATGATCTGGTTTTGTCGGCG
>Ga0210377_10002287_pt1 | contig 16866 bp, 11 predicted proteins | sample PLM4_65_b1redo_FD_155480 | JGI IMG/M metagenome (GOLD analysis project Ga0210377, IMG submission 155480) | Groundwater sediment microbial communities from an aquifer in East River, Colorado, USA - PLM4_65_b1 redo | ecosystem: Environmental > Terrestrial > Soil > Riparian zone | place: USA: East... | reverse complement strand
CCTCTATCGGCGGGTGATCAATCGGAACAACCGGCTGAGGCGCCTCATTGAGTTGAGGGCGCCTGAAATCATCATCCGCAACGAGAAGCGGATGCTGCAGGAGGCGGTGGACGCCCTTTTCGATAATGGCCGTCGCGGCCGCGCGCTGAAGGGACAGAACAACCGGCCGCTGAAGTCCCTCTCCGATATGTTGAAAGGGAAGCAGGGGCGCTTCCGCCAGAATCTGCTCGGGAAGCGGGTGGACTACTCGGGTCGATCGGTGATCGTGGTGGGTCCCGAGCTGAAGCTGCACCAGTGCGGCCTACCAAAAAAGATGGCCCTCGAGCTGTTTAAACCCTTCATTTTCAAGAAGCTCCTGGAGAACGAGCATGTGACCACCATCAAGAGCGCCAAGAAGCTGGTGGAAAAGGGCAAGCCCGAGGTGTGGGATGCGCTGGACGAGGTGATCCGCGAGCACCCGGTCCTCCTGAACCGTGCCCCGACCTTGCATCGCCTGGGCGTGCAGGCCTTTGAACCTGTCCTGGTGGAAGGGGAGGCGATCAAGATCCATCCCCTGGTATGTGCCGCCTTCAATGCCGACTTCGACGGTGACCAGATGGCAGTCCATGTCCCCCTGTCTCCGGAGGCACAGCTCGAGGCCTCGGTCCTGATGCTCGCTCCCTATAATATCCTCTCCCCCGCGAATGGCGCCCCGATCGCCTCGCCCAGTCAGGACATCGTGCTTGGCTGCTACTACCTCACGCGGGGGAGGGTCGGCGAAAAGGGCGAGGGTCATGTGTGCTCCGATCTGGATGAGGTCAGGGCGGCCTACGACGCCGAAGAGGTCGGGCTTCTGGCTTCGATCAAGGTCCGAATCAACGGTGAAATGATCGAGACCACCGTCGGGCGCTGCATCTTCAATGAACACTTGCCCGAGACGCTCCGCTTCATCAATCAAGAGATGAACCGACGGGAGCTGACCCGCCTCGTCGCTCAATGCTACTACCTGCTCGGGAATGCGGAAACCGTGAAGCTCCTGGACAACCTGAAAGATCTGGGATTCAGGTACGCGACCCTCGCCGGCATCTCGATCGGCATCGACGACATGCATATCCCTTCCACAAAGAGCAAGTTGATCGATGGGGCCAACAGGGAAATCATCAAGATCGAAAAAGAGTATCAAGACGGCCTGATCACCAAAGGCGAGCGCTACAACAAGATCATCGACATCTGGACCCACGTGACCGAGCGAGTGTCGGACGAGATGTTCCGAGAGATCGAGGCGGAGGAGAAGGGAGAATTTAACCCTGTCTTCATGATGGCCGACTCTGGGGCCAGGGGCAGCCGGCAGCAGATCAGGCAGTTGGCGGGCATGCGCGGGTTGATGGCCAAGCCTTCAGGAGAGATCATCGAGACGCCCATCACCGCCAATTTTCGGGAAGGCCTCACCGTCCTCCAATATTTCATCTCAACCCACGGCGCGCGGAAAGGTTTAGCGGATACGGCGTTGAAAACGGCTGATTCCGGCTATCTGACGCGCCGGCTGGTGGACGTGGCCCAGGATGTCATCGTGACCGAGGTGGATTGCGGGACGCCCAATGGCATCTGGGTCACCCCGCTTATCGAAGGGGGCGAGATCATCCAGCCCCTGCGTGACCGCATCCTCGGTCGGGTCGTGCTGGACGATGTCCTTGACCCATTCACCGGGGAGGTGCTGGTACAAGCCAATCAAGAGATCGTGGAGGTGCTGGCCAGCAAGATCGAGAATGCCGGCATTGACCGGATCAAGATTCGTTCTGTCCTCACCTGCGAGGCGCGGCGGGGGATCTGCGTCAAGTGCTACGGCCGCAACCTTGCCACCGGCAGGCTGGTGGAACTGGGAGAGGCGAGCGGTGTCCTGGCGGCGCAGTCAATCGGCGAGCCCGGGACACAGCTCACCATGCGGACCTTCCATATCGGCGGCACTGCGAGCCGTGCCGTTGAGCAGAGCACCCTCGAATGCAAGGGGGCGGGGGTTGTCAAGTTCACTAACCTGCGCACGGTCAAGATCCCTCAGGGCGACCAGGTGGTCATGAACCGGAATGGCGCCATCAGCATCATCGACGAGAAGGGCCGCAAGAAGGAAAGCTACCCCGCCGTCTATGGCGCTCGCCTCAAGGTAGAGGACGGCAAGGCGGTGAAGGCCGGGCAGATTCTGATGGAGTGGGATCCCTTCACGACTGCGATCTTGGCGGAACAAGCCGGGAAGGTGCACTTCCGGGATGTCATCGACGGGGTGACCATCCGCGAGGAAGTCGACGAAGTGACCGGCTTGTCACAGCGCGTAGTGGTGGAGCACGGGCGTGAAGATCTGCAACCCCGGATCTCGATTAAGGACGAGCACGGGGCCACGGTCTTTCGCTGCCTCCTACCTGTCAGCGCCCATCTGATGGTGAACGAGGGCCAGATGGTATCGGCCGGGGATATCCTTTCGAAGATCCCGCGAGAGACGATGAAGACCAAGGACATCACTGGTGGGCTCCCGCGGGTGGCAGAGCTTTTCGAAGCGCGCAGGCCGAAGGACGCCGCGGTCATCTCCGAGATCGACGGCCGAGTGGAGTTCGGCGGGACGGTGAAGGGGATGCGCAAGCTGATCATCCGGAATGAGAACGGCGAGGCCAAAGAGTACCTGATATCACGGAGCAAGCATATCAATGTCTTGGAGGGAGATGAGGTCAAGGCCGGCGAGCCCCTCATGGATGGCCCCATTAATCCCCATGACATCTTGGATGTGTTGGGAGAGCAGGAGCTGCAGAAGTACCTGGTGAATGAGATTCAGGAGGTCTATCGACTCCAGGGCGTGCAGATTAACGACAAGCACATCGAGGTGATCGTCAGGCAGATGTTAAAGCGAGTGCGGATCGAGACGGTGGGTGACGCCAATTTCTTGGTCGGTGAGCACGTGGATAAGGTCCTCTTCCTCGAAGAGAACCAGCGTGTCATGGCCCCCGGAGGGACGCCGGCCACTGCAAAGCCGCTCCTCCTGGGGATTACCAAGGCCTCCCTTTCCACCGACAGCTTCATCTCCGCCGCTTCCTTTCAGGAGACCACCAAGGTCTTGACCGAGGCAGCCATCAACGGGGCCAGAGATGAGCTGCGCGGCCTGAAAGAGAACGTCATCATGGGACGGCTCATCCCCGCTGGAACAGGGATGAAGTGGTATCGGGAGACGGCCATCTCCACGCCGGAAGTGATCCCGCCGAAGGAGGTGCCTGCGGCGTTGAAGCGGCAAGCCGGCGAAGGGCTGGATGAGGTCGGGGTGTCGCTTGATGCTTAAAAAAGCTTGACAAAACGTAACCATTTACTAAAATAGGAAGGTTTCGACGACCAAAGGAGTACAGAGTGCCCACCATCCAGCAGTTAGTTCGTAAGGGCCGAGCTGCGGCCGCCAGGAAGGTCAAGACGCCGGCGTTGCAGGGGTGTCCCCAGCGACGTGGCGTTTGCGTTCGCGTCTATACGACCACACCGAAGAAGCCGAATTCTGCCCTTCGGAAGGTGGCCAGGGTGCGGCTGACGAATGGGATCGAAGTGACGACATACATCCCAGGAGTCGGTCACAATCTGCAGGAGCACTCCATCGTCCTGATCAGGGGAGGCCGCGTCAAAGACCTGCCAGGCGTTCGCTACCATGTGATCCGCGGTGCCCTCGACACTGCGGGGGTCCAGGATCGCAAACAGGGGCGATCCCTTTACGGCGCCAAGAGACCGAAAACCGGTTAGCGACCTTCGGCACTTGAGGGAATTGGTTCTTCACGAACCTGGCCTGAGGTGCCGATTTTGATTTTTTAGCGGCATCTGTGGCCTGTGGGTGGGGGGGAAGTGAATGCCCAGACGAAAGGTGGCTGAGAAACGAGACGTGTTACCCGATCCGCTCTATGGCAATCGGTTGGTGGCGAAGTTTGTCAACACGATGATGAACCAGGGCAAGAAGAGCGTGGCCGAATCGATCCTCTACAGGTCGATGAAAATCATAGAGGATCGTGCCAAGACCGATCCGCTGCGGATGTTCAAGCAAGCGGTGGACAACGTCAAGCCGGTCCTAGAGGTCAAGTCACGTCGGGTGGGCGGCGCGACCTACCAAGTTCCTGTTGAGGTCCGGGCGGATCGCCGAACCTCGCTGGCCTTCCGATGGATCATCGGCTTCTCCAGGAAGAGGACCGAGAAGACGATGGCTGAACGGCTTGCTGCAGAGCTTATCGAGGCCGCCAATAACCGCGGCAACTCGGTGAAGAAGAAGGAAGACACCCATAAAATGGCCGAGGCGAACAAGGCGTTCGCCCATTATCGTTGGTAAAGCACCGTTCCAGGTGCCAGGTTCCACGTTCCAGGTTGCCCGGATTTAAAGGGAGTCCTCAACTTGGAACCTGGAACTCGGAACGTGGAACCGCGAAGCTGAACATGGAACTTAGAACCTGGAACGTGAAGATGAGTGAGTCATATCCCATAGAGAAGGTCCGGAACATCGGTATTATGGCGCATATCGACGCCGGGAAGACGACCACGACCGAGCGGATCCTCTACTACACCGGCAAGACCTATAAGATCGGCGAGGTTGATGAGGGATCCACTGAGATGGACTGGATGGAGCAGGAGCGCGAGCGGGGGATTACGATTACTTCCGCCACCACCACCTGCTTGTGGCGGGACCATCGGATCAACATCATTGATACCCCTGGCCACGTCGATTTCACTGTGGAGGTCGAGCGTTCGCTTCGCGTGCTGGACGGCGCCGTCGCCATCTTCGACGCAGTGGCAGGGGTGGAGCCCCAGTCCGAGACGGTGTGGCGCCAGGCGGACAAGTACGGGGTTCCCCGGATCGCGTTCGTCAATAAGATGGATCGCACGGGTGCTGATTTCGACCGTTGTGTGCGGATGATCGCTGAGCGCTTGGGGGCCAACCCCGCGGTCCTGCAGCTTCCCATTGGCAAGGAGGACCGGTTCGAAGGGGTTGTGGACTTGGTTCGGATGAAGGCGGTGATCTGGGACGAAGAGAGCCTGGGGGCGAGCTACAGGGAGGGGGAGGTTCCAGAGGCGATGCGGTCACGCGTTCAGGAGGCTCGTGAACGGTTGCTTGAGACCATCGCTGAAGCGGACGAGCGGTTTCTCTCCCGATACGTGGATGGGGTTGCGGTTGGTCCGGAGGAGATCAAAGCCGCCATCCGGAGTGCCGCGCTCAAGCTGCTTCTGGTCCCTGTACTGGCTGGCGCCTCGTTCAAGAACAAGGGGGTTCAGTTGTTGCTCGATGCGGTCGTGGACTATCTCCCGTCCCCCGCCGACCTGCCGCCTGTCGAGGGGATCGATACCCGCACCGGGAAACCCGCGGTTCGGTCGGCCAAGTCAACCGAGCCTTTCTCTGCATTGGCGTTCAAGATCATGACGGATCCCTACGTGGGACAACTTGCGTTCTTTAGGGTGTATTCCGGGACCCTTACATCGGGCACCCACGTCTACAACTCCACCCGTGACAACCGGGAGCGAATCGGGCGGCTGCTCCGCATGCATGCGAACAAGCGCGAGGAAATTAAAGAGGTCTCCGCGGGCGATATCGCGGCCGCGGTGGGGCTGAAAGGGACGAGGACGGGCGACACCCTCTGTGACGAGGCCCACCCGATTGTCCTTGAATCCATCGAGTTCCCTGAGCCGGTGATCGCCGTGGCCATCGAACCGAAGACGAAGGAAGGGCAGGATCGTTTGTCCGCCGGTCTGGTCGCGTTGGCCAATGAGGATCCGACCTTCCGGGCTCGTACCGATGAGGAGACAGGGCAGACGATCATCTCCGGGATGGGGGAGTTGCACCTGGAGATCATCGTTGACCGCCTCCTGCGGGAGTTCAGGGTCGAGGCCAATGTCGGCAAACCGGAGGTGGCGTATCGCGAGAGCCTGACCTCTCCCTCAGAGGCCGAGGGCCGCTTTGTGCGACAGACGGGTGGTCGCGGGCAATACGGGCATGCCTGGATCAGGGTGGAGCCCGCTCCTCCTGGGTCGGGAATCGAGTTCGCCAACAAGATCGTGGGCGGCGTGATTCCCAAGGAGTACATCTCGGCGGTGGAGAAAGGGGTCCGAGAGGCCACGCAAACCGGGGTTCTGGCAGGCTACCCCGTGGTCGATGTCAAGGTCACCCTCTTTGACGGGTCGTATCACGAGGTGGACTCCTCGGAAATGTCGTTCAAGATCGCCGGCTCTATGGCCTTCAAGGAAGCGGCGAGGCGCGCGAAACCAGTTCTGCTGGAGCCGATCATGCAGGTGGACGTTGTGACCCCGGAAGAATTCCTTGGGGAGGTCATCGGCGATTTGAACTCGCGTCGTGGACGGGTGCTGGGGATTGAGGCGAGGCCCGCGGTCCAAGTTATCCGAGCGGAGGTGCCGCTGTCCGAGATGTTCGGGTATGCCACTGACCTGCGCTCAGCGACCCAGGGCAGGGCCACTCACACGATGCAGTTCTCCCGGTATGACGCTGTCCCCTCGAACATCGCGGAAGAGATCGTCACTCGTATGGGTGGGCGCGTCGGCGGGCGATAGTCGGGTTCGGCTGCGTCTGTAGTATGTAAAGGAGTTGTCTTATGGCCAAGGCCAAATTCGAGCGAACCAAAGAGCACATGAACATCGGGACCATCGGGCACATCGACCACGGCAAGACGACCCTGACCGCGGCGATCACGAAGGTCCTGCACGCGGCGAACCCGAAGGTCCAGTTCGTCCCCTTCGACCAGATCGACAAGGCGCCGGAGGAGAAGGAGCGGGGCATCACCATCAATATCGCCCACGTCGAGTACGAGACGGCCAAGCGCCACTACGCCCACGTCGACTGCCCCGGCCACGCCGACTACATCAAGAACATGATCACCGGCGCCGCCCAGATGGACGGGGCGATCCTGGTCGTCGCCGCCTCCGAGGGCCCCATGCCCCAGACCCGGGAGCACATCCTCCTCGCCCGCCAGGTCAACGTCCCCTACCTCGTCGTCTTCCTGAACAAGGTGGACCTGATGGACGACCCCGAGCTGATCGAGCTCGTCGAGCTCGAGGTCCGCGAGCTCCTCACGACCTACAACTTCCCCGGCGACGAGATCCCGATCGTCCGGGGCAGCGCCCTGAAGGCCCTGGAGAGCGGCAGCGGCGACCGCAACGACCCCAACGCGAAGGCCATCTTCGCGCTCATGGACGCGGTGGACAGCTACTTCCCCACGCCGGTCCGGGTCCTCGACAAGCCATTCCTCATGCCGATCGAGGACGTCTTCTCGATCTCCGGCCGGGGGACCGTCGTGACCGGCCGCGTCGAGCGGGGGATCATCAAGGTGGGCGACGAGGTGGAGCTCATCGGCATCCGGGAGACCCAGCGGACCGTCGTGACCGGGGTGGAGATGTTCCGCAAGCTCCTCGACCAGGGCCAGGCGGGGGACAACGTCGGCCTCCTGCTGCGGGGGACCAAGCGCGAGGAGGTAGAGCGGGGCCAGGTGGTCGGGAAGCCCGGCTCCATCACCCCCCACACCCGCTTCAAGGCCGAGGCCTACGTCCTCAAGAAGGAGGAGGGGGGCCGGCACACCCCCTTCTTCAACGGCTACCGGCCCCAGTTCTACTTCCGGACCACCGACGTGACCGGCGTCTGCACGCTCCCGGCGGGGACCGAGATGGTCATGCCCGGCGACAACGTCGCTCTCAGCGTCGAGCTCATCCAGCCGATCGCCATGGAGAAGGAGCTCCGCTTCGCCATCCGCGAGGGGGGCCGGACGGTCGGGGCCGGGGTGGTGAGCGAGGTGGTGGAGTAGGGGGCGTGAGGCCACTTTCTGGGTTCGCTGCTCAGGATCGAGGTCATTCCTGCTTACCGAGTGATTAGGGAGCTTGCGGAGCTTCGATGCGAGAGATAATTACGCTAGCCTGCGGTCAGTGTAAGCGACGAAACTACTCAACGACCAAGAATAAGCAGAATACGCCTGACAGGGTTGAGCTGAAGAAGTACTGTCGTTGGTGCCGCAAGCACACTCCCCACAAAGAAGCGAAATAAGAATGCGCAATGCGATGCTCTTGTCCCAGGGGGGAGCAGGGGGCTAGTCCGAGCGAAGGTAGGATGGGCTTTGCTCACCCCCGTTGAGGGGGGGATGGAATCCCCCCCTCAAGAGAGAAAAGGCCAGTAGCTCTAACGGCAGAGCACCGGACTCCAAATCCGGGGGTTGGGGGTTCAAATCCCTCCTGGCCTGCCACGCGTAAGGATGTCGCCGTTCGGACCTCGAGAGGAGAAATCCTCGGTCCTCGTGCCGTTCCAGCTTGTTCGAACAAATGACGAAGCTTTCCGACGGCCGATCGAAATGCCTGCGGGTCATTGTGATGTTTGGCGGATAAAGTTGGAACGGCACTCGTTCGGCGATTTGAAATCAATCTGTCCGGGGTTCTGGTTCTGACTGTTGTGTCTTCGGGCCGGCCGGGAGATGTTCCTCCGGAGGCGGCACATGGGATCGGGGAGTCACCGCAGCACCTTCTCCTGATCGAGGTAAAGGGGTTAACAAGGATTGCGATGAGAGAGCGATGGGAGCAGTTGGTACGATTCCTAAAAGAGGTGAGAACAGAGCTGAAGAAGGTCAACTGGCCTGCGAAAAAGGAGGTGATTGGCTCCACGATCGTTGTCATCGTGTCAGTCTTTATTCTCTCGTTTTTTCTCGGGATCGTGGACGTCAGTTTGCAGAAACTTGTCACCTATGTGCTGAAGTAGCGAGGTAAAGTGATTCAAGCAGAGCAGGTTATTTCGCAGAATTGGTACGTTATCCATACGTATTCGGGTTTTGAGAGCAAAGTGAAGGCCAGCATTCAACAGCGGGCCAAAGCCATGGGGCTGTCTGACAAGATATCGCAGATCCTGATCCCCACCGAGGACGTGGTGGAGCTCAAGAAAGGAAAGCGAAAAGTCTCATCGCGAAAATTCTTTCCGGGGTATGTCCTCATCAAGATGGAAATGTCGGAGCAGCTCTGGTATTTGGTCAAGAATACGCCGAAGGTGACCGGCTTCGTGGGACCGGCCACACAGCCGACTCCGATCCCGGAGGAACAGGTTCAAACCATTCTGCAGCAGGTGGAGGAGGGGGCCGAACGGCCGAAGCATAAGGTCATGTTCCTTCGCGGAGAGAGTGTTCGGGTGATTGATGGTCCGTTCGCCAACTTCACAGGGCTCGTCGATGAGGTCAAGCCCGAAAAGGGGCGGCTGAAGGTCATGGTCAGTATCTTCGGGCGCCCGACCCCGGTGGACCTGGAGTTCCTCCAAGTCGAGAAGGTGTGAAGGACAGCGAAGTTGAAAGAGCGATGAGAGAGCGATGTTGTATACCGGATCTCTGGTCTTTGGTGTCCTCATGGGTGTAAGGTCTTTCCGATAAACCCTCATCCAAGATCTGGGATCGAATTTCCCTTGGGGGCTTCATGGCCAAAAAGGTCGCAGCGATTGTGAAACTTCAAGTTCCGGCTGGGAAGGCCAACCCTTCGCCGCCAGTGGGCCCTGCCCTCGGGCAGCACGGGGTCAACATCATGGAGTTCTGTAAGGCCTTCAACGCTCAGACGTCAGCCCAGGAGGGCCTCGTCATCCCCGTTGTCATTACCATCTACGGGGACCGGTCGTTCAGCTTCGTCACCAAAACTCCCCCGGCGGCAGTCCTGTTAAAACAGGCTGCTGGCATCGCTCAGGCTTCCAAGGAGCCCAACCGCGTGAAGGTGGGGAAGGTGACAAGAAAGCAGGTGGAAGAGATCGCCAGGACGAAGATGCCGGACTTGAATGCGCTGTCCCTTGAATCGGCCGTGAGGATTATCGAGGGAACGGCAAGGACCATGGGGATCGAGGTGGTCTAGGAACTAGGGTTGAGGGTAGAGGGTATAGGGTCAAGATAGGAAGAAACGCTGGCGCTCTACTAAACCCTAGACCCTAACCCCTATACCCTATCTTCGTGGGGTGGGATATGGCGAGAATCGGGAAACGTTATAAAGCGGCTGCTGAGGCAGTCAGGCAGGCAGGCTCCAGCGATCTGGCCAGCGCTATTGGGGTAGTGAAGTCGAATGCCAAGTCAAAGTTCGATGAAACAGTCGAGATCGCTGTTCGCCTGGGAGTTGATCCAAAGCATGCTGATCAAATGGTCAGGGGCACGGTGGTCTTGCCCCATGGAACAGGGAAGGGCGTCCGGGTACTGGTTTTCACCAAGGGTGAAAAAGAAAAGGAAGCCCGAGAGGCTGGAGCCGACCATGTCGGGTGCGAAGATCTGATAGAGAAGATTCAGCAGGGGTGGCTTGACTTCGACCGGGCCATCGCCACTCCCGACGTTATGGGCCAGGTGGGGCGGCTCGGAAAAATCCTGGGTCCTCGAGGCCTGATGCCCAATCCGAAGACCGGCACTGTTACGTTTGACGTCGGGAGGGCGGTTCGGGAGTTCAAGGGTGGAAAGATCGAGTTTCGGGTGGAGAAGGCCGGGATCATCCATGCCCCGTTCGGGAAAGCTTCCTTCACGCAGAACCAGCTCTATGACAATGCGGTGACCCTGCTGGAGGCCTTAGTCCGGGCAAAACCCGCATCCAGCAAAGGTCGATACGTACAGGGGGTCGCGATTTCATCCACAATGGGACCGGGCGTCAAGGTCGACCTCAATACCCTCTCAGGACTGGTGAAGGCCTAGGGCGGTAAGAGGTGGGAAGAAGGAGTGTGCGACGGAGGATGCGGTGAAACGGGTCGAAAAAGCTGCGGTTGTAGACGAGCTCAAGAGCCTGCTGGCGGGGGCGAAGGTGACCATGCTGGCAGACCATCGAGGTCTCAGCGTGAGCGAGTTGACCGAGTTGAGAAAGCTGCTCCGCCAGCAAGCGGTGGATTTACGGGTCGTCAAGAACAGCCTTGCTAGACTGGCTGCCAGAGGGACGGACCTGCAGCAGTTGGAGCCCCACCTTGTCGGCCCGACGGCTCTGGTCGTTGGCAGGGGTGATCCGGCCTTGCCGGCCAAGCTCCTGGCCTCTTACGCCAAGACCAAACCGAGCCTCCAGATCAAAGCGGGCTTCGTAGAGGGAAAGGTGCTGGACAAGCAAGACGCGCTGGCCTTAGCCGAGCTCCCACCGCGCGAGGTGCTTCTGGCAAAGCTCGCTGGCATCATGCAATTCCCCCTTCTGGGCCTCGTGGTCGTATTGCAAGGACCACTGCGTTCTCTGCTGATGGCCCTGAAGGCGGTCAAAGAGAAGAAAGAGCAGGAGCCGCCTCGGCCGTAAGCGGCTGGGGACGCTTGAGCGATCTATGACAACGGCAATGAAGGAGAGGAGTGACGATGGCAACGGTCACAGTTGATGATGTGTTGGACTCGATCGAACATTGGACGGTCCTTGACCTGAACAAACTGGTGAAGGGGATCGAGGAGAAATTCGGTGTGTCTGCCGCCGCGATGACGCCCGTGGCGGTGGCTGCCCCTGGGGGGGGCGGGGTGGCTGCTCCGGCTGCCGAGGAGAAGACGGAGTTCTCCGTGATCTTGGTCGGTATAGGGGAGAAGAAGATCCAGGTCATCAAGGAGGTGAGGGCAATCACCGGACTTGGGCTGAAAGAGGCGAAGGACCTGGTCGACGGCGCGCCGAAGCCGGTGAAGGAGGGGATTTCGAAGGCTGAGGCGGAGGAGATCAAAGGAAAGCTACAAACGGCTGGCGCGACTGTGGAGCTTAAGTAGGACGGGAGAAAAAGGAGATAAAGACGAATGGCTCTAGCGAAGAAAAGCGTAGCTGCCGAGCGTAGCAGCTTTGCCAAGATCAAAGAGATCATCTCCATTCCCAATCTCATTGAGATCCAGCGCCGATCCTTCGATCAATTCCTTCAGATGAAGGTTCCTTTCCACGCACGCGAGGAGATCGGCCTTCAGGGGGTCTTTGCCAGCATCTTTCCGATTTTCGATTACGACAACTCGGCCTCACTGGAGTTCGTGAAGTACGAGTTCGGGGCGCCCAAGTACAGTGCCGAGGAATGTCGGGAGAAGGGGATGACCTTCTCCGTCCCTCTCAAGGTGACACTCCGCCTGGTGGTCTGGGACAAGCAGGCGGGCTCCGAGGCCCGGAGCATCCGGGACATTAAGGAACAGGAGGTCTACCTGGGAGAGATGCCGTTGATGACGGTCCACGGCACCTTCATCATCAACGGGACGGAGCGGGTCGTGGTCAGCCAGCTCCACCGGTCGCCGGGGGTCTTCTTCGACCATGATGCAGGCAAGACCCATCCGAGCGGCAAGACCCTCTACTCCGCTCGACTGATCCCGTATCGAGGCTCCTGGCTGGAATTCGAGTTCGACACGAGCGACGTTCTCCATGTCCGGGTGGACCGACGACGGAAGTTCTTGGCCACGATCCTGTTGCGGGCGATCGGCTACAGCAGCAGTGAGGAGACCCTGAATCTCTTCTATCAGCGGGATGTCCTGCATATCCAGAAAGGGAAGGAGATCCTCCTCCCTGTGAATTCGCCCGGCGCCACCAGCTTTCGTGTGAGCAAGGAGATCCCTGATCCCCACTCCAGGCAACCGATCCTCGGGGCAACCAAGCGGATCACCAAGGTGGCCCAGAAGCGGCTGCAGACCGTGAAGATCACACAGGTACCCCTGTACAAAGAGGATGTCATCGGTCGCTTCCTGGCCGCTGATGTCGTTGACACAAAGACCGGCGAGGTGATACTGGAGTGCGCTCAAGCAATCACAGAAGAGGCGCTCGAGCAGATCATGAAGAGCGGGGTGAGCAGCTTCACCGTGCTTTCGAGCCTTGATGGCCGGGAAGTGTTCGACATCCGTGAGACCATCGTCCGTGACCAGACTCGCTCCGAAAAAGAGGCTCTCACCGAGATCTACCGGAGAATGCGACCAGGGGACCCGCCCAACGCGGAAGCGACGAAGGCATTCCTGGAGTCCATCTTCTTTAACTCGAGGCGCTACGATCTTTCCAAGGTGGGGCGCCTGAAGATGAATCGCAAGCTGGGGATGGAGGTGCCCCTCGAGGTCCGCACCCTCATTAGCCGTCGCTATCGGGGCGCTGCTGTGGAGGGGCGGAGTGGCTCTGTGGATGACATCGTTGAGGTCATCCGATACCTGCTCCGGCTCAAGCACGGCGAGACGGGGACCTCTGTGGACGATATCGACCATCTCGGCAATCGTCGGGTCCGTTCGGCGGGCGAGCTCTTGGAAGACCAGTTCCGCATCGGGTTGGCGCGGATGGAGCGGGCGGTGCGGGAGCGGATGAGCACCCAGGAGTTGGAGACCCTCATGCCCCACGACTTGGTGAACGCCAAGCCAGTGACGGCAGCCCTGAAGGAGTTCTTCGGCAGCTCACAGCTATCTCAGTTTATGGACCAGACCAACCCATTGGCTGAACTGACCCATAAGCGGCGGTTGTCAGCCTTGGGTCCGGGAGGCCTGTCTCGGGAGCGAGCAGGGTTTGAGGTTCGGGATGTGCACCCAACCCACTACGGGCGTATGTGTCCCATCGAGACACCAGAAGGACCCAATGTCGGTCTTATCGCCAGCCTCTCTACCTACGCTCGCGTCAACGATTTCGGCTTTATCGAGACACCCTATCGCAAGGTGCGGGGTGGCGTTGTGACTGACGAGATCGACTATCTGACGGCCGATGAGGAGGAGAAATTCACCATCGCCCAGGCCAACGCAGAGCTGGACGCACGAGGGCGCCTCACATCCGATCGGGTTTCGGCGCGGTCTGGGGGGAACTTTGTCGTGGTCCCCCCCAGTAAGATCGATTACATGGATGTTTCCCCGAAACAACTGGTGGGGGTTTCTACGTCGCTCATCCCCTTCCTCGAGCATGACGATGCCAATCGGGCCCTCATGGGGGCCAACATGCAGCGCCAGGCGGTTCCCCTCCTGCGACCTGAGGCCCCGGTGGTCGGGACCGGAATGGAACACGCCGCGGCCAAGGACTCGGGGGCGGTCTTGGTTGCCCGGCGTGGAGGGGTCGTCGAGTCGGTCAGCGCCGAGCGAATCATCGTCCGGGCCTCGGACGCCAAGGGAGAGGACGGAGACACCTCTGGCGTGGACATCTACACCCTCGTCAAGTTCCGACGTAGCAACCAGAATACCTGCATCAACCAGAAACCGATTGTCAGGAAGGGTGAACGGATTGCAAAGGGCCAGGTCATTGCCGACGGTCCGGCCACCCAGAACGGCGAGCTGGCCCTTGGGCAGAACGTCTTGGTGGCCTTCATGCCGTGGGGCGGATATAATTTTGAGGACGCGATTCTGATCAGTGAACGGCTGGTCAAGGACGACCGCTATACCTCCATCCATATCGAGGAATTCGAGATCGAGGCCCGTGACACCAAGCTGGGCAAGGAGGAGATCACACGCGACACCCCGAATGTGGGGGAGGACGCGCTGAAGGATCTCGACGAAAGCGGGATCATCCGGATTGGGGCCGAGGTGAAGCCGAGTGATATCCTCGTGGGAAAGGTCACTCCCAAAGGTGAAACCGTACTGACCCCGGAGGAGAGGTTGCTGCGGGCCATCTTCGGCGAGAAGGCCGAGGATGTTCGGGACGCCTCCCTCTATGTCCCCCCCGGCATTCACGGGACCGTGGTTGATGTGAAGGTCTTCTCCCGTAAGGGGATCGAGAAGGACGAGCGGGCCAAATCGATCGAGGACGAGGAGGTCAGCCGGCTTCGCAAGGACTTCGACGACGAAATCAGTATTATTGCCGCGGAGTGCGACAGGAAGCTTCGTTCCATCCTGGAGGGTCGGAGTGTCGGCAAGGAGATCCGGAGCAAGAGAACGCACAAGATCATGGTCCCCAAGGGGAAGAAACTGACCAGCGAGATTCTGGACAAGCTTTCCCATGAGGATCTGGTGGAGTTGGCTGGCCGATTGGACGAAGAGTTGGGTCGGAAGGCCACCAGGATAAGCGACGCGGCCGACAATCAGATCCACGTCCTCCAAACGCTCTTGGAAGAGCGGATCAGCAGGGTGACACGAGGAGATGAGCTTGCCCCCGGCGTCTTCAAGATGGTCAAGGTCTACGTGGCCATGAAGCGAAAGCTATCAGTGGGCGATAAGATCGCTGGCCGACACGGGAACAAGGGGGTTATCGCGAAGATCCTTCCCGAAGAGGATATGCCCTACCTTCCAGACGGCACCCCCGTTGAGGTGGTCCTCAACCCCCTGGGTGTTCCATCCCGGATGAACGTGGGCCAGGTCTTGGAGACGCACCTGGGTTGGGCCGCCCAAGCCTTGGGGATGCGGGTTGCCTCGCCGGTCTTTGATGGAGCGAACGAAAAAGAGATTAGAGTCTGGCTGAAGCGCGCCGGCTTCCCCGCCTCTGGGAAGACCGTTCTCTATGACGGGCGGACCGGGAAGCCGTTCCACCAGGAGGTGACGGTCGGCTATATCTATCTGATGAAACTGGCCCATCTTGTGGATGACAAGATCCATGCCCGCTCCATCGGTCCCTACTCGTTGGTCACCCAGCAGCCCCTAGGGGGCAAGGCCCAGTTCGGCGGACAACGGTTCGGTGAGATGGAGGTGTGGGCTCTGGAGGCATACGGCGCCGCCTACACCCTGCAGGAGATCCTCACCGTGAAGTCCGACGATGTGGTGGGGCGGACAAAGATGTACGAGTCGATCGTCAAGGGCGACTGCGCCCTCGAGCCGGGGCTCCCGGAATCCTTCAACGTCTTGGTGAAGGAGCTGCAGAGCTTGTGCCTCGATGTGGAGCTGAAGAAAGACTAGCCGGCTTGGTGAGTCCCGTAATCGAGCGGGCAATCCAGGCGGAATTTCTAAGCTGGAAAGCAAGTGCGCGCCTCAGCGCGCGGAGGTAATGGCGTTGGACAAGTTTTTCGGGTTCTACGATGAAAAGCCGGTCGATCCCACTAGCTTCAAGGCAATTCGGATTGGGCTCGCTTCGCCCGAGAAGATCCGTTCGTGGTCCTTCGGAGAAGTGAAGAAGCCTGAGACCATTAACTACCGGACCTTCAAACCGGAACGGGATGGGCTCTTCTGCGCCAAGATATTCGGTCCCACGAAGGATTGGGAGTGCAACTGCGGGAAGTACAAGGGCATCAAGCACAGGGGCGTCGTCTGCGATAAATGCGGCGTCGAGGTGATCAGGAGCAAAGCGCGGCGCCAGCGGCTGGGCCACATCGAGTTGGCCTCACCGGTCGTTCACGTCTGGTTCTTCAAGGGGGTCCCGAGCAGGATCGGCTATCTCCTCGATATGTCCCTTCGCGACCTGGAGAAGGTCCTCTACTTCGAGGAGTATGTGGTGGTGGATCCAGGGAAGACCCCGCTGTCCTTGAAGCAGCTTCTGACCGAGGATCAGTACCGCCGCGCCCAGGAGGAGTATGGGGACGGATTCAAGGCGGGGATGGGTGCAGGGGCCATCCGGGAGCTGCTGAGGAAAATAAACGTTCGGGAGCTGGCCGAAAGCCTCCGCGCCCAGATGCTGGAAGAGACGTCCCAGCAGAATCGCAAGAAGATCACCAAACGCCTCCGGATCGTGGAGGCCTTCATCAACTCCGGCAATAAGCCGGAATGGATGATCTTGGAGATGATCCCGGTCCTGCCGCCGGAGCTCCGGCCGCTGGTCCCACTCGACGGGGGGCGCTTTGCCACGTCGGATCTGAACGACCTCTATCGGCGGGTGATCAATCGGAACAACCGGCTGAGGCGCCTCATTGAGTTGAGGGCGCCTGAAATCATCATCCGCAACGAGAAGCGGATGCTGCAGGAGGCGGTGGACGCCCTTTTCGATAACGGCCGTCGCGGCCGCGCGCTGAAGGGACAGAACAACCGGCCGCTGAAGTCCCTCTCCGATATGTTGAAAGGGAAGCAGGGGCGCTTCCGCCAGAATCTGCTCGGGAAGCGGGTGGACTACTCG
>Ga0210377_10002286_pt1 | contig 16881 bp, 9 predicted proteins | sample PLM4_65_b1redo_FD_155480 | JGI IMG/M metagenome (GOLD analysis project Ga0210377, IMG submission 155480) | Groundwater sediment microbial communities from an aquifer in East River, Colorado, USA - PLM4_65_b1 redo | ecosystem: Environmental > Terrestrial > Soil > Riparian zone | place: USA: East... | reverse complement strand
GGCTCCGCGACGATCGCCAGTGAGGGTGTAGCCCCGGGCGTAAGCCCGGGGGATCCGCGACGATCGCCAGTCAGGTGTAGCCCCGGGCGTAAGCCCGGGGGATCCGCGACGATCGCCAGTCAGGGTGTAGCCCCGGGCGTAAGCCCGGGCTCCGCGACGATCGCCAGTGAGGGTGTAGCCCCGGGCGTAAGCCCGGGGGATCCGCGACGATCGCCAGTCAGGGTGTAGCCCCGGGCGTAAGCCCGGGGGATCCGCGACGATCGTCGATTGCGGAAGCCCGCTGCGAAGCGGCGGGCGACACTGTCGCCGGCTCACGCCGGCTCGTCACGCGTGCACAACGCGCGTTACCCCCGGGCCCGGGGCCACGCGCATCGGCGGCGCCTCACACGCTCGCGGCGCGCCGATACACCGCGTCGTACTCTCGAGCCGAACGGTCCCACGAGAAGTCCTCCGACATACCGTTCCTCTGCAGGGCCTTCCACGAGCGCGAGTCACGATGGTTCAGCATCGCGATCCACGTCGCAGAATAGAGATCGGCGGGTGTAGCGCCGATGAAGCCGAAACCGTTCGCCTCATCCTGGTTGGTGCCATCAAAGGGAACCACCGTGTCCGCTAATCCGCCCGTCAGGCGAACGACCGGAACGGTTCCGTAACGCAGCGCGTACATCTGGTTCAGACCACAGGGCTCGTAGAGCGACGGCACGAGCAGCATGTCCGCGCCCGCGTAGATGCGATGCGCGTACGCGTTGTCGAAGCCGATGGTCACAGAGCAGCGATCGCTCTGCGCCGCGGCGACGGCGGTGAACGCCTGCTCGATCGCGGGCTCGCCGCTGCCGAGGACGACGGCTTGTGCACCGGCGCGGAGGAGTCGTGAGAAGACAGGCGCGAGCAACTGAAGACCCTTCTGTTCGATGAGTCGCGACACGACCCCCATGATCGGCGTCTTCGCGAGATACTTCAGTCCCGCCTCGCGAGCGAGCATGCGCTTCGCAATGGCCTTGCCGCTCAACTTCTCCGCATCGTAGTGCGCTTCGATGTACGCATCGTTCGCCGGGTTCCACTCGTCGACATCGATGCCGTTCAGGATGCCGGTGAGCTTGAACGAGAGGCTGCGCAGCACGCCGTCGAGACCCGCGCCGTACGCCGGCGTCCTGATCTCGCGCGCGTAGTTCGGCGAGACCGTCGTCACCTGGTCCGCGAAGATGATCCCGCCCTTCATCAGATTGACTTCCCCGAAGTGCTCGAGCGCGTCCGCTGCCCAGTAACGCGGATGCAGTCCGACGACGCCGAAGCGAGAGGCAGGCGCGATTCCCTGGTAGTTCAGATTGTGGATCGTGTAAACCGAACGCGTAGCGCGGAACTGCGGGCTGCCGCGCAATCCCGAGTCGAGATAGACCGGCAGCAGCGCGGCATGCCAGTCGTGCGCATGAAGAATCTCCGGTGAGATGCCGAGCAGCTCGCATCCCTGGATCAGCGCGCGGCAGAAGAACGTGAATCGTTCGAAGCCGTCGTCGTAGCCGTCGCTTCGCAGCGCGTAGATCGCATTGCGATCGAAGAAGAAATCGTTGGCGACCAGGTAGAGCGGAATCTCCGTCCCCGGCAGCGTCGTGCGGAAGTACGCCGCGGCCGCCGCCCACCCATCCCACGCGATGGTCGTGGGCGGAATGACCGGCTCGACCGCCTGCCCGTTCCTCTCGAAGTACTCACGCGCCTGCCGGTGGAACGGCATGAAGATCGTCACGTCGTGGCCGAGCGCGCTGAGCGCCTTGGGAAGCGATCCGCACACGTCGCCGAGACCGCCGGTCTTGGCGATCGGGGCGGCTTCGGAGGTGGCGAAAACGACTCTCATGATGCTGAAGGCATGACCTGGCGTGCGGCACCGGGCTCCTGGCTCCTGGCTCCTGGGGAGCCAAGAGCCAAGAGCTAAGAGCCGCTTTGCGATTCTACGAGATGGCGATCGAGGCGTAACCCACGACCCTGCGATAGTCGCCATTGATATCGCCGGAGGTGGCGTGCTTCAACAGTCGCGCCTGGCCGGCGCCGAGGCGTTTCGCGGCGACGAGCATCGCGGTGGTGGGGATGAACCCGCACATGGAGACATCGAACTGATCGACCACGCGCCAGAGCTCATGCGGCTTCAACGCCAGCACCTCGCTGATGGCGAGATTGTCTTTCCGAATCGTCTCCTGCTGATCTTCGTAGTGATTGAGATCAGAGCTGGCCAGAATCCCAACCGGCTCGCGCTCGCTGCTGACGACGTCTGCGACGGCGTTGCCGATCTCTTCGGTCAGCTCCAGCCGGTGCGTCGCGAGGCAGATCGGGACAAACGTGAAGCGGGGCAGGAGCCGTTGCAGAAACGGGAGCTGCACTTCGAGCGAGTGTTCGCGCGCATGTGCGCGCGCATCGACCTGCAGCAGCTTCGTTCGCGACATCAAGGCATCGACGAGCGGCGTGTCGATCGGCACGTCACCGAGCGGCGTCCGCCACGCGCCTTCGCGATTGATCGCCGCGTGGTGACCAGCGCCGGTGTGATTGGGACAGAGGATGATGAAGCGCGCCGGCAGGTCGGCCGCAGCGTAGAACGCGGCAGCCACGTGACCGCTGTACATGAGACCCGCATGCGGCACGACGGCGCCGATGAACTTCTCCTTCGCCGGGACAGGCGGATTCGCAGCGAAGCACGCGTCGACCTGCTCGCGCAGCCGCTCCGGCGAGCCCTCGTAGAACATGCCGGCCACTGCCGGCGGTCGCACACTGCCGCTCATCATCGACGTAAGACTAAGCTCTCAGCTCTCAGCTGTCAGCTTTCGGCCCGTCCCTCCCGAGAGCTGAGAGCTTCACCGCACGAAACTCGGCGAGTAGATCACCGCATTCATGAACAAAGGCAGCGTGGCGCGCCAGAACAGCCGATAGTTCGGCTCATCGGCGAACGTGATGACGACGCCGCGCCCGTACGTCTCGCGCACCATGTAGGGCGCGCCTTTCAATCGCTCGAGCGACTCCGGCCATGCCACTCCCGACACGAGCGGATTCTTCGGATCGATCGTCACGACGTTGTCCACCTTGTGCGAAACCGGCTGAAACGCACTCGTGCCTTCGATCAGCACGGCGGGCGGGCGCGGCACGCCGAATGTCAGATACGACCGCACGTTGACATCGGTGCGGAACGCGGAGCCGGGGATGCGGAACTCGTTGTAGCGCTCTTCTTTCGGGGTGGTGTCGTCATCCTTCTTCTTCGGTGGTTCCCACGGCTTGATCTTCGAGATCTCGACATCCTTGTCGCGCAGAAACGCGCTGGCGCCGCGGATCGCGACGACCGTGCCGCCGTCGCGCACCCACGTCTGCAGTTTTTCGATCCCTCTCTTGCCGAGGCGATCCTCGTAGGCATCACCGTCGGGAAAAACGAGAACGCGGTAGTGATCGAAATCGACGTTGCGCAGCGCATCGAGCGCGAGCGTCGTATGCGGCACAGCGGTCTCGATATCGAGCGTGTGCCACAGCATGCCGTACGACGACGCGACCGTCCCGGCGCCGCCGATCAGACCGATCTTGGGATCCTTGACGTAGCGGATCCGCTCCGAGCCCAACGCCGTGCCACCCGTCCATCCCGATTCGAGCGGAAACGGAGTGACACCGACCTCGGACGACAAGCGCTCGAGCGTGGCGTCGAGATCCGCGCGATTGTTTCCCTTCAGGATGATCAGCGCGCCGCGTGCGAACTGGCGATCGCCCGTGCTGACGTCTCCTTCGCTGACGCTGAAGTTGATCTTGTTCGCAAGGAGCCGCCCGGCGAACCGATACACCTCCGGATCGCTGCCGCCGACCACATATCCGTACGCTGCGGCACGGAACGGCGCGGGCGCCGGCGCGGTATAAGACTTCACCTCCGCCGTGATCGGCGCGGCGGTGACGTACGTCTCCACATTCATCGCCAGCGGCAGCGACCATGACGTGAGGTCATAGAACTCGTCCGGCTCGTCCGCTTCAGTCCGTTCGCGCTGCTTCTCCAGAAATCCCTTTTGAAACGTCGGGCTCTTCTCGAGAAGGCTCTGCACGAGACGGCCGGTCGGCTGCTTCGTCGAGATCACAGCCGTGCCCGCAGGGAACGTGCGGCTCTCCGGCGTCTCGGAATCGACGCGCGCGGCGCGGATGGTTGCCGGCGCGTTGAGCATCCCGATCTGCACCGACTGTCGCTCCAGCAGCGCCATCATCGGGCGGAAATTCGGCGAGTCGGGGAGAACGAGATACACATTCCTCCCGCCATCGAGCTGCGATTTCGCGGCCGTGTACGTGTACATCAGCAGCGGCTCGCGATTGTCGGCGGCCGTGCGCAGCGTCGTCATGCCGGTCGTGTAGTGCTGGTCGATGCGATGGGTGAGCGTCAGGATCGTGCCGTCATCCTTCTCCACCGCCTTGCCGCCCCGACCGCCGCCCGCGACCTCGTACGTCATGCCGATCGCGCCGTGCAACGACGGCCACGAATCGCCGTACGCGGGATAGAAGAGGTCGAACACCTCACCGACGAAGAACGCCCAGCCGCGCTTCGAGAACGCCTCCGCGTTCGCCCGGCCGAACACCTCCAGCCACCGCTCCACCTCGGACGGCAGGTTCACGTTGATCGGCTTTGCATCGGGCGGGAAGAAGTACGTCGACTGGTATCCCATCTCGTGGAAGTCGACGAACACCTGCGGGTTCCACTTGCGGTACTCGGCGGCCCGCGCCTGCGTCTCCTGCTGCGAGGTCCACGCCCAGTCGCGGTTCATGTCGACGAGATAGTGGTTGTAGCGGCCGCCCGGCCACGGCTCGGTGTGCTCGAACGCTTCGGGATTCGGATTGGCCTGCGCACCGCGCGTCCTGAGAAACCACTGGACATACCGCTCGCGTCCGTCGGGATTCTGAAGCGGATCGATGATGACGACGGTGTTCTCGAGAATCTTCGCTGACTGCGGATCGCGCAGAAGCGTGCTCGCGACGCGCATCGCCGCCTCGCTCGAGGACGACTCGTTGCCGTGAATCCCGAACCCGAGCCACACGATCGCCGGGGTCGTCTTCGCGATCTCCGCGGCGCGCGCGCTGTCGACGCTGGCGTTCGCGAGTGCTGCGACGTTCTGGCGGATCGTGTCGAGCGCGGCGCGGTTCTTCGGCGCCGTGATCGCCGCGATCACGAGCGGCCGGCCCTCGTACGTCTGGCCGATCGTCTGCATCGTGATGAGGTTCGACCCCTTCGTCAGCGTTTGAAAGTAATCAACGATGCGATCCCAGGGCGTAAACCGCTCGCCGAGGCTGTAGCCGAGGAACTCGTCGGGAGTGGGGACTGCCTGTTGTGCCAGTGTGGCGGTTGCGATGAGGATGACTGCGACGGTCGTCGCCAGACGTCGGATCATGCGCTCTTTCCTCGTGCCGGTTGACAGTTGACGGTAGACGGTGGACAAGGCCCCGATTCGCGAGCGCCACATGTGCCGCTGCGATGCTGGGCCTCGTCAACCGTCCACTGTCAACCGTCAACCCCGTGAATTTGGAGGCCTTTCGTGTACTTCCAGTTGCTCTCGATCCTCGGAGCGGTGCTGATTCTAGTCGCGTATGTCGCGCATCAGCTCCGGAAGATGTCGGCTGAAACGGTGATGTACCAGGCGCTCAACTGTGTGGGAGGACTCTTCCTTCTCGTCACGGCGTACGCCGACCGGCAGTACGGCTTCATTCTGATGGAAGGCTCGAGCCCGCGTTTCTCACAGGCCTTCGTCGCGAGGCAGCGGAGAGCGGCCTGGATGCGAGGCGCACGGCGGTTTCGCGACGAAGGCATAGTTGACACTATGTTGAGGAGCGAAACCGTCGTGCAACGAAGCAGACAGGCTGCTATCCGCTGCCGCAGCAGAAGGTCTGTGAGAAACGCGGGCCAGGACGGTGATCAGCGCGTGGGGATTATGGAGTGTTCTGCGCGGGAGGCACGCTACTGGAGTGTTCTGCGCGGGAGGCACGCTACTCCCCTACCGTGATCTCGTCTTCGATCGGCGCGTTCGAGCGCGTGCCGATGCCGAGGCGCTTCATCATTTCGTTGAGCGTCGAGGGTTTCAGGTTCAGCAGCTCGGCAGCGCGCTTCTGCACGCCATTCGCCATTTCCAGCGACTGCAGGATCATCGCGCGCTCGTATCGCGATACCGCGTCCTTCAGCGACAACCCTTCGGCCGGCACGACCATCGCCGGCTGCTCGGTCTCGACCGGATACCGCAGATAGTCCGGCAGCAGATCCGGGCCGATGCGGTCGGCGGTGCACAATACGACTGCGCGCTCGATGGCGTTCTCCAGCTCGCGCACATTGCCCGGCCAGGTGTGGTCCATCAGGATGCGCATGGCATCGGACGTCAATTCCCGCACCTTGCGCTTGTTCTCTTCCGCGTATTTGTCGAGGAAGTGCGAAACGAGCATGGGGATGTCTTCGCGCCGCCGGCGCAGCGGCGGCAGCTGAATGGTGATGACGTTGAGGCGATAGAAGAGGTCCTCGCGGAAGTGCGACTCGCGCATGAGCTTCTGCAGATCCGCGTTCGTCGCGGCGATGATGCGCACGTCGACCTTGATCGTGTCGACCGAGCCGAGGCGCATGAACTCCTTTTCCTGGATGACGCGGAGGAGCTTGGCCTGCGTCTCGAGATTGATGTTGCCGATCTCGTCGAGGAAGATCGAGCCGCCGTCGGCGACTTCGAAGAGCCCGCGCTTCGTGGCGATCGCACCGGTGAACGAGCCCTTCATGTGACCGAAGAGCGAAGACTCCAGGAGCTCCGGTGGAAGCGATCCCGAGTTCACCGTCACGAACGCGTTGCGCGCGCGCGGGCTGGCGTGGTGGATCGCTTTCGCGACGAGCTCTTTCCCGGTGCCCGATTCGCCCGCGATGAGGATGTTCGAGCGCGATGGTGCGGCCAGGCGGATGAGGTCGAACACCTTCCGCATCGTCTCGCTCTTGCCGATGATGTTCGAGAACGAGAATTTCTCTGACAGCTCGGCCTTCAGCCGCTCGTTCTCGCGCGACAGCCGCCGCTGCTCGAGCGCCTTGTTGACCGTGAGGATCACTTCTTCGTTCTTGAACGGCTTCGGGATGTAGTGGAAAGCGCCATGCTTCATCGCCTCGATGGCACCGTCGATCGATGAGAATGCGGTAATCACGATGACGGGCAGCGACGGGTTGGAGATGCGGACGGCGCGCAGCGTGTCGATGCCGCTGATGCCCGGGAGCATGATGTCGAGGATCAGGAGATCGACTTCGGCATCGGTGTCCAGAACGCTCAGCGCTTCTTCGCCGCTGGCGGCGAGCACGACATCGAAGCCCTCGCGCTGCAGAACAGCCTGCAGGACGTCTCTCAGGACTTCTTCGTCGTCGACGATCAGGATTCGCATGGTTGGTCTTACCGGGTGGGAACGCCGCCGCCGAGGTCCCTCGCCCCCGCCGGCCGGTTTGACACGGTGTCGGATCCTGCGCGAGGAAGCGTGATGGAGAACAGAGCGCCTTTTGCCGGCTCGCTCTCGACGGTGATGTCGCCGTTCGACGCGTGCACGATGCGCCGGGCGATGGCCAGACCGAGGCCCGTGCCTCCCTGACCGCGCCGGGTCGTCACGAGCGGCTCGAAGATGCGCCCGATGATGTCCGCCGGAATGCCCCTGCCGTCGTCCTTCACGCGGATGATGACGTTCTCTCCCTCTTCCTCAACATCGATCCAGATGTTCCCGCGCTCGCTGACCGCGTCGCGGGCATTGATGAGGACGTTGGTCACAACCTGCTGCAGGTCGTGAAAGTTCCCGTGCACGCTTGCGTCGGCCAGATGGCCGATGTGGACTGACACCGATTTGGAACGAAGGAGATCCTCGTGGAGCGAGATCGTGGAGGCGATGAGCTGCGGCATGCTCACCAGCTCGCGCGTGCGCGGCCGGTTGGCGATGAGATCGAGGAGACTGTTGACGAGGTTCGACGCGCGGAACGTCTGTTGCTCCATTTTCTTCAGGAGCCGGTACTTCGGATCCTGGGGAGACGTTTCCGAGAGCAGGAGCTGCGCGTAGGAGGAGATGCCGGTGAGCGGGGTGTTGACCTCATGCGCGACACCCGCGGCGAGCAGTCCGAGCGAGGCCAGGCGCTCTTTGTCCTGCAGCTCGCGCTCCAGTCGTACGCGATCCGTGACGTCGCCGATGACGACCACGCGCGCGCCATCGGGCACGTCGTCCGCGTGCAGCGGGCTGGAGGTGAGCGTCACCTCTTTCTCCACTCCGTTGCGATTCACGAAGTTCGTGGCGATCGAGCGCGCGTTCGCGCGGCGCAGCTCCTCGTACGGCGGAAACAGCGACTCGATCGGCTCATCGATCTCCTCGGTGCCGACGAGATCCCAGAACGCCTTGTTCGCGGTCAGAACGGTTCCATCGATCGCGACGACGGCGATCGATGACGACGACGATTCGATGATGTTCTCGTTGTACTCCTTGAGCGCGCGGATCTCCTCGAGCTGGCGGCGCAGCTTGCCGTAGAGCCGCGAGTTCTCGATGGCCAGCGCGATCGGCGCCGTGAGCGATTCGAGCAGATGAAGATCGTCGCGAGACAGCGACTCTTCGCCGCGCTTGGTGCCGAGGAGAAGAAGGCCCTGGAGCTCGCCGCGGTTGCGCAGCGGGAACACGTATCGATACCCCGCCCGCAGAAGCTGCCACGGCAGGTCCGACGCGTCGGGCAGGCGCGGCTCGGTGAGCACGATCGGGCCTTCGCTCCGGAACGAGCCGAACTCCGTCACCGACGCGCGCCGCGCAATCGCGTCCTCCGGCTGATAGATGATCAGCGACGGTCCCTCGCGCGTGAAGAGGTTCATCTTCTCGATGTCCAGCGTCGAGCGCAGACGCTCGCGCATCATCGAGATCAGCTCGTGCACGTCGTGGAACGTGGCCAGCTCCTGCGCGAAGTCGACCATCGTCCGCCGGTGCTTGTAGCTCTCGCGATAGAGGAGCATCTCGATCATCGACTCGATGCGCCCCTTCACCGGAATGAGCACGCCGGCGATGAGGAGGCCGGAGGTGAACGCCAGGAAGTTCCGCTCCATCGCCGACCGCTCCTCGATCACGTGCGACAGAAGCAGATTCACCGTCGAGAACGCGATCATGCCGAAGACGAACGTCACCGAGTACGCCAGCGTCTCCTTGATCACCACCTCCACGTCCCACAGCTTGTACTTGAGGATGGAGACGGCGAACGCCAGCGGAATCAGCGCCAGCGGCAGAATCGAGATCGTCGAGTACAGCGGCTTCACCGATCCCGAGATGATGAACGGGATGATGTAGATGGCCAGGAACGGCAGGAAGCCGAGCGCCATGCCGAGGTAAATCCACTTGATCTGCTTCTTGCCGACCGCGGCGGCCGTGCGATACGTGAACGCCAGCGCCACCATCGCCAGCGTGAAGTAGATGCCGAAGTCGAACATCTCCCATCGCTGGATCGTCTCGAACGCGCGCGCCGGCCGCAGGATCGGAATCGCGTTGTTGAAGACGAGAAGGTCGATGTTCCACAACGTCAGAAGGACGGGAGGAACGTACATCGCCGCGATCGCACGCCGATCGCGAAGAATCGGACGCGGAAACAGAAGGAAGAAGTGCAGCGCCAGCGGCGGAAGGAAGATGGTGGCGAGCTCCTCCACCATCTGCAGCAGCTTGTAGCTCCAGTCGATGTCGCCCGCCGGCGTGTAAACGTAGACGATGAACGAGAGGACCGTGACGAGGAAGAAGATCCAGCTCTCGCGTGTCGGTCCGCGGAACAGCGTGAAGAGTCCGATGGCCAGATAGAGGAAGCCGATGAAGCTGAGGATCAGATACGCGTAGTCGATCTTCAGCTCGGGGGCGCGATAGGTCAGCGTGATCGTCTTGCCGGCGCGCGCCACGACCATCGGAACCGGCTGCCCGATGTGGCGAAGCATTTTCTGAAGGCCGCCGATCTCGGCCGTCGGCGTGTCACCGATCAACCAGATCTGATCGCCCGGACGGAGCCCGGCATGCGCCGCCCCGCTGTCCGGATCCACCGATTTGACGGTGATGACGCCATTGCTGCGGCGGAACGTGAAGTCGATCCGCTCAAACGACGAGCGCTTGCGCTGGAACGAGACGAACGCGCCGACGATCACCGCCACGGTCGCCAGACCGATGAGGACCTTCGTGACAATGGATCGGCGCATGAGGAGACCGGGTTGACGTATTCAACGGGGGTGCCGCGGCTCAAAGCCCACTAACTTCTAGAATGCAAAGAGTTGCGGCGTTCCGCTATTCTCGCGCATCGCGGCCGCCATTCCAAAACCTTGAATAAGTGCAACGATATTTTGAAGGAATTCGGCACGCGTAACGCGGCACGCCGCGGGTCTCACGTCATCGGAAAGCGACAAACGTCCCGCAGCAGACAGACATCGCATTGCTCCTTGCGTCGCCGGCGCGAGCAGAGGTCGAGGATGCCCAGGCGGCAGAGGGCGAAGTCGTAGCGGACGGGATCCGCCGCGTCGAACGTGGCCAGCCGATCCGTAACCGCCCGCGCCGTCTTCCAGTCCGGGCTCTTCCTGCCCGTGAGGCCGAGGAAGCGCGCGATGCGGTGCACGTGCGTGTCGAGGGGCACAACGAGCTTCGCCGGGTCGACAAACGTCCACAACCCCAGATCCGGTGAACCGCGGCGGACCATCCACCGGAGGAAGAGATTCATGCGCTTGCACGCGCTGCCGTCTTCCGGAGAGGTGAGCAGGTATCTCAGGTTGCCGGTCGCCGGCTGCCGGTCGCCGGCGAGAATCGCTTCGACGAAACGCGTCAGCGACCGCGCGATGTCGTCATCGTGATCGTCGTAGCCGATTCGGAACAGCTCGCCGAGCGAGCCGCGCTCGCGGATCACATCCGAGATTCGCGCGAGAAACGCAACGAGGTCGGCCGTTTTGTGAAAGCGGTATGCAAATCCGTCAAAACCTTTGTGAGCCTCGGCGGGATCGAATGCCGCGACGTAGCGGAACGGCGACGGCTGCATCTGATCGAGGAGTGCGCCGATGTTGCGCACGATCACGTCGGCCCGCCCGTAAGCGAACGAGGCGGCGATCAGCCCCGCCACCTCCTGATCGAGCGGATCGTCGTAACGGCGGACCAGCTGCAGCGGATCAGGCTCGATGGTCGATACGTCGAACGTCGCGACGAGCTCGTCCAGCCTTTGCTGCAGTATTTCGCGCCCGACGGGCGTGCGCGTTGATTTCGGACTCGCGGGTCGCATGAGAGAGCCGCTCGGGCCAACAGCGTCGCCAGCCGGTGCATTCTTCGTCATCCGCGAATGGTGCTCGGGATCCAATCGCTCCGAGGAGTTTCCCCGTGAGATAGACATGGAACCACCATTCCTCTGCCGGGCGCGCTGCAACAAGCGGAATTTAATATAGGATGCCTTCTCTCCATCATTGACGCGGCAGAGATTGTCTTCAGAGGAGGCAACTGATGAAGGTTCTGACTCGAGCATTCGTAGCAGCACTCGCGGTGGTCTCAGTAATCTCGTTGGTGCCCTCGGCGCTCGCCGATGAGGTCATTCGGATCCCCGTCGTACTGCGGCCCGGCGTCACGGCGGATGTCGCCGTGCACGTTGTCGTCAACCCGAACGCAAGCCCTTCCGGTCTCGACGTGCTCATTGTCCATGGCCTGGCCCAGACCGGCGCGACGTTTCGGCCACTCGCCAACGCGCTTTTCTCCGAGCCGCTTGGTAACAAGGTCGCACGCGTGCTGATCGCCGAGCTCCCCGGTCATGGGGCCAGCGACCCGCCTGTCGGAATGATGTTCGGGGACCTGGCCCTCGAAGACTACGCGACTGCGATCCTCGGCGTGCTCGATGCTCTGCCGGGTCGTGGCCTCGCCGCCGACGTGCTCGTGGGGCACTCGATGGGAGCAGTGATCATCCAGATGGCGCAGGAGCGACTCGTGTCGCAGGGGACCAACCTGCGTGAGCGCTTCGATGTAAGAGGCACGGTCCTCATCGCGCCGGTCATTCCGACACCACTTCCGTGGGCATTCGCCGACTCCGGCGCCGCTGCAGCGATTCTGGGGCAGTTCATTCGGTTCGATCCGACGCTCGGCCTGATCGTGGATATCCCGCCGCCGATATGGGTTGCGGTGTTCTACAGCGACCGAGCGGGGATGATCGCCGCCGGCGCCCCCTCGCCGGCCCAGGCCGCCGCCGAGTTTGTTTCTTTCGAGGCATTCGTCGCGGGCGCGCAGACGATCCGTCTCTTCGCGCCGGCTCACGTCCGCGCAGGCCTCTTCGGACCAGACTCGGGAACGGTCGCGGGTGTGATCAGACTCGAGCAAGACGCATTCTTCCAATTCCCGAGCGAGCACCAGGCGCTGTACGAGTACCTTACGGGCGACGATCGCTTGAAGCTGTTTTTCAGCGTCGAAGGACCGACTACCGTACACAACATGCACACGTTCAACCCAGAGCCCCTGCTGCACCCGATCAAGAAAGTGCTCAATTCCATCGATCGCCAGTAGCTCGCATGGATTAGATGGTTGTCGCGTGCGGCATCAGGACACGCTCCCCGCGGCATGGCCGTCACGCATCACGTCTCACGAGCCGGACCTGACGTTGATGTACTCGGGGATGTTCCCGTAGACGGCTTTGAGCCTCGACTTCGATCGTCGACGTTGCGGTCGCGCGCGAAAGATCGCCGACCGCGGCGATCGTGTCGCCGCGGATGCCGACGTCCGCGCGGAACTGCGCGCAGCCGCTCCTGTCGATGACGGAACCGTTGCGTATGAGAAGGTCGTAGCGCGCCGGCGTGGCGCCGACGCCCCACGGCGGTTCAGCATTTGCGATTCGATGTCGTAGCCGTTACAAAGCAGAACCGCCGGCGCGAAGCCGCGTCCAAGACAATGCCATTGAACCTCTGGAGGATCGGGATGCGACCAATCGCGATCGCTTTCTTCGTCTGTCTCGCTGCGGCACTCTCAGTCAACGCCGCAGTCACGGGAACGCTGATCAACAGCGACGGCCAACCGGTCGCCGGCGCGAAGCTGTCGCTCTATTCACCGGAGCCTCCCGAGACGATCCAGGCGCGGCTGATCTCCGCGACTCCCGAGCGTACGCCTCTCGCCTCGACGACCTCCGATTCGAAGGGGAAGTTCTCCTTCGAGTCGCCGAAGGAGGCCGTCGTGACGTTGAGCATCGTCGCAAACGGTTTCGCGCCGGCGACGGTCGCGGTGGAACGTGACGACGAACGCGGCGCGATCCTCCTCAGCGCCGCTCCTCCCAGGCAGGGACGAATCACCGCGAACGGCAAACCGGTCGCGGGCGCGAAGGTCGTCTTCACCGGCAGCAGCGATCTGCTCGCCATGACGGATGCCGAGGGGCGCTACAGCGTGCCTGATCCCGCGAAGTGGGCGTCGCAAATCACAGTCGTGCACCCCGACTTCGCGATCGTGACGGATTCCGTGCGCGGCATGTCGAACAAGCTGGAGCTGGATCGCACGCTCGACGTGGGAACTCCAATCTCCGGACGCGTCGTCGGGGAGGATGGGAAAACGCCGGTCGCAGCAGCAGTCATCACCATCAATGATGCGACCGTGGCGAAATCGGGCGACGACGGCACGTTCACCGCCGCACACGCCCCGAAGAAATGGCAGACCGTCCAGGCGCGCGCTGCAAATCTGGCCGGCGATCGCGCGCGCGTGGCAGAAGGTCCGATCATCATCAGACTCGCGAAGACCGCGACCGTCAGTGGCACACTCCGCGACTCGAAGACACAGATACCCGTTGCCGGCGCGCAGATCCGATTCCGTCGCGGCGGCCGCTTCGACTTCTCGACGACCTCGGCAAGTGCGCTCACCGACGCAAAAGGGGCATTCGCGGCCGCAATCCCCGCCGGCTCATACACTCTGGTGACGACGCGACCCGGTTACTCCGTCGCCGACGTCTCGATCAATGTCGCTGCCAGCGCGAAGGCGACGAAGAATCTCGTGGGCACGCAACTCGCGCGCGTCAGCGGAAGCGTCCTCGACGAGAACAAGGCGCCGGTCGCCGCAACGCGGCTCGAGGCAGGTGCGGTGGCGCGCGAGCCGGGCATGCGGATGATGCGCAGCATGGCCGAGCAGCAGATGGCGGTCGCCGGTCCCGACGGCGCATTCGTGATGCGCGTCGAGCCCGACATCGACGTCCAGATCGAAGCGAAGAAGAAGGGATACCCCGAGGCGCGGACGTCGACGCTGCGATTCGCGCCCGGCGAGCGCAAGAGCGGCGTGCTCCTCACGATTCCTCTCGGCGTCGGTCTGACCGGACACGTCGTGGATCGCAACGGCAAGCCGGTCTCCGGCGTTGCTGTCTCCGCGAGCGAATCCGTTTCCGGAGGCAGCAATTTCGCGCGGCGCGTCATGCGCTTCGGCAACGATCGCGAAGACGACAACGTCGTACGCACCGCGGCCGACGGCAAATTCACAATGCGATTGAAGCCGGGCACGTACAACCTGCGATTCAAGCGCGAAGGCTTCGCTTCGAAGAGTCTGCCTGCGAAACAGGTCGCGGCGTCGACGCCGCCGGTCGAGGTCACGCTCGAGCCGGGCGTCCAGCTCGCCGGCCGTGTCACCCGCGCCGGTGCGGGAGTGGAAGGTGTGCACATCAGTATCTTCAGTGAAGACAGCGACGCGGCGGCCGACACCGCACCCGACGGGTCGTTCCGCATCAACGACCTCACGCCCGGACAGGCGATGATGAACATCTCCAAGCAGGAAGACTTCATCCAGCAGTTTCGCCCGGTGACGATTCCGGCCGACAACCTCACCATCGATCTTCCGGCGGGCGGCAGAATCAGCGGGCGCGTCGTCGAGAAGGAGTCCAAGACGCCCGTCACGACATTCGACGCCGGCGTATCGGGCCCTCGCGGCGGGGGCGGCATGATGTTCATGGGGCCGTCGCTGTCGAAGCACTTCACCAGCGATGACGGTACGTTCGTGCTCGAGAACGTGCCGCCGGGAGCCACGACGCTCACCGTGAATGCACCCGGGTTCACGACCGGCCGTGTTTCCAACGTCAACGTTGAAGACGGCAAGACGGTCGCCGATGTCGAAGTGCAGATGGATCGGGGCGTGAAGGTCACCGGACGCGTGACGGGTCCCGACGGTACTGCACTCAGCGGCGTGTCGGTCGAAGTGCAGCCGAGCGGGCGGCGCATGCCGGGTGCTGGCGCACCGCGAACCGCGACGGATGCCAGCGGCGAGTACTCGCTGGACAACGTCGAGAGCGGCGAGAAAGTATTCGCATTCGAGCGCAACGGCTATCTCGCGACGCAGAGGACCGTTGCGTTGTCTGGCGCTGATGCGCGGGTCGATGCGCAGTTGTCGACCGGGATTCGATTGACCGGAACCGTCGCCAACGAAGGCGGCGTCCCGATCGCCGACGCGAGCGTCGTCGCTTCATCGGCATCCGATTCGGCGTTCGGCGGCCGCTCCACGCGCACCGATGCGAACGGACAGTTCGAGATGGAAGGCCTCTCGCCGGGCCGCTACTCGTTCCGCGCGTCGAAGAGCGGTTACGCAACCGGCAATCTGAAAGACTTCGACATCAGCACCGGCGCGCCGGTGCGCATCGTCGTGCAGGCGGGCGGCACGATCACCGGCCACATCACCGGAATCACGTCTGACGAGCTCGCCCGTGCCGGCGTCATGGCTCAGGCTCCCGGCGGCACATCCAGCGGCACCATCGATGCGGGCGGCAATTTCCGCATCGAGGGCGCTCCGACCGGCACCGTGCGCGTTTACGCCACCGTTTCGAGCGGCATGGGCGGCCGCAACAGTCCCGCGAAGTCGGTGCAGCTCGAACCAGGCGGAACCGCGCAGGTCGATCTGGAGTTCGCGAGCGGCACCGTTCGCGGCCGCATCACCCGCGACGGCCAGCCTGCGTCACAGGCGATGGTCGTGTTCTCGCCGCAGCGCGGCCAGGCAACCACGATGGCGCGAACTTCGACGGACAACGACGGCAACTACGAAGCCTCCGGCCTTGCCGACGCGACGTACGACGTGCAGGTCATCGACCTGCAGCGCGGCACACCGTACACGACGACTTATCAGGTGCAGGGCTCCAGCACATTCAACATCGACATCAAGTCGGCGACGGTCCGCGGGCGGGTGCTCGACGCAACGACGGGCCGCGGCGTCGAGGACGCGGCGATTCAAATTCGAGGCGGCAATGAAGGATCGATGCGAATGCCATTGCGCACGATGCCCACCGATTCGTCCGGAGCGTTCGTGATCGACAGCGTGCCTCCCGGTACGTACAGCGTCACCGCTGAAAAGGACGGCTACGGTACGAAGGCGGTGGACGTCACCGTCAGCGAGTCCGGGAGCGACGTCGAGATCAAGCTCGCTCCGAATGTGGGCGTCACGCTGCGGATCGTCGACGCGCGCGATGGGCGTCTGCTCTCCGTGTACGTTCGCGTGACGGACTCGGCGAACAAGATCGTATACGACTCGCCGTTCCGATTCACCGACGGCGGAGCCGAGACCGTCAAGCTGCCGCTCGACTCCGGCGTGTATCGCGCAACGATCTTCGCGCAGGGCTACGCCACTCAGAACGTCACGATCTCATCGCCCTCGACGCAGACAATCGGGATGACTCCCGGAGGCGCGATCGCCATCAAGTCGAGCGGCAGCGCAATGCGCCGCGCGCGTCTCATCGCGCCCGATGGCCGCCAGTACACGCGTGGGTTCGGTGGTCCGACGTTCGCGGTCGACGCGAGCCCCGGCACGACGCTCATCGAGAACGTCGCTCCCGGAACCTACACGCTGCAGATCCTCGGCGAAGGTGATGCGGTGACGGCTTCAGTGCAGGTCACGGTGCTGGAGGGACAGGTCGCGCAGGTGTCGGCGTAAGCGAACCCG
>Ga0210377_10002284_pt1 | contig 16900 bp, 15 predicted proteins | sample PLM4_65_b1redo_FD_155480 | JGI IMG/M metagenome (GOLD analysis project Ga0210377, IMG submission 155480) | Groundwater sediment microbial communities from an aquifer in East River, Colorado, USA - PLM4_65_b1 redo | ecosystem: Environmental > Terrestrial > Soil > Riparian zone | place: USA: East... | reverse complement strand
CGAGCATCTCGGGGAAGCCGGTGTAATCGGCCACTTCAGTCACCGGAATGCCATTGTCGGCAAGCAGCTTGGCGGTGCCGCCGGTGGAAAGAATTTTTACGCCGAGCTGGTTCAATCCCGTTGCAAATTCAAGTAAACCTGATTTATCCGATACGCTGATGAGCGCCTGTTTGATTGCCGCCATGATGATCCCGATTAAAATTAAATATTCTGTAGCCTCAAAAAAACCGTAGTTATGTTGCCCCGACACGGTATTGCGAAACATCCGGTGCGGGAGGGGCAACTGGCGGCTGCTCCCGCAATCGGCTGGCTCCGCCTTAACCAGCGACTTGGCGAGTGTAGTTGGCTCGCCTTGTCGAATGGCTAGTAGTTGTTTCAGTAACTTGCCACAGCCGCCGTTCTGAGAGCAAGGCGCACGGAGCGCAAAACACGAGGCATATCTGTGCAGATAGACGAGTGTTTGAGTACCGCGCAACACAGCTATCGGGAGCGCAGTAGGTTTTTATACGATGCCGTGCTCCAGCATCTTCTTGCGCAAAGTATTTCGGTTGATTCCGAGCATCTCCGCGGCACGGGTCTGATTGCCGCCGACGTGCTCCAGTACCATTTCGATCAGCGGTTTTTCGACGCAGTTCATCACCATGTTGAACATTCCGCAGCATGGTTCTTCGCCGTCGAGGTCCCTGAAATATTCCTTGATGGCCTTGCGCACATAGCGCGCCATGTCGTTTTCGTTGATCAGTCCATCACTCATGCTGCCAGCTCCTCAAGATAATGCAGCTGTGATCCCTGCTGCTCTTGTTTTGCAAAAAATTCGTCTACTGCCGCCAACTGTTCGGCCGGGACTTCCAATTGATTCATGTGATGGCGGAAATGCGCAGAACCGGCCAGTCCTTTGGTGTACCAGGAAATGTGCTTGCGCGCCACGCGCAGTCCGGTGTGTTCACCGTAGAAATCATAAAGATCATGAATGTGGGCCAGCAGCACACTATGGATTTCATCCACTTCCGGCGCAGGCAGATGCAGGCCGGTCTTGAGGAAATGCTCGATCTCGCGGAACAGCCACGGGCGTCCTTGCGCAGCACGGCCTATCATCACCGCATCGGCACCGGAATACCTTAGGACGTGCCGGGCCTTTTCCGGGGTGGTGATGTCGCCGTTGGCGATGATCGGAATGTTCACGCTGGCCTTCACCGCGGCAATGGTGTCATATTCGGCTTCTCCGGTGTAGGCACAGGCGCGTGTGCGGCCATGTATCGCCAACGCCTGGATGCCGGACGCTTCGGCGATCCTGGCAATGCGTATCGCGTTGCGATTCTGCTTGTCCCAGCCGGTGCGTATCTTCAATGTCACCGGCACTGTCACCGCGCCGACCACCGCTTCCAGCAATCGGGCGACCAGCGGTTCGTTCTGCAACAATGCGGAGCCGGCCATCACATTGCAGATCTTCTTGGCGGGACAACCCATGTTGATGTCGATGATCTGCGCGCCGTTATCGACGTTATATTTGGCAGCCTGTGCCAACATATCCGGGTCTGCTCCGACGATCTGCACCGAGATAGGATCTACTTCTCCCGCATGGTTGGCACGGCGTTTGGTTTTTTCCGAACCGTATAACAGTGAGTTGGATGAGACCATCTCGCTTACCGCCATGCCCGCACCCATGCGCTTGCACAACATGCGGAATGGACGGTCAGTCACTCCCGCCATGGGAGCAACGATAAGGTTGTTTTTTAGTTGATATGGACCGATAAGCATCTTTTTTCGCCAGGGGCTGGTTTGCCACATATAGGGGCCGCGAGGGGGGACGATTATAAATCAAACTGGCGGTTGCGACACGGTGGTGTGCAACACTTTGGTGCGGGAGCAACCGCCGCCGCCCTTCCCGCACCGGATGCTGCGCAACACCGTGTCCGGGTGGCCACCATGCTATGATTGCTTTCATGAAATTCGATGTTGTGATCATAGGCGGGGGGTTGGTGGGTGCCAGCCTGGCCGCCGCACTCGGTTCTAGCGGGCTCTCGTTGGCTCTGGTGGAGAACCAAATGCCCCCTGAACCTGTAGCCGACTGGGATGGCCGCATCTACGCGATCAGCCCTGGCAGTCGCAGCTTCTTCGAACAATCCGGCGTATGGTCTCTGCTGGATCCGGGCCGCATCGCACCTGTCGAGGCGATGCGCGTGTTCGGCGATACCGGAGCGGAACTGGAATTCAGCGCTTATCAGATGGGCGTGGCGGAACTGGCATGCATACTGGAGAACCGCGCATTGCAGCACGCCATGCGGCAGAAATTACAGCAGCAGGAAAACCTGACTTTGTTGCAACCGGCATCTTGCGCTGCACTCCGGTTTGACGACAATAACGCCGAACTTGAACTGGAAGACGGCCGCTCCCTGACAGCCAAACTGGTGGTCGGTGCCGATGGACGGGATTCATGGGTGCGTGATCAGGCCGGCATCAAGGCCGCGCCGGTGGATTACCGGCAATTCGGCGTGGTCGCCAATTTTAATTGTCAGCTGCCGCATCGCGGCATCGCTTACCAATGGTTCCAGCCGGACGGCATCCTTGCGCTGCTCCCCCTGCCGGGCAACCGGGTTTCGATGGTTTGGTCGGTCGGCCCCGAGAAGTCGGCAGGTTTGCTTGCGCTTGAACATGACGGGCTTTGCTCGCAAGTCGCCGCAGCATCGCAACACACGCTCGGGGGACTGACGGTCATCACGGCACCTGCGGCTTTCCCGCTGCGCATGCTGACTTTGCAGCACATCGTTGCCCGGCGGCTGGCGCTGATCGGTGATGCCGCGCACAATATCCATCCGCTGGCCGGACAAGGGGTGAATACCGGCTTTCGCGATGCGCGCCAACTGGCACAATTGCTGCTCGAACGCGGCGCACTGAACGATTGCGGCGACGCAAATTTGTTGCGCCGTTATGAACGAAAACGCAAGGAAGACATCTATTCAATGCAGGCCACGACTTACGGACTGAAATATCTGTTCAACAATGACGCACCGTTACTGCGTACCCTGCGCAATCTGGGGCTGAGTGCAACCAATCGCATCACCCCGTTGAAGAAAATGCTGATGCAACATGCCCTTAATTAATCGATGAGTATACTGCCATGGAATATCAATTTTTTACGAACCTGATCAAATTGCCGATCTCTTCTCCGGCCCGCCAACGAGCGTTGTCCGGCCATACGTTCCGAACATTTCTTATGTTAATGTGGGGCGTCCTGTTGCTGTCCGCCCTGGTGACTTCCGCACATGCCGGCGAGAAGGAGATACGCCAGTCGCTGCAAAGCAACTTCCCGGGCATCGGTAAAATCGAGCACATCGTCGTTACACCATATGCCGGGCTGTATGAGATTCTTGTTGAAGGACAGCTTTTGTACACCGATGCAAAGGGGTTATACCTGTTCGACGGCAATGTGATCGAGACAAAAACCCGCCGCAATGTCAGCGAGGAGCGGCGCCGCATTCTGTTCGCGATAGATTTCGACAAGTTGCCGCTGGAACTCGCTGTGAAAAAAGTGAAAGGCAACGGCAAGCGCAAGCTGGCCCAGTTCACCGATCCGAATTGCAGTTTCTGCAAGCGGCTGGAAAAGGAATTGAACAAGGTCACCGATGTCACGATATACAGCTTCCTGTATCCGATATTCCCGGGCTCGGACGAAATGGTGCGCTATGTGCTTTGCTCAAAAGACCCGGTCAAGACGTGGGACAACTGGATGCTGAACGGCATCGCTCCCGAGAAGGCATTATGTGACACCCCGCAGACCGACCAGGTAAAAGCGTTGGGCCAGAAACTTCACGTCAATGGCACGCCGAACATCATTTTTGGCAATGGTGTTCAATCTCCGGGTTATCTGGCTGCTGAGGAACTGGAAAGAAACCTGAATCAGGCCAGATAATATGCGGCTCATATGCGACTATCCGGCTTAGCCCGATGCCTGAAGCGCTCCCAGCCGCTCCATCCCACTGTTCGCCAGACATGTCAGCGCGATTAAAGGAATCACCGAGAACTTCGCACTGATCATCATCTTGTCCGTATAGTGATAGTGTCGCATTTCTTCCTTAGCCGGATTCTGGCTCTGTTAGATGTATGGGATAGATCATTGCCGACCCAAAGCTGCTGCATAATATTGCGAAATCGATTTCCCCGCCGACTGATTTACATAAAAGCCTGTTGCCCATCAAAACTCTTTCCAGTCATTCTCTATCGCATTGACTTTAGCCTTGGGTGCACGGGCTGGAATATGCGCAACGGCTGGCTGTGACACCACCACCCGTCCCACTGTACTGGGCGATTGCTCCGCCATAATGTGGCCCTCGAACTTGAAGAATCCCATCAACTGTTTCAGGTGCTCGGCCTGGCTGCTCATCTCTTCGGCCGTCGCCGCCAACTCTTCCGATGAGGAGGCGCTTTGCTGGGTGATCTGGTTGAGTTGCATCATGGCAGAGTTGACCTGGCCCACACTGCATGATTGTTCTTCAGAGGTGGCGGCGATTTCCTGCACCAGATCGGAAGTCTTCTTGATCGCAGGCACCATCTCGGTCAGCAGCTTGCCTGCGTTCTCTGCTATGGCGACCGAGCTGCCCGCCATCTCACTGATCTCCTGCGCTGCAATTTGGCTGCGCTCAGCCAGTTTCCTGACTTCGCTGGCCACCACGGCAAAGCCTTTGCCGTGCTCGCCGGCGCGCGCCGCCTCGATCGCGGCATTCAGCGCCAGCAGATTGGTCTGGTAGGCGATGTCGTCGATGATCGCGATCTTCTTCGCGATCTGTTTCATCGCATACACGGTCTGGGCGACCGCCTCTCCGCTTTCGCCGGCCTGCTTGGCAGCCTGCAAAGCCATCCCGTCGGTGATTTTTGCGTTTTCGGCGTTCTGCTTGATCGATACCGCCATCTGCTCAACCGAGGCCGAGGTCTCCTCCACGCTGGCCGCCTGCTCACTGGAGCCCTGGCTCAACGTCTGCGCGGTTGTGTTGACTTGATCCGAGGCAGAGGTGAGGGACCCGGCACTGGCACGCACCTCGCCGACGATCTCCAGCAGACTGTCATTCATATTGTTGAGCGCAGCGAGCAATTCTCCGGTTTCGTCACTTCCTGCCACTTTGATTTCGGAAACGAGATTGCCATCTGCGATGCGCCCGGCCGCAGAAATGGCCCGCCTGAGCGGCCGGACGATCATCCGGCTCATGAACCATGCCACTCCAAGCGACATCACCAGCGCAACCACCAGGATCACGATCAACTCCTCCATGACCCTGTGGTAAGCATCACTGGCATCCATGTAACTTTCCTGCGCGAGGCGCTTTTCCATCTGCGTCAGCTGATCGAAATCCTTGAGCATTTCCTGAAAGTTGTTGTCGGCCGCCTTCAAACCGCTTAAACCGAAGTTGCGATCGATCAGGCTCTGGTCGATCGCATTGCCGATACCTTTCTTGTAATTGAGGAGCTGTTTGATCAGCGAAACGGCGATCTTGCGCTCGCCTTCATTGTTACCGGGGCGATCCTTGAGTTCGGTCAATTTTTTCAGAACGTCATCGATCTTCGCATTTTGCTCGTCGGCGGACTGCTTGATCATTTCTTTCCCGAGATCAGCGTTCCATGTCAATAATCGATACATGCTGAAATGCACTTCGCTGATCTGCCGCAAAGCATCATCGGCCAACCGGGAGTTGGTGAGGCGGCTGTCGTACAGTTCAACCAGCGTGGTGTGCTGGCTGGTCAACACACTGTAGGAGTTGGCTCCCAGCACGATCAGAAAAATTGCGGCCACGCCTGGCGGTACCAGAATCTTGTGCAAAATTTTCATATTTACCCCTCAACCGGCAATAAGCTCAGCGACGCGGACGGATTCCGTACCGCTACCGGTTTTATTTGTTCATGCCGCCGCAAACCACCATATCCGAGAGGTGCCTGCTTCACTTCGACCTTGCCTTGGCTCAAGAAAGCCAGCTTGCGTTCAATCTGGATTTGCATTCGTTGCGGTGATATCAGTGCTGGCACCCACTTCTGACAACATTGCCAACTCGTTTACGGAAAGCACCTTGACGGCATCGAGGATAATGACAAATTTATCCTTCACCTTGCCCATACCGTTAATAAAGTCGGCACGGATCTTGACGCCAAAGCTGGGAGCAGGCTCGATCTCGGCTGCAGGTATTTCCAGCACTTCGGATACGGCGTCCACCATCACGCCTATATCCTGCTTTTCACCTTCACTTTCGGCTTCGATGATGACAATACAACTGCGCCGGGTTACGACAGACGCGGCACGTCCAAAGCGGGCCGACAGGTCCACTACCGGAACGACAGCGCCGCGCAGGTTGATCACTCCTCGTATGAATTCAGGCATCATCGGAACGCTGGTAAGGTTGCCGTATTCAATGATTTCCTTGATGCCAAGGATATCAATAGCGAACATTTCCTTGCCCAGCAGGAAAGTGAGGTATTGCGCTTCTTCCTGCTGCACTTCGATTTCTTGCACTGCGTTTTTAGCTAGTGAGCCCATCGTGGTCTCCCTTAATATTCGACGAATTCTTCCTTGTTGCTGGAAATGGCGGCATGCAAAGGAGCTGTTATCCTGATGGAGCGGGGGGTAGGCAACTCTTTGCCAAATGCCTGTGATTTTTTGTGGACCTCAGCCCTGTTTTGGTCACCGATGGAACCGGCTTTCAATTTGAAGAAACCCATAGTCTGCTTCAATTGTTCGGCTTGGCCATTCATTTCTTCAGCAGTCGCTGCGAGTTCTTCAGATGCCGCAGCATTTTGCTGGGCGATCTGGTTTAGGTGTGCCATTGAGGTGTTGATCTGGCCGACACCTGAGGATTGCTCTTCGGATGCGATCGTAATTTCCTTCACCCGGTCGGAGGTCATATTGATGGAGGGCACTATTTCATCCAATAGCTTGCCGGCTTTTTCCGCTTGTTCGACGCTGCTGGAAGCCAGCTCGCCGATTTCCTGCGCCGCCACCTGGCTGCGCTCGGCGAGTTTCCTCACTTCGGCTGCCACAACAGCAAAGCCCTTGCCGTGCTCGCCGGCGCGGGCAGCCTCAATGGCGGCGTTCAAGGCCAGCAGGTTGGTCTGGTAGGCGATATCGTCGATGATGCTGATCTTTTTGGCAATCAGCTTCATGGCTGTTTCGGTCTTTCTCACAGAATATCCGCCTTCGGTGGCCTTTTCGGCAGCCTTGGCCGCCATGCTATCGGTGTCCTTGGCGTTATCGGTGTTCTGGTTGATGGAGGCTGACATCTGCTCCATCGAGGCGCTGGTTTCTTCCACAGAGGAGGCTTGTTCGCTGGAGGTATGGCTCATGGACTGGGCCGTTGCGCTCACTTCCTCCGACGCGCTGGAGAGATTGTTGGCCGCACCGCGCACTTCGGTGACGATGCCGGTCAGGCTTTCGATCATGCGCTTCATGGCAAACAACAAACTCGACTTGTCGTTTGTATTGGTATTAACTGTCACAGTAAGGTCGCCTTCCGCGATTCTCCCTGCAATTTCCGCAGCATAACCAGGTTCACCTCCCAACTGCTGAAAAAGTGAGCGGGTTATCCAGTACCCCAAAGTTGCAGTAAGAAGCGCAGCAAATGCTGCCCAGATCATCAGGGAATAGTGTGATGAAGCGTAACTCTCCATGGATACATTCCCGCCTTGCCTCATCAATTCGCCCTGATAATTGATCAAATCATCGATGGAGACCACATAAGCCGTATTGATCGGACGGAATTCGTTGATCAAATAATTCGTCGCTGCCGCCCCATCGCTTTCGTTCAACTCGATCACCTTATCCAGGCTCACATCGAATTTCTGCCGGTTGTCCTTGATTTTATCTATCAATTCTCTGCCTTTGCCGTATCCGATTTTGTTTTCGAGTTGTTCGATCAGGTCGCTGACTCCCTTTTGGGATTGACGGATATGTGCAATCTCGGACTTGATCATCGCGTTGTTAACAAATAGCAGTGCGTTGCTTACCGACAGAGAAATGTTGTTGACGTTGTTGATGATATCGCGTGCTAACTCCGTATTCGGATAAAGATCGACGACGATTTTAGCCGTGTTCTGATTCATCAGCTTCATGCGCATATCGGACAAGGCGCTGATGACCAGCGCTATCAACACCACAAGCGTGAATGCCAAGTTGAGACGAGTTTTAATTTTCATATTTTTGAACATCAAAGAACTCCTTAACGTCGTTATCGTTATATTGCCGGGTTGGTCGCCTAGTGCCTGGAAACCAGTTGCGACTCGCGAGTGATCGCCATTTGTACCAGTGAGGGTACGTCAAGAATCAGCGCCACTTCGCCGCTTCCTAAAATTGTGGAGCCGTCGATTCCGCGCAGGTTGCTGAATATTTTGCCGAGGGGCTTAATTACGATCTGGAATTCACCCATCAGTTCGTCCACTACCAGCCCCGCTTTTTGTCCGCCATATTGCACCACCACCACGTTTTCGCGTCGCGCGCCGGCACCTTCGATTTCGAAGTGCTCGCGCAGCAACACGTACGGCAGTACTTCGCCACGAAGGTTGAGGTAGTTGCGCTCGTGCGTCGCCTGGCGCTCGGCCTCGGTAAGTTCGATGCATTCCAGCACCATGTCTAGCGGCACCACGTAACTGGATTTTCCGACGCTAACACGGAAGCCATCGATGATGGCAAGGGTCAGCGGCAAGCGGATGCGCACTGTAGTGCCGAGCCCCGGTACGCTGTCCAGGTGAACTGAGCCTCGCAAGGAAGTAATGTTGCGCTTGACTACATCCATGCCTACTCCGCGTCCCGAGAGGTTGGTCACGACTTCAGCCGTGGAGAAACCTGCCTCAAAGATCAGATCGTAAATTTCCTGATCGCTCGGAGTGACGCCACCAGGGATCAAACCGCGTTCTCTGGCCTTTTGCAGGATTCTGTCGCGGTTCAGACCTGCTCCGTCGTCGGACACTTCAATCTCGATACTGCTGGAATCATGATAAGCATTGAGGCGGATAGTGCCTTTGGCCGGCTTGCCTGCCGCCTTGCGTGTTTCCGCCGATTCGATGCCGTGATCGATGGCATTGCGGACTAAATGCATTAACGGATCAGCGATTTTCTCTACCAAGGTCTTGTCCAACTCGCTTTCGCCACCTGTGATGATCAGATCAATGTCTTTGCCAAGTTCGCGACCCACATCGCGGACGACGCGCTGAAAATGCTTGAAAGAATCGCCAATCTGAACCATGCGCAGGTTAAGAGCGCTACCACGGATCTCTTCGACTAATCTGCACATTACTGAATTGGCTTCTTGTAGCGGGGTATTGTTTGAGCTGTGGGCAAGCATGTTGGCGCCAGCTCCGGCAGTCACCAGTTCGCCGACCAGGCTGATCAATTCGTCGAGTTTGTCTGTTTGTACACGGATGAATCGGCTTTCATTGCTTTTTCTGTCCTTGGCCTGTGTCTGTTTGTCGAGGGCGGCTTGCAACACTTCTTGTTTGACAGAACCCTGCTCGATCAGGATTTCACCTAACAATGTTGTGGATCCGTCGGTATGAACGCTGTTTTGCTGGGCGCTCAGGCTGTCTTGCAGTTCTTGCCGTGTGAGCGCGCCAGTGGCCACGAGGATTTCACCCACACGGATCTCATCTTCCGGCAGGGAGCGGATTAATTCTACGTACTCTGTTGTTTTGCTGTGCGGAGGCAGGATATGTATCAGGCTGCCGTCAAGGACGAATTCGAATACGTCAGCGATGGTTTCCTTTTCCGCTTCGGATTTGAGATCGATCTCGAATCCGAGGTAGAAGGCCTCCGCATCCATTTCCGCGGCTTCCGGCAGGGCGTCAGGCAGAGTCGTAATTGAGACAATATCTCCCAGGCTGGACAAGTAACGAATCATGTAAAGCGGATCCAGGCCTTCTCTGAGGATGTTCTGGCCGAAGCGCAGGGATATATGCCAATTGTCAGAACTGACCGCGCTGCCTTTGCCGGCAGCAGATGGGACGGCTTTTGAAACGATCGTATCGCGGGAAGCCTTTGAGCCTGCATCTACGGCATGAACATCCGTCCGATAGACTTGCAGTCGTTTGCGCAAGCCTGTTTCACGCTCATGCGCCGCTTCGTCCAGTTGCTCGCCTTGCTCGGCAACAACGTTGACCAGATGCAGCATGTAATCGCAACTATCCAGCAGTACTGCTACCAGGTCAGCCACAATCTCAACATTTCCGTCTCTTACACGAACAAGCACGTCTTCAACGATATGGGTAAATTCAACGATGGGATCAAGGTTGAACATGCCAGCAGAACCCTTGATGGTGTGAGCGGCGCGGAATAGTGCATCTATGGTGTCGGCATCGTGAGGGTCGTTTTCCAGATGCAGGAGTATGCCTTCCATTTCTTGCAACAGGGCATGAGCTTCAGCAATATAAGTTTGAACGAATGTATTTGGATTGACGCTCATTTTTCTATCTTTTCGTTATCACTCACAGCCTGCTTACTCAACAACCATGCCCATGCAAATTTCAACTTCAGCCTCCTGCTGTTTGCATAGGGAGGAGATTGTTTATGCGGCATGTGATTGTTCAATCAATTCCTGCAAACCGGGTCCTGATAATTTATATCTTGGCACCCTCGGATGTTGATATCGGGTCACTGAAATAAGCTGCCATGTTGTAGGTGTCCAATATATCCAGCACAGCTCGGTTGTGGCCAATCAATCGCAAAGGTGTGTTGTGCCTGGTCGCTTCACGCTTGGCCAATATCAGCAGCTGTATGCCTGCGCTATCGATTTTACTTACTTCTGACAGGACGATTTCGCGCTCGCACGGTTCAGTTATATGTTCCATCAATTCCTTTTTGAGTGCGGCTGCTGTATAGATGGTCATGTCACCTTCAATATGAATCGTCACGACTCCTTTTCTTTTCTTGGTGTGTATAGGCATCAATTTCTTTCGTTTGAATTGTCATCGGCAAAACCTGAACCGATCAGGTCATTAAAGCATGACTAACTTGGATACGGCACTCAGCAATTGATCAGGCCGGAATGGCTTCACTACCCAGGCTTTGGCACCTGCTGCTTGTCCCTCTTGCTTTTTTCTTTCCTGCGATTCAGTGGTGAGCATGATAACGGGAGTGAATTTGTAGTTGTCCAGCTTTTTGACTTCTTTGACGAAACTGATGCCGTCCATATTGGGCATGTTCACATCGCAAATGATGAGGTGAATTTCCTGGCCGGTAAGTTTGGACAACGCATCAGCGCCATCTATTGCCTCTATTACCTCATAGCCGGCACTTCTTAATGTAAGACTGACGAGTTGGCGTACGCTCCATGAATCATCAACAACCAGTATCGTTATTGCCATAAATCACTCCTGAAATAAAATCTCGCAGACCGGTGGTCATGTAACCTTCCCGTTCGGAAAGTTTGCCAATAAATACAGCTTATTGATTGGCTCCAGTTGAGTCTATATACGTAAGATGTAAGGTAGTGTATCTCGGATGACCGGTAATCGGGATTTACACACAGCGTAGCGTATGCTGTGGACTCATCGCCAGCCTAAGGGCTTAGCAACGGCTCTGCCCCCTTGGGAAACAATACCCACATTTGCCCGGTCTGTTTCATGCGTCCCGCCTGGGCGCCGGCCTGCTCGCCAAAACCCCAGAAGAAATCTCCGCGCACCGCACCCTTGATCGCGCCGCCGGTATCCTGAGCCAGCATCAGACGGTTCAAAGGATCGGTGGTATTCGGATAAGTAGTGGACAGGAACACCGGGGCGCCGAGCGGGATGGTCCGCGTATCCACTGCCAGACTGTATTCATTGGTGAGCGGAACACCCAATGCGCCCAACGGAGCGGGCAGGTCATTCGGCAATTCGCGGAAGAACACATAGCTGGGGTTCTGCTCCAGCAGGGTGGCCAGTTTTTCAGGGTTTTTTTGCGCCCATAGCTTGATGTTCTGCATCGATGACTCTTCGATCTTGAACGCGCCCATTTCGACCAGTGTCTTGCCGATGGAATTATAGGGATGTCCGTTCTGCTCTGCGTAACCCACCTTCACCAGGCTGCCGTCGGGTAATTCGATGCGTCCCGAGCCCTGGATTTGCAGGAAGAACAAGTCGACCGCGTTGTCCACCCAGAATAATTCGTGCCCCTGCAGCGGGGCCTTGCCATTATCGATCTCGCCTCGATTGTAGTAAGGCACGATGCGCTTGCCTTGCAGGCGTCCGCGCAAACGCAAGTCCTTCAGTTGCGGATATACCTCGCTCAAATCTATGGTCAGCAGATCATCCGGCACGCCATATAGCGGATAGCGAAAGCGCGCGGTTTTGACGCGGCTGCCGTAAAGCCTGGGTTCATAGTAGCCGGTGATCAAACCCTGGGAAGTACCATCCGGATTGAACACCTGGTAGGGTATGAACCGCTCCTCAAAAAAGGCATGCAGCGAATGATTGTCAGGCTGCGTCAACTCGTCGGCGCTCACGCAGACCGGCTGCCAACCCGGCTTGTTCCTGAGGGCGACGCAGCTTTGCCAGAATGCCGCCCAGGCCGGCTGAAGATCTATGGTCTGCCAATCCGGCAGCATTTCCCATTTGCTGACAGCAAACGGCGCGTAGGGCGCTTTATCAACGGGCTGTGAAACGACCGGGGGTTTGGAAGAGGAGCAGGCCGCAAGAAAAACCAGCGGCAGCAGCGCAATCCTAATGTGTTGTTGGATCATGTCGAGAACAGGCAAAAAATCTTGTTAATGCAACACACGGGGGACACTCAACACGAATTGCGGGATCTCGATATCGAACTGTTCGCCATCCTCAGTCTGCATCTGATAGCTGCCTCGCATCGTGCCGACTTGTGTAGCCAGTACAGTGCCGCTGGTATATTCAAAGCTCTGGCTGGGTTTGAGCAATGGCTGCTCACCCACTACGCCCTGTCCGCGCACTTCCTGCACATGGTGGTTGGCATCGGTGATGATCCAGTGGCGGCTGATCAGTTTGGCGGACTCGCTACCCTGATTGGTGATGGTAATGGTATAGGAAAACACGAAACGGTTTCCCGCTTCATCGGATTGCTCCGGCAGGTAATTCACCTGCGTTTGTATGTCGATATTATGCCGATCAATCTTTTCCATGAGCGGCATTTGAACCGATTTTTGCAGGTATCGCAAGGGTCACGCGGCGCTTTTGTGCTAATCTGCACGAGTATTTTTTCAGGCGAAGTTGAAATATGAAGGGTTATTTGAAACGCATACTCAATGCGCGAGTCTACGACGTGGCGATCGAAAGCCCATTGGAACCTGCTCCCAACCTGTCTGCCCGTATCGGCAATATGGTGCTGCTCAAGCGCGAGGACATGCAGCCGGTGTTCTCGTTCAAGCTGCGCGGCGCATACAACAAGATGGCTCAACTCACCCCCGAGCAGCTTAAACGCGGCGTGATCGCCGCCTCGGCGGGCAACCATGCGCAGGGCGTGGCGCTCAGCGCGCAGAAGCTCGGCTGCAAGGCTATCATCGTGATGCCGTCGACTACGCCTCAGATCAAGATCCAGGCGGTTGCCGCCCGCGGAGCGAAAGTGGTGCTGCACGGCGATTCGTATTCCGATGCCTATCAGCACGCGCTGGAACTGGAGAAAAAGGACAAACTGACCTTTGTGCATCCTTACGACGACCCGGATGTGATCGCCGGACAGGGCACCATCGCAATGGAGATATTGCGACAGCACACCCAGCCGATCCATGCGATTTTCGCCGCGATCGGCGGCGGAGGACTGATCTCCGGCGTGGCTGCTTATGTCAAGGAATTGCGTCCCGAAATCAAGATCATCGGCGTGCAGCCGGTAGATTCCGATGCCATGTATCGCTCGCTGAAAGCCAAACGGCGCATCACGCTCGACCATGTCGGCCTGTTCGCCGATGGCGTGGCGGTGAAGCAAGTGGGCAGGGAGACTTTCCGTCTGTGCCGCAAGCTGGTGGATGAAATCATCCTGGTGGATACGGATACCACGTGCGCAGCGATCAAGGATGTATTCGAAGACACACGCTCCATTCTCGAGCCGGCGGGAGCGCTCGCCATCGCCGGAGCCAAGCTGTATGCCGCACGCAAAAAGTTAAAGGGTGAAACGCTGGTCGCCATCGCCTGCGGTGCGAACATGAATTTCGACCGTTTGCGTTTCGTCGCGGAACGCGCCGAGATCGGCGAACAGCGCGAGGCGCTGCTCGCTGTCACGATCCCGGAAACACCGGGCAGCTTCCGCAAATTCTGCTCACTGCTCGGCAAGCGCAACATCACCGAGTTCAATTACCGCTATGCCGACCCGAAAGCGGCGCAGGTGTTCGTCGGCATTCAGGTTCGCGATCAATTGGAAACCGGCGAATTGGTGGGAAAGTTGCGCAACAACAAACTCGCCACACTGGACTTGAGCAACAACGAGATGGCCAAGCTGCATCTGCGCCATCTGGTCGGCGGGCATGCGCCTGAAGCCAAGGACGAGATCATATTTCGCTTCGAGTTCCCCGAGCGTCCCGGCGCGTTGATGAATTTTCTCAACAGTATGAGCCACGGCTGGAACATCAGCCTGTTCCACTATCGCAACCACGGTGCGGATTACGGTCGAGTGCTGGTCGGCATGCAAGTGCCGCACCACGATAAAAAAGCGTTGCGCAAGTTTCTCGACACGCTCGGCTACCGTTATTGGGACGAGAGCGACAATCCGGCATATCGGCTGTTTTTGGGTTGATGTGCAATGGCGGTATTACCCGAAGTCACCAAGTCAGGCATCCGAAAAAACACCCTCGCACTGCGTAAGCAACTGCCGCCCGAAATCCATGCCGCGCAAAGCATGGCAATCGCCGAACGGTTGCTGCAACTGCCTGAATACCGGCAATCTGGTGTTGTTCTGGGTTACATGAATTTCGGGACGGAGTTCGCCAGCGATGTCTGGATAAGGCAGGTACTGGCGGCGCGTAAAAAATTGGCACTGCCACGAGTGAACCATCATACCAACCAGCTCGACCTGTTTTGGGTGGAAGACCTCGAAAACCAGCTTGCAACAGGGCTATGGAAGATACGCGAACCGATAGTCGAACGCTGTGAACGGCTGATTACGCCAAATGAGGTAGAATTCGCACTTTTACCGGGTGTGGCTTTCAGCAAAAGTGGCGCACGTCTCGGCTACGGCGGCGGTTTTTACGACAAACTGCTGGCACGCATGACTCATCGTCCCACATTGGTCGCCGCGGCTTTCGAGCTGCAGATCATGGAGCGTATCCCTCAAGAGGCGACGGATGTGAAAGTCGAGTGGATCGTCACCGAGCAAAGGACCATAGACTGCTCGGCATAAACCAACCCTTAATAGATTTCGTTGAATTAGTGAGAGAACGGAAAAATGGCAACATTACCTGATTACGATCCGCAAGAAACCCGGGAGTGGCTGGACGCTCTCGAGTCGGTACTGGAAAACGAAGGCGCGGAACGCGCCCATTTCCTGCTCGAGCAGCTGATGGACAAGGCGCGCAGTTCCGGAGCAAGCATGCCGTTCAGCGCGGTCACACCGTACTGCAACACCATTCCGGTCGGCGAAGAGCAGCGTTCCACCGGTAATCAGGATCTGGAACATCGCATCCGCACGTGGATGCGCTGGAATGCAATGGTGCTGGTATTGAATGCCAACCGCGACTCGTCCGAGCTGGGCGGTCATATCGCCAGCTTTGCCTCCGCAGCCACTTTGTACGACGTGGGTTTCAACCATTTTTTCCACGGCAAGACCGATACCCACGGCGGCGATCTGGTGTATTTCCAGGGTCATTCGTCGCCCGGCATCTATGCCCGCGCCTTCCTCGAAGGTCGGATCAGCGAGGAACAGATGTACAAGTTCCGCCAGGAATCCGAAGGCGGCGGCCTGTCCTCCTATCCTCATCCGTGGCTGATGCCGGACTTCTGGCAGTTCCCCACCGTGTCGATGGGTCTCGGGCCGCTGATGGCGATCTATCAGGCGCGTTTCATGCGTTATCTGGAGCATCGCGGCATGGCGCAGACCGCCGGGCGCAAAGTGTGGGCCTATCTGGGCGACGGCGAGACCGACGAACCGGAGTCGCTGGGTGCAGTCTCGATGGCCGGACGCGAGAAACTCGACAACCTGATCTTCGTGGTCAACTGCAATCTGCAACGCCTCGATGGCCCGGTGCGCGGCAACGGCAAGATCATCCAGGAACTGGAAGGCGTGTTCCGCGGTGCCGGCTGGAACGTCATCAAGGTGGTGTGGGGCGACAAGTGGGATCGCCTGCTCGCCAAGGACAAGAACGGCCTGTTGCAAAAGCGCATGCAGGAAGCAGTAGACGGCGATTACCAGACTTACAAATCCAAGGATGGCGCGTATGTGCGCGAACATTTTTTTGGCAAGTATCCGGAATTGCTGGAGATGGTCTCCGACATGACCGATCAGGAGATCTGGCACTTGAATCGCGGCGGTCATGACACGGGGAAAGTGTTCGCTGCTTATGCTGCAGCCTCCAAACACACCGGTCAGCCGACCGTGATCCTGGCCAAGACGGTAAAGGGCTACGGCATGGGCCAGGCGGGCGAAGGCCAGAACATCACCCACCAGCAGAAGAAGATGGCCGGCGAAGTGTTGCTCAAATTCCGCGACCGTTTCAACATTCCGCTGAACGACGAACAAGTGGCCAGCCTTAATTTCTATCGTCCCGCACAAGACAGCCTGGAAATGAGATATCTGAAGGAGCGCAGCCGGGAGATGGGCGCGGTGCCGCAGCGCACTCCTGTCAACGAACCGCTGCAGATACCGGGACTGGAGGCATTCGATGCATTGCTGAAAGGCACCGAGGAGCGCGAGATCTCGACCACGATGGCATTCGTGCGGCTGCTCGGCATTCTGGTCAAGGACAAGAACATCGGCAAGCAAGTGGTACCTATCGTACCGGATGAA
>Ga0210377_10002282_pt1 | contig 16909 bp, 12 predicted proteins | sample PLM4_65_b1redo_FD_155480 | JGI IMG/M metagenome (GOLD analysis project Ga0210377, IMG submission 155480) | Groundwater sediment microbial communities from an aquifer in East River, Colorado, USA - PLM4_65_b1 redo | ecosystem: Environmental > Terrestrial > Soil > Riparian zone | place: USA: East... | reverse complement strand
AGCTCAGGATCACATATCCATTTACGATGGGAAAGATGATCATTGTGACAAATAGGTATGGATTAAACCCATCGCTTGCCGGGGATTCGGTGATCACTTCTATTAATGAGGAATACAGCAACCAGATAACCATCGGACCAAAAGCGACCAAAGAGCCAATGAGTATCGTCCGCGCCTGGCTTTTTACGACAGGCGAGTAGGATAGAAAGGCATGATAGGCAAGCGCACCAAAATAAAACAACGCTGAGAGACCTACAAAACCATAAATGGTCTGCCAGGCAGTGATATAGGCAATGGGATTCTGAAAATCATATAACGTGCTGAAGGCATTAAGTATCAGTACAACACCGACCATATATCCCAACCAGCGGAAATACGGTCTGCCGATCACAAAGCGCGCTTCCTGTGGGAATCCAAGGGAAAGGTCGATCAAAGCGCCACCAGTTACCGCCACTGCCATCGTCCAAAAGTAAGTGAAACGATGGGTTGTGTAGAGGTCAAATAGGGAACCAATCGCGATCGCCAGCGATGCGGTCAACATGGAAAATGCACGCCCGGCTGGTTCGGATCTGCGCAATCCAAAGATCCACAGACTTACGATAAGGAATACCAAACCCAGGAAGCCAGGCATCACAAAATATGCGATTTGATCTGCGGCCGGGAACGCCTGCAACGTGATATCGACCTTCTGGACATTCCCATCTGTCGTGCGGATCTCAACTGGAACGATCTCATTTACATAATGGGAACTAAGCTTGTTTTGTAGATCCTTTGAAGTATGAATCGCGGTGCCATCAACTGAAACCAATTGGTCGCCGAGATCGAACCCCTGCTCGTACATCGCCCATTGCCTGCCTGCTTCACTCGTATCAGAACCATTCAAGACCATAGTCTGCTCAAAGAAACCTCCGATGAACGGGTTCTTCAACCAGTTGTAAGCCTGGAACAACGATGCAATAAAGGTCACGACCGCAATGCCCTGATACACCAGGACAATGGCCTGCGTCGCTTTGCCTAACACCGTGGAAAATCTCTGAGACTGATACATGGTCAGTAAGGAAATTTTACTCCATATCCTCCGCCCATATCTATGGTACTTTCATAACAAAGAAGAAAGGCGGAGCACACCCAGGATCTACTCCGCCTTTTTGACTGGTTTTAGATATCCAAATTCCGGACTGCTTTGGCGTGGGTTTGGATGAATTTCCTTCGTGGATCCACCGCGTCACCCATTAACATGTCGAACGTGCGGTCGGACTCAGCCGCGTCCTCCACCGTGACGAGGAGCAGGGTCCTATTCTCAGGGTTCATCGTAGTCTCCCATAACTGGGTTGGGTTCATTTCTCCGAGGCCCTTATAGCGTTGGAGACTCGCTTTTTCCCCGACTTCCTTGATGATCTTATCCTTGTCCTTTTCGGTATAAGCATATTTGACCTGATTCTTGTATGCAACCCGATAGAGCGGAGGCTGGGCAATATAAAGATGTCCATCTTCTATTAATTGTGGCATATAACGGAAGAAGAAAGTCAACAACAACGTGCGGATGTGACTTCCGTCCACATCTGCGTCGGTCATGATGATCACCCGTCCGTAGCGCAGACCTTCGAGATCGAAATTGTCGCCGATACCAGTGCCAAGTGCCGAGATCAAAGCTTTGATTTCATTGCTCGACAGGATCTTATCAAGGCGGGCGCGTTCCGTGTTCATGATCTTGCCGCGCAATGGGAGGATCGCCTGGAAGTGACGGTCACGTCCCTGCTTGGCGGATCCGCCTGCCGAGTCACCTTCCACGATATAGAGTTCGGTCTTTGCCGAATCACGCTCGGAACAATCCGCCAGCTTGCCAGGTAACGTCAGCGACTCGAGCGCGGACTTGCGAATGACAAGATCGCGCGCCTTGCGCGCTGCATCACGCGCACGAGCAGAGGTGAGACACTTGGCGATGATCGCTTTCGCTGCCTGGGGATTTTCCTCAAGGAACGTCCCAAACGATTCACCAACCACCTGCGTCACATACGTCTGCACTTCGGGATTCATCAACTTGACCTTGGTTTGCGATTCAAATTGAGGGTCCGGGTGCTTGATGGAAACGATCGCTGTCAGACCTTCGCGCGTATCATCACCGGAGAAGTTCGGGTCGGCATCCTTGAGCAATCCATTCTTGCGGGCATAATCATTGATGACGCGCGTCAATGAAGAACGCAGACCGGTCAGGTGCGTACCACCGTCGATCGTATTGATAGTGTTCGCAAAGGAGTAGACCGATTCTGTGTATGCATCCGTATATTGGATGGCAGCCTCGATGCCAATGCCTTCCATATCCTTTTCCACATGGACCACTGAGTGTAAATTCTCACGATTGCGATTCAAATAGCGGACAAAGGATGTGATCCCGCCTTCGAAATAGAATGTCATCTGGCGGTCATTGCGTTCATCCAGGAACTGGATCGTGACACCGCGCGTCACAAATGCCATTTCGCGGAAACGTTGAAGGAGGGTGTCAAAGCGGTAGTCGATATTCTCTTCTTTGAATATTTGCGGATCGAACTTGAATTTGACCGCTGTTCCCGTATCGTCGGCTTTTGTCTTGTCGATCTTTTTGACGGGCGCCTTGGGGTACCCGCGTTCATAGCGCTGGAAATAGACTCCGCCATCGCGGCGCACTTCCACTTCACACCATTCTGAAAGCGCATTGACCGCACTCACACCCACACCATGCAAACCGCCGGAAACTTTATATCCACCACCGCCGAATTTTCCGCCCGCGTGCAACGTGGTCATCACCACTTCAAGCGTATCCTTCTTCATTTGAGGATGCGGGCCTACAGGGATACCGCGTCCGTTATCCTTCACTGAAACGCTTGAATCAGGATGGATGGTGATGTCAATGCGATTACATACTCCAGCCAGCGCCTCGTCAATTGAGTTATCCACAACTTCATAGACAAGATGATGCAAAGCCTTGCTGTCCGTGCCGCCCACATACATGCCCGGGCGTTTACGGACAGCTTCAAGACCCTCAAGGACTTGAATACTTCCAGCATCATAATTTGTATTATTTTTCTCTTTTGTCACAAAAACCTCCAAAGATTTCTCTCTCCCTCTGGCAAAGGGCAGGGACGAGGGGAAAGGAAATAATTAAGCCTGTTGAGTGGGTGCACTTTTCTTTTGTTGCAATTGATCGAACACGATCTGCAACCAGGCATTCATATCATGATAATAAATGAAACTTGCAGATAGTAACGCAGTGGTGATAAAGGCGTGTCCGGCGATCCCAACCAGCGTCATCCATGAATCACTCGAGGGCACACTCCATAAGTAATTCAAGCCGCTGGACAGAATGAATACACAGAGCACGAACATACTGCTTGTCGGGAGTGTGAAGCGCGCCAACTTCAAACTGCTGAGCACTGAATGAAGGGCATTCTGCTTGTGGGTAAAGATCCCATGCGGTGTAAAGAAAAGTGGAACGATCAGCCAGAAGGATAGGATCAACAAAATAAATAATGCGCCTTGCGCCAGTACCGGGCTGATCACAGTGAGGATTACCAGCACAAGCGAGATCGGCAACATAATGATCATCAAACTGACCAGCCAGATCAGGGAAAGGACAAACGTTTGACCGATGGCCCTCATGGAACTGATACCCGCATCTTCCTCACCCAGGGTTGTTCCCGATACCCAGCGGAAATACAAGCCTCCAACGATCCAGCCAACCAGCGTCAACAATACCACCCAGCCTGCCATCACAAGCAACGAAGGGACTTGGACGACTTCCTGCAGGCCAAATGGAGTCTGCAAAGGCAATTCTTCGGGCAGGTTACTGGACAACAGACTGGGAACTCCGATTGGGAGCGTCCTTACCCAATTGAGCCAGTTCGCGCGCTCAACCAAATCTGCCCTTTCTGTTAGCAACTGGAGGTCCGGGGCAGGGAAGCCTCCCTTTTTGCTCAGGTCAAGCCATTGGGTGAAAAAAGAAGCGTAAATATTTCCCACACTTAAACGCGGACCGAGCCACAGGAACACATCCAACACCAGTGGCAGAAGGATAAGCCCAACGTGGCTGGAAACAGCATCGAACCCGGCTCTAAGTGAGCCAATGACGCCGGGCGGCGGTGGAAGCGATTCGAGTTTCTGCATGTCCATAACCATTTGATTCTACCATACCGACCATGTCTTGGCATCCGGCAAAGAAGGCAGGTACAATGCACCTATGAACGAGCAAAAATACCTGCCGGATGCCAACCGTGTTGGCATGTTAACCTCCACGGTTTTGCTGGCATTTGCTCTGACGCGCCTCATTCAGGCGCCTGAATTCAACCTTGAGGTCCAGCTGCCGGGTTTTTTTCTCACATTTCCGTTAAATATATCCACTGCCATGAGCCTGCTCACAGCAGGGCTTACCGCCACCGGCATGGACTGGCTGCTGCGCGGTCACCCTTCACTTAAAGGCAGGAATACCTTTCAGTGGTGGCTGCTCCCCACCCTCACTGCCTTCGTAATTAGCGTCCCTCTCAATGTTCTTCCCGACGGGGTCGCATGGTGGACCGGTTTCGCCCTCGTTGGAACTTTCCTCTTCTTCGTTTTCCTCGCCGAATACATCGTGGTGGATCCAAGCGCGCCGTACTACGCAACATCCATGGCTGGGTTGACAGCCATTTCCTATACATTGTTTTTCATTTTGACAGTTGCCTTGCGTTATAGCGATGCGCGGCTTTTCCTTGTTGTCCCTGGCCTGTTCCTCGCCGCCGCGCTTGCCAGCCTGCGCATCATGCACCTGCGCCTGAGCGGTCGCTGGGAATTTGCATGGGCAATCGGCATCGCTTTCGTTTGCATCCAGATCGCGTCCGGCTTGCATTACTGGCCCCTCTCCCCTGTTCAATTTGGGCTGATGCTCGTCGGACCGTTATATGCATTGACCAATCTTGCCATTAACTTAAATGAAGACCTGCCCACTCGTCGCGCCGCACTCGAACCTGCGGTTGTCACTGCACTGTGCTGGGGATTGGCAATTTTTATCCGATAAGATGATCAGGCAATTAACCATCAACAGGGAACACCGGCAGGAAATGCTCGACCACATTGAGAGCGAAGTTCCGCTGGAGGCCTGCGGCCTGCTGGCTGGCAGGAGTGACAGGGTGGAGAAAGTACTCATTGTATGGAATCAGGCACAAAGTCCCGCGCGATTCGTGATGGAGCCCTATGAACAACTCAAAGCCCTCGATTGGATTGACTCCAACGGACTCGACCTCCTGGGCATCTTCCACTCGCATCCCGCGGGACCTGAAACTGCCTCCGTTACCGATATTGCAGAGGCGACTTATGAGGTGGTCCACGTCATCTGCTCACGGGCGGATAATAAATGGAAGATGCGCGGCTTTTGGGTCGAAAATGGCAAGGCAATGGAAGTTCCTTTATTAGCAGATCAGTGAAACCATATTGCCTTTTATGTGTTTCCAATATTACACTCGCTCTGGAGGAGAGAAGTAAATGCAAATTCTGTTTGGCATTGGGGCCGTACTCTTCGGGTATATCCTGGGTTCCATTCCCTTTGGGCTATTAATCGTAAAGATAAAAACAGGCAAGGATATTCGCGAAGTGGAGAGCGGCCGCACAGGCGGGACAAATGCCATGCGCGCCGCAGGTTTCGGGGCCGGCCTTCTCACTGCCATCATGGATATCTTAAAAGGAGCGGTTGCCGTGTGGGTGGCTGAAGCCCTGGTACCCGGAGGGGATCTCGTTCACATATTGGCGCCAGTCGCTGCCATCCTTGGACATAACTACTCGGTCTTTTTGATCAGCCGCGACAATGATGGAAAATTGCGTTTCCACGGCGGAGCAGGCGGTGCGCCTGCCCTTGGTGGTGCGGTGGGGTTTTGGGCATGGTCGCTGCCGATCGTTTTCGCACTGGGTGCGCTCGTCTTCTTTACATTAGGAATCGCGTCCATAACAACCATGGCAGTGGCCCTTTTTGTAACCATCATCTTTGCGGTACGCGCTTCCCTGGGGCTCATGCCCTGGATAGACGTATTGTATGGGGTGATCGCTGAAATATTACTGATTTGGGCATTGCGGCCCAATATCAAGAAGTTGTTTGCTGGAAATGAACGGGTGGTGAAATTAAGTTTGAACGGCTGGCTTAGGGCAAGGAAAGAAGCCAAATCAGAAGCAAATAAATAAAGCGAACGTCCCCACCGAAATGGGACGTTCGCTATCATCCACTCATCTGCTGGAGCAATGCGCGCAAGTTTCTTTGATGCAATGTCTGTGCCAGTCCTCCAAGATAGACACGGCTTTTCCCGCAATCTTCAATGGTGATCGAATCGAGAAGTTCCACTGCATTTTTGCGGCGCGAAATCCCTTTTACCGATTTTTTGATCGTTGCAAGATAATTCAGGTTTTCCTTTACGGCCGCTTCGATCTCACCTCGCAAAATAACATCGCCATGCCCTTGAACGATATTCTCAAGCCCCATGCGTCCAACACGTTTGATCGAAGACATGATATCGTCAATATTGCCATCCACGACATATGGCAGTGGCATAAATGAATCTCCCGCAAATAAAATGCGGTCTTCTTCGACCAGCACCGCGATCCCATCATGGCTGTGACCCAATGCAGGTGAAATGATCAAATTCTTCTTGCCAACACGCAGAGTCACATCGCCATCCACAAAGGTCATTTGGGGCAGAACGATCTTCACCTGGCGTAAGGCAGGATTCTGCTTCTGCGCTACTTCCAAAGAGGGCACCCCTCGTTCCTCAAGCAACTCGCGGCAACGCGCATGGGCGATCACCGTCGCGCCGGGGAAGAAACAGTTTCCCCAGGCATGGTCTGCATGATAATGTGTATTGATCACATAACGTACAGGCACATTTAATTCATGTTCAATGAACTCACGGATGCTGAGCGTTTCATCCGGCAAAGCCAGCGTATCAATTACCACCGCCCATTGCGGCCCCGCCACCACGCCGGCGGTGACCTGAGCGTATACTTCGCTCTGGAACCAAAAAACATTTTCTGAAACTCGTTCACGATGCATTCAAAACCCTCGTCAAACTTTTTTCTCATTGATAGCACAAACGCGGTTGAAAATCAAGTTGACCAGACAAATTCTTCGCATTTTAGTAAGGATGCACTAATTACCGTGCTTGCTTCTGGGTTTCTGCCGTGATACACTGTAGAAAATATGACCAACAGCCTCCTGCTCGTCACTGCAGATACTAATTTCTCAAGAGTACTGCTCCACGGCCTGGAACGGGAGGGTTATCGCGTCCATGTTGTCAAAGGGAAGGGCGAGGCGGTCGTCCGTGCGGATGAACAGAATTGCTCGCTCGCCTTCCTTGATATGGATCTTGGATATAAGGCAGTTGTCGAAATCGGACGGGCGCTTCGCATGCTCAACGCGAACATCAGGCTGATCCTGTTTTCTGACGAGGATACGCCTCCTGCGCTGGATGAAATCCGCCCATGGACATTGTCACGCAAGCCATATTACTTACCGGATCTATTGAACATGCTAAACAACAAATCCACACCTATTTCCAAACCCGCTAAGACGCCCACACCCTCCAACCCTGTTCAAACAGCCAATCAGGAACTTCCCTGGTTGCAGGATGTGAGCAAAGCCGCGCAACACCTTACACGTCTTACACTCGAATCTTCTGCACAAGCGGCACTGATCACACGGGGAGCCAATCTCTGGGCGTATGCCGGTCAACTCTCACAGGGCGCGGCAAAAGAACTGGCAATGACAGTTACCCGCCATTGGGATGGACAAAAAGGCAGTGACCTGTTGCGTTTTGTAAGATTGGAAGCGACAAAAGCGGAACACATGCTTTATGCCACGCGCATTGCAGATGATGTGGTATTGGCTCTCGTTTTCGATGCGGAGACTCCTTTCAGCACAATCCGCACACAAGCGGGTCAATTGGCACACTCCCTTTCCATCTCTCCTGCTGAAGAGGCGGGACCATCTATTGTGCAACAGAAACAGACCAGGGCTTCGCAGGATTCGCCCACTCAATATGTGGAAGATGAAAGCAGTCAGGATCTCGAAATCCCATCCATCTCCGATATCCTGTCAGATGTTCCACCTCCCACTCCTGAACCGGGAGTGGTGCCCATGGAGGAGGAAGGAAATTGGCGCGCACGTTCTGCTCCATCCCGTTCGAATAATTACAGCCGCGAGAGTTCACCCGCGGTACGCGTAAATGACTTATTGGTATCCAATCAGGATACTGAAGAAACCGTTGAGCACGTTGTACAGGATTTCGATGCAACAATGCCGTCGAAGTCACGCCCACGTCCAGAGACACCTGTCCGCAGGCCGATGCCCGGTGAGCTGGATGAGACACGTCCGCATTCGATCACTGAAGTAGCGAGCCGCGTTATGCTCGACCCGATCTCCCCCGGACTTTATAACCTGACGTATGCCTGTTTATTGGTGCCGCGTTTCAGCTCACACTATTTGACAGGCGATATATCGGATCGTATATCGGAATGGTTGCCGCAGATCTGCATCGCCTTTGGCTGGCGACTGGAATATCTGGCAGTGAGGCCGGAATATGTGCAATGGGTGGTGAACGTACCGCCTGCTACTTCACCGGGTTATCTCATGCGCATTATGCGCCAGCAAACATCAGAGAAGATCTTCGCTGAATTCACTCGCATGAAAAAGGAAAATCCCTCAGGCGATTTCTGGGCACCGGGTTATCTCATCATGGGCGGGACACAACCACACCCGCCACAATTGGTGAAAGATTACATCAAGCAAACCCGCACACGACAGGGATATTCGCAACCAAGAAAACAGTAATTTCTCGCGCTGAGCGGAGTGAGGATTGTTCTTTATCCGAACGAAGTCGAAGTGCAGGTGGTGAAGCAATCCTCAACACAATTGAGGAGATTGCTTCGGGCTTTCGCCCTCGCAATGACATACAAGGCGCGGAGTATAATTACTCAGCGCTTTACTATTTAATTGAGCACCCATCTCTACTTCTCAAACACCCAATCACGGATTACCAACATGCCCCCTACACTTTATCTCATTGATGGACACGCACTTGCCTATCGCATGTACTTTGCATTGACCGCCGTCGGAGGCAGTCAACGCTGGCAGACCTCGAAAGGCGAACCCACCGCAGGAATTTACGGATTCGCGCGTGAATTGCTTCGCATCATTGAACAGGAAAAGCCCGACTACATGGCGGTGGCTTTTGATGTTGGCAAAACATTCCGCGATGAAATGTTCCCGGAATACAAAGGCACGCGCGAAAAGATGCCCGATGACCTGCGTCCGCAGATCGAGCGCATCCGCCAGATGGTGGACGTGTTCAACATCCCGCGCCTTGAAATGGAAGGCTATGAGGCTGATGATGTCCTTGGCTCTGTCGCACGAATCGCCGCCGAACAGGGACTTGGCGTCAAGATTGTCACAGGTGACCGCGACCTGCTGCAACTCGTCAACAAACGCACAACGGTCTATCTGGCAGGTGATGATCAGAACTACATTAAAGATGAAGATGTCATCAAAAAACTCGGGGTTCCTCCGAAGCAGGTCGTGGACTACAAAGCCATCGTTGGCGATAAGTCCGATAATATCCCGGGTGTGGCAGGCGTTGGCGAGAAGACCGCGATTGCCCTTCTGGAAAAATATAAAACCCTCGACAATATCTACAAACACATTGATGAAGTGGAGAATCGCTGGAAGGCCAAACTCGAAGCCAATAAGGCGAACGCGTATCTCAGCCGCGATCTTGCACAGATCAAAACCGATTTGAACATCAAACTCGACCTTGAACACGCCAGGGCTCACGATCTGAATGTCCCCGCCATCGAAGCCTTCTTCAAGGAATTGGAATTTCGTTCGCTTCTCAAAACGCTTGAAAAACTGACGGGGCAGTCCTTATCTGTCGAATCACCTGCTCCCACATCAGCCGCGCCAAAAGCAGGGCAACAGATGTCCATGTTTGTGAATGAGCCCCAGGTCATTTATACGCCGAAGGTAGACTCGAACATCACGGTCAATATCGTTGATACAGCTGACAAACTGACTGATCTCGTCAAAACGCTGAACAAGGCCAGGGTCATTTCATTCGACACAGAGACAACCTCCACGGAAGAAATGAAAGCGGACATTGTCGGCATCTCGCTGGCTGTCAAGGAAGGCGAGGGATATTACATCCCGGTTGGTCACAATGCCGGGACGAATCTTACCCTCAAAAAAGTACTATCTGCTTTGAGTGACCCGATGACGGACCCGAAGATCGGCAAGATCGCGCACAATGCAAAATATGATTACATTGTTCTGGCAAAACTTGGATTGGTCGTCTCACCGCTCACCTTTGACACAATGCTTGCAGAGTTCATCATTGACCCATCCTCGCGCCATCTGGGTTTAAAAAATCTCGCATCGGTAAAACTCGGCGAAGAGATGACTCACATCGAAGAACTGATCGGCAAAGGCAAGAAGCAGGTCAGCATGGCGGACGTGGCGATCGAGTCCGTTGCGCCGTATGCCATCGCTGATGCAGAGACAACCCTGCGACTCATGCCGCTTCAGGTCAAGGAACTCAAGCGAGTGAATGGCGAGAAACTTCTCGATGAAATCGACATGCCGCTTACACCTGTCCTTGCGGATATGGAGATGACAGGTATTCTGCTCGACCTGCCTTTCTTCGACAAGATGTCGAAGGAACTTACAAAGCGATTGAACGAGATCGAAAAGCAGGTCTTTGATTCAGTCGGCAAACCGTTCAACATCAATTCGACACAGCAACTTTCAGATGTGCTCTTTACCCGCCTTGGATTGGAACCACCCGATAAGGGCAACAAAACCGCCAGCGGACATTACTCCACCGCGGCGGGCGTGTTGGAAATGTTAAGTGGAAAACATCCCGTTGTGGATTTGGTCCTGGAACATCGCGAACTCTCGAAGTTAAAGTCAACCTATCTCGATGCCCTTCCACCCGCGGTCGATTCACATGGACGCGTGCACACCTCCTACAGTCAGATCGGCGCGGTGACGGGACGTCTCTCCTCGAACAACCCGAACTTGCAGAACATCCCGATTCGCACGGAAACGGGACGGCGCGTCCGCAACGGATTCATCGCGGCTAGGGGTAACGTATTGCTCGCAGTGGATTACTCGCAGATCGAGTTGCGCATCGTCGCGCACATGGCTCAGGATGAAGGCATGTTGGCGGCCTTCCGCGCGGAGGAGGATATCCATGCCACGACAGCGGGAGCAATTTACGGCGTAAGTCCTGAAGCGGTGACCAAAGAGATGAGGCGTCACGCGAAAGCGATCAACTTTGGTCTCATCTATGGTATGTCCGCGTTCGGTCTCACACGTTCCACTGATTTGACTCTCGCAGAAGCAGAGACATTCGTCAAAACCTATTTCGAGAAATTCCCCGGCATCAAAAAATATCTGGATGGCATCCGCAAACAAGCCGCGCAACAGGGATATGTCGAAACATTGCTGGGACGCAGACGATATTTCCCTGCTTTGCAAAGCAAGCAAAATGTGCAGATCAAAAATCGAGAAGAACGTGAAGCCATCAACGCGCCCATTCAAGGCACCGCCGCAGACATCATGAAGATCGCCATGTTGAAAATTCCAACCGCCCTCAAAAAAGCAAAGTTAAAGGCAAAGATGCTTTTGCAGGTGCACGATGAACTCGTGTTGGAATGTCCAAAGGATGAGATGGAAAAGACGGCGAAGGTTGTGCAGGAGACGATGGCGAATGCTTATGAGTTGGATATCCCCCTCTCCACCGAGGCGCGCTTTGGTGCGAATTGGGGTGAAATGAAGACGATATGATGCAGGGACGGGGTGACCCCGCTCCTACCAACAATGCAATCAATATGAAGATAAGACCTTTGTAGGCCACGCTTGAAGCGTGACCTACGTTATAATTGCCAACATGCCCGGACGAGAAGACATATTCCAAAAAGCAATGAATGAAGGCCATTCTGCCGCGTGGGATCAGGAATGGTCAAAAGCCGCATCCGCATATCGCAGTGCCTTGCAGGAGATGCCCGATCACCCCAAGGCCCTCAACAGCCTGGGGCTGGCATTGTTCCAGATGGGTAACTATGATGAAGCGCTGCAGATCTATAAGCGCGTTGCACAGGTTTCGCCACATGACCCGGCACCCATGGAAAAGCTGGCGCAACTCCTCGAACGCACCGGGCATCTCAGGGAGGCCATTGACGCCGCGTCAAAATCCGCGGAACTCTACCTCAACCAGCGTGATGTGGATAAAGCCATCGAGAACTGGGTGCGCGTGACCACCCTCGACCCTGAGAACATCATCGCACACTCACGCCTCGCCCTCGCCCACGAACGCCTCGACCATAAGCCGCAGGCCGTTATCGAATATATTGCAGTTGCCAGTCTGATACAGCGTACTGGCAACGCCGAAAAGACCGCCGAACTCGTCGGCAAGGCTTTGAAGATTCTGCCTGAAAGTGCCGAAGCCAAACAGGCAATCACCCTCTTACGTTCAGGACAACTCCTCCCCAAACCACTGCGACCCAAAGGCGGGACGGGTCCCATTGCGATGGCTCAGGTCAAGCAATTAGAACAGCCAAAGAAACAAACCGATTCCGGACTGGACCCAATCTCTGAAGCGCGCCAAAAAGCGTTAACGCGTTTGGCAGAGATTCTCTTCGAATACTCCACCGATGACGGGAACGCATCCCAGGCGCGCCGCGGCCTGCAAGCCCTCATGCGCGGCACGGGGCAACTCTCCATGCAATCCTCCGAACAGACGAAAGTCGTCCTCCATCTCGGTCAAGCCATCGACGCGCAAAGCAAAGGCAACGACACGCAAGCGGCAGACGAACTCGAACACGCATTGGAAGCAGGCTTTAATCATCCCGCTCTTTTTTTCGATCTGGGTCTCATCCGTTCAAAGGGGGATCGGCTGGAAACAGCCGTCCGCCATTTGCAACATTCCGTCAAACACAATGACTTCAGTCTCGCCGCGCGTTTGCTGTTGGGACAGATCAACCAAAAGATGGGAAGACTCGGACCTGCATCCATTGAATACCTCGAAGCGCTGAAAATTGCAGATTCACAGATCGTTCCCGCAGAACAATCCGATGAGATCCGCCAGATGTACGAACCGCTCATCGAAGCGCAGGCGATGGAGACCGACGAAGTGGCTCTCAAGCGCCTGTGCGATAACATCAACGGCATGCTCATGCGCAAGAGCTGGCGCGACTACCTCCATAAGTCCCGCGAGCAAATGCCCAAGTCACAGGATGGCGACATGCCGATGCCCCTTGCAGAAGTGATCCTGCAGGCACAGTCGAGCCAGGTACTCGAGTCAATTAATCACGTACATCAACTGGTCCGCTCCGGCCGCCTGCGCTCCGCAATGGACGAGGCCTTTCAGGCGCTCACCTATGCCCCGACCTATTTACCGCTTCACACATTGATGGGCGATCTGCTCGTCCGTGAGGAACACATTCAGGAGGCCATCGCGAAATATTCGGTCGTCGCGCAGGCATACAGTGTACGAGGGGAAGCCGCACAGTCCGCCAAGATGCTGCGCCGCGTCGTCCAGCTCGCGCCGATGGACATGAATGCGCGTTCAAAATTGATCGATCAACTCGTCTCGCGCGGGCAGGTGGATGAAGCCATTCGCGAATATATCGAACTTGCAGATATCTACTATCGCCTCGCCGAACTCGACATGGCGCGCAAGACCTACACCACCGCATTGCGCGTGGTTCAGCAAGCCAACGCTGATCGCAGTTGGAACGTTCATATCCTACAGCGCATGGCAGATATCGACATGCAACGACTCGACTGGAAGCAAGCCATCCGCGTCTATGAACAGATCCGCACCTTGCATCCCGAAGATGAAGGAGTGCGCAAGAACCTGATCGAACTTGGTCTGCGCATGGGGCAACCTGCGCAGGCAGGTGCGGAGATCGAAAGTTATCTTTCCTATTTACAGACAGCCAATCGCCGGGAACAAGGTGTGCCATTTATCGAAGAGCTTCTCACCGAACGACCCGACGACCCCATCTTGCGCCGCGCCCTTGCACAAGCCTATCAACAGGCAGGGCGCACCAGCGATGCCGTTGCACAACTTGATTCGATCGCCGAGTCCCTGCTCGACCTGGGTAAAAAGGAAGAGGCGAGGGTGATCGTCCACCAGATCCTGCTGATGAACCCGCCGAATGCGGAACAATATCGTCAATTACTTGCCCAACTTCAACAATAGACACAGGCCCGCCACTCAAAGTGACGGGCTTCTTTATAGCTTCATTTGCTACCGTACATCTGAACCGCGAAGCCCGCTAAGTCCGCTAAGAAAACCTTTAAAACTTTGCGTTCTTTGCGCTCTCCCTGGCACCGGGTAGGTGTAGCGGTAAAAATAGCGCCGTGTACGGTAGTGAATCGCTTCATACAAACCCCAAACCTGCTTCCGCTTAATCAGCCTTTCATACCCGAATGCTATAATCCCATGCCGTAATGCGAGATATTATCTCGCACTACATATCCTTCATCCTTGGGAGGGCGCATGCCAAAAACGCACTGGGAGAACACCAGCACTTCGCAAAACCGCGCCTTAATGACTATAGTCCCGAATGCTCGTGTCGGGAACTGGCTTTTCATCTTTGCCTTCATCGTGGCGTTTCTTGTCGTTTTCGGGGGATTTGTCCGACTCACGCGTTCCGGACTCTCGATCACAGAATGGAATCCGATCAGCGGAAGCATACCGCCAATTGGGGAACAAGCCTGGCAGAATGAATTCGCGAAATATCAGGAAACACCCGAGTTCAAACAGATCAATTCCAACATGACTCTTGAAGAATATAAATACATCTTCTACATCGAATGGATCCACCGCTTCATCGCGCGCTTTGCAGGACTGGTCTATGCCATCCCCGTCTTTTATTTCCTCTTTAAAAAGTCCATTCCGTGGAAGGAATTTGGTATTTATTTCGTGATGGGAATGCTCTTCATCGCCCAGGCATTCGCCGGTTGGATCATGGTCGCCAGCGGACTCGTTGACCGCCCATCCGTGAGCCACTTCAACCTGACCATCCATTTGCTGTTGGCCCTATCATTGCTGGGTCTAAGTCTATGGACTGCACTTGGACACAAGTTCGGTTTCCCCGACCCCGGCCAAAAAACTAAATGGTCCCTGCCATCCAAACTGGCAGTTGCATCCTTCATTATTCTCATCATCCAAATCACCTACGGCGGTATGACGGCGGGACTCAAGGCAGGTCACGTTTCAGATACGTGGCCTATGATGTTTGAAAAATTGATCCCACCGAATCTTTTCAACTCATGGATCAACCTTTTTGAAACCCCGCAGACCATCGTATTCATCCATCGCTGGTTCGCGTGGCTGGGAATGATCGCCGTCCCAATCGTGTTTTACTTCGTGAAGAAGCAGAATTATCCGCGTGAGATTCAGACTGGCTTGATGTGGTTGATCGGAGTCGTCGCTTTACAGATCACACTCGGCGTGCTGACGATTTTGTCCTATGTAAATATCGTCGTCGCGCTCATCCATCAGGCGAACGCGATCGTATTGTTCGCACTGGCGGTGTATATCATCCACAGGTTCAGGGCGCTGGACATAAGGTAAACATATGACTGAACTTCCTCCTGATGACAATTTCGAGAATGAACAAAGTGATGATGGACCTCCCGAACCATATAACACCTGGGAGGAATATTTCGAAGATTTTGATCGCCAATTGGAGGAAGCACCAAGAACTACTGTAAGAAAGAAAATAAGTAGTCCTCATATTCGCCAATCAGATGAAATTCCTGACAGCGAAATTGAAGAGGAACTCGACAGGCTTGTCGAGCTGTTATATGACAACCTCATTGTTATTGATTTCATTCATGATATTGATGACAGGGAGGCATATCTCTTTATCACAGAGGAACTATTGGATGAACCAATGGACGATATTCGCATCCCCGATATGTATAGTCACTTTATATATGAAGAGTTCCACCCAAACGATGAGGACGATATCAAATTATGGACAGGGGAATTCCTGGACACGTTTTTTAAAGAAGGGACAGAAGGCTTTTTCATCCCAATCGGGGATAAAGAGTTATATGATTCGGATGGTCATCACATCAGCCAGCAGGAATTCAAAAAGCATATCGACGATTTTCACATCTTGTATCCCGTCATTACCGAATACGAACATGAAATCATCAGCCTGAACATCGAGGGCGATTATGCAACGGTGGAAGTGGAAACTTCCTGGGCAGGTTTGAGCAGGCACGAACAGGCGATGATACGTCATCGCGGAATTTCCAGATTGCGGCTCAAGCGAAGTCTTGACATCGGCTGGGATGTTATTCAGGCGAGGGTTGTGGGATGGGATAACAACTCGCGGGATTAATAAAAAGAACGCAAAGCTTTACCTCTCCTGTTCTTTTCTATTCCTTCTTCGTTCTCGCATACATCGCGAAACCGATCGTGCCGAAGGACAACCCCGCCACCGACGCGCCCCATGAAAAGAAATTCAGAAAGAACGTGGACTCCAGGACGTGGATGACCATCAAGAAGGGCAGGATGACGCCCAGGAGCATCAGGATCACGCCGAGGCTTAGCAGGAAGCGTGGAGAGTTCATTGTCTTTTCAATCCATAATCTTTTTGAACCGCTAAGCACGCAAAGCCTGCAAAGAGAAAATTATAAAGCTTCGCGTTTTTAGCGATCTCACCTGCACTGCACCGAACGCACGATTTGCTAAGCAAATCGGGTGCAAGTGTCGCGGTAAATTCACTGATATAACCAGCAGGCCACGAAATGTTCAGGCTCGGGTTCAAAATCGGGCGGCTCTTTTACATCACACAGGCCCGCCATGAAATGCGGGCAGCGCGGATGGAAGCGGCATCCCTTTGG
>Ga0210377_10002281_pt1 | contig 16911 bp, 16 predicted proteins | sample PLM4_65_b1redo_FD_155480 | JGI IMG/M metagenome (GOLD analysis project Ga0210377, IMG submission 155480) | Groundwater sediment microbial communities from an aquifer in East River, Colorado, USA - PLM4_65_b1 redo | ecosystem: Environmental > Terrestrial > Soil > Riparian zone | place: USA: East... | reverse complement strand
CTCGGGCTTGGCCGGCTTCTCGAGCTGCACGGTGAGGTCCACGAGCGAGACGTTCGGGGTGGGGACGCGGATGGCCACGCCGTCGAGCTTGCCCTTGAGCTCGGGGATGGCGAGGTAGATCGCCTTGGCGGCGCCCGTCGAGGTCGGGATCATCGAGACGGCCGCGGCTCGGGCTCGACGCAGGTCCTTGTGGGGCAGGTCCAGGATCTTCTGGTCGTTGGTGTACGAGTGGATCGTCGTCATCTGGCCCTTGACGATCCCGAAGGTGTCGACCAGGACCTTGGCCACGGGGGCGAGGCAGTTCGTGGTGCAGGAGGCGTTCGACACCACGTTGTGCTTCTTGGGATCGTACTTGTCGCTGTTGACCCCCATCACGATGGTGAGGTCTTCGCCCTTCGCGGGGGCGGAGATGATGACCTTCTTGGCCCCGGCCGCGATGTGGGCCTTGGCCTTCTCGGCGTCGGTGAAGAGGCCGGTGGACTCGATCACGTACTCGACCCCGAGGTCCTTCCACGGAAGCTGGGCCGGGTCCTTGATCGCGAGGACCTTGATCGTGCGGCCGGCCACGTGGATGGTGTCGCCCTCCGCCTTCACGTCATCGGGAAGGTTGCCGAGGATCGAGTCGTACTTCAGCAGGTGGGCCAGGGTGGCGGCATCGGTGATGTCGTTCACCGCCACGAAGTCCAGGTCCTTGTCGTGGAGCGCGGTCCGCAGGATGTTGCGGCCGATCCGCCCGAAACCGTTGATGCCGATACGCACAGCCATTGCGAACTCTCCTTCTATGAAGACCGAGCGCGAGTCTATTCCGGCCCTCCAAGGGGAGTCAATGAACCGAATGACGCACTTCTATCGCGGCTATCGAATTGCCTCACGCCGGCGGCTGGCGCATCATGCGCCGGCATGAGCCTGGAGCGGCCGGGCGAGGTCGCCGAATTCACGCTCAAGGCCGTGGCCACGGGCGTCGTCCTCGGCGTGGTCTTCGGCGCGGCCAACGCCTACATCGGCCTTCGCGTCGGCATGACGGTCTCGGCCTCGATCCCGGCGGCCGTGCTGACCGTGGCCCTCTTCCGCCTCTTCGGATACGAGGGCACGATCCTGGAAGCGAACCTGTCACAGACCATCGGCTCCGCCTCCACTGCCCTCGCCACCGGCACGATCTTCACGGTCCCCGCCCTCTTCCTCTGGGGCATGGTCCCGCCCTACCTCCAGGTCGTCGCCCTCTGCTTCCTGGGCGGCGTTCTGGGGATCGCGGCGATGATCCCGCTTCGGCGGCTCCTCATCGTGGAAGCGCACGACGAGCTGCCCTATCCGGAAGGCACGGCGTGCGCCGTGGTCCTGCGCGCCACCTCCGCCGGTGCCCGGGGAGGGAAGTGGATCTTCTACGGCATGGCGGTCGGAGCCGCGGTGAAGCTCCTGCTCTCCCTCGCCTTCCTCGTGGCCGGCGAGATCGGCTTCGCGGTGCCGGTGCTCCCGAAGGCGGAAGTGGCGCTGGAGCTTTCGCCCGCGCTCTTTGGCGTGGGCTACATACTCGGATACCGGCAGGCGGCGGTCTGCGTCGCGGGCGCGCTCATCTCCTCCCTGGCCCTCACCCCGCTCATCGCCTGGGTTGGCGGCGGCCTCCCGACTCCGCTCTATCCGGAGACGGAGACCCTCGTGGCCCAGATGTCGGCCGGCCAGATCTGGTCGCGCTACGTGCGCTACATCGGAGCCGGCTGCGTGGCCACCGCGGGCATCCTGACCGTGCTGCGCGGCCTGCCCGCCATGGCCGGCGCGTTCATGGCCGTGGTGCGGGGACTGCGCCGACGCTCGTCGGGCCCGGGCGCCGCGGCCACGAATCCGGAGCGCACCGACCGCGACCTGCCCCCGGCGTTCGTGGTCGGCGGGGTGGTGCTGGTGGTCGCGACGGCCGCGCTCGTGCCCGGGGTCTTCTCCGGGGGCATGGGCCCCGTGCCGCGGGCGGTCTGCGCCGCCGGAGTGGGTGTCTTCGGCGTGCTGTTCGTGACCGTGGCCGCGCGCATCGTGGGGATCGTGGGCGTTTCGTCGCAGCCGACCTCCGGGGTCACGCTCGTGACGCTCCTGGGCGTCGCTTCCGTGTTCGCGGCCGCCGGTTGGACCGACGCCGGCGCCCGTGCCGCCGTCCTCACGGTGGGGACCATCGTGGCCATCGCGGCGTCCAAGGCGGGCGACATCTCCCAGGATCTGAAGACCGGCTACCTCGTGGGGGCGACCCCGGCGCGGCAGCAGCTCGGCCAGCTCATCGGCGCCGCCTTTGCCTGCTGGGCGGTGGCGGGCACGGTGCTGCTCCTGGGGAGCGCCTTCACCTTCGGCTCGCGCGAGCTGGCCGCTCCCCAGGCGACCTTGATGAAGACGATCGTCGAGGGGGTGCTGGCCGGCGCCCTGCCCTGGGGTCTCGTGCTCACGGGCGGCGGGCTCGCGGTCGGCGCCATGCTCTGCGGGGTCTCCGGGCTCGCCTTCGCCATCGGCGTGTATCTCTCGCTCGCCACGATGGCCCCTCTCTACGTCGGCGGCTGCGTGAGGGCGCTGGCCGAGCGGGGCCGGCCCCAATCGCAAGGCGGGGAGAGCGACCCCGGGCTCCTGGCGGCCTCCGGCCTCGTGGCGGGGGAGGGGCTGGCCGGGGTGCTGGTGGCCTTCCTGGTCACCACTGGCGTGGCGCCGAAGTCCATGGAGCCGCGCCTTCCCGGTCTCGCGGGCGGCTGGGTCGGGCTCCTGATCGTCGCTCTCGTCTGCGTCTTTCTGCACCGGGCGGGGAGGGACGTTCCCAAATGAAGACGCCCGGCCGCTCAGGCCGGAGTGGTGCGGAAGACCACCCCCACGTCCTCGGCTGCGGCGGACAGGTGCGCGTCGACCGTCCACAGCTCCGCCGGGGAGGTCAAGGCACTGGCAAGCAGATGGGCGTCGACCCAGCCGATCCCACGTCTCGCCAACCTGCGGTGCCGGACCAGAGCGAGCACGTCTTCGTGGGGAACCATGTCGGCGCCGGGCAGTCGAGCGAAGAGCCGTTCCTCTCGAGCGGAAAGGCCGCCCAGGACGAGCTCGCCGAGGACGAACGGATGGATGATCACCGCACCATCCTCCTCGATGAGCTCGGCGAGTCGCCGTGCGCTCGGACTCCCGCTGAAGTACCGCCGCCAGACCGAAGTGTCGACGAGCACCGCCGTCATGAGCGCCGGCGCCTCGTAGCCCGGATCTGCGGGCCCTCACCGTATAGCGCCTTGAGGCGCTTGCGCGCTTCTCGCTCGAGGAGCGCACGGAGGCCCATCTCGATCACTTCCGTCTTCGTCCTCGCACCGGTCTCGTGGAGCGCCCGCTTCACGAGGTCGGAGTCCAGATCGAGGGTCGTTCTCATGCATACGATTATGCACGATTCCTATGCATTGCCGCCGGCGGGCATTTCTCCCCGTCGCCCGGGATGACCGTCCTCCGCGGGACCGTCCGTGGGGCAAGGCGAACGGGCCTTCTCCCCATGGTCGTGGCCGCCGTTGATGACGGCCGCGCCCCGGCCTAGAATCGGAACCAGAGGCCGAAGCCTCCCAACGCGATGAGCGCCGAGCCCACTCCGAGCTGCGAGTTCGAGACCAGGGACCTCCTGGTCCGCCTCGACCTCACCCTCTCGGGCGAAGTCAAGAGCATCAGCCCCGTGGTGGACGACGTCATGGGCATCGTTCGGCAGATGGGCTGCGCCACCGGGCGGGAGCTCGAGGTCGAGACCGCCCTTCGGGAGGCGCTGGCCAACGCCATCCGCCACGGTTGCGCGGGCGACGCGACCAAGAGCGTGCAGTGCTCGGTCTCCTGCGACCGGGAGCGGGGGATGCTCATCGTGGTGCGCGACCCGGGGCCGGGCTTCGATCCCTCCCAGATCCCGAGCCCGATCACCGGCCAGCATCTCTTCTCGAGCCACGGGCGCGGGATCTACCTCATCAACCAGCTCATGGACGAGGTGCGCTTCGAGCGCGGCGGCACCGAGATCCACATGCGCACGAAGCCGCCCAGCTAGCTCCTCCGCGCCGCGGCGTCCCTTCGTCCGGGGGCGGCGTCCCGCACCCGCCGTGGACGATCAGCGCTGGCTTCATGGGTGGACCTCCTCGTTCGTTGACCGCCGGTGCCGGCTGGGCTTAAGTTAGCCGACCGTAACGTCCACGTCCAAGCTCACGTCTTCGGCTTTGGAGGTCCGCTTTGCCCTCTGTTCGGCTCTCGTTTCTCTGGGGAGTGTTCGCCGCCGCGTCGTCGGCGCCCGGACTCAACGCGGCGGAGCGGCTCGTCCTCGTCGGCGGTGGCGACCGGCCCAAGGAGGCGATGGCCCGCTTCGTCGACTGGGCCGGCGGTCCTGCGGGCTCCCGCATCCTCGTGGTCTCCTGGGCCACCGGCGAGCCCAAGGAGACCTTCGAGTCGTTCCGCGACGACCTCGCCCCCTTCAAGCCCCAAGCCGTCGAGCCGGCGCCCCCGCGGCCCTTGACCCCGGCCGGGAAGGCGGTCTTCCTCGGACAGCTCCGTCGCGCCACCGGCGTCTTCTTCACCGGTGGGGACCAGGCCCGCATCATGGAGGTCCTGCGCGACGTCGACCTGATGGCTGCCCTGCGCGAGCGTTACCGGGCCGGGGTGGTCTTTGGCGGGACCAGCGCGGGCGCGGCCATCATGTCCGAGCGGATGATCACGGGGGAGGGCGACTTCACCGTCATCGACGCGGCCAAGGTGGAGGTGCGGCCCGGCCTGGGCCTGCTGCCGGGTGTGATCGTCGACCAGCACTTCATCCGGCTCCAGCGGGAGAACCGGCTCTTCGGCCTGATCCTGGCCCATCCCGAGGAACGCGGTCTCGGCATCGACGAAGGCGCCGCCTTGCTCGTGGAGGGCGGCCGCACCGCCGAGGTCGTGGGATCGAGCTTCGTGATGCTGGTGGACGCGGGTACCGAGAAGGACACTCTCGCGCTCCGGCTCCTGCGTCCAGGGCAGACCTTCGACCTGCCGCGGCCCCGCTGACGGCTCGCCCGGACCGCGGGCTATACTTCCCGCACTCGGGGGCCCGCCTTGGCGCCTGGGAGTCCCTTTGTACCACCTCTACAGCATCCTCCTGGCGCTCGGATTCGTGCTGGCCCTCCCCTTCTACTGGTGGAAGGGCCGCTCCACGGGGAAATACCTCCGCACCTTCCGCGAGCGCATGGGCGCTCTTGCCCTCGCCCCCGCCCCTCGCGGCGCCGGGTCGTTCTGGGTGCACGCGGTCTCGGTGGGCGAGGTCCTGGCGGCGCGCCCGCTGGTCGCCGCCCTCAGGGAGCGGCTCCCGGGTCGCCGGGTCTACCTGTCGACCATCACCACCACCGGGCACGCGATCGCCGTGAAGAGCCTGCGCGGCACGGACGGCCTCTTCTTTGCTCCCTTCGACTGGCCGCGGCCCGTCCGGGCCGCCCTCGACACCCTCGATCCCTCGCTCCTGATCCTGGTCGAAACCGAGATCTGGCCGAACCTCATCCACGAGGCGCGTCGCCGGGGCACGCGCGTGGCGGTGGTCAACGGCCGCATCTCGCCCCGCTCCTTTTCGCGCTATGGGCTCGTCCGCGGATTCCTGGGGCGCGTGCTCGGCGAGGTGGACCTGTTCTTGATGCAGGGCGAAGCCCACGCCGAGCGGATCCGCGCGCTGGGCGCCCCCGCCGGTCGCGTGGAGGTCACCGGCAACCTGAAGTTCGACGCCGCGGTGGCGATGCCGCCTTCGGCGGCGCTCGTGGCCCGGCTCGGAGCGGCGGCCCGCCAGGGTCGTCCGCTCTGGCTCGCGGGGAGCACCGCCCCGGGAGAAGAAGAGCTGGTCCTGGCCGCGTTCCGGCGAGTCCGGGATCGAGTACCGGATGCGGCGCTCCTCATCGTCCCACGGCACCCCGAGCGCTTCGATGCGGTGCCGCCTCTCGTGGCCGCGGCGGGCTTCCGCTGCCTGCGCCGATCCACCCTCGAAGCGGGGGGATGGGGCGACGAGGAGGTGGTCCTCCTCGACACGATGGGCGAGCTGGCCCAGGCCTGCGCGCTGGCCGAGGTGGTCTTCGTGGGCGGCTCGCTCGTCCCCATGGGCGGCCACAACGTGCTCGAGCCGGCGGCGGCGGGAAGGCCGATCGTGGTGGGGCCGCACATGGAGAACTTCCAGGAGATCGCCGACCAGTTCCGCTCCGAAGGCGCGCTCCTCCAGGTGGGGAACGCGGACGAGCTCGCGATCGCCGTGGCCGAGCTGCTCGTCGACCCTCCCCGCCGGCAGGCCCTCGGCGCGCGCGCGCGGGCCTTGCTCGAAAGCAACCGGGGCGCGGTCCAGCGCACCGTGGACGCGCTGGCGGCCCTAGTCGCGTGATGCATCTCCTGGGCCGGGCATTCGGCGCGGCTGCCGGCCTCCGGGTCGAAGCCTACCGGCGCGGCCTCTTCCCCCGGGCCCGCCTGCAGGGGCCGGTGATCAGCGTCGGCAACCTGAGCGTCGGAGGGAGCGGCAAGACGCCGGTCGTGGCCCACGTGGCCGCGATGATCCGTGACGCCGGGCTTCCGGTGGCGGTGCTCAGCCGTGGCTACCGTGGCTCGTTCCGCGGCGAGGCGCTCGTGGTCGCCGACGGGAGGAGCGTCCTCGCCACGGCCGCCGCCGCCGGCGACGAGCCGGTCATGCTGGCGCGTGAGCTCGATGGAGTCGTCGTAGCCGTGGGTCGCCGTCGCGACCGGGTGGGCCGGATGATCGAGGCCCGCTTCGGCCCCCGGGTCCACCTGCTCGACGACGGGTTTCAACACCTGCGGCTCTTCCGCGATCTCGACGTGCTCTGCCTCGACCTTCGCGACCTGGCCGATCGGCCGCTGCCCGCCGGTCGCCTCCGGGAACGGCCGCAGGCGGCCCGACGCGCCGACGTCGTCCTCGTCACCGGGCCCGACGAGGCGTCGCCGGATGACGTGGCGGCGGCGACGGCGCCTCTCGGAGCCGGGCGAACGCACCGCGTCCATCGCCGGCCGGACGGCTTTCGGGACGCGGCCGGCTTGCCGGTCACTCCACCTCGCGTGCCCTTCCTCCTCGCGGGCATCGCCCGGCCCGAGCGCTTCGCCGCGGACGTGGCGTCCTTGGGCGGCCGGGTGGCGGGCCGGCGCTTCTTTCCCGACCACCACGGCTTCACGGTCGCCGAGCTGGTCGACGTCGTCGCCGAAGCGACGCGGCTCGGGGCCGACGCGATCCTGACCACGGCGAAGGACGCGGTGCGCCTGCCCCCTTTCGTCCCCGACCTTCCCCTCGTGATCCTGCGCCTGTCCATCGACGTCTCGGACCACCCGCGCTTCCGGGAGCGCGTGCTCGCGGTGGCGCGGAGGAGTGTCGCGTGACCCGCGAGCGGCGCTTCCGGCTGGAGGCGGGGGCGGCCTCGACCCTGACCTTCCTGGTCCGGTGGCTGCCCCGCCGACTGGTCCTGGGTCTCGGCCGCGTCCTGGGCGGCGTCTACGCCCGTCTCGATCGCCGGCACGTGGCAGTGGCCATGGAGAACCTCCGCCATGCCTTTCCCGACTGGGACGACGCGCGTCGCCTGCGCACGGCGCTCGGGGTCTACCGCCATTTCGGCGCCGTGATCCTCGACCTCCTCTGGCTGCAGGACCGCAGCCGCGAGGAGATCCTCGGCATCGTCGCCTTTGCCGGAGGCGAGCACGTCGAGGCCGCGCTCGCGCGGGGGAAGGGATTCATCTGCGCGACCGGTCACATCGGCAACTGGGAGGCGCATGCCGTCGGCCACGGGTACGCGTTCGCGACCGCGGCCGTGGTGGGGCGGCCCCTCGACAACCCCGCCCTCGACGCGCGGCTCGTGCGGCTGCGCTCGTCCAGCGGCAACGCGGTGGTCTCGAAGCGCCGCGCCCTGCCCGACATCCTGCGCTTCCTGCGCGCGAACAAGGCAGTGGCCATCCTCATGGACCAGAACGTCCAGGAGGACGACGGGATCTTCCTCACCTTCTTCGGCCGGCCCGCGGCCACGACCCCCGTGGCCGCCGCCCTCGCCGCCAAGACCGGTTGCGCGGTCCTCCCCGGTCACAGCGTGCTCCTGCCCGACGGACGCTACCTCGTCACCTACGAAGAGCCGGTCTTCTTCGAGAGCACGGGCGACCGCACGGCCGACGTGGCCCGGCTCACCCAGGGGCTGACCGCGCGAGTCGAGGCCTGGATCCGCGCGCATCCCGAGCAGTGGCTGTGGATCCACCGGCGGTGGAAGACGCAGCCGAAGGCCGGCGCATGAGCGACGACGTCCGCCGCCTGGTCGTGCGCGCGCCGAACTGGGTGGGCGACGTGGTGCTGTCGCTCCCGGCCCTGCGCGACCTGCGGCGGGCGTTCCCGGCCGCGCGCATTTCGATGCTGGCCCGGCCCTGGGTCGCCGACCTCTACCGGGCCGTGACCGAGGTGGACGAGGTGGTGGAGAGCCGGGGCCTCCGCGCCGACGTGGCCCGCCTGCGGGGCGCCTTCGACGCGGCGGTGCTGCTGCCGAACTCGATCGGCGCCGCTCTCGCTCCCTGGGCGGCGCGCACGCCGGAGCGATGGGGGTTCGCCACGGATGGCCGCGGCCTTCTACTGACGCGCGCGGCGCTCGTTCCCCGCGAGGTCCGGGGGAAAAGCCAGGTGTACTACTATCGGGCCATGCTGGCCGGAGTCGGGATCGACGTGAGCGCGCCCGCGGACGCCACCCTTCGCTGCCCCGGGGAGTGGCGGGCGCGGGGCGAGGCGCTTCTCGGCGAGGACGGTCCGTGGCTCGGCCTCAATCCGGGCGCGTTCTTCGGCACCGCCAAGCGCTGGCTGCCCGAGCGCTACGGCGCGGTGGGGGATCTCGTGAGCCGGCGGACGGGAGCCAAGGTCGTTCTCCTCGGCGGGAAAGCGGAGCGGGCGCTGGCGAACGAGATTGCGGCGGGCATGGAGTGCGCGCCCCGGGTCCTCACCGGCGAGACGACGCTGCCCGAGCTCGTGGGGACGCTCTCGTGTCTTTCGGGCTTCGTGACCAACGACTCGGGGCCCATGCACCTGGCGGCGGCGCTCGGCGTGCCCCTCGTGGCGGTGTTCGGATCCACGGACTGGCGGGAGACGTCGCCCGTCGGGGCGCGGGCCACGGTCGTCCGGGAACCGGTGGAATGCGCGCCGTGCATGCTCCGCGAGTGTCCCATCGACCACCGTTGCATGCGCGCGGTCACCGTCGAGCAGGTGGCGCGCGCGGCGACGGAGCTTTTCGAACGGAGCGTCGCTCCCGTCGTCGGGCCGCAGTGACGAGCGCTCGCCCGTGAAGCCGGCGATCTTCATGGACCGTGACGGCACGCTCTCCCACGAGGTGGGCTACGTCAACCATCTCTCCCGATTCCGCCTGCTCCCCTGGACGGTGGACGCGGTGCGGCTCATCAACCGGAGCGGCTGGCTCGCGGTGGTGGTCACCAACCAGGCGGGCGTCGCGCGGGGCTACTTCCCCGAGTCCTTGATCCACGAGGTGCACGCGTCGCTGCGCGAGTCCCTGGCCGCCGGGGGGGCTCGCCTCGACGGCCTCTACTTCTGCCCCCACCACCCCACGGTGGGGGAGCCGCCCTACCGGCAGGACTGCGACTGCCGCAAGCCGCGGCCCGGGATGCTGCGGCGCGCCCAGGCCGACCTGGGTATAGACCTCGCGCGGTCGTGGGTGGTGGGGGACCGGATGGGCGACCTCGAGCTGGCGTGGAAGGTCGGGGCGCGAGGCGCGATGGTGAAGACCGGCTACGGTCTCGGGGAGCTGGCCTACGACGTGCCGCGCGCACGGAGAGCACCCGACCTCGTGGCCGAGCATCTCCTCGAGGCCGTCCTGCGCATTGTCGAGGACCGCGGCGCGCACCTTGACTCCGCCGGAGCGCGGCCGTGAGGGCCGCGGCGTCGCCGCCCACCGCCGCCCGCCTCACCGAGGTCGTGCGCGCGCTGCGCGGCCGGCGGGTGCTGGTCGTGGCCGACCTCGTGGCCGACGAGTTCGTCTACGGGCGCGTGCAGCGCATCAGCCGTGAGGCCCCGGTCCTCATCCTCCAGTACGAGGCGGCGGAGGTCCGCCTCGGGGGCGGCGCCAACGCGGTCCACAACATCCGCACCCTGGGCGGGACTCCCCATCCCATGGGAGTCCTCGGGCGCGACGCGCACGGCCTTCGCTTGCGGGCGGTCCTCGGCCGGAAAGGGATCCCGACGTCGTCGATCGTCTCCGCGGCCGGCTACACGACGCCGGTCAAGAGCCGCATCCTCGGGGGCGGCGTCCACTCGACCAAGCAGCAGATCGTCCGCATCGACCGGTCCTCGAGCCTGCCTCCGAACGCGCCCGTCGCCCGGGCGGTGGCCCGGCGGCTCCGCCGTTTCAAGGGGCGCGTCGACGCGGTGCTGGTCAGCGACTACGGCTTCGGCCTCGTGACCCCCGAGCTGGTTCGCGCCGCCGTGGCCTTCGCCCGCCGGCGCCGCATTCCCATCACCGTCGACTCTCGGTTCGCGCTTCTCGGCTTCCGCGGCATGACGGCGGTCACCCCGAACGAGCCCGAGGTGGAGGCCGCACTTCGCATCAGCATCGGTCACGACCGGAAGAAGCTCGAATCGGCGGGGCGCACGCTCCTCCGGCGGCTGGGGGTGAAGGCGGTTCTCGTCACGCGGGGGGGCGATGGCATGGCCCTCTTCGAGCCCGGCCAGCCCACCCTCCACATCCCCATCCACGGCAGCGACCAGGTGGCCGACGTCACCGGCGCCGGGGACACCGTGATCGCCGCGTTCACCCTGGCCCTCGCGGCCGGGGCCACGCCGAGGGAGGCGAGCCTCCTCGCCAACTATGCCGGGGGGATCGTGGTCATGAAACACGGCACCGCGACCGTCTCGGCCGTGGAGCTGCGCCGCGCGGTTCTCGGGTCTGCGCGGAGGACGGCCGGCGCATCGTGACGGACTCGCCGCCCCCGCGGAAGGCGCGCTCGAAGATCGGCTCGCTCGGCGAGGTGGCGGGCCGGATCGCCGAGGCGCGCGCGGCGGGCCAGACGGTCGCGCTCGCGAACGGCTGCTTCGACGTGCTGCACGTGGGCCACGTGCGGTACCTGCGCGGGGCCAAGGCCGAGGCCGACGTGCTGGTGGTGGGAGTGAACGGCGACGCCTCGGTGCGCCGGCTCAAAGGCGAAGGTCGGCCGGTGCTGGACCAGGACGAGCGCGCCGTCATCGTCGCGGCCCAGCGGGCGGTCGACCACGTGGTCGTGTTCGACGACGACGACGTGAAATCCCTGCTGCTGACCCTTCGCCCCGACGTCCACTGCAAGGGAACCGACTACACGCCCGAAACCGTCCCGGAGCGCGAGGTCGTCCGCTCGTACGGCGGCCGCGTGGCCATCGTCGGGGACCCCAAGGACCACGACACCCGGAAGCTCCTCGCGAGGGTCCGCGGGTGAAGGCGCTCGTAGTGCGGCTGTCGGCCATCGGCGACGTGGTCCACACCCTCCCCGTCCTCGCCGCTCTCCGGGCCGGCGGCTTTCGGGTGGGTTGGGCGGTCGAGCCCGCGGCGCGGGTGCTGCTCGAGCGCAACCCCGCCGTGGACGAGGTCGCGTGCGTGCCTTCGTCGCGCCGCTTCCGGTGGCGAGCCGCGAGAGCCACGGCAGCGGCTCTTCGCGCCGCGCACTACGACGTCGCCCTCGACTTCCAGGGCCTCTGGAAGTCGGCCGGGTGGGCGCGGCTGTCGGGAGCGCGGCGGGTCCTCGGCTACGCGCGCGCTTTTCGGCGGGAGCCGGCGTCCGCGTTGCTCGTCCGGGAGCGCGTCGCGCTGCCGGCGGAAGCGGTCCATGTCATCGACAAGAACCTCGCCTTGCTGCGGGCGCTCGGCATCCAGGCGGTGGGGGCGCGGGAGTTCCCCCTGCCGGACACCTCTGCCGAAGCGGCCCGCGTCGAGCGCGAGCTCGCGGTGGCCGGCCTCGGGGACTTCGTGGTCCTGAATCCGGGTGGGGGCTGGGTGAGCAAGCTGTGGCCCGCCGAGCGCTTCGGGGCCTTGGCCGCGAAGCTCAGGGAGCGGGGACTCCCGTCGCTCGTCACCTGGGGGCCGGGCGAAGAGGCCCTCGCCGACCGGGTGGTGGCCGCGTCCGGAGGCGCCGCCACGCGGTCCTTCCCGACCACGCTTCTCGAGTATGTCGAGATCGCCCGCCGGGCGAAGCTCGTGCTCGCCGCCGACACGGGGACGCTCCACCTCGCCTGCGCGGTGCGGACGCCGGTCGTCGGCCTCTTCGGACCCACCGATCCCGCGCGGAACGGGCCTTTCGACGCCGCGGACCTGGTGGTGCGGCGTGTCCCTCCCTGCGCGCCCTGCCACCGCCGGGTCTGTCCCACCCACGGCGGCGTCATGGACGGGATCGGCGTCGACGAGGTCCTGGCCGCGGCCGACACGCGGCTGGGCCTGGAGTCGGGCAGGAAGCGCCGTGCCGTCTAGGCTGCGGGTCTCGCTCGGCTGGGCGCTCGGGCTCCTGGTCCTCTACCTGGCCCGGCCCACGCCCCAGTCGCTGGCGCTGGGGCTGCCGCTCGTGGCGCTCGGGGAGGTCGTGCGCCTCTGGGCTTCCGGGCACATCGAGAAGACGCAGGTCCTCGCCACCGGCGGGCCGTACGCCCATTCGCGCAACCCGCTCTACGTGGGCAGCGTGCTCCTCGCCCTGGGCCTGGCCCTCGCCGCGGCGAGCCTCTGGGTGGCCGGCGCCGTGATCCTCTACTTCGCCGCCTTCTACCCCTCCGTGATGCGCGAGGAGGCCGACTTCCTTCGGCGCAAGTTTCCCGACGAGTACCGGGCCTGGGAGGCCGCGGTTCCGGTCTTCCTGCCTCGCCTCACGCCCGGCGGCCCCCGCCTCTCCCGATTCTCATGGCAGCGTGTCCGCCTCAACAAGGAATGGCGGACGGCGCTGGCCCTGCCGGTGGTGGCGGCCCTGCTCTTCGTGCGCGGGCTCCTCGCCGGAGGGTAGTGGGGCCCGGTGTTCGACCGCCGGCCGGATCACCGACGGGATGCGAAGTCCTGGTTGCTGAACCACGACGGGTCGGAAGGACGCCGCACCACGTTGAAGCCGAAGTTCGTGGCCTGGTGGCACGAGTTGCAGCCGGCGGTGACCGCGTCGTAGGCGACCGCGAACGCCGCCGCGTCCTTCGCCTTCACAGCCGCCCGGAGGTCCCGGATCGGCTGGTCCATGATCTTCGGGATCAGGCCGGCCAGGGGAAGGGGCGCGTCTTTGTGGGTGGGGTGGAACTTCACCACGTCGTCGAAACCCTCCTGGAGCTCGTCCAGCTCGTAGTCGGCCAGCTCCCAGTTGCCCGCTTGCCCCGCGTACCAGAGCTTGGCGTGGCGCATCTGGTTGAGGGTCATGATCTCGCCCAGGCCCGGCTCGTAGCCCTTGGCGCAGCCGGGAACCAGGAACGCGGTCGCGGCTGCGACGAGGACCACGACGAGACCGGCTGGGCGAGGCACCCTCAATCCTTGGAGACCCGGTACAGGTACTTCTGGCCCCGGAGGTACATCTCGCCATCCACGACGGCCGGTGAGGCGTCGAACCCGTCGCCGAGGGTGTTGGTGGCGAGCACCTTGGGCTCGGGACCGGCCTCCAGCACGACGGTGACACCGTCGCGGCCGGCCACGTAGACCCGTCCGGCCGCCCCTACCGGCGAGGCGTAGACGTTGGTCATCCCCTCGAGCCGCTGCGTGTAGCTGGGCTTGCCGGTGCCGACGTCGATGCGGGTCAGAACCGCGGAGTTCGACTTCAGGAAGTAGAGGGCGTCCTTGTAGAGCAGCGGCGAGGGCACGTAGGGCGTGTCCTTGTCGTAGCTCCAGGCGATAGCCGGCTTGCCGGTGATGTCGCCCTGGGCGTCGGCCAGGCGGACCGCGAGAAGCGCGTTGCCCCGAAAGCCGCTCATCAGGTACACCATCTCCCCCGCGGAGACGGGCGAGGGGATGACGTTCTGAGTCAGGCCATTCGCCTCCCAGACGAGCTTGCCGCTCGCGAGGTCGTAGCTCCGCACGCGGTTCGTTCCGCTCGTCACCACCTGGGCCTTGCCGCCGGGCGTCACCACGAGGGGAGTCGCCCAGGTGGTGGGCTCGTCGCGGTCGGTGCGCCACCGCTCCTTGCCCGTCTTCTTGTCGAGGGCCACCACGAAGTCCTGGCCCTCGTGATCCCAGGTCACGACGAGGGTGTCCCCGAATAGCGCGGGCGAGCTGCCTTCGCCGAAGCCATTGCGCGTCTGCATGCTCCCGAGCTGCGTCTCCCAGAGCACCTTTCCCTGGAAATCGAGCGCGTAGAGGCCGCGTGAGCCGAAGTAGGCGAAGAGGCGCTCGCCGTCGGTGACCGCCGAGCCGGACGCGTAGCTGCCGTCCTTGTGCGTGCCTTCGTGGGGCAGAAGCTCCTTCAGCACCTTCCGCCAGCGGATCTTGCCGTCGCTCCGGTTGTGGGCCTGAACCACGAACTCCACCTTCCCGTCGGGCTTGACCACCGGCGGACCGCCACCCGGCCGCCCGCCGGCCGGAGGACCGCCGGCCGGAGGTGCACCCGCTGGAGGCGTACCCGCCGCGGGCGCGGGCGCGGGAGCGGGAGCGGCGACCGCCTTGGACCCCCCGGCCATCGCCGCCGGAACGGCCGTGGTTACGAACACGAGGTCGTTCCACACGAGGGGTGTGCTCAATCCCCGTCCCGGCACTTCGACCTTCCAGCGGACGTTCTTTTCCTCGCTCCATTCGAGGGGCGGGTTCGCGCGGGGCGCCTCCCCGGTGTTCAGGGGACCGCGCCACTGACCCCAGTAGCCGTCCGCCCCCTTGGGCGCCGTGGGCGTCGCGGCCATGAGCGTGAGGCCGGCGGTGGCGGAGAAGAAGAGAGCGGTGGGAAGAGCGCGAAGACCCATGACACCTCCGTGGACCCGGCAAGCCCCCGTTCGACAGGTTCCAGTGAGTCTACGCGACCAGCGACGATTCGTGAATCTGGTAGGATCGCGATGATCCCGCCGAACTCCCGAAAGGGGCAAGACATGCGCCGCCTCGCTCTCTCCTTCTTCCTGATCAGCGTTCCGTTCGTGGCGGGGGCCGAGGACCCGCCTCCACCCACGGACTCGGCCGCCGCGATGGACGCGCCCGCGCCCGCCGAGACCGGGCCCGTGTCCGTTCCTCCCGCTACCGAGAAGGCCCTGCTGTACTACCGCAGCGGCAACGTCCTCTGGGGCGTCGACGTGGCGCTGGGGTTCCTCATCCCGATAGCCTTCGTCTTCACCGGATTCTCCGCGCGCCTGCGGGACGGGGCGCGGAAGATCGGCCGCAACTGGTTCTTCACCCTCGTCGTCTACTTCGTCTTCTTCTCCCTGATCTACTTCGTCATCGCCCTGCCCTGGGCCTACTACACCGAGTTCGTCCGCCAGCACGACTACGGCCTTTCGAACCAGACCCTCGGCAAGTGGTTCTCGGACTCGTTGAAGGGCCTCATGGTCGGCCTCGTCATGGGAGCCCTCTTCTTGTGGGTGCCCTTCCTCCTGCTCAAGAAGAGCCCGCACCGGTGGTGGCTCTACACGTCGATCCTGGCGGTGCCGTTCCTCTTCCTGATGATCGTGGTGGCGCCGATCTGGATCGATCCCCTCTTCAACGACTTCGGGCCCATGAAGGACCGGGGCCTCGAGCAGCGGATCCTGGCCCTGGCCGACCGGGCGGGCATCGAAGGCAGCCGGGTCTTCGAGGTCAACAAGAGCGTCGACACGAAGGCGGTCAACGCCTACGTGACCGGCTTCTTCGGAACGAAGCGGATCGTGCTCTGGGACACGATCATCGCCAAGCTCACTCCCCCCGAGCTGCTCACGGTGATGGGGCACGAGATGGGGCACTACGTGCTCGGCCACGTGCCGAAGACGGTGGCCTTCTTCGCGGTCCTCATCCTCGTAACCCTCTATCTGGCCCAACGGACCGCGGGGTTCTTCTTCGCGCGGCATCGGGAGCGCATGGGGTTCGACTCCCTGGCCGACGCCGCGGCCCTCCCCCTGCTCCTGCTCCTCACCAACATGTTCTCCTTCCTGGCGAGTCCGATCGCCCTCGCCTACAGCCGTCACAACGAGCACGAGTCCGACCGCTTCGCCCTCGAGATCACGCGGGACAACCACGCTTTCGGGGTCGCCTTCGTCAAGCTCCAGACCGAGAACCTCGGCAACCCGCGCCCCGGCCTGCTCTACGTGCTGTGGCGGGCCAGCCACCCGCCCATCGGGGAGCGGATCGACTTCTGCAACGCCTACCGGCCCTGGGAGAAAGGCGAGCCGCTCCACTACGAGAAGCTCTTCAGGGGCACGCCGGCGAGAGCCACGGAGCTTCATTCCGGAAGCCGAGGAGAGACGAGATGACCGAGCGCGTGAGCCGCCGCCAGTTCGTGAAGTCGGGCGCCGCCGTGGGAGCGCTGGCCGCGAGCGCACGTCCGCTGTTCGGCCAGGGACCCACCGTCCTCGTCCGCAAGGCGACCCCGCCGGTGGTCATCTCTTCCGCCAACGGCAACAAGGTCAAGAACGGCGGACCGCGCACCGGCGTGGCCGAGGCTTACGAGCGCATCGTCAAGGGCGAAGACGTCCTGTCCGCCCTGATCGCCGGGGTCAACATCGTCGAGCTCGACCCGGCCGACGACAGCGTGGGCTACGGCGGTCTGCCCAATGCCGACGGGGTCGTGCAGCTCGACTCCTGCTGCATGCACGGCCCCCGGAAGCGCGCGGGGGGCGTGGCCGCGCTCGAAGGCGTGCGCACGCCCTCGCTGGTGGCCCAGGCGGTCCTGGAGCATACCGATCACCATCTCCTGGTGGGGAAGGGCGCGCAGGACTTCGCCCGCAACCTCGGCTTCAAGGTGGAGGACGACCTCAACACCGACAGCTCGCGGAAGAAGTGGCTCGAGTGGAAGCGGCGCATCGACCCCGACCACTACCTCGACCCCGCGAAA
>Ga0210377_10002280_pt1 | contig 16917 bp, 21 predicted proteins | sample PLM4_65_b1redo_FD_155480 | JGI IMG/M metagenome (GOLD analysis project Ga0210377, IMG submission 155480) | Groundwater sediment microbial communities from an aquifer in East River, Colorado, USA - PLM4_65_b1 redo | ecosystem: Environmental > Terrestrial > Soil > Riparian zone | place: USA: East... | reverse complement strand
CGTGATCAAGACCCATGCGTCGCCGCATCTGGTCGCGTTCGCGAACGTGCTGCTCGAGAAGGTGGACAAGAAGGACTTCGTGGCCGGCGTGGTCGGTCAGAACATCGTGCTCGAGGGGCTCGCGTTCAGCGTCTTCGAGATGCAGTACGCGGTGAACAAGACCGTGAACCCCAAGTTCGCGCACACGCTCGCGGGCACGATCGCGGACGAGCGGCGCCACGTGGGCTTCGGCGAGAACCGCATCGGGTCGCTCTTGAAGGACGAGCCCTCGAAGAAGCCCGCGATCGAGAAGATGCAGAAGGACATGTCCTTCCACATCCTCGCGACCTTCGCCGACGCGTTCCGGCGCGGTCAGCAGGCCTTCGAGGAAGGTCGCCGCGTCGCCCCGGCGGGCGCGGCCGAGTGGCAGGGCCAGAACCTCGCGGCGCTCGCGCCCGCGGAGATCGAGCAGCTGCTCGCCAACACGGTGCTGAAGGAGTTCAAGATCCGGCTCGGCCGGCTCGGGCTCGAGTACCAGACGCCGGCCGCCCCGTGAGCTCCGAGGTTCATGCGCTCGCGCCGGCAGAATTCCTGGAGCAGGTGCACTCCTTCGAATTCTGGTTCCAGTCCGTCGAGGGCTACTTGGCCGACACCGAATTCGGTCATCGGCCGGGAACCCCCGACTTGGAGCTCCCCCCCGACCGCCGCGAGCGCTTGATCACCGTGCTGTGCAACTACTGCATCGGCGAGACCGCCGCGCTCGAGGGCGCGAGCGGCCTGATCGGGTTCGCGCCGAACCGGCAGACGAAGATCTTCCTGGCGACGCAGGTCGTGGACGAGGCGCGACACCTCGAGGTGTTGCTGCACCGCCTGAGCGAGCTCGGCGTGGCGGATCCCGAGAGCGAGATCCAGCGCCGCGCCCTCCGCACCCTGCCCGTCTTCCGGCGCCGCCTGCTCGAGCTCGTGGCGAGCAAGGACTGGGAGGCCGCGATCTTCGCGCAGAACGTGGTGCTCGAAGCGATGGAGTTCGCGGCCTTTCAGACCCACGCGCGCAATGCGGACCCGGTCACGCGCGAGGTGCTGGAAGGCATCGTGAAGGACGAGCGGCGCCACATGGGCTTCGGTGAGAACGATCTCGGGCGGCGGCTGACCGCGAATCCGCACGTGCGCGCGCGGCTCGCGCAGGTGAAGCGCGAGCTCGATCCGCTCGTGCTGGAGTCGTTCGAGGAGATGCTCGACGTGCTCCACATTCCGCGCTCGGAGCGGCCGGAGCTCGGTCGGAACTACCTGGCGACGATCGAGCGTCTCGGCTTCGCGCCATGAACGACACCGTCCTGCGCGAAGCGGCTGTGGAGGAAGGCGCGCGGGCCCGCCAGCGCTTCATCCTGGAGGACACCGGCTTCGACGAGGTGCCCAAGAAGTACCGCCGCTTCTACCGCAGGCTCTCGGGGCCGGAGGACTCGCTCGCGCCGAACGAGGTGATCTGCCCGGTCTGCAAGGTGGTGATCCGCTCCACCCGCGAGCTCCGAGAAGGCGACCGTGTCTACTGCATGCCGTGCATGTCGCGTCTGGTGGTGGTGCGCAGCGATGCGGGTCACCTCGAGGCGCGCGTCGTCTACTGATGGATCCGAAAGTCGCTCGGCGGCGCCGCCGATGCGGGAAGCAGATGACGACGAAATCACCTTTGATCCGCCGGCTCGGGAACGGCTACTGCGCCTCCGGGAACGGCTTCTACATCTACGACGAAGATCTGCAGACGGTACTGAAGCGCCTCGCGCAGCTGACCCCGACCGAGGGCTCAGCCGAACAGGGTGGCGAGCGCGCCCGCGGCGAAGGTCGCGAGCAGGATCGCGCCGGCGCGAATCCCCAGAGCGCGACCGCCGAGTAGCGCCGCCAGCAGCCCCTTCGCCAGCGTGTTCGCGAGCGCCGCACAGGCGATCGCGCGCGCAGCCGTCTCTGCGTCGATCGCTGCGGGCACCATGCGCGCGAGTGACAGACCGATCGCGTCGACGTCCGCGAAGCCCGAGAGCGCGGCGAGCAGAAAGAGACCCGCGCTGCCGAGCCAGCTGAACAGCGCGCGAGACAGCAGGGAGAGCGCCGCGAGCAGCGCCGCCCAGCCCAGTGCGGCTTGAAGCTCGAGCGGGTTGCGGAGCGGCAGCGCGGTGCCATCGTGCATGGCGTCGCCCCGCAGCGCGACGAGCAGCGCCGCGAGCACCGGCGTCACGGCCAGCGCGGCGATCGGAAGCGCGAGGAAGCGCGCGAGCTCGGGGGAGAGCAAGGTCACCACGAATCCGAGCCGCAGCGCCATCATCGACGACGCGAGTCCGATCCCCGCTCCGAGCAGCCCCGCGTGCTCCGGCGCAGCGCGCGCGGCGCGCGCGAAGGCGACCGTCACCGCGGTCGACGAAGTGAGGCCTCCGAGCAGCGCCGTGACCAGGATCCCGCGGCGTCCGCCCAGCCAGCGCATCGCGACGTAGCCGGCGAACGAGAACCCCGCGATCAAGAGCGCGAGCAGCCCTACACTGCGCGGATTCACCGCTTCCCAGGGTCCCATCCCGCGATCCGGGAGCAGCGGCACCAGGACCACGGCGGCCAGCAGGAGCTGCAAGGTCGCCATCAGCTCGCGCTCGTCGAGCCGCGCGACGAAGGCGTGCAGAGGGGTCTTCGCGCCGAGCAGGAGCGCGGTGACGATCGCCGCGCCCGCGGCTTCGCTCGCGTGTCCGGCGGCCGCGAGCGCGCCCAGCGCGAACGTGACCAGGAGCGCGATCTCCGTGGTCGCGCCGACGTCGCCCTTCCCGCGCGTGCTCGCGAGGTAGACCACCGAGACGAAGCCCGCGAGGCCGGCGAATGCGAGACCCGGCAGCCAGGGGCCGAACGACTCTCCGAGCGTTCCGACCACGCCACCCAGCAGCCCCGCGAGCGCGAAGGTCCGCATGCCCAGGCTGCGCGTGCCGGTCTCGAGCCCCCGCCAGCGGAAGCCCCGCTCGACCCCCACGATCAGGCCGACCCCGAGCGCGATGGCCAGGCGGAAGATCAGCTCGTGCTCGTGCTCCATTCCATCTACTTACGGAGCAACCGTCATGCCGCTCCGGAAAGGACGGATCGTGACTTTTGGGCGCATCTAGAGGCAATTCGCCTCAGCCAAGTCGCGACGAGCCGCACCTCGCTCCGGCGCCTCGGTACGCAGCTTGCTCATCCGCCAGCAAACAGGAGATCCATCATGCACACGGTCGGCGAATTCATGACCCCGGAGCCCAAGACCATCGAGCCCGAGGCTCCCGCGCTGGCCGCGCTCGAGCTGATGATCGACGAGGGCATTCGCCACCTGCCGGTGGTGGCTCACGCCCGCCTGGTCGGAATCCTCTCGCTGGATGACCTGCGCGCTGCACTGCCCTTCGCGGTGAGCATCCGCCGCCCGCCCGGGCTCGAGGAGCGCGAGATCGCGCGCGAGCTCAGTGTGGGCGAGATGATGACCCACGCGCCGCTCACCACCACGGCGAAGACGAGCGTCGGCGACGCGGCCTCGCTGCTCGCGCGGATGCGCATCGGCTGTCTGCCTGTCGTCGAGGGCGGGCGCCTGGTCGGGATCCTGTCCGAGACCGACGTGCTCCGTTCCGTCGCGGGCCTCGATTCGAAGGACGAGCGTCGAGCCGGGGATGTGCGTGCGCGGAACCTCGCGCAGCTCGTCGGCGAGCTGCGCGCGGAGCGAAACCGCATCCTCGGCAATCTCGGCCGCGCGCAGGAGGCCGACCGCGAGCTCATCGAAGAAGAGCGTGAGATCCCGACCGATCTCGGCGACAAGGCCGCGCATCGCGCCCAGCTCGCCGTCGACGAGCCGCTCGCCGAGCTCAGTAGCCGCCGGCTCGAAGCGATCGAGCACGCGCTGGAGCGCGCGGCAAAGGGTCGCCTCGGGACGTGCGAGAAGTGCGGCCGGCCGATCCCCATCGCGCGGCTGCGCGCGGTGCCGGGCACGGTGTTCTGCGTGCGCCACGCGGGCGAGGCCTCGTAACGCCAGACGTTCTCGCGCGTCTGAAGTGCAGGAGGCTCTGATGAAGGACCCGAAGAACCGCAAACCCGAGACCCGGCCCGTTGCCCCGCGCGAGATCACGCTGCTGGACGTGTTGCGCGTGGTCCGGTCGGTCGCCGAGACCGATGCCGAGGCGGCGGCCACGCTCGAGTACATGGTGCGGTGCGGGACCGTCCGCTTCCTGAGCGAGGACGCGCTGGCCGCGTAGGAGCCCTAGACTCTCCGGGGATGAACGGCTCGAGCGAGACAGTCGCGCGGATCGAGCTGAAGCTCCGCGACGTCAAGCAGCTGTTCCACACGCTGGACCCGTCCCCCTTCAGGGAACGCTCGCTCGACGAGGACGCGGAGGCGTTCATCGCGAGCTGGGCGCGCGAGCTTCCGGGACGGAGCGAGCTCGAGCTGATCGTCCACGTTTCCGGTCCACCGGAGAACGCGGCCCTGCTCGCGGAGATCGAGCCCGCCGTGCAAGGCCATTTCAGCTACCTGGCCGAGGTGAAGGAGCGCGAGTTCCGCCGACTGATGAGCCGCGGCCGGACGAGCCTGCTGATCGGGCTCGCGTTCCTCGGCGTGTGCGTGGGCATCGGGAACGCGCTGCCCGGAGACGAGGCGCTTCCGATGCTCGTGCGCGAGAGCCTGCTCATCGGCGGCTGGGTCGCGATGTGGCGACCGCTGGAGATCTTTCTGTACGACTGGTGGGAGGTGCGTGACCAGAAGCGCGATTTCGAACGCCTGAGCCGAATGTCCGTCCAGGTCACGGGAGCGGCGTGACACGGCTCGCGGTGCTGCTCCTCTCGATCCTCGGGCTCGCGCACGCCAGCTCGGCGGACGACCTGCTCGAGCCCGTGCTCGGGGTGCAGCGCTCCGCGGTGATCGGACGAGGGGATACGCTTCTCGATCTCGCGGAGCGCAATCGCCTGGGCTTCGGTCAGGTGGTCGGGCTGAACCCGGGTGTCGACGTCTGGCTGCCCCCGGTTGGAACGAACGTGCAGCTCCCGACCGAGTACATCCTCCCGAGGGTCGAGCGCGACGGGCTCGTGATCAACCTCCCGGAGATGCGGATCTACGACTTCGGGGCCGATCGCGGCTCGCCGCCCGTGCTCGCGATCGCGATCGGCGACGTCGAGGACCAGACCCCGGTCGGCGAGTTCCGCGTGGGGAACAAGCGCCTCGACCCGTACTGGTACGTGCCCGACTCGATCCGCGAGGAGAACCCGAACCTGCCCAGCGTCGTCCCGCCGGGACCGGAGAATCCCCTGGGCGATCGCTGGCTGACGCTCGGCCACTCGAGCTACGGAATCCACGGCACGAACAACGTCTGGTCGATCGGGCGTCTGTCGACCCACGGCTGCATCCGCCTCTACAACGAAGACATGCGTGCGCTCTACGAGCGAACGAAGGTCGGCGCGCGCGTGCGGATCGTGTACCAGCCGGTGAAGCTGGGAATCCGGCGCGGCGTGCTCTACCTGGAGGCACACCCGGACGCGTACGGCCTGGCGCCGGACGTGGTGTCAGCGACGCTCGTGGAGCTCATCGCGCTCGATGCGCTCGGCGTCGTCGACGGCCTGTCGATCGACGAGGATCGGGTACGCCGCATCATCTCGGAAGCGCGCGGCGCACCCGTCCCCATCGGGCGACTCAAAATGGACGAGTGACCCGAAGGGTCAGCGACCGCCCTTCGAAACCGACTTGTTGAAGATCGCCTCGCTCTTCCGCGCCGCTGCGTCCGCATCGTTCGCGGCCGCCTGCGCCTGAGCCGCCGCCTGCTTGGCTGCGGCCTCCGCGGCCGCCGCGCGCTGCTCCACCGCGGTGATCCGGCTGTCCTGGCTCGCGATCTTCGCGTCCAGCCGCTCGATGTCCCCGCTCGTCGCGCACGCAGAGAGACCCAGCGCCAGCGCGCCGACGATCGCAACCACCCTTCGATCCGTTCTCATGTCAATCCCCTGTTTGAAGTGAGCGGCGATCGCTGGTGCAAGAGGCACGCCCAGCCGACCGGCCCTCTGTTCGCAGGGTCACCGTACCGCGTGTGGCCGCTGCGCGCACCCGCGAGGCGGATCGCCCCAAGGTCGCGGGGGTTTTCGCGGCATGCGGATTGCTGCTCCATCGTGCATGACACACTCGAAGCTTCTGTTCCGCGACCGGGCCCGCGAGAAGATTCTGGCTGGGGTCACGGCTCTGGCCGATGCCGTCCGTGTCACGCTCGGGCCCAAGTCCAAGTCGATCCTGATCGAGCGGAAGTTCGGCAGCCCGATCGTCTGCGACGACGGCGTGACCATCGCCAGGCGCGTCGACCTGCCCGACCCGGAAGAGAACCTCGGCGCACAGATGCTCCGCGAGGCGGCCGTGCGCACGGGCGATGCGGTTGGGGACGGCACGACCACCTCGACCATCCTCGCCCACGCGATCTTCGCCGAGGGCGTGCGCAACGTGGTCGCCGGCGCGAGCGCGATCGATCTGAAGCGCGGGCTCGATCTCGCGGTGAAGTCGGCCGTCGAGGCGCTCCGCGGCATCGCGAAGCCGGTGACGTCCATGCGCGAGAAGGCGCAGGTCGCCACGATCGCCGCACACGGTGATGCCGCGACGGGTCAGCTCGTCGCCGAGGCGATCGAGAAGGTCGGGTCCGAGGGCATCGTCACCGTGGAGGAGGCGAAGGGCACCGAGACCGCGCTCGAGATCGTCGAGGGCATGCAGTTCGACCGCGGCTTCCTGTCGCCGTACTTCGTCACGGACCCCGAGAAGGTGGAGGCCGTGCTCGAAGATGCGCTGCTGATCCTCCACGAGAAGCGCATCAGCTCGATGAAGGATCTGCTTCCGGTGCTCGAGCAGGTCGTGAAGGCCGGCCGCTCGCTCCTGATCGTTGCCGAGGACATCGAGGGAGAGGCGCTGGCCACCCTGGTCGTGAACCGGCTGCGCGGCACGCTGCAGACCTGCGCGGTCAAGGCGCCCGGCTTCGGCGACCGGCGCAAGGCCATGCTCGAAGACATCGCGGTCCTCACCGGCGGCACGGTCATCGCCGAGGAGCTCGGCCTGAAGCTCGAGAATCTCGATCTCGCAAGCCTCGGGCACGCGAAGCGCATCGTGATCGACAAGGACACCACGACGATCATCGGGGGCGGCGGGGAGCCCAAGGCGATCGAAGGACGCTGCGAGGAGCTCCGACGCGAGGTCGAGAAGACGACCTCCGACTACGACCGCGAGAAGCTGCAGGAGCGTCTGGCGAAGCTCGCGAGCGGGGTCGCCTTGATCCGCGTCGGCGCCCCCACCGAGGCCGAGATGAAGACCCGCAAGGAAGCGTTCGACGACGCCATCAGCGCGACCAAGGCGGCGGTCGCGGAAGGGGTGGTGCCCGGCGCCGGGCTCGCGCTTCTCCGCGTGATCGACAGCGTCGCCCAGCTCGAGACGAAGCTCGACGGGGACGAGGCGACCGGCGCGCGCATCTTGCGCAAGGCGCTCGAGGCCCCGACCCGCCAGATCGCCGTGAACTCCGGCGTCGACGCGGGCGTGGTGGTCGACCGCATGCGCGCCGGGCAAGGCGCGCACGGCTTCGACGCCGCGCGGGGCCAGTACGTGGATCTCGTGGAGGCGGGTATCATCGACCCCGCCAAAGTGGTGCGCTCGGCGCTCGAGAACGCGGTCTCCGTGGCAGGAGTCCTGCTCCTCGCCGAGGGAACGCTGACGGACATCGAAGAAAAGGGCTCGGAGCGCGGACCGGGCATGCCCGAAATGGTCTAGCGAGGGAGATAGGAAACACAGCCATGAGCAAACAGCCGAAGAAGGCCCTCGCTGGAAAACGAGGCGGTCGCCCGCAGCCTGCACGCATGGAGGCGCAGGGCGACACGTATCGCAAGAAGACGAAGAAGGTCGAGAAGAAGCTGCCCGAGGTCACCGTCTGCCCGGACTGCAAGGCGGTGTTTCGCGGCGGCCGGTGGCGCTGGGCGCGCGAAGCCAGGCCGACGGGCACGCGCCGTGAGCTCTGTCCCGCGTGTCAGCGCATCCGCGACAAGTACCCCGCCGGGGAGGTCACCGTGCGCGGCGAGTTCGCCCGCTCACATCGCGCCGAGATCCTCGGCGTAGTCCGCAACCTGGAGGCGAAGGAGAAGGCCGGCCATCCGCTGAACCGGCTGATCGAGATTCGCGATGAAGGCGACACGGTCACCATCACGACCACCGACGTCCACCTCGCGCACTCGATCGGCGTCGCTCTCTTCCACGCCTACCGCGGCACGCTGCACGCGCCCTGGGCGGAGGAAGGCGACCTCTTGCGCGTCAGCTGGGAGCGCTAGCGGCCGCCCTCGGCGCGAGCGCGGCGCTCACGGCGTTGCGCAGCTGGAAGCTCGAGAACGGCTTCGCGATGAAGTCGGCGGCGCCCGCCGCGACGGCGTCTCTACGCGTCGCCGCACAGCCGAAGGAGCTCATCAGCACGACCGGCATGGCCGGGCGGATGTCGTGCGCCGCCCGCGCGAACGAGAAGCCATCGCGCCGCGGCATGTGGACGTCGCAAACGGCGAGCTCGTACGGGCGCGCTTGCAGCGCGAACAGCGCCTCGTCCGCGTCGGCCGCGGCCTGTGCGTCGAAGCCGGCGGTCTGCAGCATGCAGACCACCATCTCGCGCATGGGCGCATCGTCGTCGATCACGAGAACCCGGGGGCATCGCACCGAAGTCATGCCTCCCATCGAGCAAGCGGCGTGCCTGCGATCCTACACTCCGGCGGGCGAAGACGGTCAACCCATTTCGGTGTAGAAATCGCGCAGCGCGCCGGCGAAGCGGCGAAATCCCGCGGCGCCACGAACGTGAGACGTACTGCCGCGCGCGAGCCGAGTGCATGCGCGCCACAGCTGCGGCGCAATCGGCGCGGAGCGCTAGCCCGGACGCTTCGCCTCGCCGGCTTCGAGCTGGCGAGGCTCGCAGATCCCCGCGAGGAGCTCGCCGACCTCGACCGCGGAGACGCCCTTCCTTCCGCGCGCGCGCTGCCGAGTGAACTCGCGGGCGATGTCGGACAGCGAGACGATCCCGAGGAGCTGGCCTGCAGCGTCGACGACCGGCAGCCGCCGGATCTGCGCCGCACGCATCGTCCCGGCGGCGGCGGAGAGCTCGTCCCCCGGGCCGCAAGTCCGCACGTCACCTGACATCGCGTCCGCCACGCGGAGGTCCGCGAGGGGCTTGCCCCGCGTGTAGGCAGCCATGCACACGTCGCGATCGGTGATGATTCCGACCAGCGAGCCGCGCTCGTCGCCGCCGATCACGGGAACGCTGCCGCAGTCGGCCTCCCACATGATCCGTGCGGCTTCGGTCATGACGTCGTCAGCGCGGCAGACGCGAACGTCCTTCTGCATGAGCTCTTCTACGCGCATGATCCCTCCGTTGGGCGAAACGCCTCGCCCCGTAGCGGAGCAAGATCCGTACCCGCGCACGACGGGTCGGATCAGACGTCGAGTGTGATCCGGGCGCGCCACTCGCCGCGCTCGTCGCGTACGACGGCGAGGCCGTACGCGGTGACCGCCTTCACGTCGTTGGCGCCGACGTGGCGCTCGAGGTCGAGCGGCTCGCCGGCGAGAACCGCCTCGAGCCGGATCTGCGGCGCCTCGCCGCGCACGTCGACCTCGAGCGCGCGCAGCGCGAGATGCTCCGCGTCGCGCAGGTAGACGATCTCCGAGAGGAAGCGGCGCAAGAGCCAATCGAGGCGTGTGTCCTCGAGCTCGACGCGCCGCTCCACGGCGTTGCGCACGGCCTCGGGACGCTCCACGGTCGCGGCCAGAAGCGCTTCGGATGCGGCGGCGAACAACGCGCCCCGAGTCGTGCCGCGCGCTTCGAAGGTCAGGTCGCTGGTCACGTCGTCGACGAAGCGAAAGCCTCGGTCGCTCATCATCCTTTGACGTTTCCCACCGGTGTGAGCCGCGCGACGCGCCGCGACAAGCCGGCGAGCTCCGTCGCCTCTGCCACCTCGTCGACGCTCTTGTAGGCGAGACCCGCCTCCTCGGCGAGGCCGCTCATCGACGCCGCGTGCACGAGGATCCCGCGCTCGCGCATCGCGCGCTGCAGCTCGGAGCCGCGCACGAGCTTGCGGGCGCGCGTCCGGCTCATGGTGCGGCCGCTGCCGTGGGCGGTGCTGTAGAAGCTCGCGCTTCCCGTCGCCGTGCCCGCGAGCAGGTACGAGCCGGTCTCCATGCTCCCGCCGATGATCACCGGCTGGCCCGTCGCGCGGTACGCGGCGGGGAGCTCCGCGTGTCCCGGCGGGAACGCGCGCGTGGCGCCCTTGCGGTGCACGAGCAGGTGCCGCATCCGCGAGCCGACCGCGTGCGTCTCGAGCTTGGCGGTGTTGTGCGCGACGTCGTAGACCGTCGCAAGCCCGAGGCTCTCCGCGGGGCGCGCGAAGATCTCGGCGAAGACCTCGCGAATGCGGTGCAGGATGACCTGCCGGTTCGCGAACGCCATGTTCGCCGCGCAACACATCGCGGCGTAGTACGCGCGCCCGTCGTCGGAGGCGAACGGCGCGCAGGCGAGCTCGGGGTCGATCACCTCGAGCCCGTACTTCGGCATCGCGCGCAGGAACGCGTCGAGGTAGTCCGTCGCGACCTGGTGGCCGAAGCCGCGGCTCCCGCAGTGGAACATCAGCACCACCTGGCCCGGCTGACCGAGGCCGAAGGCGGTGGCGAGCTCGCGATCGAAGATACCGTCGCTGCGCAGAAGCTGGATCTCGAGGTAGTGATTGCCGGAGCCGAGCGTGCCGAGCTGATTCTGGCCGCGCGCGATCGCCTTGGCCGAAACCCGCTCCGGATCGGCGCCGGGGAAGCAGCCGCCCGCCTCCGTGAACACGAGGTCCTCCGGCGTGCCGAAGCCCTTTCGCACCGCCCAGCGCGCGCCTTCGCGGAGAACGTCCTCGAATTCCGCGCGCGTGAGCGAGACGAAGCCGCGCGAGCCGACGCCCGCGGGCACGCGCGCGGCGAGCGCGTTCACGAGCCGGCCGAGCTTGGGCTCGACCTCGGCCCACTCGAGGTCCGAGCGCACGAGCCGCATGCCGCAGTTGATGTCGAAGCCGATGCCGCCGGGCGAGATCACGCCGTGCTCGGCGTCGATCGCCGCCACGCCGCCGATCGGGAAGCCGTAGCCCCAGTGCGCGTCGGGCATGCACAGACTCGAGCCGACGATTCCCGGCAAGGTCGCGACGTTCGCGGCCTGGATGAAGACCTGGTCGTCCATCGCCTGAACGAGCTTCTCGGTCGCGAAGATCCGCACGGGAACGCGCATGCCCGCGCGAAAGCCCTTCGGAACCTCCCATTCCGCGGGCCCGACGCGCGTCAGTGTCGCGGGCACGCTCATGAGCCGGCCCCCTCGGCGGCGATCCGCGACTCCCTTTCGCCGAGCGCGAAGCGCCGCGCGGCATCCGCCAGCGAATCGCGCCAGCCCTCGGCGTCGGTGCGCACGACCGCGCGCGACTCCGCGGGCCACTCGGCGGGAGGCTCCCAGCCGGCCGCGCTCGACGCGTACAGCTCGGGGCCCGCGTCCGACGGGTCCTGCCCCGCACGCGCGCGCGCCTCGAGCCGTGCGCGCGCGATCGCCTCGCTGCACGTCGACTCGATCAGAAACGCGCGGAGCGCGTGATCGGCCGCCCAGGCGCGCAGCGCATCGCGGAAGCTCGCGCGCGCGAACGTCGCGTCCAGGATCGCGACGCGTCCCGATAGCACGACCGGGCCGGCGCGCTCGAGCAGGCCGGCATAGGCTGCCTCCGTACGCTCGGCGGTGTAGAGCTCGCGGTGCCCGTGCGCGCTCGGCGGCAGGCCCGCCTGGTGCTTGCGCACGCGGTCCGAGCCGATCACGACCCCACCCGTCCGGTCGGCAAGCGCTTGCGCGACCGTGCTCTTGCCGGTGCCCACGATGCCGGCCATGGCGATCACGCTGCCGCGGCGCGGCGAAGCGAGCGCGCCCTCGGCGAGCGAGAGGTGGCGCACGGCGGAGAGCTCCGCCTGCGTCCGCTGCGCGGCCGGAATGCCGGCGTCCCGCGCCGCGAGGCACGCGACCTTCGCCCGCACCGCCGCGCGATACGCCGTGAAGAAGTCGACGACGCCGTACAGGTCATAGTCGTCGATCGCCTCCGCGTAGCGGCGCAGGAAGCGCTCGGCCAGGTCTCGGCGTCCTCGGTACTCGAGGTCCATCGCCAGGAACGCGACCTCCGAGGCCGCGTCGATCTGACGATAGTCGTCGCGGAATGCCAGGCAGTCGATCACGAGCGGCGGCGCATCGTCCTTCTCGAACCAGAGATGCGCGAGGTGCAGGTCGCCGTGGCCGTCGACCACGCGGCCCGCGAGCCGCCGGCTCTCGAAGCGGAGTGCATGGCGGCGGAGCAGCTCCGCGGCGCGCGCGGCGGCCGCTTCGCCGCGCGCCGTCAACGCGCCGGAGCACGAGATCTCCCTGAACGACTCGCGCACGGGCTCCGCGACCCGCGCGAGCCACGCCTCGGGCGGGAACGGCGCGGGCGCTCCGAGCCCGTTCCGGGCGTGGAACGCCGCGATTCTCGTGGCGGCGGCGTCGATCTGGCGCTCGCGCAGCTCGCCTGCCTCGAGCAGCGCGAGCGCGTCGCGCCCCTCGGGCAGCCGCCGCATCACCACGCAGTGCTCCGCGACGCCGCCGTCGGGAGCAGGCGGCGCCAGATCCTCGCGCAAGTCACCGAGGTGGATCGCCTCGCCCCCACGCATCACGGGTGAGACGCCGAGGTACACATCCTCCGCCAGCCGACGGTTCAGCCGCAGCTCGCGCAGCGAGTCGGCGTTGCGGGAAACGCGGGTCGCGAAGTCCACGAAGCCGAAGCGAACCGCCTTGTGGAGCTTGTAGACACGCTCTGCGGTCAGGAACACGTGCGAGAGATGCGTCTGGATGTGATGCACGCCGCGCTCGGCGCTCGGGTCGGCGGGGTAGGCGCCGCTGCTCGCGAGCGCGGCGACGAGCTCTGGGTCGAGCGGTTCCATGCGATCGTCGTCAGCTGCCATCAGGACCCCGAAGCTGCCGCGGCACGGCCCGTGCAACGACACCCGACAGGAGGAATCTAGCGTGATCCCGAAAGCCCGCGACTTGATGGAGACCGGCATCGTCAGCGTCGGCCCGGCGACGCCGTTGCTCGACGTGCATCGGCTGTTCACGGAGGAGGAGATCAGCGGCGCCCCGGTCGTCGACGAGGACGGAACGCTCCTCGGTGTCATCACGACCACAGATCTGGTTCGCGCGATCGAAGAAGAGCATGACGCGGGCCGGATGTCGGCAGACTACTTCCGCGACCTGCTGCCGTATTCTTCGCCCGACTGGCTGTCGGGCCCCGAGGACCTGCAGGACCGGCTGCGCCAGATGCGCGCCGAGGACGTCATGACCCGCGACGTCCGCACGGTGCCGCCGGACATGCCCGTCACGCTCGTCGCGCGCGCTCTCCGCGAGAGCCGCATCCACCGTGTCTTCGTCTCGGAAGGCGCCCGGCTCGTGGGCGTACTCTCGGCCTTCGACCTGCTCAGGGTCGTCGAGGACTGGAAGGACTGAGCTCTCCTCGGTCAGGGCGACGGCGCGTCGGGCGGCGCGGGCACGACCACCGTGGCTTGGAGGCCCTCTTCGCCCGGCTCGAGATTCAATCCGATCCGCTGACCCTCCTCCAGCCGGTCGAAGGCGAGCCCGCCGGCGACCGCGTTGCGGTGGAAGTACACGGAATCTCCCGCGTCGGTGACGATGAATCCGTAGCCCTCCGAGCGCAGCAGACGCTCGACCAGACCGAGCACCGGCGGTGAGTCGGCGCGCTGCGCCGGTCGCGCCACCCGACGCGACCGCACGTTGCGGATCTCGCGGGTGAATGCGTCGATGGCGTCGTGCAGCGCGTGGCTGAGATCGGGCTGGACGCGAGAAACGAACAGGTCGCGGCCTTTGCCCTTTGCGACGATGCGAACCTCGCGATCACCCCGCCGGTGGTGCGCCGAGTGGTGACCGCTCACGCGCAGCGAGAGCAGGTCGTCGTGCTGCGCCGCCAGGGTCCGGAGTCGATCCTCCGCTGCCGTCCTCTTCTCGTCCGCGACCTCTTCCATGTGGTCCCAATGAATCCGGAGCTCCGTCACGATTGCACCTCCTGTTTTCGCCGCGAGCTGAGCGTTGCAACTCGCGTTCCTGCATGTTTTCTCATCCGGCGGCGCTCGCGCGCAGCAGGTACGCGACCAGCTGGTCGAGCGTCGCGAGCTTTCCGTAGTCGGCTTCGGGGATCTCGACTCCCGTGCGCTGATGCACCGCAACCAGGAAGTTCAGGAAGTCCATCGAGTCGAGATCGAGCTGGTCGCGCAGCGCGACGTTCCCGCGCAGCGCTCCGAGGTCGGCTTCGGGCGCGACTCCGGCGAGCGCCTGGAGGACCTGCTCGCGCAGCTCGTCGCGGGTCACAGCGACTCCGGCTCCTGCAGCAGGCGCGCGATCGCGGCGAGGAAGCGCCCGCCGCGATGGCCGTCGCTCGCCCGGTGATCCGCGGTGAGCGTCACCTCGACGACCGGCTTCACGCCCAGCAGACCGTGCTCCGCGAACGGCTGATCCGTGATGCGGCCGAAGCCGACGAGCGCGACCTGCGGCGGCATGATCACGCCGAACACGGTCTCGACTCCCTGGTCACCCAGGTTGGTGACCGTGATGGTCCCGCCCGAGACGTCGGAGCTGCGCAGCTTGCCCGCGCGAGCGCGCCCCACGAGCTCGCGAAACTCCGCGAAGAGCGTGGGCAGGCTGGACCGCGCCACGTCGTGGAGGATCGGCGCGAGGATGCCTCCCTGGCGCAGCGAGACGACGACGCCCACGTGCACGCCCTCGCCCGGCACGAACGCGCCGTCGCGCCAGAAGCCGTTCACTTCCGGCACCTCGACGGCTGCCTTCGCCACCGCCTTCAGGAAGAGCGCGACGGGCAGCACGCGCTCCGCCAGCGGGCGCGAGGCGTTCTGCTCCGCGAGCCAGGCGAGCGGCCGCGACAGCTCCACGCGCGTCGCCAGGTAGTACTGCGGGATCTCCCGGTGCGCGCGCTCCATCGCCGCGGCGATCGCGCTGCGCATCGCGCTCTGCTTGTCGGCGCGCGCCGCGCGCGGAGACGGCGCGGCCGGAGACGGTGCGGGCGGTGGAGCCGCGGCCCGCTGCGTCGCTCCGCGCTCGACGTCCTCGCGCGTGATGGCGCCCTCCGGACCGGTGCCCCTCACCGCCGCGAGATCGACCCCGAGGTCCGCAGCGAGCCGGCGTGCGAGCGGAGAGGCGTGAATCCGCACACCCGCGGGAGGCACGGCTCGCGCCGGCGGGGGGGCGACACGCGGAGCTGTCGGTGGCGCCGGGACCGGCGCCCTGGGCGGCGGCGGCGGCGGCGGCGCGATCGGCTTCTGCACGGGCGCCGCCGCCGGCCGTTCGGTCTCGCCGGTACGGATGCGCGCGATGGCCGCACCGACGGGCACGGTGTCTCCCTCGCGCACGAGCACTTCGTCCAGCCAGCCGGCGCCGAAGCTCTCCACCTCGATCTCGGCCTTGTCGGTATCGACCAGTACGACGATCTCGCCGCGTTCGATCCGATCGCCCGGTCGCTTGCGCCACTCGAGGATCGTGCCCTGCTCCATGTCGGCACCGAGCGACGGCATGAGGAAGTCAGGCATGGGCGCTCAGCAGCTCGCGCACCGTGGCGACGATCGCCTCGGACTGCGGCAACGCCGCGTCCTCGAGGTGCTTCGGATAGGGGATCGGCACCTCGGAGGAGCAGACCCGCCGGATCGGCGCGTCGAGCTCGAAGAACGCCCGCTCCGCAACGCGCGCAGCGATCTCGGCCGAGAGGCTTCCGCTGCGCCAGCCCTCGTCGACGATCACGAGGCGATGGGTGCGCTTGACCGTCTCGAGGATCGCGGCCTCGTCGAGCGGGCGAAGCACGCGCAGATCGAGGACGTCTGCCTCGATGCCCTGCGAGGCGAGCGTCTCCGCCGCGCTGAGCGTCTTGTCGAGGGTCCCGCCGTAGCAGACGAGAGACACGTCGCCGCCGCGCCGCCGCAGCCGGGCGCGCTCGATGTCGACCGGGCCCGCGTCGGCGGCGAGCTCGCCCTCCGTCGGATACAGCCGCGCGTGCTCGAAGATCAAGACCGGGTTGGGGTCTTCGAGCGCGCTCCAGAGCATTCCGCGCGCGTCCTCCAGCGTGCCCGGCGCGAGCACCTTGATCCCCGGAATGTGCGCGTACCAGCCCTCGAGACTGTGGGAATGCTGAGCGGCGAGCTGCTTCCCCGCTCCGGTCGCCATGCGGATCACGAGCGGCACGGAGAACTGGCCGCCCGACATGTGCGAAAGCGTCGCCGCGCTGTTCACGATCTGATCCAGCGCGAGCAGCGAGAAGTTCACGGTCATGATCTCGACGATCGGGCGCATCCCGCCGAGCGCCGCACCGATGCCCGCGCCGACGAACGCCGACTCGGACAGCGGCGTGTCGCGGATGCGCTCGGGGCCGAACTCGTCCAGGAGGCCGCGGCTCACCGCGTACGTGCCGCCGTAGCGGCCCACGTCCTCGCCCATCAGGAACACCCGCTCGTCTCGGAGCAGCGCATCGCGCAAGCCTTCTCGACAGGCGTCGCGGTACGAGATCTTCCGCGTCGGCGCGTCGCTCACGGCTCGGTCGCCTCCGCGTAGACGAAGCGCTCGAGCGTCTCGACCGGCTCCCACGTGCCGGCCTCGGCGAACTCGACCGCGCGCGCCACCTCCTCGTCCGCTGCGGCCTCGAGCCGCGCGAAGTCGGCGTCGTCGAGCAGACCCTGGCCGCGGAGCACCGCCGCGAAGAGCTGGATCGGGTCGCGCTTCTTCCACGCCTCGACCTCGCTCTTCTCGCGATAGAGCTGAGGATCGAACATCGAGTGCGCGCGGAAGCGGTACGTGCGGGCCTCCAGGAACAGCGGGCCGTCCTCGC
>Ga0210377_10002279_pt1 | contig 16920 bp, 21 predicted proteins | sample PLM4_65_b1redo_FD_155480 | JGI IMG/M metagenome (GOLD analysis project Ga0210377, IMG submission 155480) | Groundwater sediment microbial communities from an aquifer in East River, Colorado, USA - PLM4_65_b1 redo | ecosystem: Environmental > Terrestrial > Soil > Riparian zone | place: USA: East... | reverse complement strand
GTTACGCGGCTAGATACGCCGCCTTGGCGTTGTAGACCCACAGCTCCACGACGGGGTTGGTGCCGTCGCTCATGATGAGGGTTTCGAAGTCCTGGGTGAGCCAGTCGCCGGTCTTGCCTTTCTTGCCCACCTTCTTGAGCTGCAGCGCGGGGATCCGCAGGCGCAGGCCGGGGTAGTAGGCGCCGCCCACCGCGATGAGGGTGCTCCCCATGATGTCCAGCTCGAAGGCGCAGCGGTCCTGGGCGGTGTAATAGGCGAGCTCGGTCTCGGCCAGATAGCGCAAGGTGAACGAGAGCGTGGCCGCGCGCTGCGGGCCCGGCGTGACCTCCTGGAGCTGGCCGTTGCCGCCGAAGCCCGCGTTCTCGTCGGGCTTGCCGTCGAACTCGAACGCGAAGCTGCGCAGGCGTATTTTCAGGTCGTCCGCCGCGGCGCTGGAGATGGATTCCGCGCCCTGCACCGGGTTGGCATCCAGGCTGATGTTCGCGCCGGTTTCCAGCCAGCACTTCATCTGCGTGCAGCGGATCCAGGATTCGACCACCTTGGCCGGGAACGCCGTGGCGGAATTGGCCCGGTAGCCCGACCCGCCCAGCTCGCTCCCGAGTTGCAGGTACGCGCCCATCTCGCCCTTGAGGGAGAACTTCCGGCCGAAGACGCCGCGGTAGACGTATTGCTGCGCGCCGGCTTTGCTCTCCGCCCGAATCGTGGGCAGCGCCGCCGAGCCGTCATTGACCATCGGGATGACCTTGTGGCGATAGGCGACCACCGCGCCGTCCTGCACGCTCGCCACGTTGCCCATGACCAGGGCGGCCAAGCCGGCCACGGAGTTGGGCTTGGCGCGCGGCTCCTCGTAGGGGATCGTCACCTTCTGCGTGAGGATCTCCTGCGTGGTGGGGAACTCCGAGCCGGTGGTATCGCCCGCGTCGTCGTGCAGCTCGTCCGGCCAGTCCGGCGGCTCCGAGCTGAACTGGTTCATCTCGCAGGCCTCGGCGTCGGTCAGCGCCACGCCCGCGTTGTAGGTCGCCTCTTTCTTATAGAGGCTGAGCGCCAGGCGGCTGGCAAATCCGGGTTCGTTCGGCATCGTCGTCTCCTAGGTCGATTGTTGATCGTCCACCATCAAGTCCAGGTCCACCGCATGGGCCAGGACGCCGGCGAACGAGACATTCAGGACCTCCACCACCTGGACGGGGTCGGAGCCTTCGGGCGCCGCGGCATTCAAGTAGGGGATGGTCCGGAACGTGTCGCAGATCGCCTCGATCAGCGCCTGGAAGATCTGCTCGCTCGAGCTCGCGTCGACCTCATGGTCGGCGAAGGCGTAGTAGCCGCGGATCCGGAAGCGGTAGCGGCGGATGGTCCCGCCCATGGTGTCGCGCGCTTCCGGGGTCGCCACGCGCTTGATGATCCAGCCGTTGAGGATGCCGTCCTTGACGTAGAGATTCTTGAGCGCGGTCTGATCGGTGGCGAACCGCTCGCGGGTGTGGACCACGCCGATGCCGGCCACGCCGGAGAGGATGGTCTTGATCGCGTCGCGGATGGTGGCGTAGTCAGACATCATGCGCCGTCCCAGGCGATGGCGAGGTCGTAGCCGGCGCGGTCCCAGATCTCGGCGAGCTTCGCTTCGGACAGCGCCAGCGTGTGGGCGAACATGAAGTGCCCGCGGGTGCCGCGCTTGGCGATGGTGCCGCGGATGCCCCAGGCCATCTGCACCGCCTCGGGCCCGGTCTTGCCGAGCTTGACCTGCGCCCATTTCGCGAGCGCGGGGATGGCCGCCACCGGCAGCCAGTGCGGCCGGGTACCCAACTCCACCGGCTCGGCATACTTGGCAGCCGAGCTGACCACGCCCTTGAGCTCGAGCAGCGACGCGCCGGTGACCTCGCCGAAGATCGACCCCCTGAGGCCACCCTCCTCGCCGAAGACCCCCACCGGCGTGGCCTCCTTGACGGATTCCTGAAGATACTGGACGGACTCCCACAGCGCGGCCTCGACCTTCTCGAACGCCAGGCGCGCGGCCTCGCCGGGCTTGAGCAACGGCCCGGTGCCGAGGCGGGGGGTGATGGTGAGTCTATACATGAGACCTCAAGGGCAAATCCCCCCTTGCCCCCCTTTTTCAAAGGGGGGATGATCATATGGCGGCGTGCCCCCCACTTTGAAAAAGGGGGGATGGGGGGGGATTTGCCTCATCGCCGGTCCTTCGGGTGCTGGAGGCGGTCTTCGCCCCACTGATACTCGCTGCCCCAGTCGCGCACGCCGGAGGCGGGGGCGGCGGCGCCGTCTTCTTTGAGGCCCAGGCTTTCGCGGAAGAGCGCCATCAGGCGCTTGGCGCGCGCGGCGTATTCCTGGCTCTTGGTGCGGTAGCTCACCGCGTCCGCGCCGATGGTGGAGTCCGTCGTCTTGGCGTAGTGGTTGGCGAGCGCCTCGCACGCCAGACCCGCCGCGGCGGCCGCCACTCCGTCCTCGTCGGTGGAGGGGATGGTGGACGTGGTGTCGCTCACCGTATGCGGCACGGTGTAGAGCAGGCGCGCGGTCTTGGTCGTGGCGATCGTGTCGCGCAGGAAGCGCAGCTTGAGGCCGGTGGGCGAGCGGTAGAGGGCGACGTCCTCGATGGGGATGAACGTCGGCTGCTGATCGCCCAGTGGGTACTCGATCGACCGCGGCGCGGAGAAGTCCTCCACCCAGTCCGAGGGCAGGGCGAACTCGTAGCCGTTGGTGCCCGCCATGTCGTAGGCCTTTTCCCGCGGCCGGGACCGGGAATAGACCGTGACGGCGTGGCGGATGAAGACGTCTTTCTCCTCGAGCGCGAGGATCCCGTCGTCGTCCTGGAGCAGGCCGTCCTGCTTGAGTCTCATATCCGCGATCGTGCTCATACGGCATTCAACTCCGACGGCCAAAAATAACAGGACTTAAATCCTCCATCTTGCTCTTTCCATTCCACCTCGATCATGGTGAGCCCACCTCGATTGACGAAGAGCCCGATCACGTATCCCGTGATGTCCCGGAGATCGTGATGCACGGACTGCCCGATCGAGAACTTGAATTCGACGACTCGCCCAAGATCCTCCATAACCCCTCCTGTTCGCGGCGCGTTGCGGGGGCCGGATTCGAACCGGCAACCTTCGGGGGATGTCCCCGATGCGCTGCGTTGCGCCACCCCGCGGTCGTCGCGCTAGAGCCGCTTGAAGATCAAGATCACCGTCGCATCGTCCTGCGTGGGCGAGGTGCCGGTGGCCGCATAGTCCAGTGTGACCACGGCTTCGTCCGCCACGGCGGCGTCCGAGATGGTGCCTTCCACTTCAGTGCCCGCCGCGGTGGGCGCGCAGGTGGCCAGCGTGCCGGCCGCTTCCTGCAACGTCCACGTGTAGGTCGGCGAGCCGGTCCCACCCAGGGCGCGTCCGGTGCACTTCATGGCCACCAATTGCGAGGGCCAGGGGATTTTGAACGAGGCCTTGTCTGCCTGGGTGGCGGTGAGCTGGGTGTCGAAGTGCAGCGAGACGACGTAGTAGCCCGGCGAGGCCGGGCTGGGGTTGCTGGTGGCGGCCTGCAAGGCGAACGGCAAGGCCATGGCCGCGGTCAGTATGACGAGGCACAGGGCGATCAAGCCGCCGCGGAACCGATTCATCGTTCGTTCACTCATCGTATCCTCCTGGTAAAGGGTCAGCGAAATGGATCAAGAACACGGGGTCAGTCGGGGGGAAGGTTTCCCCTCCCCCCGATGAAGACCTCCGTCAGGCTTACCCGGCCACCACCTCCTTGTATGCCCCGCGGTAGTCGAGGATGTCGCCGCCGTACTCGTGGCGGATCTTGTACTGGAGCTTGTCGGCCACGAACATCTGGCCGACCGTGGGCTGGTCCGCCAGGAAGAATTCCGGCTCCTCCTGGCCGCCCAGAAAGTCGATGCCGATGGACTCGATGTCCGAGGCGTCCCGGAACACGTACCAGTCGGTCACGTCGGTGAGCAGATCGAGCACGATGATCCGCTCGGAGTTCATGCCGAAGACATGCCGCACCGGGTTGGGGGTGAAGTTCGCATCCAGGTACTCGCGCTCGTTCTCCTTCTTGGCGGTCCCGAGCAGAGCCCGCGGCACCACCAGCCACAGCCTCATGCCCGCCACGTTGGCGCTGCCGGGCAGCCCCAGCTTCTCGCCGGAGTTGGGCTCGGTCATGTTCGCCAAGGCGGTGATGACCACCTCGATCTCCGCCGCGGCCAGCGCGGTGGAGCCCAGGTTGGTGTGGTTGGCATGGAACCACGCGGTGGCGTCCGCGTCATACGTGCTGTTGCTGATGGCGAAGTTCCACACGAACCGCGCGAAGGTGCGCCGCGCGGCGCGGCCCAGGCGGCCGACCAGCCTGGTCACGCCCCGCAGATCGTCGTTGATGATGGTCTTGCGGGTGATGGTGAGCAGGTTGCCGCGCTGCGTGACCGCGTAGCTGACCTTCTCGTCCCCGGGCGCGGCGATCTCCTGATAGTCGCCGGTCTCCGGATCCACCGTGGCGATGTCGCCGAAATACCCGATGCGGATGGCTTCCCGGGTGCGGAAGTCCGGCGCCGAGCCCACGGTGATGATGTTGCGCTCGCCGTAGTCCTGTTCGCGGTAGTCCGCGATCAGCCGGCGATAGAGCGTGTTCGCCAGGAGGTTCGCGAACGTGGCCGAGGTGACGGCCTGCTGGATGCGCTGCGCCGGCAGGCGCCCGGAGACGCCTTTGTCGCCGGTGATGCGCTCATACGCCTGGCGCAGGCCCTCGAACGGGGCGATGTCGGAGGTGTTGACGTCATCCCCCGGCACCTTGAACAGCTTGTGCATCGCCATCTGGAGGCGGGTCGATTCGCCTTCGACCGCGATGCGCGTCTCGCCGAACCCGCGCACCGTGCCGGACTCATCGCCCAGCGCCGTGGTGAGCTCGCCCAGGTAGTCGCGCTCGTCCTTGATGGCCTGCTGGATCGCGGCATCCTCGACGACCTGGCCGTCGAAGCGCTTTTTGATCCGCGCCTGAACCAGATCGGGGAGCTTGGACTCCGCCAGAGCATCGCGCAGGCGCGAGCGGCTGTCCGCCTGGAGGATCCGTTGCTCGACGGCAACGGCCTGAGCGCCGGCTGCGGCGGGAGCGCCCGCGCCGGGCAACGCGGGCGGACTCGGGATCGCCGCAGCCGGCGCCGGTTCGGTCGGAATGGCCTGTTGCACGAGGGCTTCGAGCGCCTCGTCGGTGATGGTGGCCGGATCGATCGTCTTGTAGAGATCCGGCCGGCGGGCCTGTAGAATTTTGAGCAGCTTCTCTTTCATTGCGTCCTCCTTGGTTGATAGATGGTCTAGCGTGACGCTAGATCGTTGCTCTGCGCTGGCGGCGAGCACTTTGACGAACGCGCCGCCGGCCGCCGGATCCCACACCACGTCCACTCCACTGGTTTCCTTGATCGCGGTCCAGTACCGCACGTCCTGCCCGCCCATCTTCGTCTTGTAGGCGTCGCCTCCCGCGTCGATCGAGAGGCCCAACAGGTCGGTCTTGCCCTTGGCGAACGAGTCCACCAGCATGTCGCGCAGCCAGACCGCGGTCTTGAGGAGATTCAGGCGTGCGCGCATCTCGTCGCCCACCATCTTCACGTCGCTATACCAGCCGACGATGTCCTTGACCGCCTTGTCGAGCGAGTTCTTGACGTGCTGGCCCTGATCGAGCGCGAAGGCGCGCGCGCCTTCGAACACCGACACCGCGGCGGCGAGCGTGGCGACCGGGAAGTGGTCGTTGGTCTTGGACGTCCCGGCCTTGATCAGCACCACGTCCCACGCCCACCCCTCCTTGCCTTCCACCGCCTGGAGCAGACGGCCGGACTCCTGCACCGCGGGATAGGTGATGTCCACCTTGCGCTCCACCGCTGTCATGTCCGCGCCGAGCGCGGCCTTGTCATCCGCGATGGTGTAGCCGATCTCGAAATAGCCGCCCTTGCCGTCCTCCACGATCACGCGATCGTCGAAGACGTCGGCAATCCAGGGGCCCATGCCGTGCCCGTCGGGCGCTAGGCCTCCATCTGGCGTCACACTAGAGAATCGCTCTTTGACCGCGTCCTGCAGAAGCGTCCGGCGCTGCGCGTAGGAGAGATCCGCCGGGGGCGCCGCGCCGGTGACGGCCTGCTGGATTCGCCGCCGGAGATCCTTCGCCATGTTGCGCCGGAGCCATCGCATGGTTACTTCTCCTTCGCGAGCGCGGCCTTGGCCACGCGGTGCTTGCGGCCGTCGCCGGCGACGATGACGACCGTGTCGCCCAGGTCCTTGACCGCCAGCACGTCCGCCGGGGTCAGCGGCCGCTCGATCGGGTAGTACCGCTTGACCTTCTTGCCCTCTTCTTCGACCGTGCGCTCCTCGTTCGTGCGAAACGTGAGCCCCTTGAGTAGCGCGGCGTTGACCTCGGCTCCAGCCATGACGTCTCCTTTCGTGTGGTTACGCGACCGCCGGCAATTCCGGCAAGGTCAGATTCCAACTCTCTTTCCACGGCTGCGCGACGCAGCCGCAGGCGATGCTGTTCTCCGCCGAGAGGACCCGGTCCTTCGGGTGCAGGGGATGCTCCACCTCGCCGGTTTTCATATTGACCAGGTCGAACCGCTCGGTGACGCCGATGACCACGCCGTGCAGGGCCAGGTGCGTGGGACGCGGCACGCGCGGATGCCCGGCATGCAGCCACCGCTTCTTGAGGCCCGCCACGCGCGCGGCGGCCTGCTCCTGCCGGAGCTGCGCGCCCTTGCGGTAGACGCGGCCGAACTCTTCCTTGACGATCAGCTCCGCGCGCGCGGCCACGAGCTTGAAGCGCCCGCCGTCCAGGCTCTTGCCGATCTCGGTCATGGTCTCAAAGGGCGTTTTCCCGCCCAATAATCCCACGTTCAAGGCCCGTGCAATCTCGGCCTTGGCGTCGCGGGTGAGATGCGTGATCTTTCCCGCCAGATCGCTCTGCGCGGCGGCGGCGAGATTGGACGCGGCGATCTGCGGGAAGAGCGCCACCGAGACCCCGCGGCCGGCGAGCGCGCCGTCCACCACGGCCTGGCCCTCGCCGAACTGCGCGTCCAGCGGCCGCTTGAGCGCGCGGCGGGCCTGCTCGTCGAATTGCGCGAGCTGATGATCGATCTCCGCGAGCAGCATCGATTGCCGCCGGACCGCCCAGTCGGAGGAGGCCACCGTCGCGGCGATCTCGCGCCGCGCCTCCTCCAGCAGCCGGCGAATCTCGCGGACGGCCTCGGGGGTGAGGTCAGGCATCACCGCATCCTCCGCGCGAGCTGGACCTTCCGAATCCGCGACGGCACCACGCGGCCGCGGCGGGCCTGCTTCGAATCAAATCCCCCGTTCTCCCCTTCCCTCTTCCCCCCTTTGTCAAAGGGGGGCGAGGGGGGATTTGCCCCATCGGCATTCAGCGGATTCCGTTCATAGTCTTGGGCCTCCCGCCGCTCCTGCTCCTCGGCGATCTTGGCCGCCATGCCCGCGAGATTGATCTCCACGCCCAACTGCCCCACCGGGGTGGCGAAGATGCGCTGGGCGGTGGCCTCATCGATCAGGCCGTCGGTCTTGGCCAGGCTGAGGGCGGAGGCCAGGCTCGCGATCACGCTCCCGATCTTGGTCAAGTCCTTGCTGATCATCTCGGGCACGACCACCGAGTAGGCGTAGGGATCGGCCACCCCGCGCAGGCGGCCGGCCAGGACGGCCTGCGTGATCTGGTAGTCCGCCACGCGCTCGATCATCCCCTTGATCCGCCGCTGGCGGGAGGCCAGGCGCTTGTACGTGGGCTCGCCCATCTCGGCGCCCACCGCGCGGTTCACGTCGCCGCCGCCGCCGTACCAGTGCTCCGGGATGCCGGCACCGCCCAGAATCTGGTTGCGCAGTAGACGCGCGGCTTCGTCGGTTTCATACGCCTTGAAGTCCGGCGCCACCGCGTTCCACTCCACGCCCTCATTGTGGGCCCGGACGCTGTTACGGCGCGGCGGGCCGTTGTCCGCCAGCCATTTGCGGATGGCGGCCTCGTCCGCGCCCTTGAGCAGCACGTCCCACACGAACGCGCCGAGCGAGGCGGTGCGCTCCAGCATGTCGAACAGGAACTGGTCGTAGCCGTCCAGCCAGTCGAAGAGGTGCAACAGGTCCGAAATCCCGCGGCTGGCGGTGGAGAGCTTGTTGACGCTCGAGTAGAAACACTCGCCGTCGGTCATCCCCGCCCGGAGTCGCTGCGTCCGCTTGCTGAAGAGCGCGGCGTCGTCATCGTCGTAAATGATCCGGAGGACCCGTTCGGTCCGGCTGCCGAGCGATTTTTTGATCGCCACGCCGATGGGGATGCGGGCGTTGTCGGGATCGATGATGACCTTGGAGACGAGCGCGGGGTCGATCGAAGAGAGGCGCACGCGACCGGTGGTGCGGTGGGTGAAGACGGGCCAGATCTGCTCGCCGAAGATCCCCAGCTCGCGCGCGACGTCTTCCTGGAACGCCGGCCAGTTGTTGATGGGGTCGTACCAGTGCTCGTCCAGCACGTCCTGCAATTCCGTGTCGGTCGCCGCGTCGTCCGCCTCGAGGCGGAGGCCCTCGCCGATCACGAAGTCCTTGTTGGTCTCGATCAGCCAGTGGGCCAGCGGGTTGACCTGGGCGAGGTAGTGCGCGATCTCCACCATCCGGTCCTGGGTGAGCGGCGGCAGGTCGCGGTCGGACGATTCCGACAGGCGGCGGAAGCCCAGGTCTTCCATCGGCACGCCGAGGCGGGGGTAGGCCTGTCTCGTGCGGAGGAGGTCGGCGTGGGAGAGATCAGAGGCAGAAATCCCCCCGTTCCCCCCTTTGGCAAAAATCCCCCCTGCCCCCCCTTTGTCAAAGGGGGGAACGGGGGGATTTGCCTTTCGCCTAGCCATGCGCCACCTCCGCTCGCCGTCGATCCGGCATCATCCGATCCAGCAGGCTGTGCCGCTCGGGGTGCATCTCCTCGGGCGTGGGCTCGCGGCCGGCATCGGCGGGCGAGATGCCGCCGGCCTTCACGGCGAACCAGGCCATGGCGCCGGCGATCCCGGCGTCGCCGTGGCGTTGCTTGCCGTCGCGGCCTTTTTGCGCGAGGGTCTCGGGCAAGCGGGCGACCCCCTTCTCCATCTTGAAGGCGCGGTGATCGTCCAGGGTGTCCGCGTCCTGTGCAAGCAGAATGGCGCGGTCCTCGAACGCGGCCTTGTACTTGGGCATGGCCTCCCGGTACCACTCGATCGTGATCATCACCATCTGGATGCGGCCGCCGACGGCGTGATCGCCATACCGTTGCATGGCCACCTCGGCGAGGTACTGGCCGTTGCCGCGGGCATCCAGCGCGCCGCCGCGGAAGCGCGGGAGGCGATCGCAGATGAAGAAGAGGATCTGCTCCTGCTGCTTGAAGGGCACATTGCGCAGTTCCACGTGGAACGGCGCGCGGTAGAGGAGCTTGGGCTGCTCGATCAGCGGCACGAACACGGAGAGATCCCCGGTGCGGCCGAAGTCCCCACCCACGTAGCTGCAATAATGGGGGTTGAGCGCGGCGAGGATCGGACCGAGATGATCCTCGCACCACGCCGCGCACGCCGCCGCGCGCTCGGCGTCCGGACGCTGGGCAAAGCCCTCCGGGCATTCCCAGCGCAGGACCGGGATCGAGGGATCCATGCACTGCTCGATCAGCAGGCGGGAGAGAAAGACGCCGGAGCCCTGGGAGGGGATACAGAAGAGTTCCTCGTTCGCATGGTCGCCATAGTAGGCGACCAGTTCATGACGCCAGGCGGCTTCCGCTTCGGGCGACCAGATGCGCTTGAGGACCTTACAGATCCGGCGATAGAGGCCCTCGGCCAGGGCGTCATCCAGCGTGACGCGATGAAGCGCATAGCCCTGCTTGCCGGAGCGGATATCCGTGATCAGTTCGTTGAAGGGATTGTCGTCGCCGTTGTGGGTGGAGATGATCCGGATGGTGCCCCCCCACATGGTGTGCGCGATCGCGGCTTTGAGGAGCCCGGGGAAATCGTCGTGATGCGAGGCCTCGTCGATGACGACGCGCGCCTGCTTGCCGCGCAGATCGCGCGGCCGCGAGGACAGGGCCTTGATGAAATGCGTCGAGGCATAGGAAATCCGGAAGACCGTGATGGACTTCTTCTCGCCGCGCTCGCCCTCTTCTTCGAAGACCTGTTCGTCGACCTCGGAGGCGGCCAGGTTGTAGGCGCGGGACCAGTTGGCGCAGTCGGCGATGAACTCCCGCGCCATGTCCTTGTTGTAGCCCACGTAGAGCACGTCGCCGCCATTTTCGCGCGAGGCGTAGAGCGCCGCATCCCCCGCTTCGGACCAGGAGATCCCGACGCGGCGCGATTTCTCGATGACCTTGATGACGGAGTCGTCGGCGAGCCAGCGCCGCTGGTAGGGGAGGAGGACGCTGGTATCCGCGCGCGCGGCGTCCAAATCGTTGAGGGCCGGCGAGGGCGTCATGCCGCGATCTCCAGGATCTTGGTCTTGATCATCTCCGCGGTCTCGTCAGAGACGCCCTTGGCCTTCACCTGCTTGACCACCGCCTCGGCCGAGGCCGCCAATTTCTTTTTCAGGTCCGCCTTCAGCCGCTCGCGCTGCACCGAGGAGGACTGCAGCCGGGCCAGGGCCTGGAAGATTTTGCTCGCCTCTTCGCCCTGCATCGTTTCCGGGCCGATCTGCGTGAGGTATTCCACGATCTTGGTGAGCGCGGTTTGCACCGCGCCCTCCTGGAGCGCCAGGGCGTCGTCGCCCACGGCCGCGACGATCGCTTTCATCTGGTTGGAGACCAGCGCCACACGCTCCAGCTCCGCCAGGTGTCCCTTGCCGTAGCGGCCGACCGCGGCCGGGCTGACGTCGTGCCCCAGCGCCTTGACGTGCGCGGTGATTTCCGCGTAGGTCCGGCCCGCGATGAGCTGCGCGTTCACCTCGGCCAGCAGCTCGGGCGGCAGCTTGCGGGTGAGGCTGCTGTGGCGACGGTTGACCATCAGGCAAAGATCCGGACGCCGGGATCCTCGGGCAGCCGACGCTCGATGAGATCCACGCCATGGGCCGTGAGTTTGTGCGACCACACCGTACCGAAGACCTGATCCATGACGGTCTCCGATTCGATGTAGCCCTTGTCCCGGAGGTAGTCCATTTCCCGCGGGATGGCGGACGGCGAGATCTGCAGTTGGGCGTCCGCCAGCGCGTACTCGATGGTGCGCTCGGTCACGCGATAGGGCCGGGCCAGATCGAGGATGCGCAGGATGCGGCCACGGACTTCGCGGCTGTCGAGGTGGTTCATGGGTCCCTCCGGTGCAGGCCAATGAGCTCGGCCAGGCGGTCCAGCTTGGCGTCGAAGCCCGTCATCACTCGAATGAAGTCATCGCGCAGCACGTACTGCTGGGGGAGCGCGGCTTTAAAGGCGTGGAAATCGTCCTTGATCGCCTCGATCTTCTCGTCCTGCGCCCTGCGCCGATCGAGCGCCTCCACGCGGCCCGATTTGTAAATGGCGATCAGCCAGGTGAGCAGCCCCCCCACCACGAGCTGCATGACGAGCAACACGCCGGGGATGATGAGCACCAGTAGCCAATCGATGTCGTTTTCCTCCATCAGATCCCTCCGACCCCCTCTCCCCTTCCCTCACCCTGGCCCTCTCCCCATGGGAGAGGGGATGGTGAGGGCGCGACCCCCGCCAAAACGACCCGCCAACCCGCCGAAATTCCACCGGTCACGCAAAACCCTCCCGAAATCTCGTCAGGACCGCGTTGCAAAACGACGGAATGGCATTGCAAAACGTTGCAAAATTTTCGACCGTGTCTCTGGAGGGGGGTGCGCCTCCTGGGGCATTTGTGTCGGTTTTTTGGGCATTCCCGCTCATGGCACCCCCACCAGGGAGCGGACGAACAGGAGCAGCTCGTGCTTGCCGGCCCGGGTGCTGCCCCAGTCCACTCGAAGAGGGCGATGTGCGCCTCCTCCCCGGCCGTGCCGAGGACGGCGTTGTCGGCCGCGCTGAGGGTCCAGGCCGCCTGGCCTGCGGCATCCACCGTGACGCCATTCTGGCGGGTGCAGGGCTGGCCGATGCTGACGCGATATTCCGTGGGCGCGCTCATAGTTTGGCTCGCACGGCAATGGTCTCCGGGGCGAGCTGGGTGATGATCTTGCCCGCACCGTCGATCAGATCGATCTCGGTTTTCATCGTACCCGCCACCAGCTCACCCGCGAGGAAGGGGTATTCCACCTGGCCCTGGGTCGCGGGGGAGGGAATGGTCATGGTCTTTTCCACCGCCGCCGCATTGTTGACCGCGATCCGGAGCTTGGCCGTCATTCCGGTCAGGTCGATGATCGCCGGCGCGGAGCCGTCCAGCTTGTCGTCCTTACAGATCCGCACGAGCCTGGCGGCGGTATTGCCGGCGACGAATTCCACCCCCACTAGAAGCGCGCCTCCCGTTGGGGGCTCCGTGCGAAGACGGCGGCGTCCGACGGGCTCCGTGCGAAGACGGCGGCGTCCGACGGGCTCCGTGCGAACAGCGCGTCGCCGAGGGAGACCTGGACGACGAGGACCGTCACGCGGCCCGCAAAGCTGCCCGCGCGCCGCGCCGCATACCCGTCGAGTGAGAGCCGAGTCGTCGCCATCACGTCACCGCGCAGGTGTCGCCGCTCGCCGGCGCGGTCGTGAGCGCCGTCACGGTCAGCACCCCCGCCGCCGTGCTGGCAGTGATGTCCGTGCTCTGGCCTCGGAGGTTCACGGTCGTCGTGTCCTCCGCGAAGGTGACGATCTTGCCCTTGAATTGATCCGTGACCGCCGCGGCGGGGCTCATCGACGACGTGACGATCGAGGTCGTCGTGCTGCCGGCGCCCACGACGGCGGTGACGATCCCGAGCGTTGATTGTTTCAGATTCGCTGCGGCGGCGGTATTGCCGTCGATGGCCGAGGTGTTCGCGTCCATCTTGCCGCCCACCAGCGCGGCAGGAAGACGGGTCCGGAGATCATTGGTATCGGCCTGAATGCTCGCCGTCTCGGCTTTCACCGCCGCCACGTCCGCGCTGACGCTCGCGCCGGCCGGGGCGCCGAGGCGGGCGAAGCTGTCGCCGGTCTGCGGCTGCACGGTACCGGGAATGCGGCCGAGCAGCGTGGTCGTCCCCGCCGTATCGCCGCCCGCGTAGGTGCTCCGGCTGCTGATCGCGGCATCGAGGTTCGTTTTCACCTTGAGCCCGATTGAGGAGGCCGTGGCAATCGCCGTTTCCAGCACGTCCCATACCGAGAGCGCGAGCGCCGTCGAGAACGCCGTCAGCGTGCGTGTCGCCGACGCCCAGACCTTGTCGGCCCCGGCTTGCGTGACCCCCACGTCATTCGTGACCGCGGTGACCGTCGGCACGACCGCGCCCGTGTGGGCGTTATTGCTCAAGATCACCTTGCTATCCGAGCCCAGCACCCAATCGGCCAGCTTTTTCCCGATGCTCCCCGCGGCCGTCAATGCCGACGTGAGTGCGTCCCAAATGGCCTGCACCCCGGCGGTGGAGAGGGCGTAGCCTGTCTTCCCGATGTTCCAGTCGCCCTTACCGTTGAGCGCCGCGGCCGCAATCCCCACCGCGGTCAGCCAGTTGGCCGTGATCGCCGGGAGGTTGGTGAGCGTTGTGACCGTCGTGATCGTGCCCGCCGTGATGTTGGTCGGCGTCGCGAGATCGTCCGGGAGGCGCGCGTGCACTCGAAATTGGAGGTTCACCCGCTTGATCGAGGCGTGGGACAGGCTCACCGTCGCAAGGCCGAGCGTATCCGAATGGGCCGTGGAGAGCGGGAGGCTATACCACCCGTTTTCTAGCTCGGAGATCGTGACCGTCATCGCCGCGAACGCCCCGCCGTCTTTACTGATCCGTTTCGTGAAGCCTGCATCCACCAACCCCGTTACCCCATCGCCATTCACGTCGTGCGCGAAAAACGGCACGGTCAGCGCGGTGGATTGTTTTAAGGGATACATCAGTTGACTCGCCCAAAGACTCGGCCAAACGCGCGCCGAAACGCTGCCCGTTCCATCGCCAGCAGCGTGGCGCCGCCGGGTGCGCCGAACGCGATCCCGCTGTAGCAGTCCAAGACGTGCTGACGGTCACCCCCGTCAAAGGCCCCGGTGGGATCGGGCAGCGTGTGGATGCCCGTCCCCGCCGCATCCAGCGCCAGCACCGAGAGACGTTTCTCCTTCGTATCGATCGCCATACTATGGCCCGCTCACAATTTTCTGTTTGATCGCGGTCGTCGCATCATCACTCACCGTGGCTTTGTGATCCACCACCGTCTCGGCATCATTCATCAACTCCCAGAGGGTCGCCGTCTGCCGCTTCCGGTTGCGGAAGGCTTTGTAGAGATAGTTGATCTTCGCGGCAAGCGTGGTCGTGGCGGCAGGAGCGCCCTGCCCCGGCTCGGCATAGGTATCGGTGGCGAGGGCGTCCGCCACCTCGGTCGCCACCTGCGCCGGTGTGGCCCGACTGGATACCGTCGTATCAAGATTCGCGATCCGGGTATCGCCCAGGGCTGTCAGTCCGGCGCCCGCGATGCCAATGTCATCTGTCTGTGCCTCGATCGCGGCGAGATCTGCGGAAAGGCTCGCCCCGGCCGGGGTGCCCAGTTTGGGCTGCATATCTGCCGTATCGGTCAGGATCGCATCCACGTTCGTCGCGAGGGCTGAGACGTTGGTGGTGGCCCCCGCGACATGCGTCAGATCCACCTCGGGAACGCCTGCGACCGTGGGCGTCGCCGCCGCCGTTCCCAGCCACGCATCCACGTCCACCTTGGGTTTCGCGGCCACGCTCTCAGCCGCCATGAGCCGAAACTGCGCGGCAATAAAACTGACCGTCTGGCCATCCACGGTCACGGCGGAGACCACGACGGTAAACCAGGCCCCGACGGTATAAAATCCGGCGTCCGTATTGTCGCCAGTATCGACCGAGAAGCCGTGAATGCCGGTGATCGCGTCAAAGTCGATGCCATCCGTATCGAGCAAGGTATAGCCCGCATCGGACGCGCGCTGCGTCACAGACCCATCCTTATAAATCTCGATGTCCGTCACGGCAAGTCCCGTCAGGGTAATGGACGCGCCGGTACTCCCCGCAAAGGAATCGAAAAAGATCGGGAGGACATCCCCGGCGGGAACGGCATACACTGGAAAACTCATCGGATCAACCTCCCGCTCAGCAAGGCACCCCCCCGGATCAACTTCCCACCCATCAAGGGACCCGCCGCCCCGCCCGCCTGAAAGGTTAATGTATCCGCAAATTGTACCCAGCCGCGATAGGTGGTCCCGGTCGTGGTATCATCCACGGGCAAATCCCCGCTGCTGGCATCGCACCCCCAACGCATTTGACCGTTGTGCCCTTGTGTGCCCCCAGCTGCGGGGCCTGGCGTGCCGCCGAGTCCTATTTCGATGACAATTCGGTCTCCCGCTTCGAGGGTTGCCGCGGTGAGCGTGGCGGAAAAGGAGTTGTTCCTCACCGTGTTTGGCCCGACCACCTCAATTCCGTTTTGCGTGATAGCGAGTAATGTTTCCTTCGCGGTGCTGCCGTCGTTGCTCACGACGTACACCTTCATGGTGAGAAAGAGGTTGTTGTTGGCGTGAAGCTCATAGCTTTGTAATTGCGCTGAGAATGTTTGGGCGGCAATGGTCTGCGCCTCAAGCGCATCCGTAACATATTGCCGGTGGTGGGCGTTCACGGCGGTTAGGTGATCGCCCGCATCGGCGGTGTAAGCAACGGTTGCCAGGGTGCTACTATCCGGCGTGGTCAACGCCTGCCGCGCGACGGAGTTAATATGCCCCCAGTCCGCCCCGCTCGGCGCTGGTGGCGCGACGGGAGCCGCTAACGTTGCAGGCAAATAGAAGCGAGTCGCCATTGGTTATGGTAGCTTTAGATTCCTTGGCGCAGCCGGCGGCACAACTTTATACTTGAGGCTATCCACCGACTCCGCCGCCTTGTTGGTAGCCGTGACGACGTAGGCTTGCGGCAGCGGTTGACCCGCAAGATCAAGTGACGTGGCGGGCGGAATGACGGTCCCCACCAATACACGATCAGGGGCAAGGCACGGGCCGGTTGCACTCGTTCCACAGCGATAGACCTTATAGGCCGTGACCTCCAAGCCCGATCCCAGCGGCAGGCCGTCCTCGCCGGTCGTCACCGCGTCCCAGCCAAGAATCGGCGCGGCCGACGTCGGGACGACGATCATCAGTGAACCCAACAGGCCACACAACATCACGAGTCGCTTCATGTCCACTCCTCCATCCGCAGCCCCAGCACCGGATAGGCGATATCACGCGCTAACCGCCTCATCTCACTCCCTCCATCCGCACTTCTGACATCTCCACCGTTCTTCCGGGTGGTGCTTGATCAGGGGCCAGAACAGACACGCGGGGCGCGTCTGGTACCAGGCCATCGGTCACCTCTCCAAAGAGGCACAACCCATCCCGTCCAAATGCCTGGCAGAGTGCATGCCGTGAGTCAGCCTTCGCCGCACCCCAACCGATGGCGGCAGCGAGCGCCAGAAGCAACAACACCCCAAGGGTCACGTCGCCGCGTTCGGTCACGCCCACTCCCATCCGCAGTCACAGGTAATCGTTGTCGTCGGGTCCATTTTCTCCAGGCTCCGTCCGCACTGTTTACACTCCCGCCGCCACCGATGCTGCGGCGTGCCGTCTGGACCGGGAATCACTTCGTAGTCCACGTCGCCAGACTCGGTCACGTCCATTCCCGGCCGACCTGCGCTCGGCCCAGATACGCCACACTGCTCACCGGTGCCGCCTGGATTGCATCCCACTCGATCACGGCTGATACCCCGACCACACGCGGTCGACGTAGTCGGTGATCTGCTGCCAGTCCGGGTGGTGGCCCATCACCACGCACCGGACGTCCGCCAGGCCGCGCGCCACGGCCGCCCAGGTGGACCAGGCCCCGGGCTTCAGCGCCGCGTAGTCCATGGGCTCGCGATGCTCGG
>Ga0210377_10002278_pt1 | contig 16927 bp, 9 predicted proteins | sample PLM4_65_b1redo_FD_155480 | JGI IMG/M metagenome (GOLD analysis project Ga0210377, IMG submission 155480) | Groundwater sediment microbial communities from an aquifer in East River, Colorado, USA - PLM4_65_b1 redo | ecosystem: Environmental > Terrestrial > Soil > Riparian zone | place: USA: East... | reverse complement strand
ACGTCGGTGATCTTGCCATCGGCAGAGATGGTCACGAGCGGATCGAGACTGGCCTCGATCAGGCTCCGGTTGTAGGCATTCGCCAGCTTCAGGATGTTTTCCGCCCGTTTACGCTCGGCTATGGCATGTTCCAGTTCGATCGTCCGCTCCCGGACCCGCTGATCAATCGCGTCCGTCATCGAGTCGAAGGCCCGAGAGAGCCGGCCGACCTCGTCCTGGGAGAGGGTACCGACCCGGTGGCTTAAATCTCCGGCGGCAATGGCTTCAGCGCCTTTTTGCAGGGACACGATGGGCCTCGTGACCGTTCTGGAGATCGCCAGCGCCGCAAACGCTCCGATAAACATTATGAAGATACCGATGAAGATCACGAGGGCCCGCAGCTCCCGGACAGGGGCGAACACTTCCGATGCATCGATCTTCGTCACCAGCCCCCATCGTAAAAAGGGAATATAGCGCCATGCGGCAAGCACCTCCTCACCGTGGTAATCGTACGTAATGCCGGAACCGTTTTCTCCCCCGGCCGCTTTTATCGCCGGGACCGCAATCATTTCCTGCACAGAAACAACCTTCATTAATGCCGCGTTCGGGACATGCTGCAGGGGGCTCATGAATAACGTCTCATTGCCTTCCTTTCTGGCGATCAACGCTTCACCGGTTGCTCCCAGACCGGTGCTGTCCTGGATAAATTTAAAAATTGGGGCCATATCAATTTCAAGGGCGACCGCGCCGACGAATGCGCCTTGCAGATCGCGTATCGGCGCGATCCCGATCATTTCAATGCGCTGGTCCCCTTCCATGCCGAAAAAGACATCGGTAAAGTAAATTCCTTTCTTGCCCTCCTCAAAGAACTTCCTGTTGTTCAAAGGTTTGCCAAGTTGAACGGCGGAGTGCTCGTCATTGCTGGCGTATACGACCTTTCCCTGCGCGTCCAGGAGCATCACATCCAGGTAGCCGTATGACTGCTGAAACGTCCTCATCTGATCATCCAGCGCTTTTTTGGCCTGTAGGTATGCCGGTGCGGTCCGGTCGCCCGCGTGCATGCTCAGGACAGGGAGGTTCGTCCTGATGTTCCGGAAATCCTGGGCTGATCTGACATCGGCCTCCCGTTCCTGAAAAAACGTTTCGATCTTGTCTTTCTTTAAGTCAGCGATGGTGTCCAACTGGGCCATACGGACCGTCTGCAAAATATTCCTCGCGTGCGAAAAAACGATCGCGCCGAACAACACCAGCGGGATGAGCGTGAAGGCGAAGAACAGAAGGATGAGTTTTGATTTAAGAGGCATGACTTTAATCCTTTACAATATGGGTCTCAGGTCTCAAGTTTCAGGTTCAAGTTTCAAGTCTTTGTTCGTAACTTGAGACTTTAAACATGAGACTTGAGACTAAAGCCATTTTTCCAGTTCATTCCGTATATGCTTCGTGAATTGATCCAGGTCAACGGACTTGTTCAGGAAGCTGTTCGCCCCGCTTTTCAAGGACGCTTGCTTGTCCGATTCGAGGTCCGAGTGCGTAACAATGATCACAGGTATAGGGCGGAGGCGTCCATCGAGCCGGAGTTCGCGAAGGACGTCGAGGCCATCCATGCCCGGCATTTTCAAGTCAAGCAGGATCATCGCAGGCAGCGCGCTTCCGTCCCGGAGGACCGCCAGGCCCGCTTCGCCGCTCAAAGCGGATTCTGTGCGGAGCTCCCGGCTGATTTTCGCCAGGACCATCTTCGTCAGCAGGATATCGTCCTCGCTGTCGTCGATGATAAGCACCGATTTGTCCGTCATATCTTCTCCACAGTATTTTATTGGTATGAGGAGCCCTATTCGTCATTCCCGCGAAAGCGGGAATCCAGCGGCATTTACCAAGGCATCATACAAATCATCCCAATCTGGGTTAGTCTTCTCTATCAAATCTAATTTCCATTGTCGGTTCCATTTCTTTATTTGTTTTTCCCTGGGAATCGCTGTTTCGGCGGTTCCATGCATCTCATACCAGACCAGCCGATGAATATCGTATTTCCTGATAAAACCGTCGGCGAGATTGTTTCAGTGCTCGTAAACACGCTTGATCAGGTTTGATGTAACGCCTGTATACAGAGTACCGTTTCGTTACTGCGCAAAATGTAAACGCAGAATTGTTTCATATCGTTGCCGGAAGCAGCCTGTTGTTCAAGGCCTGGATTCCCGCTTTCGCGGGAATGACGCTTTGCCTGAGGACCCGCTCTACTCATTACTCCGAATTGCTTCATCCCAGCGTGAAAAACACCGTCGCGCCCTTCCCGACTTCCCCCTCGGCCCAGACTTTTCCGCCGTGCCTTCGGATAATCCGGTCTACGATGGCGAGGCCTATGCCCGTGCCGGCAAACTCATTTTCCAAATGCAGCCGCTGAAAGGGGCCGAACATCTTGCCCGAGAAGGCCGGATCGAACCCCGCGCCATTGTCCCTGACAAAGTAGACAGTCGTTCCCTCCCGGTTCATAGCGCCGAACTCGATCGTGGCACTCTCCGTTTTCGAGGTGAACTTCCATGCGTTGTCGAGCAGATTTGTCATGACGATCCTCATGAGGTTCGAGTCAACAGAGGCCCTGACACCCTGCGCTATCAGGACCTCAACGTTTCTGCCATGCTCCGCCTCTCGCAGGTTATGGATTTCGGCTTCGGCCAATTTGCTCAGATCGATATCCCTTCGGTCGACTTCCTGGCGCGATAGCTTTGAAAGGTGCAGGAGGTCGTTGATAAGCTGTGTCATCTTTGTCGAACCGTTGAATATGCGTGTCAAATAATCCTTTGCCTGGTTGTCCAGCTTGTCCTCGTAATCCTCCCGCAAGATTTTGGCAAAGCCGGTCATGGAACGAAGGGGCGCTCGCAGGTCATGCGATACGGAGTAGATAAAGGCCTCGAGTTCCTTGTTCAACGTATCGAGCTCCAGGTTCCTGACCGCCATGTCTTCGGAGAGTTTCAGGACGTCCACTTCAGCCTTCTTGCGTTCGGTGATGTCGAAAAACACCACGGCAAAGCGGCCGGGATCGGTCCGGTAGACGCTGACCTCGAACCACTTATTGAGGGGGCCGAAGCGCTCTTCAAAATGCGCAGGCTCTCCCGTGAGAACCACCTTTCCGTACCGTTCGAACCAGACGGGTTCGGCCTCGGGGAACAACTCGCGAACGGTGCGGCCCACGATGTCCTCGGCCTTCAATCCCGTATAGTGCTCGAACGCCGGGTTGACCGACAAACAGCGAAGATCAACGGGCTTCCCCGCGTCATCCAGGATGATCTCGTCGAGCGAGAAGCCCTCGGTCATCGTCTCGAACAGAGTGCGGTATTGCTCCTCGCTTTTCTTCAGGGCCGCTTCCGCCTGCTTGCGCTCGGTAATGTCTTCAAACACCGTTGCAAAGTAGTTCCGCCTCGGGCTGTAGGCCATGACGGAATACCATTTTCCGAGCGTTTCGGCATATTGTTCGAAACGTATTTCCTCGCCGGCCAAGGCTACTTTGCCGTAGACACCTATCCAGTCCGCGGGGTCTTTCTCGATGCCGGGCAGCACCTGCGTTGCGTTCTTATTCTGAATATCCGCGGCATTCAAGCCGGTGAGCTTTTCAAAGGCGCTGTTCACTTCCCGGAAGATATAATCAACCGGTTTTCCCGCTTCATCCACGACGATTTGATGGAACGCAAAACCGTTGATCATATTGTCGAACAGTGAATGGTACTTTGCCTCGCTTTCCCGCAGCATCTCTTCAGCCCGCTTGCGCTCGGTGATATCCAACAAGGTCGAAAGGATCACCTGTTCGTTCCGCACGGTCAGGCTTTGCGCTGACAGCTGCGTCACGAAGACCTCTCCGGACTTCTTGCGGAAATCCTGCTCCCACCCGCGCACGACGCCTTTTTCACGCAACTCTTGAACGAAACGGGCCGCGGCCTCAGCGGTCGGCCAGATGGGCAGTTGCCGGGCGGAACGGCCGATCGCCTCATCGCGGCCGTACCCGGTCACTGCCACCCAGGTCTCATTCACGTCCAGGAACAGGCCGTCTTCGAGACGGGACATCGCAATGGCTGCCGGATTATTTGCAAAGGCCAGGGAGAACTTCTCCTCGGACAAGCGCAGCGCCTCTTCCGCTTGTTTCAGCGCGGAAATATCGGTATTGGTGCCAAACCACCGAAGGACCAAGCTGGACGAATCTTTCACCGGCATGACGCGCGTCAGGAAGGAGCGGAACACGCCGTCGGCCCCACGCAGCGAGAATTCCATTTCTAAGGGCTCGCCGGTGGCAATCGACGCCTGCCACCGCTCCAGGACCTTCGGCAGCGCCTTCGGATCATGTACGCTCTGCCAGCCCCAGCCCTCCATCTGTTCCGGGGTTGTACCTGTGTACTCATACCAGCGTCGGTTGTACCACGTGATGGAACCGTCCGCGTTGGCCCACCACGCCAGGTTGGGAATGGAATTGGACAGGGTACGGAACTGCTCTTCGCTTTTCCGCAGCGCCTCCTCGGCCTGTTTTTGAGCAGCTCGTATCCGCAGGATTTCAATACCGTACGCCACGTTATCGGTGAGTTCGGTCAATAATCTGATCTCGTCTTCGGTGAATGGGTCGGCTTCTTTGGAATACATGGAAATCGCGCCGAATACCCTGTCCGCAGCTCGCAGCGGAAGTACGATCGAGGACGCGTAGCCGCGTTTGATGGCTTCTTCGCGCCAGGGCGTGAAGGCCGGGTCGGTCAGCATATTCCGGCATACGGCAACGTTGCCCGTGCGGATGGCCGTGCCCGTCGGCCCCCGGCCGCGTACCGTGTCGGCCCAGGTAAGTTTCAACGTTTCAAGATAGCCTTCCTCGAATCCCGAGTGTGCCACGGGCCGGACCGATTTCGCGCTGTCATTTTCCGCGAATCCGATCCAGGTCATGCTGTAGCCGCAGTCCTCCACAATAATCCTGCAAACGTCGTTCAGGTATTCCGGTTCGTCTTTTGCCCGGACGATCGCCTGGCTGCCGTCACTCAGCGCCTTCAGGGCCTTGTTCAATCTGAGCAGCGCTTCCACCGCCCGCTTGCGCTCGGTGATGTCGTGCGCGATCTTGGATGCGCCTATCACCTTTCCGCTTGAATCCCTGATGGCGGAGAAATTCAGGGATACGGGGATGACCGTGCCGTCCTTCCGCATGCGTACGGTCTCGAAATTCTCTATGTGTTCGCCTTGCGACAACCGCCTCAGAATATCGGGGACCTCGTCGGCATGCCCAGAGGGGACAAGAAGGGAAATGTTCCTGCCTATCGCTTCCTCCGCGGTATAACCGAATATCATCTCCGCGCCTACGTTCCACGTCTGGATAACGCCGTTCAGGTCCTTACTGATGATCGCATCTTCCGCGCTCGCGACGATGGCCGACAAACGGCCCTGTGCCTCTTCCGCCTTCTTGCGCTCGGTGATGTCGTGCACCATGCCCACGGACCGGACGATCCTGCCGGTTTCGTCCCGGAAGTGTTCGCATTTTTCGTGGACGTAACGTACTTCTCCCGTGGCCTTCCTCACGACCCTATGCTCGATCTCGTAGGTGTCTTTCCCGTCGCGGATTGACCCGGAGTAGGCGGCGTCCACAGCAGCGCGGTCGCCGGGATGAATGGCATCGAGGAATGTCTCATAACTTGCGCCGAATTCCTGTGGATGTAATCCAAAAATCCGGTAGACCTCGTCAGACCACGTGAGCATGTTATTTACGAGATCGAGCTCCCAGCTTCCAAGATGGGCGATCGCCTGCGACCTATTCAGACGTTTTTCGTTGTTCCGCAGCGCTTCCTCTGCCCGCTTGCGTTCCGTGATGTCAAAGGCGTAAATGCGCACGACATTGAATTGAGGCGCGAGATGGACGGTCATGCCGAAAACGAGGCCCCTGATTTCTTTCTCGCGATAGAGAGACACTTCTTTTTTCTTCTCCAGATCGCGTAAAATGTCGTCCATGTCCTCGGGCACAAATACGGTCAAATCTTCCGTATCCATCCCCAGGCTTGCCAGAATTTTTACCGTGGCCGGATTACAGAAGTCGATTTTACCTGAAGAATGCACTTCGCAAATAGGATTCGGGCTTAGCTCCGGAAAAGAGGCAAGGTGCCGCGTGCGCTCCTCGGATTTTTTGAGTGCGGTAACGTCGTTATAGGTGATGACGACGCCCTCGATGCGATTGTCCTCGGTGCGGTAGGGCAGGGTCGTGCGGACATACCATGCGCCGTCCAGCTCAAGCTCCTGACGCGCGGGCACAAGACTTTCCAAGACCGCTTGAGCCTCGGAGGTGAGGTCGGGTCCAAGGTTTTCCTGCGACATGTCGACGATGGGGCGCCCCACGTCCGAGGGAAGGAGTTTGATGAGCTTGAGCATCGCCGGCGTGAAGCGCTTCACCCGGAAGTGAGTATCCAGGAAGATCGTGGGGATGTTCGCACTCGCGAGGAAATTGTTCAGGTCGTTGTTCGTGGTCTCCTGTTCCTCGATCTTTCCCTGAAGCTGCGAGTTTACGGTGATCAGCTCTTCGTTCAAGGACTGGAGCTCCTCGCGGGAGGTCTCGAGTTCCTCGTTCGCGGCCTGCAATTCCTCGTTCGAGGACTGGGCCTCCTCGTTCAGGCTCTTTAACTGTTCGATGTGGCTCTGAAGGTCGTGGCGCGTGGCCGAGAGTTCGCTTTCGAGCTGATGGATCGCTGTCTCCTCGATGACGGTGGCATCACACGCCTCACCGGCCTCCTCCTTTGAGGGGGCGCCCTTCTCCTGAAAAACGACGATGAACAGGTTCTCCGCTGCTTTCGTGATCCGGAGCGAGATCTGTCTTTTTTTGTTGTCGTCTCCGGCCACGCTCGTTCTGATGGCCACAGGCTTTTCTTCACGGCTCGACCGGTAGAGCGCCCCGCGAATCCTGCTCCGGAGATTCTCAGGCAAAAGCTCCAGAAGGTTCTGCGTCGGCACGCCCCGGGGCTGGAGGAGATATTTATTCGTGGGACCGTTGTGATAGATGATCTCGTAATTCTGATCTATGGCCACGGAAGCGGGCGCGTATTCTTCGAGCAGTTTTCCCTGGACGATTTCCGTGAAGGATCGTCTCTGCTCCGCGAACTGCGCCTGTTTCGAGGCTTGTTGCGCCGAACGTTCAGCCGCATAGGGGACCGAGATGGGCAAGCGCGATGCGTGTTTTGTCTCAAGCTTCCGGTAGACGCGGCACTGCTTATGTCCGATCGATTGAAAGAGCCTGCTTTTTTTCCCCACGGTTTCCGCGTTCCCGAGGAAGAGAAAGCCCCCCTCTTTGAGCGCATAGTGAAAGAGGGTGATGCATTTTTCCTGGGCCTCGGGCTCCAGGTAGATCATGAAGTTGCGGCAGATGATGAGATCAAGCTTGGAGAAAGGCGGGTCGGTCAACAAATCCTGCCGGGCGAAGACCACGGTTTCCCGGACGTCTTTGTTGATGACGAGAAAGTTGCCGTCCTCGGTTGGCGTGAAATATTTTTGAATATATTCCCGCGCAACGTCCGCGGCGATGCTCGCGGGATACTTGCCCTCGCGCGCCCGCTCCAGCGCCCGGTCGTTCACGTCGGTGGCAAAGACCTGGACGTCCCGCTTTTTCCCGGCAAGGGCAAGCTCATGCAGAAACATCATGGCGATGGAGTAGGCCTCCTCGCCCGTGGAGCTCGCCGGGGTCCAAACGCGGATGGGAAGGTCGGTGTTCTCGGCCGCGATCTTCCGGACCGCCTCCAGGTTCAGGGCCTTCCATGCAACCCGATCGCGGAAGAAGGAGGTGACGCCGATCATGAGGTCCGACGCCAGGTTAGCGGCCTCGGAATCATTGGCTGAGATGAGGCCCAGGTAATCCTTGACCGTGGAGAGTCCGCGAAGGGACATGCGTCTATTGATCCGTCGGGTAACCACGCTCTTTTTGTAATGATTGAACCGCCCGCCGGTCTTCTCCTGGAGCAGCCGGAAGAAGCTGTCGTACTCTTCGGCGGAGACAGCGCACTCGCGGATTGCGTCAGCTTCGCCGGGCCCCTGGAGTTTCAGGAGCTCGCCGGCGATTTTCTCGGGAGAAAGCACGGCGTCCGCCAGACCGGTCGAGATGGCCGCAAGCGGCATGCTGTTGAATTCCGCGGTCTCGGGGTCCTGGACGAACACGGTCCCGCCAACGGACCGGACCGCCTGGCAGCCGCGGGCGCCATCCGTGCCCGCGCCGGAGAAGATCACGGCAATGGAACGCTCGCCCGCGTCCTCTGCGAGTGAGGAGAGAAATTCATCGATCGCCAGATGGATGAGACCTTCGGTGTGTACAGTCGTCTGAAAGAAGCTGTTTCGCAGGCGGACCTCCCTGCCCGGAGGTGCGAGGTAAAGGCGTCCGGCCTGGATCTTCAAGCCGTCGGTTATTTCCTGGATCACGAGAGAGGGACGCCGGGCGCTCAAGAGTTCCGGCAGGAGGCTCTTGTGTTTTGCGGAAAGGTGCTGAATGAAGACCAGCGCGAAGTCGAAGTCCTTTGGGAGGACGGCGATAAAGCGCTGGAGAGCGTCAAGGCCGCCAGCCGAAGCGCCGATGCCGACGATCAAAAAAGATTTTTCCGGATTGTCGTATGCGGTCATTCGGATAGGCCCCCAGAAATAAATTTGGATCTGTTGATTAACCTATATGCGGCAGTTGGAACCGAAGTGAAGATCGTTTACGTATGATACACCGGTTAGACCTTAAATCAATCGCTTACTCCGAACGAGAGCCTCACCCAATTGACGCTCAATGTTTTTGTCTTAAGACCTTTAACCATCCGTGTTGACCCCTCTGCGCCCGCGTCTTGGCAACAGCAGGGCATGTTCATCCGAGGTTAACTGCTTTTTCCCGGATTATATAAGGAATTTGCTCGTGATGCAAAGGGTAATTTCGCATGAAACCTCGGGGCGTCGCATTTTGCCCGGATCGGGAACTTAAAATAAATTAACCACCCGCCGAACCGCGCAGGTTTGACAGCCGGGAAATTGTCTGCTATTATAATTTCACTGGATCGAGCATCATTCTGATCGTCATTTTTCCTGGTCTCTCCCTGGTAAACAGCATGAAAATATCGTGGCTTATCGGCGGGCTGATCATCGCGGCATGCGCTCTTGTCGCCGGCCTGGCGTTGATGTACTATCTGCCGCTGGACCTTCGAGACCGCTCTCCGATCCAGCCGCTTGCCTTCAGTCATAAGGTGCATGCCGGCGACAACAGCATCCCTTGCCTCTTCTGTCACCGCTACGCTCCTAAGTCGACGGTAGCCGGCATTCCCGCGGTGGCGGACTGCCGGGCCTGCCATCTGTTCATCGCCCAAAACGCCCCGGAAATAAAAAAGCTGATGGATTACTGGGATAAAAAAGAGCCGGTCCCCTGGGTCAGGGTCTACTACGTACCGGACCACGTCTATTTCCCTCACATGATGCATATCCGTGCCGGACTCATCTGCACCACCTGCCACGGCGAGGTGGCCGCAATGAAGCGGGTCACCCGATCAATCAAAATGGAAATGGGCTGGTGCCTGAACTGTCATAAACAGCATAAGGCCAGTATCGACTGCTGGACATGCCATAAGTGAGGTAGCCCGAATGAATCGAAGGACCTTTTTACAACTAAGCGGAATGACAGCCGCAGGCGCCGCGCTTGCAGGGTGCAAGTCCGCAAATGAAAAGCTGATACCTTACCTGATCCCGCCCGACGAGGGTGTGACTCCGGGGATGGCCAATTATTATGCCAGTTCTTGCCGGTCCTGTCCTGCTGGGTGCGGCATCCTGGTCCGTATGTCTGAGGGACGGGCAAAAAAAATCGAGGGGAACCCTGAGCATCCCGTCAACAGGGGAAAACTATGCGGCCGGGGACAAGCCGCTCTCCAGGAACTTTACCATCCCGACCGGGTACCGCAGCCGCTCAAGCGCAGCGGGCCCCGCGGCTCGGGAGAATTCACGAAGATTACCTGGGAAGAAGGACTGGACCTTTTCGCTGGCAAACTAAAAAGCCTGAAGCAGGAAAAGGCGGCTGACCGTCTGGCCCTGCTGACGCCGGAGCTTCGAGGCACACTGGCGAAACTGACAGCCGGTTTCATGCGCTCGTTCGGTTCTCCCCATCACATTCGTTACGAGCTGCTCGGCACTGACTGGCTCCGCGCTGCCAACCGACAAAGCTTCGGACAGACAAGCCTTCCCTATTATGACGTGGCTGAGAGCCGTTATCTGCTCAGCTTCGGCGCCGATTTTGTGGAAAGCCATTTGTCTCCTGTCCATTACGGCCACGCCTTCGGTCGGATGCGCCAGGGACGGGATACGGTCCGCGGTCATTTCACCTATGTCGGCGGCCGACTGTCATTGACCGCTGCCTCGGCCGATCGCTGGTTGCCGGCTCGACCCGGCAGCGAGGGGGCCCTGGCCCTCGGCATGGCCCGGCTGATCCTGGCTGAGTCCCTTTTCGACAAAACCGCCCTTGCAGCGAACGGGCTCAGCGCAGAAAATCTGCTGCAGCAATTGAAGGCGTACGATCTTCCCCGTGTGTCGGAAGAGACCGGTCTGGCGCAAAAGTCCATTGCTGAGGTGGCCCGGGAGTTTGCTACGACCCATCCCTCGCTGGCCATGGCCGGCGAGACAATCGCCTTCCAGAACAACGGTCAGGAATCAGCCCGCGCTGTCCTATTTCTGAACGTGCTGATGGGGAACCTGAACCGGCCCGGCGGGGTCTACCCGGACGGGGGAGCAACGGACGGCCCAACAACCTCTTTTGGCGACCTCCTCTCTTTTGTTAAGAAAATGAGCGGTGAAGAAATCCGCGTTGCCCTGATCCACGGCGACCCGGTCCACACCATTCCCTCAACTACAGGCTTCCAGGAGGCACTGACCAAGGTGCCGTTCATCATCAGTTTCTCTTCGCTCATGGACGACACTGCAATGCAGGCCGACCTGATCCTTCCGGACCACGCTGCTCTGGAAAGCTGGGGAGACGTAATTCCGCTTGCAGGCACGCGAGATGGGGCGATTGGATTGATGCAGCCGGTCGTGACGCCCGTGTTCGACACGCGCCAGTTCCCCGAAGTGTTGATGACTGCGGCCCATGAACTTGGCGGGGAGATGAAGGCGGCATTCCCCTATGAGTCTTACCTGGATATGCTGAAAGCCGGGATGAGAAAGCACGTTGGTCTTGCGAGTGGGAAAGATTTTGAAGCAACGTGGGTTGATCTGCTCAGACAGGGCGGACTTTTCAAAACGAACAGCAACCAGGCCAAGAGTTATCGCTGGGCAGCAGGCGCGAGCGTTCCCGAACCGGCAAAGCCCCGCTTCTATGGAAATGAAAAAGAATTCCCGCTCCATCTTTCTATATATCCCTCAACCGCCTTTTATGACGGCCGCGGCGCTCCACTTCCCTGGCTGCAGCAGCTCCCCGACCCGATGACCACGGTGGTCTGGGACAGTTGGGTCGAGATCAACCCAAAGACTGCAGCTGACCTGGGAATCAACTTCGGCGACCTCGTCGAGGTGACTTCCCCTCAGGGATCGTTGCGCCTGCCGGTGGTGATCTATCCCGGCATCCGCCCCGATATGGTGGCGATCCCTATGGGGCAGGGTCACCGTGATATGGGACGCTATGCCAGGGGACGGGGAGCGAACCCGCTGCAGCTATTGGCGCTGACAACTGAAGGAACAAAACCCCAACCGGCCTGGAACGCGACCCGGGTGCGGATAAAACGAATTTCGGACAAGGGTGAACTGGTGACTGCCGGGCATCCGCAAGGGAGCTACCGCAGCGATCTGATAGAAATATAGAGGACATTCAGTCAGCAGTTACCGGTCGGCAGTTGGCCGTCACAAGCTAAAAACATTTCTGGCGGCCATGAGGATTGTGCAAATATGGAAAAATTGACGAGCCCGTACAAATGGGGAATGGTTGTCGATCTCGACCGCTGCACCGGATGCGGCGCGTGCGTGGTTGCGTGCCAGGCGGAGAATAATGTGGCAATCTGCGAGAAGAGGGAAATCGCCGAAGGCCGCAACATGCACTGGCTCAGGATCGAGCGTTTCTGGGTGGGGGAATACCCCGATGTTCGCGTGCGCTTCCTGCCCGTGCTCTGCCAGCATTGCCACGATGCCCCGTGCGAGCCGGTTTGCCCGGTCTATGCCAGCTATCACAATCCCGATGGTTTGAACGGTCAGGTTTACAACCGCTGCGTCGGCACCCGTTACTGCGGCAACAACTGCCCTTATGCCGTGCGGGTCTTCAACTTCTACGACCATGAACACTCCTGGCCTCCGCCGCTGAACAACCAGTTAAGCCCCGATATCACCGTGCGGAGCCGCGGGGTGATGGAAAAGTGCTCCTTTTGCATTCAGCGGATCCGCCGTGCCAAAGAAGAGGCCAAGGCCGAACAGAGGCTGATCAAGGACGGAGAGGTGCAGCCGGCCTGCGCCCAGACCTGTCCTGCGGAAGCCCTGGTCTTCGGCAACACAGCAGACCCGGCGAGCCGTGTTTCAAGGCTGTCCCGAAGCCCACGGCGCTTCCGGCTCCTGGAGCACCTGGGTACGCATCCTTCGATCTATTACTTAAAGGGAGGGGGACGGGAACATGTCTGAATTATCAAGTCAGCAGCAGAAGACTCCTCCTGCGGTCGTGAAAAGCGCATCGCAGCTGAATGATGAGATGCTCTCCTCGATGCGGCCCCCGACCTTACGATGGTATCTGCTCGCCTTCGTCCTCGGGGCAGTTGTGGCGTGGGGCATGTACGCATTCATCTACCAGGTGATGACCGGCATGAACGTGACCGGAAAGAACCGGCCGGTCATGTGGGGCTTCTATATCACCGGGTTCGTGTTTTGGGTCGGCCTCTCGCACTCCGGGACCATGGTCTCTGCGATCCTGCGTCTCACCCAGGCCAATTGGCGCCGGCCGATCCTTCGCGCTGCCGAGGCCATGACTGTTTTCACCATCACCGTAGCGGCCCTGTTTCCGTTCATACACCTGGGCCGCAATTGGGTCGTCACCTATTTTCTTCCCTTGCCGAATCAGCGGGGCCTATGGCCGAATTTCCGTTCGCCCCTTCTGTGGGACATAACGGCGATCACGGCCTACCTTATCGGGAGCAGCCTATTTCTCTACCTCGGCATGATCCCCGACCTGTCTGTTGTCCGCGACCGGGCAAGCGGCTGGCGACGGAAACTCTACGCAGTGCTGGCCATGGGATGGCGCGGCACCGCGCGCGAGTGGGTGGTCTACCATAAGGCTTCGACCCTGATGGCGGCCTTGATCATCCCGGTGGCTGTCTCGGTACACTCCATCGTGGCGTGGGATTTTGCCGTCACCGTGGTGCCCGGATGGCACAGTACCATCTTTCCCCCGTATTTCGTCATCGGCGCCATACTCTCCGGTGTGGCCGCCGTGATCACGCTGATGATCGTCGTCCGCAAGGTCTTCAACCTGGAGGACTACCTGACCCCGATGCACTTCGACAACATGGGGAAGCTTCTCCTGGTCATCTCCCTGCTCTGGGCCTACGCCTATTTCGTCGAGGTCAACATCACCTGGTACGCCCACGAACCTATCGAGTGGGAGGTCTTCAGCTTCATGGCGGACAGGTACGCGCCCCTGTTGCTCTTGATGCTCTTCGGCAACGCGGTGCTGCCGATCACGGTGCTCTGCTTCAAGAAGCTGCGCCGCTCCATCGGCGCCATGCTGGCGGTCTCCCTGCTGATCAATGTGTGCATGTTCATCGAGCGCTTCCTGATCATCGTCCCGTCGCTCTCCCGCAAGAACATGCCGTTCATCTGGCACAACTACGCACCTTCGTGGGTGGAGATTTCGGTCAATATAGCTGCAGTTGCCGGCTTCGCTTTGCTCTACACGTTCTTTGCAAAGTATTTCCCGATCATGGCAGTGACCGATGTGCGGGAGCTTGAAGTTCGTCAAGCCCGCGTGCCGCTCGGCCGCGCCGAGCTGCCGTCGATCGCGGGAAAGGAGTAGTCGATTGCAGATTTGCGATTGCGGATTTCGGAAAAAAATCAGTATCTGCTCAGGTGAAAACCTATCAGCCGCGAAAGAACGCAGGGAACGCAGAGAGAGTTAAAATTAAAATTTATGATTCTCGGCTCTTTCTTTGAGCTCTTTGTGTTCTTTTGCGGCCAACCTGTTAGTTGTAATTTGGTTATTAGTTAAAGGAGTATTGCATGGAAACCCTTGGGATTTTCAGGGATGTAGAGACCGCGGCCAGGGGAGTGGAGAGTCTGGTCAAAGCGGGGTTCTCCGAAAAACACATCACTTCATTGACCTCGGTACCCTATCCCGACGGCGTACTGGTGAAGACCGATCAACGCACCTGGTTCCGCTGGCTGGCCGTGGCAGGCGGCATTGTCGGCGCTGCTGCAGGCTTTCTCCTGGCAGCGGGCACTGCCTGGCTCTACCCGGTGCAGACCGGCGACAAGCCGATCATAGCGCTTTACCCGACCGGGATCATTGCCTATGAACTCGCCATGCTCTTCGCCATACTCGGCACCATAGGCGGGATGTTCCTGGAAATGAGACTTCCCCCGTGGAGGGCGCGCCCCTATGACCCCGCCATCGCCGAAGGATATATCGGCATCAGCGTGTTCGTCCCATCAACAGAGCGGAAAAACCGGGCCGAGTCTGTCTTGAAAGAAGCGGGAGCCCTGCGCACGACTTCAGAGGAGACGCTATGATGCGCATTTCGAAACTGGTCATCCTCATGGCCATACCCTTGTTGATGGCAGCTATCTGGATGGATGATCAGCAATCCTACAAACCGTATAAAGCGCCGGTACTGTCCCCGCCCGCAGGCGCTGTGCCGGTTTCAGGAAATGAGATCGTCTCGCAACAGGCTGAGCTGAGAAATCCCATAGCCCCGACCGAAGCATCCCTGTCACAGGGGAAGGCGCTCTTCGATATCAACTGCGCCATGTGCCACGGCCAGACCTCGGCGGAGCGCGGTCAGGTCGGTAAAAAACTGAATCCGCCTCCGCCCGGCCTCAGCCCAGACCAGGTGAAGGGCCTGAGCGATTCCACGATCTTCAAGGCCATCACCTTCGGCTTCGGCCGCATGCCCTCCTTTAAGGACAAGCTCAAGCCTGAGGAACGATGGGGCCTAACCAACTTCCTGCGGACACGCAAATGAAAGCTCTGGCGTTTTCACCTGATGCGAAAAGATCCAATAGATTACCACAGTAATTCATAGCTTCTTCATGATCATCAGTGTCGAAGATCGTTGACTTATGAACGGGGCTTTCCCGGGATCGAGGCATTCTTATGGATACCGTTCTGCTTTCACGAGTTCAGTTTGCCGTCACGACCCTTTTCCACATCCTCTTTCCCACGTTGACCATAGGCCTCTCCGTCTTTCTTGTAGTCGTCGAGTTCCTGTGGCTCAGGACAAAGGAAGAACTGTATTACCGCATGTATCGTTTTTGGGTGAAGTTCTTTGCCGTCAATTTCAGTGTCGGAGTCGTCACCGGGATCGTACTGGAATTTGAATTCGGCACTAATTTCTCCCGCTTTTCTCAAGCGGCCAGCAATGTCATCGCCCCTCTCATGGCCTTCGAGGTCATGACCGCCTTCTTTCTCGAGTCCGGCTTCCTCGGCATCATGCTGTTCGGATGGAACAGGGTAAGCCGTCACATGCATTTTCTCGCTACCTCTCTCGTGGCAGTCGGGACCATTCTCTCTTCCTTCTGGATCATTGCAGCTAATTCGTGGATGCAGACCCCGGCCGGTTACCGTCTGATCGATGGAACATTCATGGTCACTGATTTCCACGCCGCGATCTTTAATCCTTCCACCGTCGTGCGCATGCTTCATATGAGCACGGCCGCGCTCGAGACCACTGCTTTTGTCGTTGCCGGGGTCAGCGCGTACTTTCTCCTGAAGGGCGGCATGAGCGTCCTTTTTCGACGTTCTCTCACGATCGCACTGATCATGGCCGCGCTGTTCGCTCCGCTCCAGATGATCATCGGTGATCTGAGCGGCAGAATGGTTTTTCGTCATCAGCCTGCCAAGCTGGCCGCAACGGAAGCCCATTGGGAGACGAACAGGGATGGAGGCGCACCCTTTGTCGTTGTGGCTTTTCCTGATGTGAAGGAGGAAAAGAATACGTTCGAGATCTCCCTGCCGAACGGCCTCAGTCTCCTGGCCACTCACTCTCTTCATGGCCGGGTTTCAGGTCTGAAAGAATTCGCGCGAGAGGACCGTCCGAGTGTTCCCCTTCTATTCCTGGCATTCCGCATCATGATCGGGATTGGGACGCTCTTGGTCCTGGTAATGGTCTGGGGATTCCTTCTCTGGAGAAAAGGGAGGCTCTTCGAACACCGGCCATTTCTCTGGACGCTGTTGATCATCCACCCCCTCGGTTTTCTTGCTGTCGAGACCGGATGGATAACGACCGAAGCGGGCCGCCAGCCCTGGCTCGTCTATGGTCTTATGAGAACGGCCGAGGGTCTTTCACCCATTCCACCGGGCAATGTGATCTGGTCGCTCAGTCTCTTTCTCATCATCTTTGCATCGATCGGCTTAATCTACTTATTTTACATCCTGAAGATGATCAAACGAGGACCGGACGTTTCGAGCCCGATCCCTGCGGTTCAGCTTCCGGCAGGGATGCGGCCTTTACAAGATCAGGAGGGAACGACAAAGGCTTAGCAGGAAGCTGAACGGAGAATTTTCGCCACAACGACTCGGTGAATGGTAATTGAAGTCTCGGAGTAATTTATGAACATTGTCGACATCTGGATCGCTCTTCTTGGTCTGACGGTGATCCTCTACGTGATCCTGGACGGCTTCGGACTCGGGATAGCGCTCCTGTTCCCGTTCACGCATAATGAGGAAGAGCGTGACACGCTGATGAACAGCATTGCACCCATCTGGGATGCGAATCAGACCTGGCTCGTCTTCGGTGGCGGCATCCTGCTTGTAGCCTTTCCTCTGGTA